>Ga0210396_10000032_pt1 | contig 324660 bp, 274 predicted proteins | sample IncBWH17OmetaG_FD_155466 | JGI IMG/M metagenome (GOLD analysis project Ga0210396, IMG submission 155466) | Forest soil microbial communities from Barre Woods Harvard Forest LTER site, Petersham, Massachusetts, United States - Inc-BW-H-17-O ... | reverse complement strand
CCGGCCGGTGTCGGCTGGCCTCAGATGGGTAGATGGCTCGTACCTTTTATTTGTAGAGCCAAGGCTTATAGGCAATCTCGATGTTGTATCCGTCCGGGTCGCCGATGTTTGCCGCGAAGTAGTCGGCGCGCCATTCGGGCCGAAGGCTCGGTTCCTTGTTGGAAGTAGCTCCCGCGTTCATCGCCGCCTTGTAGCAGGCCCTGACAGCGTCCGCGCTCTTGGCTGTGAATGCGACGTAAAGATCTTTGGCGACTTCGCCATTCTTCAGCCAGAAACCCGGAATGTTATTGATGGCGAAACCGCGCTGGGGAACTTGATCGAACTTGTAGGGCATGTCGATGCCAAGCGGCTCAAGCATCTTCTTGTAAAATTCGCTCGACCGTTCCAGGTCAGAGACGGGGAGATAAATATGGTCAATCATGGCTTTCCTCCTATCGTTTGACGGTCACAGCCCCGCGGATCCGCGCCTCGTGCGGCCGCCCTCGGCGCACCTTGGCGAAGCAGTCGCGGGCTGTTGCCGTTCAGTTTGTGATATACGTCCTCGCGACCAGCCGCCGCAGCATTGGCGCGAGATCTGGCGCCTTATAGAACGGATGTCCGCGGAAGATTTCCGCGCATTTTTCATCCAGGCTGCTGAGGGCCTCGTGCACCTTCGGTGCGGCTTCCCTCACCTCGCCTATTCGTTCGCGGACGAACAACAAATTCTCGGGATCGACGTGGCCTGCCTGTATGAAGCCACGTGTTTTCTTGGCGCATCGGCAGGGGTTCGCCTGGTTCACCAGTCCGCACTTGTTGTCCATAAAGTTGCGCAAGTCTCGCCGCGCACGGGCCAGGCGTTGTCGAAAGTTGTCGGGAGTGATCTCCAACACCTCAGCGGCAACGGTGTCGCTTACACCGAAGATGGCGCCGAGGATGAAGGTCAAGCGTTGATCGCGGTCGAGGCAAAGAAGCATCCCAGAAGTACAGGAGAGCATCGCCTCGGTCACTAGCAGGTCGGTGTCCGCTGATGTGCCTTTGGGATCGGCGAGCTCTAACTCTGGCGTGTCGTCGATCGCCGCGCCGTAGTAAGCAAAATCCATGGACGCAGGCTCCACCCGCCCGCGCTTCATGTTGAGCACATGGTTGACCACGATGCGGTAGAGCCACGTGCGGAAGCTGCTGCGGCCCTCAAACGACGAGAGCCGCGTCAGTACTTTGATGAGGATCTCTTGCGTCACGTCCTCGGCATCCTGCGGATGGTGCAGCATGCGAACGGCGATGTTGTAGATCCACGTTTGGTGCCTCTGGACCAGGTCTTCGAGCGCCTGGTGATCTCCAGAGCGGGAGCGTAGAACAAGGCTTTGGTCCTCGTGGTCGGGGGAATTATCTGCTAACGGATTATTGATAGTCATAGTGCATCTCCAAGCGCGTATGCCCTGGCTCGATTCTCAGAGAGCCTTAGGTATTGCAGAGAAGTGGGCGCTCACAATCTTCCACTGCCCGCTTTGTTTGATGAAGACCAAGGTAGTTCGGCCATGGATCGAGAGGGTCTTGCCGTCTTTGGTGACTCCCGTAAACATGTCGTGAGCATTTACGATACCAACGGTATCGCCATACACGCGGCACGATGGTTGCCGGAAGCCGAAGCTGGCTGAGGCCAGGTTCGCAATGACCTCGTTGAGATACTTGGCAAAGAGCGCCTTGCCATCGAACCGGTAGGGAACGTGGTCAAATACTTCCACATCCTCGGAAAGCATGTCCAGGATGGGCTGGAGGTCGCGCTGATCGAAGGCAACGGCGAACTTCTGTGTTAAGGCTTGGAGTTCCTTCACGCTCATGTTTGTGTCTCCTCTGATGAATTAGACACACGTCGCGCCTCACTGTGACAGAACAATACCGCCAAACTTGCACATTGCCGGGGCATAGGCGAGTGGGGAGGCTTCCATCAGATTGTGGTCGGATGACGGGCAATCCGGAAGTAATCTCCCACCCTTTGGTACAGCGGTTTCAAACACCGTTGCACTCCGGAGCGCAGCGGTTGCACAGACCGTCGAAACAAACAGCGCGGCCCTAATTGTCCAGTCAGACCAGCCCTCATTGTGTGACATTCCGGTGACAGGATCACGGCAAACGATCCAAATTGAAGCGAATAAGGTTAAGCGCTTTCGTCTTTCAACCGAATGGTTGGTTTGATCTCAACTGATCTGATAACGCCCAAAATTCCGCGTGAGCGTAAGCTGGTAAACGCAGCATACTCCTCGCTCTCCCAACCTGTTGCTTGACCCCGCAAAAAGCTCACTTCAACGAAGAGGTTTAAGAGGAGCGGCGTTCACCTTAGTTACGACGCCACTCGCAATTGTCTCCGGAGTGATGTCGGAGACGAGAGAGCGAAGATCCAGAAACCCGGCATCGCGGACGAGCGCTGGTATGACCGCATTGCCTTGTTGAACGCGAGCGAATTGTTGTATGGCGTCTCCTTTCCCATGCCTGTGATGTAGCAGACGGTCCAAGGCGCGCCGTTCTAGCGCACTAGCGCCCACGGATAAATCCCGACGTTGATCTTCATAATGAAGTAGCTGAAGCCGCCCGCGTCAGGCTTCGGCTGATGCGGCGTGTCGGGCGGAATCAACAGCCAGTCACCGGCCTTAACTTTAAAGGTTTGGCCGCCGAGGATGGGCTGACCGCGATACTCGCCCGGCACCGGCCCGTCTTTGTCCACCAGGTTCTGCTGATTGGCAATTTTCCCGCCGACGATCATTTCGCCCGTTCCCCCGGTAATCACATAAAAATCGTAGGCTCCCGCGTGCATCTCCGCGTCGTCCCACAGGCTGTTGACTTTCGTGAGGCTCGGCACGGGCTGTTCGCGATGCATGCGGTAGAGCATGAACATGCTGAAGTTACGCGTCTGGATGTGCACTGGCCCGCCGCCAATGGACTGCGAGCTTCCGCTGCCGGCCAGCGTGAGCAGCTTGGCGGCGCGCGACGCCATGTCTTCATGCGCTTTTTTGATGTCGTCGATATTCCAGAACGTGGTTGGAGGGGCGTCTGGCGCGAGCGCGGGCTGGCGCGGCGAATTGTAACCGAATGCGCGCACCTCGGGCTTGGGTTCCTGGGCATTATCCTGAGCCAGGACCTCCGGAACGAAAGAAAACTCGTTCAGTTGCCCGCTCAAGACTTCGCGTGGGCTGGGTTTCGCCGCGTATCCCGCGATGTAGCCGCATAACGCTGCGACCAGGGCTACGACAGGCACCATCCATTTTCTGTTTTGCATGGCTCGAACCTCCGTCAAAAGAAAACGCAGTATCGCCGCGCTACCCGCGCGGATCAGGCAAACGTGCCAGACTATTTTTTCGTTTCCGGCTTAACCGCCTCGAAGCGAATTTCTTTCAGGAACTCGGTCTGCCGCGAAAGCTCGGTTTTTCCCGGCGGAAATTTGTTGGCGCTCAGCGTATACGCCAGAATGTCGACGTTCTGCTGTCGTTTCAATTTTCCGGGCGCGTTTTGCGGCATGGTCTTGCGGATTCTCTCGAATAAATCACCGAGTGTCAGCCCGTTCCAGTTGGATAAAAATGCGCCGCCCGTCAGCGGAGGCGCAGACTCGCCGCCGGCCATCGCGTCGCCGTGGCAGGTCGCGCATTCTTTGTGATAGACGGGTTCCCCGCGCTTGGCCTGCTCTTCGGTGTAGACGCCGTCCCACACGGAGCGCGACTCCGCGGGAGGGGGTTCCTGCGCTTGAAGCGCACCGTACGCTGCGCACATCGCTCCAGAGAGAATCACGAACACCCTCGGAAATTTCTTCAAGAGAAGACTCCGCTCAATCACTCTCGGTTGGCAGCGTGAAGGCGATGTATTCGCCCGAGTACGGCCCGCCGCTGACGGCCACCACGATGTACTGCTTGCCTTTGACTATGTAGGTCATGGGGGAACCGCTCTGCGGCGCAGGCATGTAGACGGCGCCAACTTCTTTGCCGGTTTGCTTGTCGTAGGCACGCAGCATCGCACCGCGAGGATGATCCGCGGTGGTGGTTACCTGGCCTTCGCCGGCAATGACGAGAGTTTTCGTGATGAGCGTGCCGATGTTATAGGTCATTTGTCCGGTGCGCGGGAGGTTCCATTCCTTGAAGGCTGGATTGCTGCGCAGAAGGTCGGGGGTTTCACCGTGCGCGATCTGCCAAAGAATTTTGCCTTCATCGAGATTGATGGCCGTGATGGTGCCGTAGGGGGGCTTGATCAGAGGAAGCGAATCCACGTTCATGCGCGCGTAAGTACTTGCGGCCGGCTTCTTCGACGGCATGGGCGAATCGGCGCCCGCATTTTCGCCGGGACCTTTCATGACGGTCACTTCCTTTCCGGCGACGCCGGCCACGTAATTCATGTCGGAGACGTCTTTCGGCGCGGGAACCAGCCCGATGGGCTCGACGCAAGAATTGCACGCGAAAGCGTACAAAATGTGTGTTTCCGGATCGTAGGAACCGCCGGGCCAGTTCGTGCCACCCGATGCCGTTCCCAGGGTCAGCGTGCCCAAGGGGCCATCGGCCTTGCTCGCCACGGGCGGGGTGAAGACCGGCCCGAGATGATATCGCGCGACGATGGCCTTCGCTTTTTCGCGAAGTTCCGGAGTGAAGTCGATCAAGTCATCCACGGAAACGCCGTTGCGGCTGTATGCCGGTGGTTTTGTGGGAATGGGTTGTGTGGGGGAATACCACTCGCCCGGCACCTCTCCCACTTCTACTTTTCGTTCTTCGATGGGCCAAACGGGCTTGCCGGTGACACGATCGAAGACATACAAAAATCCCTGCTTGGAGGGTTGCGCTACCGCCTTGATTGCCTTGCCATCCACTTTGATATCCACCAAAATCGGCGCCGAAGAAATGTCCATGTCCCACAGCGGGTGATGCACCAACTGGAAATGCCACTTGCGCTGGCCTGTTTTGAGATCCACACAGACCAAGCTCTCGCCAAACAAATCGTTACCAGGGCGGTGGCCACCATAAAAATCGCCAGTCGGCGATTCCACCGGCAAATAGACCAGCCCGAGTTGTTCGTCCACGGTTATCTGCGTCCACACACCAGTGTTGCCGGTGTACTCCGCGGAACCGTTCATCCAGGTGTCGTATCCAAATTCACCTTTTTTCGGAATGGTGTGAAAGATCCAAAGGCGCTTGCCGGTACGCACATCGAATCCGCGCACGTAGCCTTTGTTATTTTTCATACTGCGCGGAGTCATGCCTTCGCGAAACGCGGCGCCCACAATCACCGTGTCTTTGGCCACAACGGGGGCCGATTGGATGCCGATTTCGCCGGTGGTCAGGTCCGGAAAAATGGTTTGATCGTCGCCTAGCTTCAAGTCCAGTGAGCCGCCGCTTCCAAACGTTGCAACGGGCATCCCGGTTTTCGCGTTCAAACAAATCAAGCGGTAGCCGGGCGTCACATAGAAAATGCGCTCATCTTTTCCGTCTGACCAGTAGGCCAGGCCACGCCCCGATAGTTGCCGCGGCGCGTTGGCGCCGCGCGCGCCTTCATGCTCACCGTGAATCCACAGCAGTTCCCCGGTGGCCGCGTCGAGCGCAATCACCGCGCGACGCGAACCCGCCGTAGCATAAAGAACATCGTTCACCATCAGAGGCGTGCCTTCGAGCTTGTACTCCGGGCGGTTGCCGAAATTGTCGGTCTTGATGCGCCAGGCAATTTCGAGATCTTTGAAGTTTGAGGCATTGATTTGATCGAGGGGTCGGTAACGCGTCGCGGCAAGGTCCGCAGCGTAGCTCGGCCATTCGGTGTCCTTGGGCTTGTATTGCGCGAGAGCCGCCGACGCAGAGACCGCGCCCGCTGCAATGAGGAGAAGCGCCCGCCTCGTCCACCCCAGCCACATTTTGCCGTCCGTCATCTTCGTGTCGCCATCCTTCCGCGATTGTCTCGCCGTGCCGTCAGCCCATTTTCTTGATTTCTTCCAAGGCTTCCTTGATTTTTGTTTTCTGTTCCTCGGTAACGTCTGCATTCGGCGGCCGTTGGTAAAACTGCCGCGTTCCCATCTGCAACGCCAGCGCATATTTCATAGGACCGTATTCGTCCACGCCGCCGGCGCGCAGTAGTTTAAGAGCAGCGTCCAGCTTCGCCAAAGGGGGGGCCATGTCTTTGCCAGAACGCTTGGCGGCAAACACCGCCGCGATGAGCGCGGTGAAATTGTTGCCTTCGGCGAGAATCGCGCCCATGCCGGTATCCATTGCATGTTTCAAGTTGTGCGTCGTCCCGGTCCGCATGTTCAACTTGGGAAATTCGGCCACAAACTTGTGATACTCCTCTTCGTCTGAGCTGGAGTCCTTGATTCCTGCGAGATTGGGATACTTCTCCAGGCTGTGCAGCAGATCCAACGAGATGGGGATCCCGGTAGCAAAGGGAATGTGATAGAGGTTTATGGGAATTTGTACCTTCTCAAACAACATCGAGAAATATCTGTTCAGTCCTTCCGCTTTGGGATGCTTGTAGTAGAAGGGAGGCACGACGAGCAGTCCATCCGCGCCATTTTCCTGGGCATGTAGCGAGAGCTCGAGCGTCTCCGGAAGATTCGCCGTGCCCGGCGAAACGATGATGTTCAGTCCGTTTCTGTTCTTGAACGCCACTTCGGCGATTTTTTTCCGCTCGGCTACAGAAAAGGAAGGAAATTCTCCCGTTGTTCCGAGCACCACGACGCCGTCGGCGCCGTTCTGCTTGAGATACGCCAGTACGTCTTTGTACAGCTCAGCGTCAAAAGTCAGATTTTTGTCGCAGGGTGTGGAAGCCGCGACCCAAAATAATTGCTTGTCGCCGGAGCCCGGCGCAACGTCAGGCTGCCGCCCTGCCGGGCGGTTCGTAGCGGCGGTGTGGACGTCTGCGCCTCGGGTTTCACCCACCACGCCGAGCGCCGCTGCCACGCCGATGACACCCAAAAAATCCCTTCTCGTGGTTTGCATCATCAGACCTCCAGAAAGTTGGCCGCAGTCTATGCCAGAGCGTCCGCCGAAACAACGCGGAACTTCTCATTTCGGGGGCTGTACAAAAGTGGAAATCGCCGGAGTTTCGGACTAGTGTGAAATCGTGCTTTGCTCTCGCTCCTCATCGGCTGTGGCCCCCGGAGGGCCGAGGTTACAACCTTAATTGCTCGGGGCGCCAAAAGGTCGGTCAAACTTCAGAGGATAATTCTTAAAGACGACCGTTCGGTCAATGAAATCAAGTCTTTTCTATCGCTGATTCAGACTGTCTCTGCTCTTCTTCCGGTCATCTTTGCCGTTCTTCTGTTGACAGGTGCTCTTAGCTAATCTCCATTTCAAGCCATCGAGTGGTTGCCATAAGCCCCGATTAGTCGTTACCGGACATCTGCCTGGCTGATTTTGGAGGGCGATTGCAGTTTCCCTTTGCGCGTTTATCACGCAACAAGGACCGAGACTAATGCGGCGTAGCGCCTTCGATCGGAGCCACTCCGCCGCCGTGCGCTGCAAGGTTCACCCGTGCTCCGGACTGGATTAGCTGGGTTTCGCCGGGACCCTGGAAAAAGGTGAATCCCGGGCGATCCCTCCAAGCCTGAGGTCCCCCCAGCCGAATCCTGTGCTGCAAGGTCACGTCGTGGATCTTTGTGACTAGGGCTTCGTACTCTTTGTCGCCCTGTCGGTGTCCGGAAAAATTGGCCAGGTCAGTACTGGCGGCGAAGATGACATCGATCCCGGGAACGGACGCAATCTTCTCGGCGTTCTCGACGCCGATTGGGGTTTCAATCATGATCACCACCACCATGTTTTCATTGGCGGTCTGACGGTAGTCGTTTCCCCACAAAGCCCGGTACTGGCCGTTGCCTTGGCTGCGTCGTCCCTCAGGCGGATACTTGGACCACTTCACCGCTGCCTGAGCCTTCTCCACCGTGTCGACCGTCGGAACGATAATCCCCACGGCGCCGATGTCCGTCGCTTTCTGGGTATCGCTCTCCGTCGCGTCCGGGACGCGAATAAAAGGCATCGCGGGAGCCCCCCCTGCAGGCCCAAATCATTCTAGCCACATCCTCATATGTAAGGGGGCTGTGCTGCATCTCGATCCACAGGAAATCGTAACCAGCGTTCGCCATTGCGCAATAGATGTTCGGGTCGGGAGAAAACACAGTGGCGCCGACAATCTGCTTGCCTTCCACGAGTTTCTGCTTGGCCGTGTTATAAAGTCGCGCTGATGCCTTTTGCTCTTGCACTTGCGCCTTTCCAGCTGTTATCCAGGACAAGACAATACAAACCACAGTGAACAAGACGGCCTGCTTTGCCCTCATCAGGTTCTCCTTGCATAGAAGCATTATTTCCGGCGCCACAGAAAATTCATACTTCGCCAGCAAGCGTCCAGTCGCATGCCAGGTGACTCGCCATTCTTACATGAATTGCGCACTGCCAGTGCCTGGTAAGTCGGTTTACCGGAGACTTGGGTGCCGGAATTCCGAACGCCTAGGAAATGGACAGTCTCGGAAGTGTACAATTGTGAACAGACACGATTTCCTCTCAGCGATACCGTCTCGCCATGAAACTCTTTAATATTGTGTCGGCTCTAATCGTCGTTATTGTTGTAGCGGCTTTAACCTCTAAGAGAGGGATAATTTTTCTTCCATAAATCATCTGGTCAACTCCCGCCTGTCCGTTCAGGCGCCCAACTTCTACAATCGAACACTCTCTGAGCGATAGCCTTCATCCTACACTTGAGGCCATCGAACACGTGAAGGGCGGCTTCAACATCTTTCACAGCTTCCGCATCACGCTTCTACAAAAGACTGAATGCCCGGAAGTCCTCCGGCATTTTTGGTCTGGGCACGCACCAAGACATGTATCTGAGCGTTATACTAAGCTGAAGGAAGAGCGTGAATTCCGCTTGGAATGGGCAGAGAAGATTGGGCTCGGATTCGAACTTCCGCCCCCAATTGGGCAACTTGGGCAACTACGCATCGTCCCGAAAGTCGCCTAAGTGATTGAAAATATGGTGGACGAGAGGGGATTCGAACCCCCGGCCTCCTCGTTGCGAACGAGGCGCTCTCCCAGCTGAGCTACTCGCCCACGAGTAGCAACAAAATCTTAGCAGACGCTCCGAGGCTTGCCAACTGCAAGGCGTTTGCTTGATTCACAACGCAGTAAAACACAAGGCAGTAAAACACAAGGCGAACTCATAGGGCTCTTGTCCCAGTGCACGCGGAAGCACGCACGCGCATCGAACCACCGCGCTCCAACCGATCTTTCATCAATAAATGAGAAACAGCCTCACGGCTGATCGAGGTTGCCGCCGGCGCGCTGCGCCACGATTTTGCGCACGTTTTGGTAGAGTGCGCGGGCCTGCGGAATGGCCTCGACGGCTTGCTGCACCTGGGGATCCGCTTCGAGTTGAACCTTGAAGCCTTCCTGCATCCCGAAATTCGAGACCAGCACTTCCTGGCGGATCTTGCGCTTTACCCAGTCCAGGTTTTCGGACATATCCACCTCGCTGTAGCGCACATTGTGTTTGGCGAGATATTCGCGAAAGTTCCGCATCACGTTATCGTCCGCTTCAAATTCCTTCGTGACCGTCGGCTTGCTCCCCATGTAGAACCGCGTGAAGCCACCCACCCCGCCTTCGTAAGGATAAAAAACATCCGCCCTGAAGAGATTCTCCTGGAAATGATTGAGTTTAGGCGTGGGCACGACGATGTCCGGCGTGATGCCGCCGCCTCCCGTCACTTGCCGGCCGCTGTCCGTGAGCTTGACTTCCGTCGGATGCTCGGGAACTTTGCGCTCATAGTGATATTGGTACAGCGAAATGGATTTGTAATCGCGCTGAATCAGCCGCCCGCTGGGTGTGTAGTAACGCGCCGTTGTCAGCGCAAGCCCGGTATTTTCGCTGAGCGGTTGAACCGTCTGCACCAAGCCTTTGCCAAACGTTGTTTCGCCAACAATCAAGCCCCGATCATGATCCTGTACGGCGCCAGACACAATCTCCGTTGCGGAAGCGGAATTTCCATTCACTAGGATGACCAACGGTGTCGTCATGCCTTGATTCCCGCGTATCGCGTAGTACGGCCGATTCGGCGATGACCGTCCATGGTGCGAAACAATCAGCTGGTTCTTATCCAGGAACATATCTCCGACAGCGACCGCTTCGTTCAGCAGCCCGCCGGGATTGCCGCGCATATCGAGAATCAAGCCATCCAGGCTCGGAGCATTGAGCTGCTTCAAGGCTTCGCGGATTTCGTTGTCGGTCGTTTCGTTGAAGCCGGAAAGGCGAATGTAGCCGACTCCAGGCTTCAACATGAAGGCGATGTCCACGGAGTGCCGCGGAATCTCGTCACGCGTTACCGTAAATACAAGCTGCTGATCGTAGCCTTCGCGGCTGACTGTAATCTTTACAACCGTTCCCTTGGGGCCCTTCAGCATGTCGGCAACGTCGGTCGTCGTGAGCCCGTCTGTCGACTTATCGTCCACTTTCATGATCACGTCGCCAGGACGAATCCCCGCATTGAATGCCGGCGCGCCAACATAAGGCTGCATCACCACTGTCCGCGCCTCTTTAGGTGCAACGATCATGCCCACGCCGTAATACTTTCCGCGCTGCTCTTCGCGGAGCAGCCCGAACTGCCGTGCATCGAAGAAATTCGAATGGGGGTCCAGCACGCGCAACATCCCGGGGATGGCGCCTTGATATACAGCTTTGTCTACATCGACTGGCTCGGCATAGTTCGCCTGCACCACGTCCAGCACATTGGTGAACTGCCTTATCGCCGTGTGCTCGTCCTCAGCCGAAGAGGGGGAAGCGCCCACGTTGGGGCCGTAAATCCCCCCAAGGACAGCGGATATGAGGATGACTGCAATGACTAATACCAACCCACGGCGTTCAGGTTTCATTCTAACCTCGCGTGACCACGCAGACTGAATTATAGCATACCCCAAAGTGTGGTTTGACACCGTGGTACGCCCTTTCTATGATGCCAACAGGCCATCTTGCGGCCACCTATCGCCATGCTTAGCATGACCCACATGGTAGTTCTGTTTATCGTTGTCCTGGTCGTCTTCGGGCCGCATAAGCTGCCCGAACTGGCTCGCGGCTTGGGCAAATTGATGGCCGAGTTCCGCAAGGCTTCCACCGACTTCAAGAGCGCCTTCGAGCAGGAGATGCGCGACATCGAGCGCCAGGCCCTCCAGGCCGAGCGCAAGAAAGCCGCTGAGGCGGTAGCCGCCTCGGCCGTCGCAGCGGAACAACCCGCCACACTGGCCACGCAGGCTGGCACCGAAACCGCCAACGCTGGCTTAGACGGGGATTCTCGCGCGACGGAAGCTCCGGTCATTACTCCCGTTGCCGAATCTGTGCCGCGCTCCGATGGCGAAGCCGCGCAACCAACCGCCGAGGCAGCCCATTTGGCGTCTCCCGAAACAGTCTCCGAGCCTTCCCAAGCCCCCTCTCATGACCAACAGCAGCCAGTCTGACGCCGCCATCGTATCGACCACGGAAGAGCCCGGCGCTCAGATGACGTTTTTCGAGCACCTCGTCGAGCTGCGCAAACGCCTCATCAATTCGATCGCCTCCATCGTAATCGGCGCCGCCGTCGGTTGGTTCGTCGCTCCGCATTTCATTAAGGCAATGACAAGGCCCATTAATATCGCCTTGACCCAGGCGGGCTATGACGGCAAATTGATCGTCACCAACCCGGCGGGATACCTGAACCTGCTCATCACGACCAGTATTTATATTGGTATCGTGATGGCCTCACCGTGGATCCTCTATCAAATCTGGCTCTTCGTCGCGCCAGCGCTGTATAAACGCGAGCGCAGCGCCATCGCCGGCTTTTTGTTCTCAACAGTTTTCTTGTTTCTGGCGGGCATCGCTTTTGGGTACTTCGTCTCGTTGCCTTATGTCTTGCACTTCCTGGTCAAAATTACGAACGAAGGTCCCGTCAAGCCGCTCTTCGAAATAGGTCAGTACTTTGATTTAATCCTGCTGATTCTTCTCGGCCTGGGTCTCGTGTTCGAATTGCCCGTGCTCATTTTCTTCTTGTCTCTTTTCGGCATCGTTACGCCGCAATTCCTTATCAAGAATTTTCGTTACGCCCTGCTTGTGATTACTATTCTCGCCGCCGTTCTGACGCCTACGCCCGATGCCCTCACCATGATCCTCTTCATGTCCGTCTTGGTGGCGCTGTACTTCATTGGCGTCGCGGTTTCCTGGGTAGTCGTTCGCAAGCGGAATCGCCGTGAGGCCGCACCTCCGGAGGCGCATTAGATGAATTTCGAGTCGAGAAATCCTTTTTGCGTGGCGATTTGCGCGTCGGCGATTTTGCTTAGTCTCGCCGGATGCAAAGCCAAAGCGGACAACCCACAACCCGCCGCGAAAGACGCGCCCTTCATGAGCGCGGTAACCGCTGCTCCGCCTGCTGCAGCGTCGCAAACCGCATCTCACCCCAATGACGAGGCTCCTCCACCCGACAAAACCGGGGGCTTTGACGGCAAGCGCGCTTTTGCCCACGTCGCCAAGCAAGTGTCCTTCGGGCCGCGGCCCGCGGGTTCCCCCGCTCTCGCGCAAACGCAGGACTACCTGCTCGCCGAACTGAAAAGTTATGGCTGCACCGCCGACGTCGATGCCTTCAGTTCGGACACTCCCGCCGGCCGCATTGCCATGAAAGATATTCTCGTCAAGATTCCCGGCGAAAACCCGGGCGTGATTCTCCTCGGCACACATTACGACACCAAGCGTCTGGAAAATTTCGTCGGCGCCGATGACGCCGGCTCCTCCACCGGAGTCATGCTCGAACTAGCGCGTAACCTTTGCTCGCAGCGCGGCCGCTACGCCGTCTGGATTGCCTTCTTCGACGGTGAAGAAGCCGTGCGTCCCGAGTGGCAGGATCCCGACAATTGCTATGGCAGCCGCGAAATGGCCGCGCGCTTCGCCAATAGCGGCGACCTCCCCAAAATCAAAGCGTTTCTGCTTGCGGATATCGTCGGCACGCGCACCCCGCATTTCAAGCGCGAATCCTACTCCACCAAAACGCTAGTCGATCTGGTTTGGAGCGTTGCCAAAAAACTCGGTTACGCAAGCATTTTCGTCGACGACTCATCCACGGTCGAAGACGATCACCAGTCTTTTCTGAAGCGCCACGTTCCCTCGGTTGATGTAATCGATCTTGATAACGGCCCCGGCGGCGACGTCTACTACTGGCATACCCCGCAGGATTCGCTCGACAAAATCAGCCCCAAAACCCTGGCCGTCGTCGGCCACGTTTTTCTCGAAAGCGTCAAGCAACTCCAAGCGAAGTGACCCGTCAACTTCCGAAGCACGTTGTCCCGTACGGCCCGGCTTTACTGACATCGCCCGTCCACTGCTCCGAGTCCACAGTCTTGTCCACAGACGATTCGAGTTCGAAGAGTGATTTCGGAGCATTTCCGCAACCGTAGTAGTGCTTCACTCTGTGCGTCGCTCCCTTTAAAGTGACGGCTGTCACCGCCGTCGCCATATCAGTGCAATAGCGCCCGCACTTGGCCCTCGTGTAGTCCTCGGCAACGTCCCAGAATTTCGCTTTCGCGAACTGTGACAGCAACTCCCTAATCTTGTCCGGTTCTATCCGCCCCTCGCGGCCCCCCGTTTCTTTCACGTGGCCGTTACCTGAGTATTCCACCCGCCCGTCGCCATGAATTGTGATCGAGTATGCGGGACAAGTGCCGAGACAACCGACCCGTTCCAGCTGAATGGTTACAGTCTTGAGATCCGCCTCCGACACGGAACTCAGATCCGGAGCTTGCTCGCCGTGGCCCAATCCCGATTTCACCAAAAGAAAGGAGAAACTCGCGATCAGAACGGTTACCGCGACGTGTTTCTGAAATGCCATAGTTGCCTCCGTAGTTTGTAAAGGGGAGGAAGCATCCTTCCCCCTCTATCTGACACCTAGGAAGCTCAGATGTTCCCGTAGACTGGGAGTTGCCTCGTTCACCTTTCGCACTCCTCGCGGACTATGTGCTAAATTCGAGAGTCATCAAAACTTTTCTCACGAATGAAAAACAAGCGCATCCCAGTCAAGTCATCCGCAGGCGAATACTCGGTCGTCTGCGGCGCAGGCGTTCTTCGCGATGCCGCCAGCGAAATCCGCAAGCTCGGCAAATTCTCCCGCATCCACATCGTCTCCTCGCCAAAAGTGTGGCGAGCAGTTGGGAAGAGCGTTCAGCGCGGCCTGGGTCTGAATAATATCCACGCCACGCATTTGATGGACGACGCCGAGTCTGCAAAAAATCTGTTCACGCTCGAGAAACTCGAGCGATCGCTAGTTCGCGCAGGCATCGATCGCCACGCCCTGATCATCGCCGTAGGTGGCGGCGTAGTTGGCGACGTAGCCGGCTTCGCCGCCTCCACCTGTCAACGTGGCGTCTCGCTAGTACAAATCCCCACGACTCTCATCGCGCAAGTCGACAGCGCTGTCGGCGGAAAAACCGGCGTAAATCTTCCCGAAGGCAAGAATCTCGTAGGAACTTTCTATCCCGCTCGCCTGGTCATCGTCGACTCCGCAATGCTGAAGTCGCTCCCCGAGCGCCAATACCGCGGCGGCCTCGCCGAAGTCATCAAGTACGGCGTAATCGCCGACACAAAACTCTTCGCCTATCTCGAAAAGAACTTCGACTCCGTCCTTCGCCGCGACCCGGCCGCTCTCGCCTACATCATCCCGCGCTGCCTGGAAATCAAAGCGCAAGTCGTCAGCCGTGACGAGCGCGAATCCGGCCTCCGCGAAATCCTGAACTTCGGCCACACCTTCGGCCACGCCCTCGAAACCGTCACAAACTATCGCGTCTACCAGCACGGCGAAGCCGTCGCCTGGGGCATGATGGCCGCCGCCCTCCTCGGCCACGAAATCCGCCTCACGCCCGCCGACGAAGTCTCCCGCATCGTTTCTCTCGTTCGCCGAATGGCCCCGCTCCCGCCATGGCCCGATGTTCCGCCAAAAAAACTGATCGCCGCCATGCGCTCCGACAAAAAAGCGCGTGCCGGCAGACTACGCTTCGTCCTCGCTCCCAAAATCGGCAAAGCGCAATCCCACGACGACGTCCCCCTCGAAACTCTCGAGCGCGTCCTCCATTTCGCTCCGCACTTCATCAACGCCAGAGGCAAACTCCGCCATGCCTAACCCGATTCCCCCAAACGCCCTTGTAGGGGCGCGATTCATCGCGCCCTCCGGTCTAAACAACCAGCGAAAAGCTGTTAGCTGTGAGCTGTCAGCTGATAGCTTTCAGCCTTCAACTTTCAACTTTCAACTTTCAACTCCCAACCGCCCTTCCGCCTATGCCCACTAGCGCCCCTGCAAAAGGCACGCAACCCGAAGGCGCCCACACCGAAGCCGACGCCTCGCGCAAAGTCCGCGAAATGTTCACGCAAATCGCGCCCAGCTACGACGCGCTGAATCATCTCCTCTCGCTCCAACTCGATCGCCTCTGGCGCGCGCGCGTTGCCCGTCGTCTCCGCCCAATTCTCGTCAATCCCAACGCCCTCGTTCTTGATCTCTGTTGTGGCACCGGCGATCTTGCTCTCGCTCTCCGCAAATCCGGCAAAGCTCGCATTATCGGTGCCGACTTTGCCCACACCATGCTCGTCCGCGCCCGCGCCAAAAGCATCCTAGGCAGCAGCCACTCCGGAATGCCCGCCCCGCCGCCATTGCCTCTCGCCGAAGCCGACGCGCTCCGCCTCCCCTTCGCCGATTCCTCCTTCGACCTGGTAACCACCGCCTTCGGCTTTCGCAATCTAGCCAACTACGAGTCCGGCCTCCGCGAAATCCACCGCGTCCTCAAGCCCGGCGGCACAATCGCCATCCTAGAGTTCACCGAACCGCCCGATGGTCTGCTAGGTGATCTTTACCGCTGGTATTTCCGCACCGTCCTACCCCGCATCGGCGGCTGGCTCTCCGGTGATCCCACCGCCTACACCTACCTCCCCAAATCCGTCTCCCGCTTCTTCCGCCCGCCCGAACTTGCCTCTTTGATGTCCGCCGTAGGCTACCAATCCGTCTCCTTCAAATCCTGGACCTTCGGCACCGTCGCCCTCCACACCGCCCAGCGCCTGTAGCCGCCCGCCTGTAGCCGCCCGCCTGTAGCCGCCCTCTTCAGAGGGCGGGCCTTTCCGAGCCATCCAGCACGATCTGAGCCGACAGCAGATGTATCCCCAAGATCACGTGAAAAACCCGCGGTCTGAAGACCGCGGCTACAACAAACTCATCGCGACCGCCAAGGAGCAGGCCACAGCAGCTCATTCGGATCTGCAGAGAACTCGATAAAGTCCGGCTTGACGGGGGATTCTCCCAGATGCGCATAATGTCGACAACTGGACCAGGGCCAATTTTCCGCACTCTCGACGAGATGCGCAGCGACCGGATTCTGATGGATGTACTCCAGCTTGTCTCCGAAATCGCGCGCTCGTCTGCAGATGAAATCAAAATAGCTGCGCTGCCAGATTGGCCCATGCGCGTCTCGGCTCTTGGCGATGCCAAATCCGGTCTTTGACTTCAGATCGCGCAGAATACGGACCAGCGAGACGCTTCTAGGCCAGAGAAGCAGGTGCGCGTGGTCCGGCATGACGACGTAGCCGAAAAGCGCGAAATCGTCTGGCCCCCTCAATTCGCCCAATGTTTGGAGAACCAGATCGCGTTCGGCATCCGAAAGGGCTTTGACGCCGCGCTCCACGTTAAACGTAACAAAGAAAATGCGGTCAAGCTCCTCGATGCGCCGCAGCCGCGTCATAGTCGAGCTTATATCATACCTATAATGTACCTGTCAGTATTCCTGCCGGTATTCCTCCCGGTATTCTTGTAGCCGCCCTCTTCAGAGGGCGGTCCTCTCCGAGCCATCCATCACGATCTAAACCGACAGCAGACTCGTCCTCCAGGTCACCTGAAAAACCCCGCGATCCGAAAACCGCGGCCAAGAGATATTTGATCTCTAGCCGCCACCCCCTGTAGCCGCCTTCTTCAGAAGTCGGGCCTTTGCTTCAGACGGCGAGCTACCCGGCGCATCCGCGCGTCGCGAGCGCCGGATTGGCGCATGCGCGTTTCGAGTCTGCTGCACGACCGATTCCAGCCCAAGGGCTCAGAAGAACGTCTATTTCCTGCTTGACATTTTGGTAATATGTGCTATCCTCGGTCTTAGGTAGAAATACGGAATCTCGCTGGAGCGGCCATCAGGCCGCTTTTTTGTTTTGTACCCCCAAAGGTTCGTCGGAATTGGACTCGGCACACTCCGGCACGCAGTCCATTTCTCATAACCTGTAAAGCGCCTAAGTCCACTGGAATGAACACTTACAGAATTGCACCATTTTGCAGCAATTACTGCATCATAAGTCCTGTAAAATCAGCACTTCCGTAAACCTCTAAAAACAATCGACTTTAAGTATCTTTAGAATGAACACTTCTGGAAAAACAGCGGGGGGAGGGTCCGGTTATTGTTAACCAGCGATGCGAGGAAGCATCGCTGCCCGAGCGAGCATCGCGAGCGAGGAATCTCTCTCTTCCACTTTCCACTTTCCGCTTTCGACTGTCATTTCCTTTATTTTGATACTCTTATGAACTCTTTCGCACTCGACAAAACGCTAACTCAAATGTTTTCAACATCTTCCACACTCTTTACACAAAACACCGGGTGTATGGGGGGCGGCTCCGGTCCTTTACGTCCTTTACTTCCTCTACGTCCTTTGCCTCCTACTCTTCCAGCCCCGCGCTGCGCAACTTCGCCAGCAGCGTCTTCGGCGACACCCCCAGTTTTTCCGAAGCCCGCGTCTTGTTCCACTTGCACTCACGCAAAGTGCTCTCCAGCAGCACGCGCTCGATATGACTCACCGCACGGCCCGTGACTTCCTCCAAGCTTCCTTCCCAACTAAATTGCTCGGGCAACATGCCCCCGGGCAATTGGTTCGTATCAGGCTTCGTGGCAGGGAGCTGCAAGCCGTCAGCGGTAATGCTGAGCCCATCCGTGAGGATCACTGCGCGTTCCATCGTGTTCTGCAATTCGCGCACATTCCCCGGCCAGCGATAGTGCAGCAACCGCTCCTTCGCCTCCTTAGAGAGTTCCAGGCCGGGCTTCTTGAATTCCCGGCTGAATTTTTCCAAGAAGTGTCCCGCAAGCATCAGCACATCGTTCCCACGCTCGCGCAAAGGAGGAATCGTCATGGGCACAGCCGAAATCCTGAAATACAGGTCCTCGCGAAACAGCTTCTCCTCGGCCAATTTTTTCAAATTTCGATTCGTCGCCACCACGATGCGCACATCCACTTCCACCATCTGCGTGCCACCGACGCGGTCGAATCGCCGCTCTTCCAAGACGCGCAAAAGTTTCGCCTGAATCGCCAGCGGCAACTCTCCAATTTCATCCAGAAACAGCGTCCCGCGATGCGCCAAATCCAGCTTGCCCACTTTGCGCGCGCCCGCACCCGTGAACGCCCCGCGCTCGTGCCCAAAAAGCTCGTTCTCCACCAACCCTTCGGGAATCGCCGCACAATTCAGCGCCACAAACGGCTGCTCGCGCCGCGGCGAAAGGTGATGCACGGCGCGCGCAAACAATTCTTTCCCCGTACCGCTTTCTCCCAAAAGCAAAACGGTCGAATCCGTCGCCGACACTTTTTGAATTTGCTGGCTGATCTCCCGAATAGCGGCGTGTTCACCTACAATGCGCGGAAAGCCATACCGTGCCGTGTACTCCTCGCGCAGCAGCAAATTTTCTCGTTGCATCTCCTGCATGCGAGTCGCCCGCTGCACCAGCAATTTCAAATGGTCCAAATCCACCGGCTTTTGAAGAAAGTCAAACGCCCCATCCTTCATCGCCGACACGGCCTCTTCGACTGACCCGAACGCCGTCAAGAGCAGCACGGGTATCGTAGCGTCCGCCTGCTTCGATTCGCGCAGCACGTCGAGCCCGGAAGCCCCCGGCATTTTCAAGTCCGTGATCACCATCAGGTAACGCCGCGCGCGCACTTTTTGAATCGCCGTCGCTCCATCAGAAGCTTCGTCCACGGCATAGCCCGCGCGCTCCAATGCCTTCCGCAGCATCGCGCGCAACTCGTTCTTATCTTCAACAAGGAGCAGAGGTTCCATCTCTCTTGTTTCTACCACGAATTAAGGGACACCTCGGAGGGAACGCACAACAGGTGTGTAGAGAAGGGAAGTAACCAGCTGGATCGACAAGCTACAGAGGATCTACGAAACTCAAAATACGAATTTCGATTTTCGAACTTCGAGTTTCGTTCGTTGAATTTACTACCGCGCCCAGCCTGGATCGCCGCCAGACTTTCGCAACTCAGCTTCCATGTCATCGAGCTGCTGCTTCAAGTTCGCGATCTCCTGCTTTTTCTGTTCGATCTTGGCGTTTTTGTCGTTGATATCCTTGCGCGTGTTCTGCTCCATCAGCGCTTTTTGCGGGTCGCTGTAGTACTGCACTTGCGACTTGTCGGATTCCCGCTGCAAGATGTCGAGCTCTTTTTCCGCCGTGGCAATTTTATCCCGCTGATCCGCGAATCGTTTCCGCCACGTGGTTTCCGCATCGTTCTTGCCGGAATCGCCTTCGCCATTCGCTTCAGCGCCCTGCTTTTTGCCCGGCGCAGCTTGTGCGCCGCCTGCGCCCTGGCCGGCCTGACCCGTTGCCGCTCCGCTTTCACTCGGATGCGTCGCGGGCTTTACGTCATCATCCGTATAAACTTTTTTTGGCTTCGCGGCATCTTTCTGCTGTTGTCGCGCTTTGCGCGCCGCGTCTGCCACCGGATCGCCCGTCTGCTGCTGCCCCCCCTGCTGTTGTTGATGCGCCAGCGCAGGAAGCGCCGGCAGGCTGAAACCAGCGAAGATCACCGAAGCCGCGAACCAATTCTTCAGACTCATGGGTTACCGCCTCTCCCCGGGGCGAGCTGGACCCCCAGCCTTCTACTAGATGCTGTCCTTCTTCAATTCTACCGCTTCCGGGACGCTGCGGCACGCGGGTAGCGTAACTATAAAGGCCGCCCCGCCCTCCGTTCGATTTCGCGCCTCCACTCGTCCGCCATGCTGCACAATAATTTTTTGCACGACGGCCAGCCCCAGTCCCGTGCCCTTCGCCTTCGTCGTGAAAAATGGCCGGAAAAGCTTGGGTAACGTCGCTGGCGCAATCCCAGGACCGTTATCGAAAAAAGTGACGCGCTGCGTGTATGTTTCCTCATGCCGCGCCACTTCTCCGCGCAGCAGCACACGTCCGCCGTTATCGGCGCCAACGCAAGCCTCGGCTGCATTTCTTACAAGATTCAAAAACGCTTGCCGCAGCAATCCCTCATCTCCCGCTACACTTCCCATCGGTCCCTCGAACCGAATCCGCACCTCCGGCATGGCCTCCGCCACTTCCGATACAACCCGCTCCACAACTCCCTCAAGGGCCACTGGCTCGCTCGTAATCTCCAAAGGCCGCGCATATTTCAGAAATTCCGTCACTACGTGGGTAATATTCCGCGTCTGCTCGAGAATTCTCTCCGCCGAGTCCGCCACTTCGCCGGTAACCATTTCCGCGCTGATCATTTGGGCGTAACCGGAAATCGTCGCGAGAGCATTCTTGAATTCATGCGCAATCCCAGCCGACAACTCTCCCACCGCAGCGAGGCTTTCCTTCAACTGGATCTGTTGTTGCAAAGCCGCCAGCTCCGTCAAATCCGTCAGCAAACAAATCGCCCCATTAATTTTTTCCGTCCCGCGCCGTATCGGCGAAATCGTCACGCCCAGCAGCCTCGATTCTCCTCCAGGCGCTTCGTGTTCGACTTGTTCTCTTCGGAATATGCTTCCCTTCGTCAAGCATTCCCCAACCAGCCGAGTGAGCTCCGACTTTTCCCCCAAGACCTCGCTGTACCGTCGAAATCCCAAGGTCTGAATGCCCAGCACCTGCTCTGCAGCGGGATTCGCGCTGGAGATAATTCCAGTAGCGTTCACCACCACAAGCCCCGCCGGCATGTTCCGCGTCACTTCTTCGCTCAATCGCTCCGTGTTTTCCGCGCGCTCTCGTTCGATTTTGTGGAGCCTCTCGAGCTCCTTTTCCTGATCGCGCAGCTGCCGAATCACTCCGTGCATCGATGCGGTCATAAACGCGGATGGGTTTTCCGTTCGCGGAGGCGCCATGGTAACGTCGGCATGGTGTGATTCTTGCGTGCTCTGAAAAAAACGGCGCAGCAGAAAAAATATAATCCCCAGCAAAGCCAGAATGCCAACCGCCGCGCCCAGGGCGATTTCCCAGGCGTGCTGTGTAGTCTCGGCTTGGAATGCTGCGAACGTCATAGCCAGAATAGGCCTCGCATCGAAGGCTTCTCAACGCAATCTTGGCGCCAGATCAATCGAGAAGGAAGAAAACAGAAACACCACAATCAGCGCCGCAATCCCCAAGAAAGTTCCCAAGGGAAGATGATATTGGCTGGCAATCGCCCATCGAATCTGGTTCACGGCGCCCATACCTCGACGGCTGGCGCGCTCGGCAAGCTGGCGTCCCGCTCCGCCTGCATACATCATGGCGATCACTGCCACCCCTACAATGCTTCCGAGCAGCGTCCCCAGGAGAATCGTCAGGAACGCATTTCTCACCCCGAGAAACGCTCCAACCATGAGCATCATTTTTACGTCGCCAAGCCCCATGCCCTCACGCCCCCGCACCAGCTTGTAGAGCGCCGCCGCTCCCCAAAGCATAAGGCTGCCAAACGCCGCTCCAAGAAGCGCCTCAATCACGCCCAAAACTCGCTCCGGCGGCAGCTGGTGAAGGAACCTCAAACTCAATAGGGGAACAATACCGTCATTAGGCGGGACAAACGCCGAGAGGAGCACGCCAACGGCGAACCCTGGCCAAGTAATCACGTCAGGCAGCAACCGTACCCGCAAGTCTGTCACCGTCAAAATTATGATTAAGCAGATAAAAAACAACCACTTAACCGTGGCTTGTGTTATCCCAAACTCCAGGTAACAACCCACAAACAAGAGCCCGGTCGCTAGTTCCACCAGGGGATACATCGGAGAGATGGGCAGCCCGCAATTCCTGCATTTTCCCTTGAGCCACAACCATGCAAAAATCGGTACGTTGTCATAAGGCTTGATGGGCGTCGAGCACCGCGGACACCGCGATCCCGGGGAAACAATAGACAACTCCTCCGGAATGCGCGTAATGCACACATTCAAGAAGCTCCCAATCACAATTCCAAATAGAAAAAAGAAGACGATGACCACAGTTTAGTCAGCCACTTTTCGGCTGCACTTAGTACTGTCCCACACCTACCCAGGTGTCTCAACAAACCGCATCCCAAGGCGTGCCCCATTCCTAACACCTGTTGAGCCTCGCCAAACATAGAGATGTGCGAGTCGCTGAGAAAGGCGGTAGCGGGGCTGGCGCACTCCAAATCGTTAGCCTACAGTATTATGCGGACTCTGTGCCTCCGCGTTATCTTCTTCCGATTCTTTGTTTCTCTGACTTTCGACTGTAAACTGTGAACTGTCGACTACTTCGATGCACTGGTTTGAGCGTAAAATCCGCCGCTACGAGCACCGCCGCTGGACCACGGACGACAACCGCCGCGTGCAACCCTTTGATTGGGGCTTGGAGCACATCGGCGGCGATCCCGGCGACCCCAACCCCGGTGAATTTGTCCGCAATTACGCCAAATACGCCATCGAGAATAGCTCCGAATGGTTTGCCACCACTCCAGCCACGGACTACCACATCGACAGCGACAACGTCCTCACTTTCACCAGCTCGATTGAATCCGCGTGGCCCGAAAACAACACGGTCTACGCCCGCCTCTGGCCAGCTTCGAGAGACTGGCGCCCACCCATCAAAGCCGCAAAGGGTACCGCCGTCCTAGTCCTCCCCAACTGGAACGCCAAATGGCACGGCCAGGATGGCCTCTGCGAATGGGTGGCCCGCTTCGGTATTACTGCCCTAAAAATGAGTATGCCTTACCACAGCCGTCGTATGGCAAAGGGTCACGAACGCGCTGACCAGATTTGCGGTCCAAACATAGGCCTGACGCTGCAGGCAAACCGACAAGCCGTTCAGGACGCCCGTCGTTGCCTCCGCTGGCTCGAGCGGCAGGGGTACAGTCGTCTGGGCATACTGGGCACCAGCCTCGGCTCCTCCGTCGGCTACATCACGCTGATGCACGACCCCGCCGTGAAAGCCGGCGGCTTCTTGCATTTCTCGACCTATTACGCCGACGTCGTGAGCCAAGGCATGACCACAAACCATGTCTGGGAAGGTCTTCGCGAGCACGTCACCGTTGACGAACTCCGCGACTACTGGGCCCCCATCAGCCCGATGCCCTACGTTGAGCGCGGCATGGGCACAGACCGCAAATCCTTCCTCGTTTACGGCAAATACGACCCCACGATGCTCCCCGAACTAAGCCGCCAAATGCTGGCCGCCCTCCGGAGCCACGGCGCTCGCCCACGCAGCCTCGAACTTCACTGCGGGCACTATTCGCTCGAACTGGCCCCGTTCAGCTACATCGCCGGCTACCGCGTTCTTGCCTTCCTCCGTTCTGCCTTGGGCTAGGCCCGGAGAGAACTCGTTCCGTGCGCGATGTGGGCTCTTGCCGAAGTCGATTTTCTGAGATAGGCTAGAACGGTAGAAACAATACCTTAATGGTGGAATCATGAGCCTAAATATAAAGAACCCCGAGACTTACAAACTCGCCAGGCAACTGTCTCACGAAACTGGCGAGTCTCTGACCACGGCCGTCACTACTGCCCTGCGCGAACGCCTCGAAGCCGTTCGTCGCCGCCGCAAGAGCAAAGCCACCCTTGCCGCGATCCGGGCCATCAGCGCTCGTATGGCCGCGCTCGACAAAGGTCCATTCATCGACCACGCCGAGATGCTTTACGACGATAATGGTCTTCCGAAGTGATCGCTGACAGCTCAGCCCTGATTGCCATTCTTCTTGGCGAGCCCGAGTCTCAGGTTTTCGATCAGGCGATTTTGGCAGCACCGTCGTGCAGGATTTCCGCTCCTACTTTTGTCGAGGTTTCGATCATCGTCGAAACTCGAACGGGGGCGGAAGGTGTTCTTCTCTGGGAATCAATGTTGCGCCAATCCAATATAGCCATCGAGGCGTTCACGGAAGAGCACGCATTTCTCGCGCGCCAAGCATTTTCCGAGTTCGGCAAAGGCCGCCATCCCGCCGGTCTCAATTTCGGCGATTGCTTCTCTTACGCCCTTGCAAAGGCTACAGGTGAGCCCCTGCTCTTCAAGGGGGACGACTTCCGCAAGACTGACATAATTCCTGCGCTGCCCTGAACATTGGCGTTCCACTGATCGGATCCACCGCACGCTATGCCAGCACTTTGACCAGGCCCAAGCTCTAGTATCATCAGCTAATGAAGACCCTGCTCATCGAGGCCTTCGGCCCTCTTATCGTCGCTCTTTACCTGTTCGTTGCCGTCTACGGCACGCGCCGACTCCTTTATCGATTCCGCAATCGCATGACTCCCGAGCAACGCCAAGCGGCGCGTGATTCCTTCCGCAACCGTCTCGTCCATCCCAACGCTGCGCAAGTCGAGCGGGAAATCGGCGCTTACCTCCCACAACGTCTTCTCGACCTCTACGACGATCGCCTGACCATCCTCACCGAGCAACTCGAAATCCGCCGCCCGGCACCTAACCCCGAGAACCCGGCCGAGCCGCAAAACCCAGCCGAGTGGATCGAAGCCTTTCTTCCTCTTGATTTCGAGAGCCAAAAGTATGCTCTCGATTTGCCCGCGCAAGGGTGGGACAAGGGTTTTTGCTTCGCCACGGACGGCGAAGGCAATTTCTATTGGATCCCCGCCAACGAAACGCGGCTCCCGGACGCGCCTGTTTTCTTCGCTCACACCGATCCCATAGCTAACGAGCGAGTGGCTTCGTCCCTCGACGAATTCCTCTCCTGGCCCCGCACCATCCACGATCCAGAAGCGCCCGAGACGGAAGCTACCGTATGAAAGCAATTTTGTTCGGAGCCATGGGCATGGTAGGCCAAGGCGTCTTGCGCGAATGCCGTTTTGTAGAAGACAGCAGAAGCAGAACAATCAGTGCAATACCCTTGCTATGGCCCCTTCGGCTAGCAGCTCCGATACCGCCTCAATCTCCGTCGCCAGGGGACGGTCGTGCGTCACTTTTGCTGATTTTGCACGCACAGCCTCATAAGCCTTCGTGGCAAGCATACCGGTCTTCAACGGTGATAGCAGGTCAATGCCTTGGCACGCGCAGAGCAGTTCGATCGCAATGGTATGGCGCAAATTCTCGAGCATGCGTGCAAGTCGCCGCGCCCCGCTCATGCCCATGGAGACGTAGTCTTCCTGATTGCCGGAGGTCGAGATGGAGTCCACGGAATGCGGCACAGCCAAAGCTTTGTTCTCGCTGGTCAGCGCGGCCGCCGTCACTTGCGCGATCATAAAGCCGGAATTCAGCCCCGGCTCCGGCGTGAGAAATGCGGGCAGCATGCTGGTCAAGGGATTGGTCATCTGCTCGATGCGCCGCTCGGAAATGCCGCCGAACGTGGCCAAGGCCACAGCGACTTGGTCCGCGGCCATCGCCAGCGGCTGTCCATGAAAATTTCCACCGCTGATGATGTCCCCGCTGCCGTCTTCTTTCACGAAGACGAGGGGATTGTCCGTGGCGCTGTTTAGCTCTACGGCAGCCATTTCGCGCGCTTGCGCCAACGAGTCGCGCACCGCTCCATGCACTTGCGGTGTGCAGCGGACGCTGTAGGCATCCTGTACACGAGGATCTTTTTCTGCCGAACGATGCGACTCGCGGATTTGGCTGCCTTCGTTCAGGTGCGCCAGGTTTCGCGCCGTCGTTGCCGCGCCGGTATAGGCACGGGCGTGCATGATGCGCGCGTCAAACGCACCGGGACTTCCGCGCAGCGCATCGAGCGAGAGCGCTGCCGCAACATCAGCGGTATCGATCAGAATGTCCGCTTCGCGTAGCGCGAGACTCAGCAGGGCGAGCATTCCCTGTGTGCCATTTAGAAGCGAAAGCCCTTCCTTCGCTTCGAGCGCGACAGGTTTGATCCCTGCGCGCTGCATTGCTGCGCCGCCCTCAAGATTTTCGCCTTGGTAAACTGCGCGGCCTTCGCCAATAACCACCGCTGCCAGATGCGCCAGGGGCGCAAGATCGCCGGAAGCGCCGACCGATCCTTGCGATGGAATCACTGGATGCACTCTCGCGTTCAACATCGCGCAAAGCGTCTCGACAACCAGCGGCCGCACTCCGCTGAAACCTTTGGCGAGAGCATTTGCGCGCAGCAGCATCATGGCGCGCGTTTCTGCTTCGCCAAGCGGCGCGCCAACACCGCAACAATGCGAGCGCACCAGATTGACTTGCAACGTGCGCACTTGCTCCGCGGAAATGCGCACCGACGCGAGCTTTCCGAAGCCGGTGTTGATTCCGTAGGCGGTTGCCCCCGAAGCAACGAGCTGGTCAACTACAGTCCGCGAACTGTTCATACGTTCGATCGCAGCCGGGGCAAGGCTGACGGCATCGCCGTGCAGCGCCACGCGATAGAGCTGTTCGAACGTCAAATCGTTGCCGTTCAATACAACGTTCTGGGGGCTGTTCGGAGGATTGCTCATGACTGTCTCCGATCGGGCTGGGGTGCTACTACGACTTTGAACACGCTCTGATATTTCGCGGGCAACAACTTCGGGCGGCCGTTGCTTCCGCAAATGATATGCGTGGTCTCGCCCGTCGCGAGCAATTTGCGGTCCGCGTCGCGAAACAGTTCGTAGGAAAACTTTATGATGCGGTTGCGGGACTCGGCGATGCGTGTGCGGATGCGCAGCACCTCGTCGTAGCGTGCGGGATGCTGATACCGGCAATGTGCATCGGCCACGACGATGTGGAGATCGTCTTCCTTTTCCATGCGCTTGTACTCGATGCCCAGCGCGCGAATGAGTTCCACGCGGCCGACCTCGAACCATATCAGATAGTTTGCGTGGTAGACGACGCCCATCTGGTCGGTCTCGGCGTAGCGCACCCGTACTGTTGCGTCGTGATATTCGATCATTTCCATGTCCTGTGAATCGAGGCGCTCGCCGGCGTGGATTATTCCACGTTTTCATTCCACGTCGGTGCTCCAAACGGGTTTGCGTTTCTCGAGAAACGACGCGAGCCCTTCTTTGAAGTCGGCCGTGCAGCGGATGCGCGCGTTTTCCAGAATGGCGCGCTCCAGATCGGCGTCAACGCTCGCCGCTGCTGCTGAAGTAAGCAAACGCTTGGCACGCGTGAGGCTCACGGGGCTCGCGGCAATCAGCACGTCTGCCAATTCGTGCGCCCGTTGCATCAAACGCTCGCGCGGCACAATCTCCGTGATGAGCCCGAGACTCAAGGCTTCCGCTGCTTCCACCAATCGGCCGGTCAGGAGCAGGTTGCGCGCTTGCTTGTCGCCGATTTGCCGCGTGAGAAAAACAGAGACGATGGCCGGCAGAAATCCGATCTTCACTTCGGTGTAGCCAAACTTCGCTCCGGGAACGGCAATCGTGAAATCGCACAACGTCGCGATTCCGCAGCCGCCCGCCAGCGCAGCGCCATTTACCGCCGCGATCAGCGGCTTTGAAAAGCCCCAGATGCGGCGGAACATTTTTGCCATGCGCCGCGAATCATCCATGTTTTCGGCGGAAGATTGGCTGGCAATGTCCGAGAGCATTTCCAAGTCCATTCCGGCGCAGAATGATTTGCCGGCTCCAGTGACGATCGCTACCCTCGTGTGGTTGTTCTCAATCTCGTCCAGCGCGGATTGCAGTTCGGAGACCATCTTCGCATTGATGGAATTGTGTTTGTCGGGCCGGTTAAGGGTCAGCGTCGCTAGTTGGCCGGTGAATTCCAGAGTCAGTGTTTCATGCATTTTTGCGCGTCTCCCAGGTTTCAAAGCGCTGGAGAAATCTCCGGCACTCGCTCTAGTTCACGGCTGCCACCGCGCATGGCTCGTCGTCGACATCAAAAATGTTTGCACGGAGCACGTTGCTCCTGCAGTCAGCGCTCAAGCACCGGAATGATTCTAATTCACTAGAGGCGCGTGTGCATACTTTGCGCGAATCTCGTTGGTCATCTCGAGCAGAGTTCCGAGCCGGGAGGAATCGATACCGGGATCAGCCCCGGACTTTTTCAGTGCGGCCAAGACGTCTTCGGTGGCGATGTTGCCTACAAGATTGTCTCCGGCGAAGGGGCAGCCGCCTAGGCCTGTCAATGCGCTGTCGAATCTGCGGCAGCCGGCTTCGTAGGCCGCGAGGATTTTTGCTTCGGCATCTTCGGGGCGGCTGTGGAGATGGACGCCAAGCTCGACTCCGGCGACGTGGTCTTTCACTTGGCGATAAAGATCTCCGACAAGTTCCGGCGAAGCGGTGCCGACGGTATCCGCTAACGAAACCGTGCGCACGCGAATTCCTTTCAGCCAGTCCAGCGCGTCCGCGACGATTTCCGGGCCCCAGGGTTCGTCGTACGGATTGCCAAAGGCCATCGAGATGTAGACGACCAGATCCTTTTTTGCGGCGAGAGTTTCTTTGCGAAGTTTTTCGACGAGCAGGCGCGATTCGTTGCGCGTCATGTTGGCATTCGCCCGGCGGAAATACGCCGAGATCGAGTACGGATAACCAATCGTTGTAACGCCAGGTGTCGCTAGCGCACGTTCCAATCCTTTTTCATTTACGACAATTCCAATGATTTCAGGTAGCTCGAAACCATCGGGAAGGGAAGTGTTGAGTTTCGCCATCACGTCTTCGCTGTCGGCCATCTGCTTCACGTGCATCGGGGAAACGAAACTTACTGCGTCGATATGCTTGAATCCGGCAAGCACAAGCTGTTTTAAGTACTCGGCCTTGTATTCCGTAGGGATGATGTCCGGCAGTCCCTGCCACGCATCGCGCGGGCACTCCACTAGTTTTGTTGCTTCAGCCATGTGCGCCTTGAGACCGAGAGTAGTCGAAAAAAAGAGAAGCTAGGAAGACAGTAAAGCAGAGGATGCCCAGAAAAAATAGGACCATAGGCACCAGTCCTGCGTCGGGGCCCAATAACGCCCTAGCTTGTGCAGCGATTGATCGCCTCTGCTGCAAAGACGCCAAGCGAATACTCACAACCGCGATTGGAGTGACTGCCGAACAAAGAAGAAGAAGCCATGATCTAGTGGAAACCCTCACGTTTGCAGGACTCCGGTTTTGAATTCACGGATGTCGGGGTTGAGGGCGGCGGCTTCGAGAGCGCTGATTAGTGCGTCGCGGGTGTGGGCGGGATCGATGATCGCATCCACCCAGAGGCGCGCCGCGGCGTAGCGTGGATCGGTTTGATGCTCGTAGGTGGCTTTGACGCTTTCGAGCATTTCTTTGCGGGCTTTTTCGTCAACTTTTTTGCCTTCGCGTTCGAGTTGCTTTAGTTTAATTTCAGCAAGCGTATTTGCCGCTGCGTCCCCGCTCATGACTGCGAATTTTGCTGTGGGCCACGCGAACATGAAGCGTGGGTCGTAGGCTTTGCCGCACATGGCGTAGTTACCGGCGCCGAAGCTGCCGCCGCAGATCACCGTGATTTTTGGGACCACGCTGTTGGCGACGGCGTTCACCATTTTTGCGCCGGCGCGGATGATGCCGCTCCACTCGGCATCCTTGCCGACCATGAAGCCGTTTACGTCGTGCAGGAACACCAGCGGGATGCGGTTTTGGTTGCAATCGAGAATGAAGCGCGCGGCTTTTTCGGCGGACTCCGTGTAAATTACGCCGCCAAACTCCATGCGCTTCTGGTCCGAGCCGCGTGCGAGAGTTTGCACGTGTTTTTTCTGATTCGCGACAATGCCGACGGCCCAGCCGCCGATGCGCGCGTAACCGCAGAGAACCGTCTCGCCGTATTCGGAGCGGTATTCTTCAAACTCGCTGGCGTCCACGATGCGCGCGATGATTTCGTGCATGTCGTACTGTTTGGCGGGATCGCTGGAGAAAAGTCCGTAAATCTCATCGGCCGGATAGAGAGGCTCGCGCGAGGCGACATGGCTGAAGGGCGAAGGATTTGCCGCGCCCATTTTATCGACAAGCGCGCGAATCCTGGCGATGCAGGCGTCATCGTCCGGCTCGCGAAAATCCACCGTGCCGCTAATCTGCGAATGCATTTTCGCGCCGCCCAAATCTTCGGCGGAGGTGACCTGGCCGATGGCCGCTTGCACCAGCGCGGGGCCAGCCAGGAATAATCCGGAGCCTTCCGTCATCAGAATGTGGTCGCACATCAGGGGCAGGTAGGCTCCGCCAGCCACACACATGCCCATGATAGCGGCGAGCTGAGGAATGCCCATGGCGCTCATCACCGCGTTGTTGCGAAAAACGCGGCCGAAATCATCGGTGTCGGGGAAAACGTCCTCCTGCAGCGGCAAAAAAACACCGGCGGAGTCGACCAGATAAATGGTCGGGATATGATTTTCGATGGCGATATTCTGCGCGCGAATGACTTTCTTCGCCGTCATCGGGAAAAACGCGCCGGCTTTCACGGTCGCGTCGTTGGCGATGAGCATCATCGTTCGCCCGCAAATCTTTGCCAGCCCCGTGACTGTTCCCGCGGACGGCGCGCCGCCCCATTCCTGGTACATTTCGTAAGCCGCAAAAATTCCCAACTCGAAAAAGTGTGAGCCAGGATCGATCAGCTTAGCGATGCGTTCCCGCGCCGTGAGCCGACCTTTTTTGTGTTGCGATTCGATGGCTTTTGCGCCACCGCCCTGGAGAATCTGTTCTTCTTCGTTTTTTATTTTTGTGAGGAGATCAATAATGCGGCGGTGGTTTTTTTCGAAGTCGGGTGACTTCGCCTTCACACTGGTTTTCAGAACGGACGCAGCCACTCGCAGACCTCGCGCAGGGATTCACACCGGCGCGCCGAAGCTCCGTCGCACGCCAAGGTAAACAGTATACGGTCCGCCGAATATTTCCGCGAGCGCAGGGCAATCTGGATTCCTGGGGAGAAAACAGTGGGTGTCTAACGTTCTACGCGGACTGGCGTTAGTTTGGGTGAGTAAATGAGAACAGTGCGGCTGGGAACGCCCGCTGGCAATCGTCGCAGCGCATAGATGAAGGGGCGAGGCGCAGTTCCATGTGAGCATGCTTCCAGCCGGTAATAACGGTCCTCGTGCCGCACAACTCGTGGAGGAGTCCAGTCCGGCTTCGCGCGGCATGCGCGGATTTCCAGAATTTCATCCGAACCTTTTGTGGTAAAGCGAAGTTCGTCCGGGACCGAGGGCAATGTGGCCATCAAAGCTCTTTCTCGCACGGCGCGCATACCGGAGGCTAGATGGCTTTGCGAGAAGTTGTCAGTTCCTGCGGATAATGGATTCCTTCGGCGAACGAGTTGGAGAAAGAGCTTATCTGCCAGGAAGAGAGGGAGAACGCCGAGCGTGGTGTCCGTGAATGCGGCGCAGAGACGCACCATGCCTTCGACGCCGCTGTACGCGATGAGCCACGTGAGTGGATGAAGGAACATGACGGCAAGGCCAGCGAAGCCTATTGCGTTGGGATTGATCTCAGCGCCGTGCTCGATGGCTGAAAACACGGCATCGGCCGCCCAGTGGGTGACCGAGTAGGAGTACCAGTAGACGAGGGCTACGAGAGCAACTACACATTCCAGAATTCCGCTTAGGAGCACTGCGGGCTTCCACTCCATAGATGCGTGGAATGGCAGCGACTCTCGCCAGCGCTTCGGCAGGAAGGCCAGGAATGGTCCGAGTGTATAGCTCAGCATCGTTATTCCAAGTTTCAGTTTAAGGGCCGCCTCTTAGCCCTGGAAATCTTGCCGTATTGCGAAACCAAAGGGTAACGTCCATCCGGCTCGTAGCTGATCGCCAGCACGACACAGAAAATCTCTTGGGATTGACGCAGTTTCAAGGGGCGTCTAGAATCGATTTGACAGTGCTATGAAGGCACTGAATCTTTTTGTCGGAGGCGCCTGTGAAAACCTCAGTCGAAGTTGTTTTGAGCGGGTGTGTCTCCGGCGAGCTTTCTAATTAGTCAAACGAATTCGCCGAAAGACCTTCCCGCTTCTCGTTTTCCGCTGACAACAGAATCACTGCGTTTGCTTAACGATCTAGGCCTCCGTTCAGGGCTTCCGTTGGGGCGAACGCTCAGCCGTGTTGCGCTGCCGGGATTTCTCCGGGGCACACGAGTATTGCTGCTCGCGAGCAGCGGGAGGATTTTCGAGTGTTAATCCAGGACTTAGGTTGGGACGCGTACTTTGAAGCGCTCCGAATTGAATGCGTGGGCGATGGCTGCGTTCCGGCACGGGTGATTTCGCAGCACCGCGGGATGTGGCGTGTGGCGGGGAATTTCGCGGAGTGTTGGGCGGAGCCTTCCGGAAAATTGCGCAAAGAATCGGAAAACGGCGGGGATTGGCCGGCTGTCGGAGACTGGGTGTCGATAGAAATTCTTTCGGGGCAGCCGAACGCAACCATCCAGGGCGTTTTGCCGCGACGCAGCCGATTTGTGCGCAAAATTGCGGGGAAGCAGATCGCAGAGCAAGTCATTGTGGCGAATATTGACGTCGCGCTGATCGTCGCGGCGCTGGATAGCGATTTCAATGTGCGGCGCATCGAACGATATATGGCGCAGTGCTGGGAATCGGGTGCGCGCCCGGCGGTTGTGCTGAACAAAGCCGACGCATGCGCGGAAGCCAAGGAACGGGCCGCGGAGATCGAGAGGATCTCCATGGGCGCGCCGGTTTTCCTCATTAGCGCGAAAACTGGAGAAGGATTGGAAGCGTTGGAAGCCAGCTTCAGAAAAGGGCAAACGCTCGTGCTGCTTGGATCTTCCGGTGTGGGGAAGTCGACATTAGTGAATCGTTTGTTGCAGGAGGAGCGGCAGTCCACGCATGAGGTGCGGGAGAGCGACAGCCGCGGACGTCACACGACCACCTCGCGAGAACTATTTTTGCTGCCGAGCGGCGCAATGATCATTGATACGCCCGGTTTGCGCGAACTTCAATTGTGGAACGCGGAGGATGGGCTAACGCAAACATTTGCGGACGTCGACGAACTTGCCTCAAAATGCCGATTTACGGACTGCCAGCACCGGAACGAGCCGGGCTGCGCCGTCCAAGCCGCAGTTGCCGATGGCGCTCTTGACGCAGATCGATTGGAGAGCTGGCGCAAATTGCAGCGCGAGCAGGAGTTTCTCTTGCGAAAGATGGATCCGGCCATTGGCGCTATACAGAAGAAACGTATTAAAATATCAATGCGTCAAGTAAGAGAGAAATACCAGAACAGGGACAAAGGGAAAAACTAAAAACCAATCATGCGAGAGTTACTTCTTAATTTGGAGCTGGCTCGACGTGTGGAACATGCCGAAGCGCAAGCCGCCGTCGAATGCGCGGAGGCTCTTACGCGTTTTCGTCCTGCGAGCGGCGCGGCGGTCCGGCGTGTCGCCGGGGGATTTGCCGTGTACTGCGGAAAGAATTCGCCGATCACACAGGCTGTTGGGATGGGCCTCGATGGGCCCGTGAGCGGGGACGAGTTCGATCGGCTCGAGGAGTTTTACCGGAGCAGAGACGAAACCGTGCGCGTGGAAACGTGTCCGCTGGCCGATCCTTCTTTTATCGAACATTTCGCTCAGCGCGGCTATCGCGTCACGGAATTTTCGAATGTGATGGCGCGGCAGGTGAGCCCCGACGAGACTTGTCCGGGGCCGCCCGAGGGCGTCACGATCGAAAAAATCGGCAAAGACCAAATCGATGTGTGGACACAGACGGTTTCGGAGGGATTCGCGGAGAAGTTCCCCGTGTCGCAGGAGCTGCTCGAGGTCATGAAGCTGTTTGCCTTCGGGCCGAAGACGGAATGCTATCTGGCGCGCGTGGAAGGGAAAATTGCGGGTGGCGGAACGCTGGCGCTGCACGATGGCGTGGCGGGATTGTTTGGGGCGAGCACCTTGCCGGTGGCGCGCCGGCGCGGCGTGCAAACCGCGCTACTGCAGAGACGGCTGGCGCGCGCGTCACAGGCGGGTAGCGATCTCGCTGTCAGCATCGCGCAACCGGGCAGTACTTCTCAGCGGAATATTGCGCAACAGGGATTTCAGGTGCTCTACACGCGCGTCAAATTCGAAAAAGCGCTTGCGTAAGACGCCCCTCGCGATTGGAGCATCACCGCGCGAGGCGCTTGTGGATGAACTCGACGATGTCTTGCGTGGAAGTGCCGGGCAGGAAGATTTCGGCGATGCCGGATTGTTTCATGGCGGGAATGTCGGCTTCTGGAATGATGCCCCCGACGAGCACGGTGACGTCCTGCATGCCTTTTTCGCGGAGCAGGTTCATGAGCTGCGGGCAGATGGTATTGTGCGCGCCGGAAAGAATCGAGAGGCCGATAACGTCGACGTCTTCCTGGACGGCGGCGGTGGCGATCATCTCTGGAGTTTGCCGCAGGCCGGTGTAGATTACTTCCATGCCGGCGTCACGCAATGCGCGGGCGATGATCTTCGCTCCGCGGTCGTGACCATCCAATCCGGGTTTGGCAATCAGCACTCGAATTTTCTTTGTTGTCATAGACCGATTCTAGTTTGCCTCGGGATTCGAAATGCAGAGGATCGTCAGTTTGCCAGACTGTAGTGGCAGCTCGGTTCGGTGAGCTTGAGATTGCTGCGCCACTTCAGGTCGACATTCTCAATAAACTCAAAACGCTGGTCGTTTGCTTGTCCAACGATTTCGAGCAAATATTTTCCGGGCAGCTCTCGAATTGTGAACCGGCCTTGCATATCGGTATTTTTCTTGTGCACGCCAGACTTCCGGATCTCATCCATAATGCCTTCGAGAGCAAAGCAATGCTTCGTATCCGACAGGTTGTTGTATCCGGCCAAATCGGAACGCGTTCGCTCGTCCGCTGCTGGAATCTGAAACACGCGTGCATTTGCCGCCTTTTCGTCATCGTTTGTTTGCTGGATTTTGGCGAGTGCGCCCGCGATGCGCTGCTGCTGGTCTTCTTCCAATGAATAGATCGTAACGCTGGCGCCAGGAAGCGCCACGATTTCTTGACTCGTGAGGGGAACGTTCACTTCACCGCTGATTTTCGAAGTCGCCACCCAAAGGATGGGAACTGCCGCAACGATGACCAAAAGCAGGATCAAGCCGCCATATTTCTTTAGGAAGATCGCCGTCCGCGAGACGGAAACGGGCGGAACTTCATTAGGGGCTGGATTCGGAGGTGAATTCAGAGAAGCCATGCAACAGCCTTTCGCTTCGTCAAGTGATCGCCACTTCTTCGTAGGTGCCGAAGACTTCGCGGAGAGCGTCGCAGACTTCGCCTACGGTGGCGTAAGCCTTTACGGCGTCGAAAAGATAGGGCATGAGGTTGTCTTCGCCTTGCGCAGCTTTGCGGAGGGCGTTCAGGCGGCGGTCGACTTCGGCTTTGGAACGAGCGGCGCGTAACTTCGAGAGGCGCTCGGCTTGCCGGTGGGCGACGGTCTCATCGATTTGCAAGATGTCCAGCGGCTTTTCTGCTGCAACGTAATCGTTGACGCCGACGATGATTTTTTCTTTTTTGTCCACGGCTACCTGGTATTTGTAGGAAGCCTCGGCAATTTCGCGTTGCGGGTAACTGCGTTCGATGGCCGGGACCATGCCGCCCATGGCGTCGATTTTTTCGACATAGTCCCACGCGCCACGTTCGACTTCGTTCGTCAGCGTCTCGACAAAATACGAGCCCCCGAGGGGATCAACCGTGTTCGTGACGCCGGTTTCGTGCGCGATGATCTGTTGAGTGCGGAGCGCGATAGTGGCCGCGAATTCCGTCGGCAGCGCCCAGGCTTCGTCGAGAGAATTGGTGTGCAGCGATTGCGTTCCGCCGAGAACGGCGGCGAGCGCCTGTATTGCAGTGCGCACCACGTTGTTGTAGGGCTGCTGTGCCGTCAGCGAGCAGCCAGCCGTCTGAGTGTGAAAGCGCAGCGCCCACGTGCGCGGATTCTTCGACTTGTAGCGCTCGACCATGGCTTTGTGCCAGATACGGCGCGCGGCTCGGTACTTGGCGATTTCCTCGAAGAAATCGTTGTGCGCGTTGAAAAAGAAAGAAAGCTGCGGGACGAATTCATCGACGTCCAGCCCGCGGCGCATTCCATATTCGACGTATTCCATGCCGTCGCGCAGCGTGAACGCCAATTCTTGAATCGCCGTAGAGCCTGCTTCGCGGATATGGTAGCCACTGATCGAAATGGGGTTGAACTTCGGCGTGTTCTTCACGGCGAATTCAAACGTGTCGATCACCAGACGCATCGACGGCTCGGGCGGGTAGATGTATTCCTTTTGCGCGATGTATTCCTTGAGGATGTCGTTCTGCAGAGTGCCGGAAAGTTTTTTCCAGTCCGCGCCTTGTTTTTCGGCGACGGCAAGGTACATCGCCCAGATGACCGCCGCTGGAGAGTTGATGGTCATCGAAGTGGTGACGTTGGCGAGCGGAATTTTATCGAAGAGCACTTCCATGTCGGCTAACGAACTGATGGCCACGCCGCATTTGCCGACCTCGCCTTCGGAAAGCGGATGGTCGGAGTCGTAACCCATCAAGGTGGGCAGATCGAACGCGGTTGAGAGGCCAGTCTGACCCTGCGCCAATAGATAGCGAAAACGCTCATTGGTGTCTTCCGCCGTACCAAAGCCGGCAAATTGCCGCATCGTCCAAAGGCGGCCGCGATGCATGGTGGAGTGAATGCCCCGCGTGTAGGGAGGCTCGCCCGGAAAGCCCAAGTCGCGGTTGGGTTCCCAGCCGGGGAGATCAGCGGGCGTGTAAAGGCGCCGGATCGGGTATCCCGAAATGGTGGTGAATTCCGTTTGGCGCTCGGGACTTTTTTCGAGCGTCGGGCGGAGAGTATTTTCTTCCCAAGCACGTTCTTTTGCAGAAGGGTCGCGAGGGGCGGCTGGAGCGTCAGCGGTCGTGATGGTCGTGGTAGTTCCCTTGAGCTTATCACTCATGGTTTGACACTCCGATGTGTGCGCGTGCCGATGCGTACTTCACAAGAACTCACAATTCCATGCTATGCGAAAGCGAAAAGCGGGGCAAGGGGACGAGGCGCAGTTGTCAGCAGACGAAAAAAGAGAGGCTGGAGGCATTGCCATTCCCCTCCAGCCCCGCTTGAGAAATTAGCGCTGCCCTCCGTCAGTCAAGCTCTTGAGGAGATCCTCGGTGCCGACGACTTTTCCGTGGAGTGTCCCAGGGATTAGGGTGTCGCGTTCGACGTCGCCGGACTTGGCGTCGGCGATGGTGACGTGATTTACCTCGAGACTGCGGCCAAGAGCGCGCTCATAGCCCGCTTTGGCCTCCAGGAGGTTGGCCAGGGCGCGAAGTTCCTGGCCCTGAGCGTTTATGAGGTCGCGTTGCGTCAGAATGACTTGGTAGGTGGTGGAAGCGCCCAGTTGGTATTTCTTCTGTTCGGCGTCAAACGTCTGCTGCTGCAATTCGCGCGCTTTGCTGGCGGCGGCGACTTGAGCGCGGTCCTGGGTGAGCAAGATGTAGCTGTTGCGGACGTCGAGAAGCGCGGCGTTTCGCAGCTGCTGTTCCTGCGTTTCCAGTTGCCGTTGCACGAGCAGGGCGCGAGCGTGGAGAGCTTGAGCCGAGCGGTTGCGCAGCGGCAGCGTCAAGGTTAGCTGTCCAATATATTCAGGGAAGCGATTGTGAAAGATTTGGTTCTGTGCCGTCGTGAAGCCTTGCTGAGAGGTGCCCGTCACGGGAGCAGTGGAGGTCGGCTCGAAAATGGGAGTTGGTATGCCATTGACGTCCACCAATACCGGGCTGCCATTTGCACCCACGATGGGCGCGCCGGCGCCAGGTATGGGGTTGCCTAAGTTATTGGAGTTTCCTGCCAGCCCGTTAGACTGATAGATCGCGTTCGCGGTGAGGGAGGGTAGAAGGGCGTTCTTGCTTGCTCGAACATCAATGTCGGCGTTTTTGAGAGTGTAGACCTGTTCCTGAAGTTCGGGCCGTTTCGCGAACGCTTCCTTAACGGCATCTTCGAAGGAAGCCGCTTCAATGGCAGCGGGCTGCGATGGCTTGTCGGTTGGAATGATCTCAACATTGATGATGTTCGGAGCAAGGGGGTCTTTGGAGATGAAGTTTTTCAGAGTTTGCTCGTCCGTGAGCTGGGTCGTCTGCGCGATGATGAGGTTCTGAGTGTCTGTGGCTACTTCGGATTCGGAACGTGTGACTTCGAGGGGGGCCACACTGCCAATTTCAAGCTGCTTTTTATTGTCCTCGAAGAGCTTTTGAGAAGTGGCTACAGCCTGCTGATTGACCTTGACGTTTTCCCTGGCATAAACGAGTTCCCAATACGCGGTAATGGTGTTGGTGATGGTAGTGATGGCTTGTTGCGCGAATACCCAGTCTGCGATTTGTCGATTGTTGTTGGCGATGCGAATGTTGCGAGTCCACACTTGCTTTCCGAAGCCGTTCAAAAGAGGCTGAGAAATGGAGACCGAAAGCGCTGAACTCACGTTAGGATTGAAGAAGTTGACGATGTTCTGGCTTTGTCGCGTGTTGTTCCAATTTACGGTGAGGTTCGTTCCGGTCTGAAATGTCTGCGAATACTGGTTGTTGAATTGAGTGGAGTGCGTGACGACGGAGGCAACGCCGGCAGTGTTGGTGGTGCCGGCGCCGGAAGTGAACGGGTTGTTGATTGGAGTGGCGACATCGACAACCGCAGCGCTGCTCGTGATCAGGGGATCGAAGTTCTGAATAAAGAAGGCGAACGGGTTAAGAACGACGGAGGAAGCGCCAATCTGCACTCCAGGCGTGCTGAAACCGGTGTTGCCGGCAGCGGCGTTGAGGAGGCCCGCGTCGGAGATCCACGGGTAGTAGCGCTGGACAGCGATGTCCAGGCTGTTTTCGAGGGCTAACTCGACGGCATCCTGAAGGGTGATCTCGAGCTTGTTATCATGAATGAGCTGATCGAGGCGCGGCGAATTGGTTAGCACAGGCTCTTCGATGTGAATAGATTCGTAAGGCTTGAGAATGTTCGGGAACGCTCTCGGACCGTGTGTGTAATTGCGACTCGCAACGCCCAGCGAAGCGACCGGGGCGATCGAAGAGCCGTCCGGGGCTGTAGACGACGCCGGAGCCGGGTTCGACGGCGGATTCTGCGCGGGGCTCTGCGCGAAAACCGGTGAAAATGGCCCCGCGGCCAAAAGGCCTGCCAAAACGATGGCAAATAGAGATCGGGCGCATTGCGAAGCTGTCCTCCGGGTTTTTAGCCCTAAAATGGACCACTTCAAGGTCCCCCTCAGCGTCATCATAGTGATCTTTACCCCTCGAGATTCTGTCCCAGTGGGACGTTTTTATTTTGACCTAACTCTGTAAAACGCTCGAACCATGGATTTTGTTTCAATTACGGGCTGGATTTGGGGGCACGAGGCGCAATAAACCCTGTGCCGTGAACCAGAAACACGGCCGCGTTAGGTGCAACGAGGATAATGGACGCAGGCAGGCAAGACAAGGATTTGACGAAAAGATTGAAGTAGGAATCGAGGCGTCTATAGCAAGTTGCGCATGCTGCAAAGGCGGGTTAAGGGGCGGAGCAAACAACTCAGAGGGAAGACGAAGCCGCGCGGGACGCAATTCCAGCGCGGCCCCCGTCTTTAAATTAACGCGAGCCGTTGCCTTTAAAGAGGTCTTCGGTGCCCACAACCTTGCCGTGAAGTGTGCCCGGGATCAGCGTTTCGCGCTCGACCTCGCCAGATTTGGCTTCGGCGATAGTGACGTGATTCACCTCGAGAGTGCGTCCCAGCGCGCGTTCGTAGTTGGCTTTAGCCTCCTCGAGATTGGCCAGCGCACGGAGTTCCGTGCCTTGCGCGGCGATGAGGTCGCGCTGGGTGAGAATCACGTTGTAAACGGTGGACGCTCCGAGCCGGTATTTCTTCTGCTCGGCGTCAAACGTTTCCTGCTGGAGTTGGCGGGCTTCGCTGGCGGCATCTACTTGGGCACGGTCTTGCGTGAGGGCGATATACGTGTTGCGCACGTCGAGAAGCGCGGCGTTTTTCAATTGCTGGAGCGTAGCCTCTTGTTGGCGCTGCGTGAGGATGGCGCGGGCGCTGTCGGCCTGCGCGGAACGGTTGCGCAAGGGCAGGCTCAGAGTCAACTGCGCGGAGTAATCAGGGAAGCGATTGTGGAAGATTTGGCTTTGGGCCGTGGTGAAGCCCGACTGGTTGGTGCCGGTCACCGGCGTTTGAGTCTGGGGCTCAAAAATCGGAGTCGGGATTCCGTTGATGTCCACCGTGACCGGATTACCGTTCGCATCGACGATGGGGGCGCCGCCCGTCACAACCGGGGCGCCATTGATCGCAGAATTACCGGCTAAACCAATGGAGCTGTATTGCCCGCTGAGCGTGAGGCTGGGAAGCAGCGCGTTGTGCGTGGCTTGGATATCGATGCCAGCGTTTTTTAAATTGTAGAGCTGCTCCTGAAGCTCTGGCCGTTTCTCGAAGGCTTCCGTCATGGAGTCCTCGAACGACGGATTTTCAATCACCGCGGGCTGCCTCGGCTGGTCGATGGTGATGATCTCCACGTTCACCACATCCGGCGCCAAAGGATCCCTGGTGATGGCGTTTTTCAGAATTTGCTCGTCTTGCAACTGGACAGTTCGCGCGACGATGAGATTTTGACGGTCCGTGGCCAGTTCGGACTGGGCACGGGTTACATCCAAAGGAGCCATGGTGCCGGCATCAAGCTGTTTCTTGTTGTCGCTGTAAAGTTTTTGGGAAACGGTGATGGCCTGTTCGTCGACTTTGACGTTTGCGCGCGCGTAGACGAGCTCCCAGTACGCAGTGATGGTGTTCGTGACGGTGGTGATGGCTTGCTGCGCGAAGGCCCAGTCCGCGATTTTTCGGTTGTTCTTTGCGATGCGGATGTTGCGGGTGTTGACGGCGATTCCGAAGCCGTTCAATAGCGCTTGCGTGAAGCCGATCGTCAAGGTCGACTGAACTGCCGGGTTAAAAAGGTTGGCCGTCGAAGTCGAACTGGTGCGCGTATTGTTCCAGCTCACAGCTAAGCTGGTCCCCGTTTCGAAGCCACGCGAAACTTGGTCGATAAATTCCGTGGTGTGCGTGCCCAGAGTTGTGAGGGTGGCCACGCCCGTCCCCGTGCCAGTGCCGGAGATGAGGGGATTGTTGACTGGCGAAGTGCGATCATCGATGAGAATGGTGCTTGTGACCGTTGGGTCGTAGGAGAAGCTGGGAAGGACTGCGGTCGAGGAAGAAAACAGGCCGCCAGGCGTCGAGTAGCCCAAGCCACCGGCTTTGGCTTTGAGAATCGAGGCATCCGCTATCCACGGGTAATAGCGCTGGACGGCGATGTCCAGGCTGTTTTCGAGTGCGAGTTCAACCGCGTCCTGCAGGCTTAGCTCAAGCTTGCCATCGCGGATGAATTGCTGGAGCCGCGGCGAATTGGTGATGACCGGTTCTTCGATGTGTATCTGTTGATAGGGCTTGAGGAGATTGGGGAATGCCCGCGGGCCGTTGGTGAAATTGTATTTCGCGAGGCCCAGCGAGCTTACCGGAGCGATGGGCGATCCCTGTGGCGCCACGGTGGCGGTTGGGGCAAGGTTCGACGGCGGATTCTGCGCCGGGCTTTGCGCGAAAGTGGGCGAAAACGGACCAACCGCAAGCAGCGCCGCCAGGAAAAACGCGAGAGGAGACCTGGCTCCGCGCAATCCGGCGCTCTTCGCGTCTCCATATAAACTCGACCGCCTCCAATTAGCCGGCAATAGGAGAGACTTTGCGGTCTCTTCGAGAATCGTCATGATAATTTTTCCCCTCAAGATTCTGTCCCATCGGGACGCATTCATTTGCTTCTGACTGTGTGGAACGTGCCCTGAACAGGTGTTGTTACACTTCATTGGCTGTTTGTTTGCCACGCGGTAGGAATACTCCGGGAGCGTGGCCGCGGACAGAGCTATTTAGGGACATCCAGTACAGTTTGACTCAGAAAGCCGCCGGAAAGTCTTGGCGCAACCCGGAAACTTGACCTGCAGCTTAGCAGGGGCTCCGTTCCTTGACAACGCGCCGCACCGCGGCTAGGCTGCTCACGATTCGATGTTTAGAGGCAATTGGCGGTTTGGCGAATACGATGCTTTCACGAGAAGAACTGCTACGCATGTTTGAGTCCGCCGGGGCTATCCGGCACGGCCATTTCGAACTCACCAGCGGCCTGCATAGTGGTACTTACGTGCAATGTGCGCTCGTCCTCCAGTACCCCAAGTTTGCGGAGAAACTTGGGCAAGCGCTGGCCGCGCTCTTTTCGGATGCCGTCATCGGTGCTGTCGTTTCGCCGGCGTTGGGCGGCGTGATCATCGGGCAAGAGGTCGCACGCGCTTTGCCGGAACCAAAGTGCTCCGTAGGTAAGGGAGTGCCCGCGATTTTCGCCGAGCGCGACGCCAGCGGCACGATGACGCTTCGCCGCGGGTTTTCGCTCAAGCCGGATGAACATGTTCTTGTGATTGAAGATGTCTGGACGACGGGCGGCTCGACGCAGGAGACGATTCAAGTGGTGGAAGAAGCCGGCGGGCGAGTTGTCGCTGCCGGAGCTTTGATCGACCGGAGCGGCGGCACGCTCGAGCTTGGAGTCGAAACCCAGGCGTTGCTGGACCTTCCCATTGCGAAATATGAGCCCGAGGATTGCCCGTTGTGCCGCGAAGGCGGCGCAGCCGTGAAGCCAGGCAGCCGCTTCGCGCGCACCGCTCTCTGACGCGTCCCAAACACTTGCCAAACCTGGCGCCTCTTCTGAAAATTGACCGCTGAAAATAGAGCACTCGCTACTCATGCGCCATTTCAAGATTACGATCGCTTACGACGGCACCGACTTTCATGGCTGGCAAATTCAATCCTCCGACAAGCCCACGATTCAGGGCGAGATTTCCGGAGTCTTGCGGCGACTCACGCAGGAAAATGTGGCTCTGAATGGCGCGGGACGCACGGACGCGGGGGTACACGCGCTCGGCCAGGTGGCTAGTTTCCGCACGCAATCGGGTTTGTCGGCAGGCGAGTTCCAGCGCGCTTTGAATGCATTGCTGCCGCCTACGATTCGCATTGTCGGCGCCGAAGAAGTGGGTCCGGATTTTCACGCGCGGTGGTCGGCGCTCGGAAAGACTTATCGTTATCGTTTGTATCGCGGCAAAGTCGTTCCGCCGGCAGTGTGGCGCTACGTGCTGCACTATCCCTTTCCGCTCGATGAGGACGCCATGCGCATCGCTGCGTCGCGGTATGTCGGCCCGCACGATTTCGCCGCGTTCGCTGCGTCCACCGGTTCTGAGGATGACGACAAGGAGCGGTCTACGGTGCGCGAGATTTATGCGAGCGAGTTAGTGCGCAGCGACGATGGCGAAGAGCTCGTCTATACGGTGCGAGGCCGTTCGTTCATGCGCTTTATGGTCCGCAAAATGGTTGGCACACTACTCGATGTTGGCCGAGGTAAACTCGTGCCTGACGATATTCTGCGCCTCTATCAACTGCGCGACCGTTCCAAGTCCGGGCCAACGGTTCCTCCGCAGGGGCTGTGCATGGTGCAAGTCATGCACGACGAGGCTTGGAGACTATGAGCGACGGAGCTTCCCGCCATTGGCGCATTCGATTCGTCGAACGCCACAGACATTGCAAGCCTTCGTTGCGCGCCGTATTATCGCACCGTGATTTATAACATTAAGACTGCGCGCAAACAGTTCGAGAAGCTTGTGGACAGAGCATTGGCCGGGGAAGAAGTCATCCTAGCCAGAAGAAAAGACCCAGTTGCGGAACTCGTGCCAGTAGAGCCACGGAAGCGACTCCCCAAAAAAGCGACGCCTCAAAGCGAAATGACGGCCTGAGACGGTTAGCCCTGGATGCGTTAGAATCCAAGTTATGGCGGCCACGGTCATCCCCGTCGAAACAATTCCATCGATTGATCCTGCTACGGGCAAAATCCTTGCGCAGTTTGAGAAGACGCCGCCGGACGCGCTTCGAGAGATTGTGGCGCGGGCCCGTATTGCACAAACGGCGTGGTGCGCGGTACCGATTGAAAAGCGTTGCGCGCAACTGCGCGTGCTACGCGAGCGCATGATGGTTTCGCGCGCGGCACTAGCGGATGCTGTTGTTGCGGAGTCAGGCAAGCCGCGCGTTGAAGCGCTGTTTGCGGACCTGTTTGTTGCGCTTGACACTGCGGAATACTTTTCGAAACAGGGCGCGAAGCTCTTGCGGCCGGAACGGGTGCCGCATCATAGCAGCGCGGCCAAGGCCAAGTCCGGCCGCATTGTTTACGATCCTGTGGGCGTCATCGGCATCATCAGCTCCTGGAACTACCCACTGGCCATTCCGCTGAGCCAAATCATTCCAGCAGTGGCCGCCGGGAACGCGGTCATTTGCAAGACGAGCGATTTCACGCCGCAATGCGGTGCGCTGATCGAAAAACTTTTCTCCGACTCAGGTTTCCCGAAAAATCTCGTCGCGGGGATTCAGGGCGGTGGGGATGTTGGCCAGGCGCTCATTGATGCGGCGCCAGACAAGATTATGTTTACGGGGAGCGTTGCTACGGGTCGCCGCGTCGCCGAAGCGTGCGCCAAGCAACTGATTCCGAGCGTGCTTGAACTGGGCGGCAAGGACGCCATGATCGTTCTCGCGGACGCGAACCTTGAAGTTGCCGCGAGCGCCGCCGTTTGGGGCAGCTACACGAACTGCGGCCAGGTGTGCCTTTCCGTCGAGCGGCTTTTCGTGGAACAGTCCATCGAGGAAAAGTTTCTTGGGCTCTGCGTCGAGAAAACGAGGAAGCTTCGCCTCGGTCCCGGATGTGATCCTGCGACCGACGTTGGCCCGCTGATTCGCGCTCAGCATGTGCAGCGCATGAGTGATTTGGTCAATGATGCCGTGGCGCGTGGTGCTAGAGTTCTTTGCGGCGGTAAGCCTCGCCCTGAGCTTGGCGCAAACTTTTTTGGGCCGGCCGTCATCGCGGGCGTGAATTCCTCGATGAGGCTTTTTCAGGAAGAAACCTTTGGGCCCATTCTCGCGGTTCAATCCGTGAAAGATGCTGAAGAAGCGATCGCTCGCGCGAACGATTCCACCTTCGCTCTCGCGGCCAGCGTGTGGACGAGCGGCGCAAAACGCGGCCAAGCTATCGCCGCGCGGTTGCGCGCCGGCGCAGTGATGGTCAACGACGCGATCAGCTATTTCGGCATTGCGGAAGCGCCGCACGGAGGCTGCGGCGCGAGCGGTTGGGGCCGCGCGCACGGCAGAGCAGGTTTGCTGGAAATGGTGCAACCCAAATATATCGACGTGGACCGATTGCCGGGGCGCGAAAAGCCCTGGTGGTATCGTTATGGAGCTGATCTGGAACGTGCTGCCGACGCGTTTCTGAAATTTGAATTTGGTGGAGGACTCGCCGCAAAATTGCGGAACGTTCGCGGCGCACTAAAGACGATGTTTCGCAACCACGGCTTTTAGTTTCGCAGCGCCTTTTAACAGACGGCGAGTTCGGTGCGCAAAGACGAAAGTAGGCTAGGCCGATGCAGCAAAACGAATGGATCTACGATTGGAACGTGGCTGCGGCGCCGCTCCTAGCGCCGGGCACGCACGTCTTGTTGAACGACGAAACGCTGCGCGACGGCCTGCAAAATCCGAGCGTCCACGATCCCAGCATCGAAGGAAAAATCGAAATCCTGCACCTGATGGAAGCGCTCGGCATCGATTCGCTCAACATCGGTTTGCCGGGAGCAGGCGCGCGTGCCGTCGAACACACGGAAGCGCTGGCCCGCGAAATCGTCACCAAGCGCATGAAGATCAAGCCGAACTGCGCCGCGCGCACCATCGAAGCCGACATTCGCCCCATCGCTGAAATTTCGCAGCGCGTTGGGATGGCGATTGAAGCCGCAACTTTTCTAGGCTCGAGCCCCATTCGGCGCCTAGTCGAAGACTGGACCGTCGATCATCTCGAGCGCACCACCGAAAAAGCCGTGAAGTTCGCGGTCGATCACGGACTTCCCTCGATGTACGTCACGGAAGACACGATTCGCACCGATCCAGACACCGTGAAGCGTCTCTACGCCACGGCAATTCGCAGCGGTGCGCGCGCCATCGTGTTGTGCGACACCGTCGGTCACGCCATCCCGAATGGCGCCTACAATCTGGTGAAATTCGTCATCGAAGAAGTCGTCAAGCCCAGCGGCGAAAAGATTCGTGTGGACTGGCATGGCCACAACGATCGCGGCCTGGCCATTGCGAATTCTCTCGCAGCGATTGCCGCGGGCGCGAATCAGGTGCACGCCGCGGCCAATTCATTGGGCGAACGCGTCGGCAACACGGCGATGGAGCTGATGCTCGTAAATTTGCGGCTCATGGGCGTGATCAACCAAGATCTGTCGCGACTCGGTGAGTATTGCGAAAAAGTCGCCAAAGCCACGCACACGGTCATTCCGCCGAATTATCCCGTCATTGGCCGCGATGCTTTCCGCACCGCCACCGGCGTCCACGCTGCCGCGATCATCAAGGCGTTTCACAAAGGGAACCAGTCGCTCGCGGACTCCGTCTATAGCGGCGTGCCCTCGCATCTCTTTGGACTCGATCAAGTCATCGAAATAGGTCCCATGAGCGGCAAATCCAACGTGCTTTTCTGGCTCGAGCGTCACAAGATTCCTGCCGACGACGGGCTCGTCAATCGCATCTTCGATGCGGCCAAGCAATCGGCTCGCGTTTTGACCGACGCGGAAATCTCCGCACTTTGCGCCGAGGCCGCACGCCATTGAACAGGACAAGAGCGCGCAGCAGGGAAGTGAAACGCGTCCTTGTTTGGGTTATCCTTTTCGTTATGCCGGTTCGCTCTTCTCTAGCCCGACACGCCACCCGCTCCGCTTCCGCAGGCCAACTTAGCGAAAACGCCCAAGTGCGCGCGGCGCTGGCCTGGTTCGCTCCCAATCTGAATTGGATCAATGAGCAGCAAGCGCGCTTGACGGAAATTCCCGCACCTGCGTTTCAGGAAGGCGAGCGCGCGGCAGCAGTCAAAACACTCCTCTCGGCGGCGGGCCTAAACGTAGAGGTCGATGCCACAGGAAACGTGATCGGCGAACTCCGCGGCACAAACGAAAAAGAAATCGTCGTGCTCTCCGCGCACTTAGATACCGTCTTCCCCGAGGGAACGGACGTCAAAGTCCGCCACGAAGGCAATCGCATGCTTGCGCCGGGCATTTCAGACAACGGCACAGGTCTGGCCGCGCTTGCCGCCATCGCTCGCGCCCTTCACGAAGCGCAAATCAAACCGCAGCGCACCATTCTCTTTGTGGCCGACGTCGGCGAAGAAGGCGAAGGCAATTTGCGCGGCATGCGCGCCCTCGTCGATGCGTACCGGAGCCGTCTCAAAGCGGTCGTCGTTCTCGACGGCGCGGGCACCGATCACGTGACCACGATCGCGCTCGCCTCGCGCCGCCTCGAAGTCATCATCAGCGGCCCCGGCGGCCACAGTTGGTCGGACTTCGGCCTGCCCAACCCCATCAATGCCCTCGTTCGCGGCTCCGTCCGTTTCATCAACACCAAAGTCCCCGCATCGCCGCGCACCACCTTCAATCTAGGACAGATCGAAGGCGGCACATCCATAAACTCCATTCCCTACGAAGCCCGCCTGAAAGTCGATGTGCGCTCGGAAAGCGAAAGCGAACTAACGCGTCTGGAGTCTGCCCTTCGAGAGTGCATGGCCGCCGGCGTTCGCGACGAAATGGAATCCTCCCGCGACCGTTCGCGAGGCAAACTCGAATGGAAGGTTCAACTTCTCGGAAGCCGGCCCGGTGGCGAATTGGCGGCAGAGTCCCCGCTTCTCGGTGCGCTGCGCGCGGCGGATGTTATCGTGGAAAACGAATCACGGATCGAGCGTTCTTCCACCGACGCAAACATTCCTCTTTCTCTGGGCATTGATGCGATTTCGATTGGAGCCGGAGGCAACGGCGGGGGCGCGCACTCGCTCCATGAATGGTATGACCCCGCCGGCCGCGAAATGGGACTGAAGCGGGCCCTGCTCACGTTGCTTGGAATCGCGGAAGTGGCGCCGGAGAAAACTAGATGAAGATTCGCGGGACCAGCTTGCTGTATCTGGGTCTCATTGTCCTTGTGAGTTTTTGTGCCGGATTCGTTGGTTTGCAGTCCAAAGCCCAGTCAGCTCAAAGTGAGTCGCACCTCGTCGTTTATCTCCACGGCCGCATTTATACGAACGATCCAGAACATCCGTGGGCCGATGCCATGGCCATCCGCGATGGCAAGATTCGCTGCGTCGGCAAAATCGATTACATCCTTCTCGAGTGTGGCGGAAACGATCCGAGTGCCGAAACCATTCAGCTCAAAGGCAAATTTGTCATGCCCGGTTTCAACGATGCCCACGTGCACCTCGGCGCCGCGGGGGCGGACATGCTCTCCGTGCGGCTGAACGGCGTCGCCAGCATCGAGGAGCTCCAGAAGCGCGTAGCCGACGCCGTTGCGCAGCACAAAGAGGGCGAGTGGATCACCGGCAGCGGCTGGGATCACACGCTCTGGGCGGATAAAAAATTTCCCAACAAACAGGAACTCGATGCCGTCGCGCCCAAAAATCCCGTCTTTCTGGTGCATGTTTCCGGTCACGTGGCCGTGGCCAATTCGCTCGCCCTGCTGCACGGCGAGATCACACGGAACAGTCCTAACCCGCCCGGTGGCATGATCGAACGCGACGCCGACGGCTCTGCCACCGGCATGCTCGAGGAAGATTCCGCGATGAGCCTGGTATCCGTCAGGATTCCCGACCTGAAGATCGATCAGCGCCGCCGCGGCATCCAGTTGGTCCTTTCCGACGCCGCCAAGAACGGCGTAACTTCCGCGCAGGATTTTTCCGATTGGGCGGACTATCTCGTTTACGTCCAGTTGAAGGAAGAGGGGAAGCTGACGCTGCGAATCACGGAATGGCTGCCCTTTCTTCTGCCCCTGGACCAGCTGCAGAACATGCGTGCCCAGGGCGGTACGAGTGATCCTTGGCTAAGAACCGGCGCGCTAAAAGCGTTCACTGACGGCGCGCTTGGCTCCCGTACCGCTGCCATGCTCGCCCCATACTCCGATGACCCCTCGACCAGCGGAATCTTGACCAGTGATCCCGAGAGGCTGCGCGCCATGGCCATCGAGCGCGACAAAGCCGGTTTCCAACTAAACTTTCATGCCATAGGCGACCGCGCCAACCGCGTGGCCCTCGACGTGTTCGCAGCCGTCGCCAAAACCAATGGCCCCCGCGACCGCCGCGACCGCGTCGAACACGCGCAAATTTTGGCGCCCGAAGATCTACCCCGATTCGCCCAGCTTAAAGTGATTGCTTCGATGCAGCCTTCGCACGAAACCACCGACATGCGCTGGGCCGGTTTACGCATCGGGCCCGATCGCTCCAAGGGCGCGTATGCCTGGGCGTCTTTGCAGAAAAGCGGAGCGCGTCTTGCCTTCGGAACCGATTACCCCGTGGAACCCCTAAACCCAATGCGCGGCCTCTACGCTTGCGTAACGCGCGAACTCCCGGATGGCGGCCCCCCGGGCGGATGGCAGCCCCAGGAAAAAATCTCTCTGGACGACTGCATCCGCGCCTACACTTCCGGTTCCGCCTACGCGCAATTCGAGGAAGGGAAGAAAGGCGAACTCAAAGCCGGCGAATACGCCGACTTCATCGTTCTTTCCGACGACCTCACCAAGATACCGCCCCAACAGTATACGAAGACCACGGTTCTTCTTACGGTCGCGGGCGGACGCACGGTCTACGTCCAAGACGGAAGTTCCCTCCACTAGTCTGCCGGCGCTGCCTGAAAAATCATCCGCAGGATTGCTGCGCCGCAAACAACGGAGAGGACCTCGCGGGGGTCCCCTCCATTGGCCGGGTTGTTTGGTTGTGCTTGTCTTCGCTCCGCAATTCCTAGAATCGGAAACGAATCGCAAGCTGCATGATGCGCGGCGTTACGTCGCCAGAAGCGCCGCCCAGCCCCGCAAAGTTCTTGGCTGCGTCCTGCGTAGCCCTCTGAAAGTTCGAGACGTTCAAGGGCGTTCCATTGTTGCCGAGATACAACCCGGTCATCGGGCTGATGCAGCCCGTGCAGTTGCCGTAGTTGGGATTCGGCATCATCGGTCCGTTCGGGTTAGCCGCGTTCACTGGAACCAACAGCTTTGGCAGCGTCAAGAAGCTCAACACGTCATTCCCATTGTTCAAAATAAACAAGGGACGGTTGAACACGTTGAACACTTCCAGCTTGAGTTCCAGCCTCGCCGTCTCCCACTTGGGAATATTGAAGGCCTTCCCAAGAGAGATGTCGAAGCGGTAGAGCGGCACGCTCTGGCCTGCGTTGCGTCCAAGATTGCCGCTGATGAACTGGAAGTCGACAGGGGTCTTCCCATCGATGCTGTCGACAGGGCCGAAACCGCTGGCGTTTGCCGGGGCCTTAAACGTAGTGGGCACAGTCGGGCACCCTACGACCCCCGCAGCCATACACGCGGCGATCCCCGCGCTGCTCACCGCGTAGTTCGAGCCCGATAGCGAAGCGATGTTGGTAGTCACGAGCGTGCCAGCCGGTTGGCCAGCGCAACCCGGGACGGCGCTGCCCGGCTCGCAGATATTGGGCCGCTGGTTGGTCTCGGAGCCAAGCGCCGGGAAGTTGTCTCCGGCAAACGCGCCGTCGCCCGTCGAAATGGGGTATGGCCGCCCGGATTGCAACGTCCCCAGCAACCCAAACGTCCAGTTGTTAACGATGTGATTCAAGATCGGCGTATGAACAAGGTTGTTCGAGTCGGCGATGAAATTGAAATTCACCAGATGCCGGATGTCCTCCAGCGACGAGGCGGTTTCAGCATTTAACGAGGTGAGCGGATTCGCGGGCTCGGACAATCCGAAGAAGTCCTCGCCGTTCGAGATGGTGTGCGCCCACGTGTAGCTGCTCGTGAACTGGAAGTGATGCGCCAGCCTCTTTTCCGCCGATACTACCAGACTGTTATAACCGGAGGTCCTGTCGCTGAAATTGGTGCGAATGGCGCCAAACGCGGCGTTCGGCCGGTCGTTTTCTGCCAACCCTGCGGGAGGAGCAATCTGCGGAAAGTAGAAGAACCCCGGATGATTCGGGTCCGCCACCGGAGTGGGGAAGTTGGTGTCGGTCTCGCCAAACAAGCCGTGGCCGAAGACACCTTGGTAGCCCACACTGAACACAAACGAAGATCCAAGCTGCCGCTGATACGACATCGAGGCCATGTGGATCTCTGGATTCTTGATCGTAGGAGAAATCGGGCGGACACGGCCGAAGAACCCGACCGGTTTGAACAGGGACAACAAGTTGGCGGAGGGCGCGTTCGGGTAAGCGTTCAAAACTTTCTGCCCGAGCGTTGTTCCGTCATTTCCAACCGAGTTCCCCGTGATTGTTTGCGTGAACAGATTGTTGCCGTCGAAATTCAACGAGTCGAGTACGACGTTCAGATATGCCATCTCGGTGACTTCCGCGCCGGACATACGGACGACGGACTTTCCCGGATCGCCGAACACTTTGTGCAGAATCCCGCTCTCGAAGTTCGGGCTCCAGGCGATGCCGAGCCGCGGCTGCCAGTTGTTGTGGTCCGATCCGCAAGCAGGCAGAAGCCCGTTGGATTGCAGGCAGCCGCCCTGTACCGACGGATCTTTAATCGGTCCGCCCGTAAATGCCCCGATTTCGACGTCGTACCGCAGTCCGTAATTTATAGTTAAGTTTCGTTTCAGTTGCCAGGTATCCTGCGCATACAATCCGTATATGTTGTCTGCAGCTTGCACGAACGCAGGCCCCAGTCCGACCGTGAACTGCGTCGGGCACAGCCCATTCGCCTGAGGGAACAGGCTGTTTGTGCAATTCCCTGACGCAAAGTTGCTGTACTCCCCGAAGTGGAATTGCTGGAATCCTGAATCGTAAGGGAAGTGGCTGATGTTCGCGCCGAACTTGAAGGTGTGCGTGCCGCGCGTCCAGGTAACGTTGTCAATATATTGGAATCGGTTCTGCAAAGCGGACTGCGGACAACAGAAGTCCGCTCCCACATAAGCATTGGGCAGAGCCGCGCCCGGCACTGAGCTCGCATCGGGTGTTTGCGACAGGAAGCGGTGCCAGAAGAACCGCGCCTCGTTGATCACGTGCGGCGTCACCGAGGAGATTAGCCCCACATTAAACGTGTTGTCGTGCACCACGGTGTTCACTAGGCCGCTGGGATCCGTGTTCGGGCCCGTCTGCACCAGCAGATTGGCGTTCGTGTCCCGCTGCAAGTTGTAGCGGATCGTCAGCGTCTGATTGTCGCTCAGCTTCGCATCTATTTTGGCGGAGCCGAGAATTTCATTCGTCGGCTGATTTACAGTGACCGGCAAGGTGAATGGCGTTAGCGTTGCCGGCGCGCCTTGGGCCACCTTTTCGTAACTTCCAAACCAGAACAACCTATCTTTCACGAAGGGTCCGCCCACGGTGAACCCTTCTTCATGCTTGAAGAACGGCGCTCGCCCGCAACCTTGTATCGAAGTCAGCACTCCGCCCGTGAAATCGCTCGCGGGGCAACCTCCTGAATTATTCACGAGGCCCTGATTGTAGAAATAGTCCGAAGCCCCGAGGTTGCGACCGCGGAAGTACCCGTGTGCGTCTCCGTGCAAGCTGTTCGTGCCAGACTTGGTGATCACGTTCAGGATCACGTTTCCGGCCTGCCCGTATTCCGCATTGTAATTGTTAGTTAAGACCTGAAATTCCTTCACCTCCTCGAGCGAAGCGCCCAGCGCGTCGCGCGCCGAAACGCTCTGATCCGAAATATTTCCTCCATCCACGTTCACATTTATTCCGCGGTCGTTGACGTTCCCTGGCCCCACCAGGTCAGCTGAGTTGCCGCTGTAGTCGTAGCGAACACCCGGCGCCGATGCCGCCAAGCCCTGATAATCGTTTGCCACGCCTCCAATCGCACCGAAAGACGTGGTCGTCGGAAGGTCCGCGACGGCTTTGTCATCGATCACTGTGGAAGTGTCGGTCTTGGTCTGCTCGATCAACGGCAGTTCGGACGTCACCATCACCAACTGTTTTTGTCCTTCCAACGCCAGATCAAAATTGATATCTCGTTGCTCCCCAACCTGCAGTTTCACGGCTTTTGCTTCAGCTCTTGTAAATCCTACGGCGGTCAGGCTAACGTCGTAGAGGCCCGGTGCAAGATTGTCGAAGCGATATAGCCCGTCGTTCGATGTTTGCGTAGTGCGCATGATGCCGGTTTCGGTGTTGGTTGCCGTTACAGAAGCGCTCGGAACGGAAGCGCCCTTAGGATCTAGCACCCGCCCGGTGATCGTTGCGAATGCCGCGCTCTGCGCATTAGCTCCGCTTGCGGAACACAGCACTAAAGCAGCGCCGACGATCGCAGCTAAAACGAAACCATTTACACCCCAACAACACTCTCGTGTCGTCCTTTTCATGATTCCCCCTGTAAAATGCGGCTAAAGATCAGCCTGCGTTCCCGCAAGCTGTCCTGCCAATTTGGATTTACGTTACGGCGCGCTCAAAAGAGGGGTCAAATAAATTTCCGGATTAAGGAGGTATTTGTTTATTGCCTATTTCTAATTTCAGAAAACAATAGGTGGAAGGGAAGCGACACATTAGGCGTACACAAATTTGGAGACGGCGTGCGGTTAAGAAATCCAGGTATCTAAAACCGCCAACGCCAAGGCTGAAACTCAATCGCGAACGTCCGCGCTCGCTCGCGATTTCCGGCGCCGATTCAACGGCAATCCCAATCGTCAAGCGTCAGTCACTTAAGTAGGGGAGAGCGGACGCAACTTGCAAAACTCCATCTTGGTCGTCGTTGAGGCCAACAGTCCCTGACGGCGCACACCCTTGGATCCGCATCAGCGCTCTCACACAAGCAACATCCTTGGGGCCCTTAAACATGGATAGGATGGAAACGCGGATGGAGTCTTTACTTAAGCGCCCTGTTTGCACTATTGGCTTTATCTGTGCAACTTCCTCATTGATTTTCAGCGCACGTCTCGGCATTGGAGCTGTTGACGCTCATAAATTCTCGATCCCGCTCGCTCATGCGAGTACTGGAAGTTCTAGTCCCCGAATCCTCCACCGCCTCCCAATTCATCCAGTAAATCTAAATTTTACATTGCTCTTTGTCACATTCTTGTTGACAAACTCTCGCTCCGGCAATATATAAGCCCCCTATAACCCTGTGGTGGGGTTGCGGTTGCCAAGTACATCCAGACAGAAGTGCGCAGATCGAGAGCTGCTGCTCCAGCGCAGCTATTTTCTCGCGCGTTGTATTTGCGCTTGGAGCGACTACCGAACTCCTATGAAACCCTGTAGCGAAATATGGCGAGGCGTATTTCCCTGCAGGAGCAAGATATATAAATTTTAGATAATTTATAGAAATCATTCGATTTATTTTTTTTCGTTGAATTGGTAGCTCGCTTGCAATGTTTTTGGCATACGGTTTTTTTTGTGGTGGTTGCCTGATTCAAAAAAATTTGGCTCTCTGGGAGTAGTCGGCTCAGTTTGATTTGTTTCACCTGCTCGAGATGTTTAGGGCCGTCAAGGCCCATCCAGGAGGTGGTCGAATGTTCAGTAAGCGAGTGATTCTTGTCGTTGGCGTGTTGTGTTGTTTGTTTTATGTAGCACCCGCATTGCACGCGCAGGGAAATACCGGCACGATTTCCGGCACGGTGACGGACAGCTCCAAAGCTCTCGTAGCTGGTGCCACGGTAACTCTGACTGACACGGCAAGTGGCAGCGTTCGACCTACGACGACGAATGATAAAGGGTTTTACGTATTCCCCTACGTCAACCCGGGTACGTACAGCGTCACAATCTCCAAAGAAGGTTTCAGAAAATCCATAATTTCCGGCCAGGTCGTGGATGTTGGCCTGCAGTTGACGGTAAACGCCGCCCTCGAAGTTGGAAGCGTTTCCAGCACAGTTGAGGTGACCTACACGGCTGGCGCCGAGTTGCAAACCATGGACGCCACCGTCGGTGCCACCCTCAGTGGCGCGACGCTCATGAACCTGCCGAACATCGGCCGCGACGCCTCGACACTGGCCGTCCTGCAGCCCGGCCAGAACATCAATGGCAATGTCGGCGGGAATGCCAGCGACCAAAACTCCTTCCAGCTTGATGGTGGTTTTGCCACCGACGACATGAGCGGCGACAACAACACGTATATCAAGGGCTTTGCTTCTGACACTGCCGGCGGTGCCGGCGCCATGCACAGTGCCGGCTTTGCCCAGGCGCCGTCGGGTGTTGTTCCCATGCCGGTCACCAGCGTTGAAGAATTTAAGGTCTCGACGGCAAACCAGACTGCGGACTTCACTGGTGGCGCGGGCAGCCAGGTCCAAATCGTCACCAAGCGCGGCACGAACAGTTTCCACGGCGGCGTCTACGAATACTACCTCGATAACAATTTTGGCGGCGCCAACACTTGGGACAACAACAGTACGGGGACGGCGCAGCCCAGCTCGCACTTCCATCGGTTCGGAGCCGACGCCGGCGGAAAAATCCCTCACTCAGACTTTCTGGGGGGAAGCTGGTATATTTTCGGCAATTATGAAGGTTTTCGCAATCCACTGAACTCAACTTTCGAGAAGAACTTTCCGAGTGCGGCAATGCGAGCGGGTTTGCTCCAACTCAATGGTGAAGTCATTAACTTGAATCCCACCGCCACGGTAATGCCGGGAACGGGTGTTAGCTATGCCCCCAATACCGCGACCTGTGTGAATAGCAAGGGGTGTGCTGTCTCCAGTACCACCACAGTACCTCAAGGGACTCTCATCCCGTGCACAGGAACGGGCGGCTGCAACGCGCGCGGCTTGGGTCTTAACCCCGTAGTTGCAAATCTATGGAACACTTATTTGCCTCTGCCGAACGACTGCTCCCAAGGCGACGGACTGAACTATTGTGGATACAAGGCTGCTATCTCCACTCCGCAGACCAGCAACTTTGGCGTCGCGCGTGTCGATCACGACTTTGCCAAGGGCTGGCACTTTAACGGCACCTATCACTACTACAAGCTGACCAACACAGTTTCCGACCAGTGGGATGTCGGTGGATTCTTCCCGGGGGACACCAAGGGGCAGTATGCGGCCATCCGCCAGAAACCACAGAATTCTTGGATATACACTGCCGGCCTCACCAAGGACATCAGACCCGGCCTCACAAATGACTTCCACTTTAGCTTTACACGGAACTGGTGGGCCTATGGGGACCCAGGCGGTGTACCGAACGTTGCCGGATACCCTGCTGCTCTGGAAATCGGGGGCGAAACTAGCAACCCCTATGGTCCCTACAACACCAACAATCAGAACGTGCGCACCCGCTTCTGGAATGGTCACGACTCGCAGTATCGTGACGACCTGACTTGGATTAAAGGCGCCCACCTTTTCCAATTCGGTGGCTCGTACCTGCGTAACAACGATACTCACAAGCGCAACGACAACGGCGGCACCATCAATACCTTCGAACAGTATCTCATCGGAGAGGGTAACGGCGTGGCCCTCTCCTCAGTCGGCATTGACATGACGGGCTACGTTCCGGCAGGCGTCTCCGCAAACAAATATGGAAACCTTTACTCCATGGTCTTGGGCATGGTTGATTCCACTCAGAGCCTTTTCACCCGCGGCTTGGGCAACGCGACGACCGGCCTGCCCCTCAACACAATCGGCTCGTGTGCGATCACCGGTGTCGCTGCCACGGCCGGCTGCACGTCGTCGCCAGCAGTGTCCGCCGACAGCATCCTGCCTACCTACAGTGGCTACTTCACCGACAGTTGGCGCATTAAGCCAAAGTTTACCTTGAACATCGGCCTCGGCTACACCGTCGAAATGCCCCCCTATGAGACCACAGGTGGCGAGCAGACTGTCCTGGTAGATCAGAACGACCACATGGTCTACGCCGAACAGTATTTTGCCGATGTCAAGCAGGCCGCGCTCCAGGGTCAGGCTTTTGCTCCAGCCCTCGGTTTCGCGACCATACGCAACGTCCAAGGTGCCTCCAAGTATCCCTATAACCCGTTCTACGGGGGAATCAGCCCGCGCATCGGTGCCGCTTGGAACGTACTCCCCGATACCGTCATCCGTGGCGGTTACGCCCGCATCTTCGGCCGCATCAACGGCGTTAATCCTCTCTTGGTCCCTCTTCTGACGCCGGGGTTGCTCCAACCGACCACCTGCGCCGGGCCAAATTTCCAGACTGGTGGCTGCGGCGGTGCCACACCGGGTACCTTGGGTAGCCCGCTCACGACTTTCCGAGTTGGAGTGGACTGTCCCGCCTCCGGGTCGTGCGCCGCGCCTTTGCCGCCGCCAGTTCAGAACCTCCCACAGCCGTGGTTTCCGGGAGTGAACGGCGCGGCTACCGGAGCAGGCGAAACCTTCGACCCGAATTTCAAACCGAACCAATCGGATGAATTCACCCTCACCATCCAGCACCAGTTCGGTCCCAAGATCCTTGCCGAAGCTGGCTATATCGGTCGCAAAATCTCCAATGAAATTGAATATTACAGCTACACTTCCGTACCTTACATGATGACCCTGGGTGGCCAGAGCTTCGCCAATGCCTGGGCCAACGTCATGGTCGCCACCAACTATGGCACGAACGTCCCAGCTGCCAAGCTAGCAGGCGGCGTGCCGAACCCCGCGTATTTCGCCTATCTTAATTCATTGCAGACTCAGCCATTCTTTCAAACTGCGTTGACAAAAGCTTACTGCGGCAGCGTGCCTGGCGTTACAAACTGCACCGGTGCGTTCGTCGCGAACAGCGTCGGCAACATGGGTGTTTCCGATGCCTTCGATGCCTGGGGCAGCGTCTCCAACGGTGGCGGATTTACGTTCGGCCGGACCTTCACCAGCGATCCCATCAACGGCCCCTTCGGAGCCAACGGCCAATCACCGTCTCTCGCCACGACCGTTAGCAACGGCTACGGCAATTACAATGCCGCCTTCTTGCAGTTGACGATGACAAACTGGCATGGCCTGACCATGAAGAGCAATTTCACCTTTTCCAAGGCTCTGGGAACAGGAAACGTCGTCCAGGCTTCCAGTTCATTTTCCACCGTCGATCCATTTAACATCCAGAACGACTACGGTCTCCAATCCTACGACGAAAAATTTAACTTTAACCTCTTCCTGAACTACCAACCTCCGTTCTTCGCCAATCAAAAGGGTGTGCTCGGCCGCGTGCTGGGTGGCTGGAATATTTCGCCGCTCTTCGTTTACGGCAGCGGCTTCCCGGTCGAGGTGCAGACCCCGAACGGCAACTGCGGGAGCTTAGGCGAGTGCAACACCGCCTACGTGGGCGCGTTCGAGAACATGATCGTCGGGAACAACCTGAACTACACCGCCACCACGCATTTTAACGTTCCCGGCAGCAACGGCTGTGGCACCGCCGGGTCCGGTGCAAACGTGTTAGCCAACCCCGCCGCGTCCTGCCCAGCCAACGGCGGGATATTCGGCGATCCAGTTCGCGCCCCGATCCTCGGTTTGGACGGACAAATCGGCGGCTTTCCAGTCCGAGGTCTGCCGTTGTGGAACCTGGATCTCGGCATCAGCAAGAGGATCCAGTTTACGGAGCGGATCGGCAGTACGCTGCACTTTGATTTCACCAACGTCCTCAATCATATGCAGCCTAACGATCCTTGCTTCGAGGGCTTCGACACAACCACATGGGGCGTCCTCGGCTGCGGTGGAAACGTTCAGGGCAATCAGCCCCGCCGCATGCAGCTCGGCCTCACTGTCGATTGGTAAAAACCACAACCAACATAATCAACTCTTCCCGCGAGGGCCCGCAAGGGCCCTCGTTTTTTATATGTAGCCAGTTCAGTTCACGGAAAAAATGCGTGCGATTCTTGCGTCCCTCAGTCGGGTGTCCCAGCACGCAAGAGGCGGCCCAGCGGCGCCTGCAAGTCCACGCTGAGCTCGCAACGCAAGCCCGCGAACTAAGCGACGTCGTACAGTGTACTTAAGTCCTTTAAATGCAATATCTATGAAGGCCGTCCGCATGTGTTGATTCCAAAGACTTTAGAAGCAAACCTAAGTGCTGTAGATGCAACACTTACAGAAAAACAGGGGGGGCCAATCAACACTTCGCGCCGCCAAATCCGCGCGGACCTTCATCAGCACCGGTGCACGCCAAGCTTGCTTCAAGGCAAACCAACTCGAACGCAAGCTAGGCCCAAGGGATAAGCTAGGCCCAAGGTAAGGTAGCGCCCCAATGGAAGCTGGTCCGGCGCGTAAAGCTGACCGGGGGAGCCTCAGCGGCCGTTGGCGTAGTTCTTTACGTCCACGGCTTCGTACATCGTGGCCGTTGCGGCGTGGGCTTTTTCGTAGGAGGTAATGTCGGCTTCGTGTTGCAGCGACGTGCCGATATCGTCGAGGCCCTTCAGCAGGACTTCTTTACGTGACGGCGCCAAATCGAAGCGGAACATCAAGCCATGCCGGTCGGCGATGGTCTGATTCGGCAGGTTCACCGTCAGCATGTAGCCTTCTTCTTTTTCCGTGCGCTGGAAGAGTTCCTCGACTTGCTCCTCGCTCAGCGACGCTGGCAGAATGCCGTTCTTGAAGCAATTGTTATAGAAAATGTCGGCATAGCTTGGCGCGATGATCACGCGGAAGCCGTAGTCTTTCACGCCCCAGGGCGCGTGCTCGCGGCTCGAGCCGCAGCCAAAGTTGTGGCGCGCCAGCAGCACCGATGCTCCCTCGTAGCGCGGAAAATTCAGCACGAATTCGGGATTCGGTTTCTCGCCCGGCAAGTAGCGCCAGTCGTAAAACAAAATCCGGCCAAATCCTTTGCGCGTCAGTGCCTTCAGGAATTGCTTCGGCACCATCTGGTCGGTGTCCACATTAACCCGGTCCAGCGGCGCAACCATTCCGGTATGCGTGTTAAACGGTTCCATGCGATTCGTGCTCCTCAGAAACTCAATCGCTCATCGCGGATTCAACTTCCATCTTCCGAATCGTTGAAATCGCGCCAAGGAGGGGTACAACGCGCTGTGCCCCTACAAATTCAACAGGTCGAGATCAAATTTACTCGACGGATGAGACATCGAGTGAACGTACATCGACGAAGTGGCCAGCAATCGCTGCTGCTGCGGCCATCACCGGGCTGACCAGGTGTGTGCGGCTGTCCTTGCCCTGGCGGCCCTCGAAGTTGCGGTTTGATGTGCTGGCGCTGCGCTCGTGCGGCGGCAGGACATCGGCGTTCATGCCGATGCACATGCTGCAGCCTGCGTCGCGCCACTCGAAGCCGGCTTCGCGGAAAATCTTGTCGAGCCCTTCTTTTTCGGCTTGCGCTTTGATGCCGCGCGAGCCGGGCACGATCAGGGCCTGCTTGATGCTGTGCGCGACGTGCTTGCCGGCCACCAGATGCGCCGCCGCGCGCAAATCATCCAGCCGCGAGTTCGTGCATGAGCCGATGAATACTCTGTCCACCGGTATGTCAACGATCGGCGTGCCGGCTTTCAGTCCCATGTATTTCAGCGCGCTTTCTGTCGCCTTCTGATCGTTCGGATCATGGAACGAGCCTGGCTCCGGCACGCGACCCGTTACGCTCGTCACCATGCCCGGATTCGTGCCCCACGTCACTTGCGGCGCGAGATCCTTCGCTTGCAGCTCGACAGTCATGTCGAACTTCGCGCCGTCGTCGCTATTCAGTTTCTTCCATCCCGCAACCGCATCCTCGAACGCTTTCCCGCGCGGCACAAAAGGCCGCCCTTCCATGTAGGCGAACGTCGTGTCATCCGGCGCGATCATCCCCGCGCGCGCGCCGCCTTCAATCGTCATGTTGCAGACGGTCATGCGCCCGTCCATGCTCAAATCGCGAATGGCTTCGCCGCCGTATTCCGCCACGTGCCCTGTGCCGCCGCTGATTCCGATCTTTCCGATGATCGCGAGAATGATGTCCTTTGCGGTGACGCCCCTCGGCCGCTTACCGTGCACCAAAATGTGCAACGTCTTGCTGCGCGATTGCACCAGGCACTGCGTAGCAAGCACGTGTTCGACTTCGCTCGTGCCGATGCCAAACGCCAGCGTGCCGAACGCTCCGTGCGTCGAAGTGTGGCTGTCGCCGCAGACAATCGTCTGGCCGGGCTGAGTCACGCCCAGCTCCGGCCCGATAATGTGCACGATGCCCTGGTTGCGGCTGTTCATATCAAAGAGCCGCACGCCGGTTTCGCGGCAATTTTTTTCCAGCGCTTCAAACTGCAGCCGAGCGTCGGTGTCAACGATTGGCAGGATGCGGTCCTTCTCGGTGGTGGGTACAGAGTGGTCCATCACCGCAAAGGTTAAATCGGGCCGCCGCACTTTGCGCCCCTCCGCGCTCAGCCCCGCGAATGCTTGAGGCGAAGTGCCCTCATGGATGAGGTGCCGGTCGATGTAGATGAGCGCCGGCTTTCCCGCCTCTTCGTGTACGACGTGCGAATCCCAGATTTTTTCGTAGAGTGTTTTAGGTGGCATGTCAGTTCGTCTCAGATTTTAACACTCTCGAAACATATGTCCAATCTACGGCGCCCCGCGCGTGAGGCGCCGCTGTCGCACACAATTCTCAAGTTGTCTTCGCGCGAGGCCCTGTCGCTAGTGCCCGCGCCGACGCAATCCAGGCCTCGTTCTCGGTCTGCGGCTACCGCTTGATACTTACCGCAGCCTCGTTTGCTTCGTATCCTTCGTCCCTCACGGTTTCTTCGGCTTTCGCGCGAAGCGTTTTCTCATCCGCTTCCTTTGGCGCCTTGCAATGGCGCCGGATCACTTCGTCGCCGCTTTGAATGCGAATCACCCAATCCGATTTCCCGCCATCCCAGGAAACTTCCACTCGATCGGCGCGCATAGTCCCTCCACAGGAATTCGCCCGTCATTGTAGTCCAAGCGAGCGGACAAGAGAACCCAGACCTGCGACTCTGATGGGTGGAACAGGGAAGCGGGGACAGCCAGGATTCGCAACGCGAAAATCGCTCAATGGAAAAGAGGGATCCCGCACGCCAAGAACCCCCGTAACCGTTCCAAGCAACTACAGCGTTCACCTGATGAGCGGCTAGGGTGATCACCGGCTGATCTATATTTTCCTTTGGCGGTACACTCCTTTTTCGATGGGTAATGTTGAATGGACCCTTCCGCTGGGGAGCGGAAAGAACGACAGAATGAGAAACGATGAAATGAAGGGTGAATGGGGAACCGGAGATGAATCACTTTGAGGCTGTGGAATGGAATGACAGCGTGAAACGAATGGCTTCTGACTATCTGGAGCTAACGATGCGGAAGCATCGGCGAGCGCGTGGCGAAGGGGACGTGGAGACAGCAAAGCTATGGCAGAGACTAGTCAATGCTGGGGCGGACGAGTCCGGGTACCAACCTGCCGCGGACGCTGTTCGCGTGGCCAAGGCCGCGTTCGGAGCGCGTGGCAAAGGGGATAAGGGTGCCAAACAGCAGGCAACAGGCGCCCAGATCCGTCTGTTATTCGACAGCTTTTCGCACGCCGGCCCGGCAGGAACACGCTCGGCCGCCACGAGAACCAGGCAGTTGCTCTACCGGGCTGATCCTTATCAGATCGATTTGCAGATCGAATTGCAGCCCGAGAGCGACCGCATCGTCGTCACTGGGCAGTTGGTGGACCTTGGCCATCCGGAAATGGTTGGCCGGGACGTGTCCGTCATGCTCTCGGATGGCCGCGAATTTATGGTCAACACGGTGACAAATCAGTTTGGTGAGTTTCGCTGCGAGGTCAAGAATTCCGGCGATTTGGAGCTTTCTTTCCTTCGCCGCAGTGAAAAACCCATCATCATTCTGCTTCCGGGCGTGCTGGACCATTCGAACGGAGCGGGAGAATAACCCGCGACGCCGAATCAATTTTCGCCGCCGGCGGCGTATCAGCCTGACGAGTGGAATGCCATCAGAAAGAAATAAAAGACATTTGGCTGCGATCTATTTTCCATTCGATAACCAGAGTAATCCCGGAGCGAGTACTAAGGTTTTGACTCGATTGCGACCCGCTGAGCTAAATGCTACTCATTTGATACATGAGGTGGCTGACGGATTTACAAGCGCCGGATCGAGTGTCCCAGCACCGCGCCCGCGCAGGGAACCATAGCCGCGCCAAGGTAAGGCGTTTAGTTTCAAAGAACTAGACGAAGCCTTTCAGGCCGGATCAGACCGCTGCGACACCTCAAGCTCTCCAAGTCAGAGTCTCAGCGAGGACCCTTTGGACCACGGGCCTAGTGGCAGAACGGAAAAGCGGCTCCCGATCATCCTGGTGGTGCGGATCGGGCATTGTGAGCACGCGGGCGGCGTTGGAGAAGAGAAGACGTACACCGATAATATCAGTCCGCACGGCGCTCGCTTGTTCTCTAAGCAGGTTTGGCGACCTGGCGATACGGTGCAGGTGACTCCGTTGAGCGATGAATCGGTCTGCGGGAAGGTGGTGTACTGTCAGAAGATGCCAGACGGCATCTGTAGCATAGGAGTGCAATTCCAAGTTCGCCCTGTCGAGTGGTCCGTTTGGCAAAGATTTGGCGGACTGGTCAGGTAGGCGTATCTGGAGACATGGCTTCAGTGGCCGCCGCCGCTTAGTTCGCGGACGATGTCGCTGACGAACTTTTTGGCGTCGCCGAAGAGCATCAGGGTGTTGTCCAGGTAGTACAACGGATTATCGATGCCGGCGAAGCCTGCGGCCATGCTGCGTTTGATAACCATAACCGTGCGTGCTTTGTCCACGTCGATGATGGGCATACCGAAGATGGGGCTGCTTTGGTCGGTGCGAGCGGCGGGGTTAGTGACGTCGTTGGCCCCGATGATCAGAGCGACGTCGGTTTGCGGGAGGTCGCCGTTGATCTCGTCCATCTCCTTCAAACGGTCGTAGGGAATGTCGGCTTCGGCGAGCAGGACGTTCATGTGGCCGGGCATACGTCCGGCGACGGGGTGAATGCCGAATTTAACGTCGATGCCTTTTTTGGAGAGGATGTCGTAGAGTTCGCGCACTTTGTGTTGGGCTTGGGCTACGGCCATGCCATATCCGGGGACGATAACGACCGTGTTGGCCGCGCCGAGAATTGCGGCGGCGTCTTCGGGAGAGGCGCTCTTGACAGCGCGCTCTTCTTTTGCGCCGGCGGCGGAAACTTGCACCTGGCCAAAGGCGCCGAAGAGAACGTTGGTGAAAGAGCGGTTCATGGCTTTGCACATGATGACCGAGAGGATGAAGCCAGAGGCGCCGTCGAGAGCACCAGCAACGATCAGAACTTTGTTGTTGAGGACGAAGCCGAGGAGCGAGGCGGAAAAGCCTGCGTAGGAGTTTAAGAGAGAAATCACGGTGGGCATGTCGGCGCCGCCGATGGGCGTGACCAGCATAATCCCGAAGATCAGCGCTACGCCGATCATGATGGGGAAGAGAATCGTCATCTCGGGATGAATGACGAGAGCCACGACGAGTCCGAGCGCGGCAGCGAGAACCGTCAAGCTAACGTAGTTCTGTCCTTTATAGGTGATAGGGCGCTGCGGGAGGATTTCTTGCAGTTTGCCGGCGGCGATCAAGCTGCCGGTGAAGGTGAGCGAGCCGATGATGACTTCGAGGCCGATTTCGGCCATCTGGAATCGGGGAACGGCGGGAGCGGCGATGTAATATTCGGCGATGCCGATGAGCGCTGCGGAAAGCGCGCCGAAGGCGTGACTGAGAGCGGTCCGCTGGGGAACCGCGGTCATCTTTACCATGCCGAGGGGTACGCCGACGGCGGCGCCAACGATGAGCGTGATGATGATCCACTTGAGCTGGCTGACTTGCGGGTCGCATAGAGTGGCGATGACGGCGATGGCCGAAGCGAGCTCCCCGATGATAACGCCGCGCTTGGCCGTGACCGGTGAGCCGAGCCACTTGATCGCCAGAATGAAGCCTATGGCTGCGGCGATGTAGGTGAAATCGATGAGTTGCTGCGTGTCGGCAGGGCTCATGGCTTTTTCGCCGCCTTGCCGGTCTTGAACATGCTGAGCATGCGGTCGGTGATGACGAAGCCGCCGACCATGTTGCTGAAGGAGGCCGCGACCGCGATCAGGCCCAGAATGGTGGCAAGACGCGTCTCGTGCCGGCCGGCGATGATGATGGCCGCGACCACGACGATGGCGTCGAGGGCGTTGGTCAGGGACATCAGAGGAGTGTGCAGCAGCGGCGAAACGCGTTTAATGAGCTCGATACCTAAAAATGCCGATAGGATGAACACAAACAGACTCGAGATAAAATCCGCGGGCATCCATTCCTCCTTAAGATTTCGCAGCTAGCGCAGGCAGCTTGTAAATTTCGCGAAGCCTGGCGCTTACAATCTCTCCACCCTGGGTCAAAAGCGTTTCGCGCACGATTTCGTCCTGCGGATTAATTTGCAGTTTGCCGTCCTTAATCATGTACAAGAGAAACGTGGCGACGTTTTTGGCGTACATCTGGCTGGCGTGATAGGGAACGGTGCTGGCCAGATTGATGGAACCGATGATGGTCACGCCGTGTTCTTCGATTTGTTCACCGGCGCGGGTCAGCTCAAAATTTCCGCCGCGCTCGGCCGCGAGATCCACGAGCACCGAGCCCGGCGCCATTCCCGCGACCATTTCTTTGGTCACCAGAATGGGCGATTTTTTGCCGGGGATCACCGCCGCGGTGATAACGACATCGCTCTCCGCGACTACTTTGCCGAGAAGTTCGCGCTGCTTTTTGTAGAACTCTTCGCCTTGGGCTGTGGCGTAACCGCGCGCGTCTTGGGCGTCTTTTGCTTCAATCGCGATTTCCACGAAGCGCCCGCCGAGGCTCTGGACTTGTTCTTTCACGGCGGGACGCAGATCGTACGCGGAGACAACTGCGCCGAGTCTTCGCGCGGTGGCGATGGCCTGCAGTCCGGCGACGCCGCATCCGATGATGAAAACTCGCGCTGGCGTGATTGTTCCCGCCGCAGTTGTCAGCATCGGAAAAAGTTTGGGGAGCGTGTCCGCGGCAATCAACACCGCTTTGTAGCCGCTAATAGTGGCCATGGAGGAAAGCGCGTCCATGCTTTGCGCGCGCGTGGTACGCGGCATCAGCTCGATGGAAAAAGCGGTGACACCTTTTGAAGCGATTTCCTGGATGGTTTCGAGAGAGCCAAGCGGACGCAAGAAGCCGATGATCGCTTGATTGGGGCGATAGAGGGGAACGTCAGCTTTGCCAGTCTTGTCGTTCGAGCCGTAGCAGAGGACTTGAACAACGATATCGGCGGCGCCAAAAACATCGGCGCGCGTGGGGAGAATTTTCGCGCCCTTGGCCGCGTATTCGGTGTCCAAGTAGCCGGCTTCTCTTCCCGCGCCCGCTTCAACGACCACTTCCAGGCCTGCCTTCGTGAGGCTTGGAATCACGGCGGGCACCATCGCTACGCGACGCTCTCCAGGAAAGGTTTCTCGTGGCACTCCGACAATCATGAAACTTCCTCCGGTATTTTCTCCGCTACTTCAAAGCTCGTCCACGAATCAACTAGTGGCCCGTCCGCGCGGCATTCTACAACGGATTCGAACCGCGAGGCCCGCAAATAAATTGCTTTTGAAATGAGTCTCTTTCATTCCGCTCCGGCCTCTTTGCCAGGTATGAAGTAAACCTCTTCGAACAGTGAACCATTTTGCCATCCGGCTCGTGTGAGAATCCCCAGGCCGTTTTCGCACATGCTGGGGTGGCCGCAGAGATACCCGGTGGTGCTCTCCGGGCGCAGGTTCCACTCGTCGACATACATGCGCACGAGATCATCGACGCGGCCAGTTTGTCCTTTCCATGAGGCGTCCTCCCACGGACGGCTAATAGTGGCGACATATTTAAACCAGGGAACTTCCGCGGCGATGCGCTCTAGTTCTTCGCGATAACCGAACTCCCACGAACGGCTTCCGCCATGCAGACAAAAGAATTTGTGCTCGCCGGGCATGGGGCTGTCGCCCGCCTTCCAATCTCTATAAAGAGTCCGAACGTAGCTGACGAACGGAGCGATGCCAGTGACTGTCGCGAGAAGGAAATGATTGGTGCGGCCGCTCCTCAAGTCGAGCGTGAAGCGCCCTTTCGAGATTTTGCGGCAAAGCATCGTGTCGCCGACTTTGAGTTTGTAAAGATGCGGCGTGAGGGCGCCTTGCGGAACTAACTCGATGAAAAATTCGAGGCCCTCTTCATACGGGGAAGACACAATGGAATAGGCTCGCTCGATGCGCTTGTCATCGTGATCCACGCCGAGCGTAGCGTATTGTCCGGCCTTAAAAGAAAATGGGCCGCCGGGATCAACGCGGATCAACCACAAGTCTTCCGACAAATCTTTTCGCTCGATAATGCGGGCCGTGAAATGCCTGTCCGACGGCAGAGCCATGCTCGTAATACTCCATCGCCAAATTTCTAAATGAGTCTTTTCATAAAACGACCGGGTGAAGCAGCTTTCTGCTTCGCCCGGTGCTGTGGAATCGATACTGTACCCCCGGGGCATGAGTTGAATGGATTGACCGAAGCCATCCTTTTATTTGGCTTCGTTAGCGATTCTTTGACGGGGGAGGCTCACGACCGGCGTCCGAGATAAGGCGGCGGCCTAGCGACCCCAACGGGCGGCATTGTACACCCGGAGTGGCTTTTTGCGATGGAGGGAATCTCTAATGGGGAGGAAGGACAAAATCAGGGGAATGGAAAGCTCAGCCGCTGCAGATCCGACTCACTCCGCGTAATACGCCAGCAAATCATGTGGAGTGACGTGGGCTTTCAGTAGCCCGCTTGTGGCGTGGAGCGGGTTCTGCGTGACGATGTGCGTCATTTCATGATAAACGACGCGGGAAATTGCGCGCGAGAGAATCCGCTTGCGTTGGGCCGTGGGTTTATTCCGAAGCTCTCGTTGGAGCATTTGGGCAAGCCGGTCGCAGTCCACATACACAAAGGGCTGGATATACTCGCGGACCATAAATACCCACCCGAGCGGCGTTCCGGGCGCGTCTTGGGTGTCGCTCGGCGCGTCAATTCTGCAATCCCCGAGGAGCTTGATTTGGTAGATCAGACTGAACTCCATGCCGTCGTGGAATTCATCGCGCGTCATCCACACGACTTTGCCTCCCAGCAGTTTTGATATTTTGGAATGCTCGAGCTCGAGCTTCAAAGCTGGCCAAAGGGCGGCGCACGTGTGGGTGGGGAAGTCCACGAGCACCAGAGTGTCGTGCGAAACCGCCGATTGACCCTGAGCAAGTAGCGGAGAGGCAGCAAGCAAAAGCATTACTGGAATCAGCAGCACGGTCCGGCCTGCGTGGTGGAAAAGAACTTGCATTGGGCGAGTGTGAGGACTGCTCTTGTATCAGTCCAATAGATTGTTATAATCAAGATGATTCTTTGCGGAGATGGCGGCAGATGGAGATCCGGCAACTTCAAATTTTTAGGGCGCTCGCGGAAGAGCTGCACTTCACCAGGGCGGCAGCGCGCGTGAATTGCGTGCAATCCAACGTGACCACGCAGATCCGTTCGCTGGAAGAAGAATTGGGGACCCCGCTCTTCGACCGATTGGCGAAACGCGTTGTTCTGACGGATGCAGGACGGCGCTTCCTGCCTTACGCGGACAAAGTTTTGTCCACGCTCGACGAAGCACACTCCGCGATGACCCAGGATTCCGTCCCTGCGGGACCGCTCTCTGTCGGTGCTCCCGAATCGGTGCTCACCTACCGCCTGCCCGGAATTCTTAGCGAGTTTCGGAAGCTTTATCCAAAGGTGACGCTGACTTTCCGGCCCTACAGTGACGAGAAACTCGTTCACTCGCTGGAGGTGGGCAAGTTTGATCTAGCGGTGTGGATGGTGGACGCCGTCGAATCAGAGCGGTTGAAGTCCGTGCGTCTTCGCGAGGAAGAGATTCTTCTGTTCGCCAGCCCGGAACATCCGCTGGCGACCAAGAAAAAAGTGGAACTGCAAGACCTGAGCGGGCAGACCTTGCTGCTGACGGAAGCAGGATGCGGTTACCGCAAGAAACTGGATCAATTGCTCGCGCTGCAAGGAATTCGCCCTGGGAACATCACGGAATTTTCCAGCGTGGAAGCCATCCGAGAGTGCGTTTCGATGGGAATGGGCCTGGGTCTGTTGCCGGAGGTTGTGATCGCCGGAGATATTGCTCGTAAACGGGTGGTGCCACTGGCGTGGGCAGGCCCGGGCATGGTCATCACGACGTACGTCGTCTGGCACAAAGATAAGTGGGTTTCGCCGGCGTTGAGTGCATTCGTATCGCTGCTAGAGAAAAGGATTGCGGGAGGCCAACCGAACTCCCCGCGCATGCCGCGCCATCAAAAACCGCGCCGGCCTCTACGCACGCCGAGAGTTAGTTCCGTTGTCTCGTAGAGAACCTCCAAACGATATAGGGCCAGCTGGCTTCCGCTTGGATCAGTCCCAGGCCCGCAAATGAGAGAGGCAGTTCTTCCAAAGAGCGCCGACGGGACCGCTGAAGTAGTTGCAATTTGAGAGACGGCTCTACGTTAGGTTCCGAGGAAGCATCTAAGATTTAGGGCCTATGCGCAACTTTAATCGCCGGGAAGTACTGAAACTTGGTGCAGCAACAGCGGCTGCAGAACTGGCATCTCTCGGTTTGCATGGGTGCGGCGGTGGAAGCTCCATCGTCCCGCCGGTGGTTTCTTCCTCTTGCTCCAAACTAACTGATATCGAACATGTCGTCATCCTGATTCAAGAGAACCGGTCTTTCGATCATTATTTCGGAAGCTACCGCGGCGTACGTGGATATTCGGATCAAAGCATGGCATTCCAGCAACCCGATCCGGCGAACAACACCAACGCCCCCGTGGGCGTGCTGCTGCCGTTCCACTTGGATACCGCCACAACAAATGCGGCATGCACGCACGACATTAGTCATGACTGGGTGCCGCAGCATCAGAGCTGGGACAACGGCGCAATGGATGGATTTGTGAACTCGCGACTCGCCATCAATCCTAACGACGCGGTGTTGAGCATGGGCTACTACACGCGCGCGGACATTCCCTACTATTACGCTTTGGCGGATGGTTTCACGATTTGCGATAACTTTTTTTGTTCGGTGATGGGCCCGACCGATCCGAACCGCCTCTATACGATGGCCGCCTCCATCGACCCGGATGGGAAAAACGGCGGACCGATTTTGCAGACGATCGTCGCAAATCGCGCGTCCTTTTACGGCCGCCTGACCTATACGACGATGCCCGAGCAGCTCCAGGCTCGGGGGATTTCGTGGAAAATATACTCCTCGCCCGATGAAACCATTTTAGGCGGAATTCTCTCGGACAATGTTCTGTCCTACTTCAAAAATTATCAGGACCCCACGTCGGTGCTGCATCAGAATGCGTTCGGGCCCCAGTTTCCCGTGGATTTTCTAGCAGATGTAGCATCCGGGAATTTGCCGCAAGTTTCCTGGTTGGTCGGTTCGATCCTAACGTCAGATCACCCGCCCTCGCCTTCCATCTTTGGCGAGAACATTCTTTCGCTCATCATCGGCGCGCTAACAGTGGACCCCGCGCTGTGGGCAAAGACACTCTTGATTGTGACTTATGACGAAAACGGAGGTTTTTTCGATCACGTTCCGCCGGTGACGGCCCCTGCGGGCACTCCAGGTGAATACGTGACTGCGCCCGCAGTGCCCGACCCAACCGTAATCGGCTCTCCAGCGATAACTGGTCCCATTGGACTGGGTTTTCGGGTACCCGCACTAATCATCTCGCCGTTCAGCCGGGGTGGGTTCGTGTCATCGGACCTTTTCGATCACACGTCAATATTGCGGTTCCTGGAGACCCGTTTCGGTGCGGAAGTGCCCAACCTGAGCGCCTGGCGGCGCGCGACTGTCGGCGATCTGACCGCTGCGCTCAATTTCAAAAAGCCTGACCAATCGATTCCGAATTTACCGTCTACGCTTCCCGCCATTCCGCAGGAGATCCAGCAATGCGTTGCGAACCTGGCTGGTAAAACGCCCTATACAGTACCAAGCCTGCAAACCATCCCCATCCAGGAATCGGGCACCGCGACTCGCCCCAGTGGTCCCTGTTAGCCAGAGACTGTCCGGTTAAGCTTCTCAAATGATCGTCGAGGCGCGAATGCCTCCCTACTGCTGGGTGCCGGCGCCCAGACCAAGAATTGTGAAACATTTGAGGTACTCGGATACGTCTAACCTGTGACGGAAAGGGTAGGCCTCGTCTACCCGTTACCCACCCAGGTGAAGACTGTCGAGGATTCGCAATTCGCGTTAGATTGCAGGAGTCATAGATGAAATTGCGGGAAAAAGGGCGCTTGAGGCGCTTGAATGAGATAGTTGTATTTGTCTGTGTGGGGCTTGCAGCGGCGCGCGGAGTCAGGGCCGGCACGGCCGAATATCCGTCCCCGGGAGCGCAACAGGGAGCGGCGGCAGCGAACCCTGCTACCCGGCCGGTGGGCACGATCAAGACCATCACGGGAAGAACGATTGTGCTGACCACGGATGCAGGGGCCGAGGTCACGATCCAGGTGCAGGATGATGCGCGGTTGTTGCGTATCGAGCCAGGAGAAAAAGATCTGAAGAATGCAGCTGCGCTTCAACTGGCGGACTTGCAGGCGGGGGACCGCATTTTGGTTCGCGGCAAGATGGCCGACGATGGGAAGACGGTGGTAGCCGCGTCTGTGATCGCGATGAAATCCGCGGATATTGCCGCGAAGCAGGCGCACGAGCGCGAGCAGTGGCAGAAGAATGGAGTGGGTGGGTTGGTTACCGCGATTGACGCGGCTGGCGGCACGATCAAGATTTCGACAAACGGGCAGGGCGCGGCCAAGGAAGTGATAGTCCTGGTTTCGAAACAGACCACCCTTCGGCGATACGCGCCGAACTCGGTGAAGTTTGACGATGCGAAGCCCGCTGGCGTCGATCAGATCAAGGTGGGAGACCAGTTGCGGGCGCGCGGAACGCGCAACGCGGATGGGACGGAACTGACCGCGGATGAAGTGGTTTCCGGAACTTTTCGCAATATAGCGGGAACTATCAACGCGATCGACGCATCGGCAGGGACGATTACCGTCATGGACTTGGTGGCAAAGAAACCGACGATCGTGAAAATAGCGCCAGAATCGCAACTTCGCAAGCTGCCTGAGCAGATGGCGAAGCTGATGGCCATGCGGCTGAAGGGCACTCCTGCTAATGGAGCGGGGGGAGGGAATGCAGCGGGGGGACCGCCGGCGAAGCCTGCGGAAACGGCGCCGGGGCAGCCTGGTGGCGCTCAAGCTGGGGGCTCCGGAGGCGCGGGGCGGACGGGCGGAGGGGGCGACCTGCAACAGGCGCTTAGCCGAATGCCCGCAACCACGCTTGCCGAATTGCAGAAGGGCGATGCCGTGATGATCGTCGCGACGGAAGGGGCGCAGGACAATGGCTTGATGGCAATCACGCTGTTGGCTGGCGTGGAACCTCTCCTCCAAGCTGCGCCTGCCGGCGGCTCCGGTGTCCCGACACTGTGGAACATAGGCGGGCCTCCCGCGGGAGATGCGGCGCCTTGAGACACGCCGGCCATATCAGGAATGCTTGCAGCTCAGGAGAAGGAATGAGATTTGGATGGATTTATCGGTGCATTGTAACAGCGCTATTGCTTGCGGTCACTTGCGCCAACGTATTGATAGCGCAGACGACTACCGGAACGTTGCGCGGGCAGGTGACGGATCCCTCGGGCGCGGCCGTTGGGAATGCGACGGTCCTCGTCAGCACAGCAAGCGGAGTAGCTACTGCGACGACCAACAGCGACGGCATTTTTGAAGTGACCGGCCTCGCCCCCGGCAAATACGAAGTAAAGGTGGTGGCGGACGGCTTTTCTACGTTTGATCAGCCAGAAATCGTCATCAGCGCCGGGCAGGCACAGAAGCTGAATGTGGCGATGAAGATCGAAGTGCAGGAGCAGAAGGTCGAGGTCACGGACACGACGACCAAGGTGGACGTGAATCCGGCGAACAACGCGGGCGCGATTGTCATGCAAGGGAAAGATCTCGAATCGCTTTCGGACGATCCGGACGAACTGCAATCCGAGCTGCAGGCCCTGGCTGGGCCTTCGGCTGGTCCGAATGGCGGCCAGATTTACATTGACGGTTTCACCGCCGGACAACTTCCTCCCAAAGCCTCCATTCGCGAGATCCGCATCAATCAAAATCCGTTTTCGGCGGAATACGACAAACTCGGTTATGGGCGAATCGAAATTCTGACGAAGCCTGGCACAGACCAGTTTCACGGGCAGTTTTTTCTGACTGGAAACACGGCTGGCTTCAATTCGCGAAACCCGTTTGAAAACTTGCCGGCAGGCACATCGCAGCCGGGCTACGATACGACGCAATTCAGCGCGAACGTGGGCGGACCGTTGAGCAAAAAGGCTTCGTTTTTCTTCAACATCGAGCGGCGGAGCATCAGCGATTTGTCTGTGGTGAGCGCGCAGATCGTCAACCCCACGACATTTCAGATTGAACCTTTCAGCGCCGCCGTCCCCAATCCAAGGACGCGGATTAATTTGAGTCCGCGGCTCGACTATCAAGTTTCGCAAGCGAATACTTTGAGTGTGCGTTACCAGTATTGGCACAATTCCGAAACCGATGACCTGAACGGCGGCGGGTTCAATCTCCCCTCGCTCGCAACAAATTCTCAGAGCACCGAAAATACACTGCAAGTCACCGACACGCAGACGATCAGTCCGACCATAATTAACGAGACCAGGTTCCAGTACATTCGTGAAACGTCGACCGGGACGCCTGTTAGCACCGCGCCCATGATCGGCGTCGGCGGTTCGTTCAATTCCGGCGGCGCGACGAGCGGAACAAACACGGACACGCAGGATCGCTACGAACTGCAAAACATTACCTACATCACGCGTGGCAAGCACGCGTGGAAAATCGGCGGGCGTGTACGCGATACGACGGATTCCAGCGCCTCGAATGCCAGCTTCAACGGTTCCTATTCATTCGGTTCACGCGCCAATCCCACCGTGACTGGTTGCAATGTGCCAAATCCACCCACGACTTGTCCAACGATCTCCGGCATCCAGGCTTATCAGATTTTGCTACAAAATATTGCAACAGGGGACACCCAGCAGAACGTACAGAACGCAATTGATGCTGGCGGTGGACCGAGTTTTTACTCCCTGAATTTCAACAACGTGGGAACGGCAGCCACGAGCGTCAACTGGTTCGACGGCGCGCTCTTTGTGCAGGACGACTACAAGTTTCGGCCCAACGTGAGCGTGAGCTTCGGGCTTCGCTATGAAACGCAGAACAACCTGGGCGACCATGCTGATTTTGCGCCGCGTTTGGGAATCGCATGGGGCATCGACGGAAACGGCAAGAACAAATCGCCTAAAACCGTGCTGCGTTTGGGATACGGAATTTTTTACGACCGCTTTGCGGAAAACTTGGTCTTGCAACAGCAACTGGCCAATGGCTTCATCCAGCAGCAGTTCTTGATTCCGAACCCGCTGTTCTTCAATCCGAACCAGGCTACCCTCCCAGGGGATCCCGGGTTTCCGACCACAGCGACCTCGTCAGAGACAGTGTATGTAAAGAACCCCAATCTCCGCAGTCCGTACACGATGCAGGCAGGAGTAACGGTCGAGAGGCAACTCTCGAAATTCGCGAACCTTTCCGTTACGTACCTGAATTCGCGCGGCGTCCACCAGTTCTACTCGGATGTCTGCCTACCCAGCAGTCCGCCGACTTTGCCGCCTTGCGACTTCCATGCCCCGAATCCAAGTGACATCGCTTATCAATACACGTCTGAAGGCATCTTCAAGCAAAATCAGCTGATCGTGAACAGCAGCGTGCGCATCCCGACGGCGCACGGAGTTATCAAAGATCTCTCGCTCTTCGGATACTACACGCTGAACTACGCGAACAGCGACAGTGCCGGCCCTGGCTATGTGCCGTCCATTCCGGGAGAAGTAAGCGCGGACTATGGGCGCGCGTCCTTTGATATTCGCCACCGTGTTTTCTTTGGCGGAACAATGGGAGTGCCCTACGGCTTCCGTTTGAGCCCGTTCATGATTGTTAGCTCGGGGATCCCGTTCAACATTACGACGGGTCAGGACGTTTTTGGTGATCAGCAGTTCAACAGCCGGCCTGCGTTCGCCACCTGCGGTTCAGGTTCGCCGTCGAGCGTGGTACAAACCGCATTCGGTTGCTTCAATACGCTTCCCCAACCGGGGCAGGCTCTGATTCCCATTAATTTTGCGACAGCGCCGTCACGATTCACTTTTAATTTGCGCCTGAGCAAGACCTTTGGATTTAAACAAAAGAAGGAAGCGGTGGCCAGCGGCGGTCCAGGCGGCCAAGGAGGAGGCACATTTGGGCGCGGGCCTGGCGGTGGCGACCGTGGAGGTGGGCCGAGAGGTGGCGGTGGCGGGGGCATGTTCGGAGGCGGTGGCGGGTTGTCGAACTATCGCTACAATTTGACGTTTAGCGTGAATGCGCGCAACGTATTTAACAATGTGAACGTCGGAACCCCGATTGGGAATCTGAGTTCGCCTTTGTTTGGCGAAGCGAATTCGCTCGCGGGGCAGCCGTATTCCTCTCCGACCGCGAATCGCCGGATTGACTTGCAGGTTCAGTTCACATTCTAGAGGACCTGCGCGATAGAATGACCGGGTGGGCTCGCGGTGTTCATGCCCGGACTAAACAATGAAGCGGCGCAAAAAGAAAGTTCTGGATGTTGGTGTCCAAGCGAGGCGCGCGGCTCGCAATTCCGGGATCGCTCCTGCGGCCACACGCGTGATCGCGGATAAACGCACACGTCCCGCCAAGCACAAGAAAAAATGGCTGGAAAAAGAAGCTGAATAATACCAGAGAACTTCCTTAAAGGTAGCGGAGTTCGCCTTGCTTTGATTAGGTCCGGACCGGACCTAATTTTTCGAACCTCATCCAGGCTTGTGGTCTGGGACGGATTCGGCCGGGCGGAAAACCGCCGCTGGCGCCATTTTCTTGCGCTCGGCAAGTTCCCCTGCTATCGATTCCAAGTCCTTTTTATCAAAACCCATGGAACTGATTTTCACAGTGCCATCGGTCTCGATTAGAAAGATCGTGGGGACGCTGGTAAGCCCATAGGCGTTTGAAGCGGGGTAATTCTTTTCCTTTTGGTCCAGCAGAATCGGGAACGTGACGCCGAATTCCTGGGTGAATTCTTTTGTTGCTTTGTCATCATCCTGCGAAATTCCAACAAAGGTTGTCCCATCGCTGCCGTAACGCTTGTAGATACGTTCGAGAAAAGGGAAAGTGAATTGGCAGACCGGGCACGAGACTTTGAAGAACGCGGCAACCACGGGACCACGTTGTATCAATTCTGGCAATGAATGTTCTTTTCCATCCAGCGCCTTTAGGGAAAATCCCGGCGCGATATTTCCTGCCACGATGTGAGTCATCTCTTTACTTGCTCCCAGCCAACGCAGAGTGCGCTGCAAAATCGTCATTTCAGAATTGTAGCGCAGTCTTCACGCGTACACGAAGTGTCACGCTTTTGGAATTAATCCACCCGCCTGGTTGCCTAGTCCAGCCCGGCTCGTGCCGTTAGCCGCTGAAATTGCATCAGAGCTTCGTCGGTTTTCTTCTCGGCGATCAAGTGCTCGGCGATCGCAGGTTCACTTACGCCTTTGGAGAATTTTTTGGCTGCGATGGCTGAGCCGACAAGCACGATTGCAGAGAAAACGGTCACGAGGGATAGCCGCGCGCGGCGCGCATCCTCGCTGGCTCCGGCAGCGGGCAGCATTGCCCCAACGACGAGGCCCATCACGAGGCCGCCGATGTGCGCGGCGTTACTGATCCCCGGAAGCGCTCCAAACGCCAGGTTGTAGGCAATGAAGGTGCCCAAGCTTCCCAACATTTTGCTATTGATTTTTATGTGGGACGGCGTCTTCTTCAAATAAACGTAGGAAACCAGCACGCCTGCCATTCCAAAAATTGCGCCCGACGCTCCTGCACCCGCGCCCATCGGGTGCCAATATACGCTCGCGATGCTGGCAAAAATCCCGCTCACAAAGTAAGCAAGCAGGTAGGCGGCGCGTCCCATCAACTGCTCGGCAGCGCGGCCCAAATTCCAGAGGCACCACATGTTGAGGCCCATATGAACAATCCCGAAGTGCACAAACATGCTGGTGACCAGGCGCCACCATTGTCCGTTCAGCGTTAGCGGACCGTAGTCCGCGCCAAACGCGACCGCCTGCTGCGGCGATGGAAGCAAAGGCGATACTCCGCGCAGCACCATGATGACGAACACCAGCACGTTCAATCCAATGAGTCCTGTTGTGATGAGGAAGGAAGGAGTAACGAGGGATTGTCCGGAAGTTGCAATCCCCGGGCGTGCCGTTTGCGCAAGCCGCTCTTCGCATTCCGGGCAATTCGGCGAAATAGACGAAGCGCCGAAATTGCGTTCAAACTCTTTTCCGCACTGCGGGCAGCGTTGCATGGGCCTAAAGATAATAGCAGTTTCTAAGGAAATGGCCCCTTAACCCCGAACAATAGGGATGCAAACCACTATCAATGGATCTGCTTGGTTTTGCGCTGCATGTAGTCCATCAGCAAGTACTGGCCGAGGGTGTAAGGCGTGGTGAAGTAGGCTTTGCCGCGGCACATCTCCGTAATTTTCTGCACAAAGTGGACGAGGCTGTAGTCGCTGGCAAGCATGAAGGTGTTGATCATGATGCCGGCGCGCTTGCACTTGTTCACTTCTTCGAGAGTTTGGCCGACGACGAAAGGATCCAGTCCGAAAGCATTCTTGTAGATGCGGCCGTCTTCAAGTGTTAGCGCGGAAGGTTTTCCGTCGGTGATCATGATGATTTGCCGCATGTCTTTCTTTTGGCGGAGGAGGATGCGCTGCGCAAGTCGAAGACCTTCGCGCGTGTTGGTGTAATAGGGGCCAACCTGGACGCGAGCGAGCTCGCCAAGCGGAACTTCTTCGGCACTATCGTGAAAGAGCACGAGGCTTAACGTATCGCCCGGATATTGCGTGCGAATGAGATGCGAGAGCGCCATGGCCACACGCTTCGCCGGCGTGAAGCGGTCCTCGCCGTAAAGAATCATGCTGTGGCTGCAATCGAGAAGCACGACAGTGGCGCAGGAGCTGTGATATTCGCACTGATGAACCATGAGGTCGGAATACGTCATGTCGATCGGAACTTTTGCGCCTTGGCGGCGAACAGCGTTGAAGAGAGTTTCGCTGATATCGAGATTCATCGTGTCGCCAAATTCGTAGGGACGCGAGACCCCGCCGGATTCGATGCCGGTCGAAAGGTCGCGCGTGTCGTGGCGGCCAAAACTGCTCCGGCCCAGCGAGCCGAGGAGATCCTGGAGAGTTTTGAAGCCAAGGAAGTCGATGGTCTTGTCCGTGATCTCGAAACGCGCCTCGGGTTGCTTTTCGCGCGGTTGTCCCAGTTGGCCGCGGGCGGACGTTTGCGGCGGCGGCGTGACTTGCGGAGGTTGCTGCGGATTGATGAAGCCCTCCTGGGCCAGGCGTTCCATCAGCTTATCTATAAGGTCCTTCACGGCTTGATTGTTTTCCGCGTCGGAATTCTGCAGCATTTGGCGAAGCTCTTCGCTCATGGCGTCTTCAGGGAGCAGGTCGCCTTCCTGCAAGGCGCGCAGGATTGCTTCGCGGAGGGCTTCCATCGAGCGGTCTGGATCCATTTGCGATACGCCGTAAAATTGCGATTCAAAGCCGCTTTGCAGGAAAAAATCACCCATGCGCCTGACGAGCTCTTCGAGGTCGATGGCATCGGCTGGTTCGCCGGTGTATTTGCCGTAGCGGATGAATTTCATAGGCCCAACCTCGGAAGGCGAACAGCCGACAGTTGACAGCTCACAGCAAAGAAAAACGCCAATAGTCCCGCCCGGCAACGAAGATCAAATTGGAGCGCGGTGCACATTTCAGTTGAATTGGCGGCGCGGCGGTCGGCCCGGATTGTCGCGTTGCTCCGGCTGCTGCTTTGGCTTGTCCGCGTAGAAGCCGCGTTCTTCGCTGCGGCCGATTCGGCGGTGGGCCCACAAGCCCTCGAGGATCATTTCCGCGGCGGAGGCTGCTGCGGCTGCGTCTTTGCGGTCTTGGACGCCTAGGCGGCCGATATGTTCCATCAAGCCCTGAATTTTCGAGAGTTGGTGGTAGCGATCGGAAGTGGTGGCCAGCTCAGGGAGTTTCAGTTCGCCGCCGATTTCAAACCATTGGATGACTGGCTGAAAACTTACTTCGGCGAAGTGTTTGCTGAAAACGCGGCCGACGGCGGTGCGAATCAGTTCGCGTGCGATGGTGTCGGCTCCCTTCAGCTCGCCTTCGTATTCGAGCTCGAGCTTGCCGGTGATGGCGGGAAGGGCGGAATAGACATCAGCGACGCGCGCGACGACCGACTTTTCGCCGTTACGAGCGGCGCGCTGCTCGGCGCTGCTGACCAGGCTTTCAAGAGTGGTGATGGGCAGGCGCTGGCTAACGCCGGAACGGCGATCGACACGCTTGTCCTCGCGAGCTTGAAAGGCAATCTCCTCCACAACGCTTCGAAGATAAGCGGGGACCTCGACCTTGCGTCCCGCATCCCGGACGACCCAGGATTCCTGAGCCGTGATGGCCATTCCTTCTTCAAGAGTGGATGGATAGTGTGTGCGAATTTCGGCGCCGATGCGGTCTTTGAGAGGAGTGATGATTTTCCCCCGTGCGGTGTAGTCCTCGGGATTTGCCGTGAAGACAATGAGGACGTCGAGCGGCAGGCGCAGCGGGTAGCCCTTAATCTGAATGTCGCCTTCTTGCATGATGTTGAATAACCCGACCTGGATTTTGCCGGCGAGGTCGGGAAGTTCATTGATGGCAAAGATGCCGCGATTCGCGCGTGGCAGAAGGCCGTAGTGGATCGTAAGTTCATCGGAAAGATCGCGGCCACCGCGAGCGGCGCGGATGGGATCGACGTCGCCGATGATGTCGGCCATGGTCACGTCGGGAGTGGCGAGCTTTTCCACGTAGCGATGATCGCGGGGCATCCAGGCGATCGGTGTGTCGTCGCCTTCGGCCGCGATTTTTTCGCGGCAGGCGCGGCAGATGGGGCGCAGCGGGTCATCGTTGATTTCGCAGCCGGCGACGACGGGAATCTCCGGGTCAAGAAACTGGGCGAGGCCGCGCAGGATGCGGCTCTTGGCTTGGCCCCGCAGGCCCAGCAGGATGAAATTGTGGCGAGAGAGCAGCGCATTGATGATTTGCGGGATGACTGTGTCTTCGTAGCCGTGCACACCCGGAAAAAGCGGCTCGTTCTTTTCGATCATGCGCAGGAGATTTTGGCGCATCTCGGCCTTCACGGAGCGCGAGACGGTTCGAGCGTCGAAGTCCGGAATGCGCTTGAGTTCGCCGAGCGTGCGCGCTCTCGGATGCCCTGAGGATTGCATGGATGTCGTTGCCGTCATGGGTTCCCATTCCGCGTCCCCGGTTCATTGGGACGCAAACTGCTAATGTTAGTTCAATACGTGTCCATTGCCGCCGGCGCGCTGGCGCATGACGCCTGTCTTCTGTAGATGCGGGGCCCAGGCGCGAAGATACCCGACGAGGCGCTCTTGACGATCCAATTCCGTGCGTAGCTCAAGGATCTGCTGTTTCCAGAGAAGATCCATCGGCAGGGAGCCGGCGATAAGGAACGAGATTTGAGCAGACTGTTCGCTCTCCGTGTTCTTGGGATAGTCCTCAAAGACGAGGGTATAGCAAGTTTCGTAGAGTTCGACAAGCTCGCGCCGCAAGGACGGGTTGGCCGGTGAGTCCCGGTCTTCGAGGTAGTCGACGTGGCCCTCGGCGAGGGGCTTCTCCTCGAAAAACTCGATGACGCGGAAGGGTTCGCGGCCAACTGACAAAATGTCCATCGTCCCGTCGTTACGGCGCTGAACGACTTCAATAATTTCCGCGGTGCACCCTACTCGAGCAACCCCTTTGGGAAGCGCCAGGAGAACGCCGAACTCGGATTTTTCTTTCAGGCAACGGTTGACCATTTCGAGATAACGCGGCTCGAAGATGTGCAGGGGAAGGTCTGCGCCGGGGAGAAGAACGACGTTCAACGGGAATAGCGGTATTCGATCGGGCCGCATAGTGCCTGTTCAGATGATACCAGACGGAAGTAGCTTGTGAGTGGCGAGCGCCAAATAGGCCGTAAAAGCCCCACAATGGAGTGCGGCAGCCCTGCTGCCGCTTTTCTCAGCGGCTCGCACGACTCTATATGCCGAGGCTCAATAAATGGCCGCTTTTTTGAGAGCTGTCCAAGCCCGCGAGGGTGGTAAGCTGGCCGGGCTTTGGCGGGCAACGGTAGAAGGAGGTCATACCTTGGACAGAAGAAAGAGACTCTCGTGCGCGCTCTGCGGTTGCCTGGTCGTTGTGATGCTTGTGTGCAGCAGGCCGGCTTTCGCACAGGCTACGGCGGCCGCGACATCGGTCCAGGACACGAAGACGGCGGATCCGGCGGAAGCGTACTGGGAAAAGCTGAATCCTTACCAAAAATCGCAGATCGAACGAATGTACAACGATTGGGCCTTCCTTGCGAAATTCCGCGAAGCGGACAGGCAGTTGCCGCCTCCCGCCGCGGGCGAGGTGCGCGTCGTGTTCTTGGGTGACTCCATCACCGAAGGCTGGGGCATGAAGGCTACTGCAACGTCGCCGGGCCGCGGCGAGTTTTTTCCTGGCAAGCCGTACATCAATCGCGGTATCTCCGGGCAGACAACGCCGCAAATGCTCCTGCGTTTTCGGCAGGACGTCGTCGAGTTGCAACCGAAAGTGGTCGTGCTGCTTGCCGGCACAAATGATATTGCCGAAAACACGGGGAAGATGACTTTGGCGGAAATCGAAAACAATATCGAGTCCATGAGCGAACTTGCCCGGGCGAACGGGATTCGTCTCGTATTGTGTTCGGTGTTGCCGGCGAGCGAGTTCCCCTGGCGCAAGGGACTGGAGCCGGCGCTCAAGATTAAAGCGCTGAACGCGTGGATCAAAGAGCACGCCGCGAAAAACAATTTCGTTTATGTGGACTACTATTCACCGATGGTGAACAACGAGGGCGGGATGAAGCCTGAGCTCAGTCCGGATGGCGTACATCCCAACAAGGCCGGATACGAAATCATGGCGCCGCTGGCCGAGGCCGGAATCGCGGAGGCGTTGAAGAAGCCGATTCACTGAAGCGCCCATCCCCAAACAACGATTTGGAGTGCGGCAGCCCTGCTTCCGCTTTTCTCCTTGATTCGCACGACTCTATATTTAGCGAGGCGCAATGGTGCCTTCAGGAGAGCTCCGTGAGGAGCGCTTCCATCTCGGAGCGAGCGTGGTCGTCGTTTTTCTTGGAAGCGGCGGCGATGCCGTTCGAAAGGACCCGTTTGGCTTCTTCGGTTCGAGACTCGCGAGCTAGCAACTGGCCGTACATCAGGTACGCGGGAATGTAGTCGGCGTTGCGTTCGATGAGTGCGCGGAAATGACCGTCGGCGGCGCTCGGGTCGCCGCTGTTCATGCACTCCATCGCCAGGCCGTAGCGTGAGAAAGCATCGTCGGGTTTTTTGGCGACGAAATCTTCGAGCATCTGGCGGCGGGTTTTCTTTTGGTCTGTCATGGTTGGCTCTCGTATTATACGGGGACTTGGCTACGACCCAAAGCAACGGAGGGTGACTCATGAAGCGGCGGCGTGACTGCACTTGTCTATGTCACAAAGGTGGGCCCGTCGTCCATGTGGTGCCCTGCTGCGATGGGATTCCTGCCTGGCCCTTCAAGAAGCGCAAGCCTAAAAAACCACGAAAGAAGGCAAAATAAGTTACAACCAAGCGACGAGGAGTAAATGAGGAACAAACTGATGACGAAGGATGCGAGTGGCGGGGAAGCGGAGTTGAAGGGAAAGCCCGTGAGTGCTTCGCGGTCGGAGATGACGGAAATTGTTTTGCCGGCGCAGACGAATCCCTTGGGGAAATTGCTTGGGGGACAGGTGATGCATCTGGTGGATATGGTGGCGGCGATGGCGGCACACCGCCATTCGAACAGTTATGTAGTGACGGCGTCGGTGGATTATATTGATTTTCGCAATCCGATAAATCTGGGCGAGATCGTCAATCTGAAATCGCAAGTCAATCGCGTGTTCCGGACATCGATGGAAGTTGGCGTCGAGGTTTATTCAGAAAATGCGATGACCGGTGAGCGGAAACACACGACGTCGGCGTATGTCACGTTTGTCGCGATTGATGAGTACACCAGGCTTCCCAAGCCTGTAGCGCCACTTATTTTGAAAACAGCTGAGGAGAGGCAGCGCTTTCGAGAGGCGGCGAAACGCCGCAAGGTGCGGCTCGCGATGCGTTACGCGAAGAGACATCTGTTCGACTGAAATCTAACTCACGCCGCCGGAATAGCGGGGCGGGTTGGAGGGCCAGGCGCTGCCGCCTTCAGGTTCCTCGCTGATGGCAAGAGCTTTGGTTGCGTCCATGGATTCCGGCGGATTGGAAACCAGGAGAACGAATTTTCCATTTGCGTCCGGGCGAATCATCATCGACGGCATTGGCATTTTTCCCGGCGCCTTGGGGATGAACCACAACTGCAAGACGTGATGCGGCGACGGCATGGGAATGTTTTCACCCATAACGACGACACCCAATTGAGAATGCCATTTGGCTTCTAGTTGCGGCCCCTGCGCGTTGCCGCTCTTCAGAGCAATTTTTACGGAATTCGGATCCATCAGAATCATGGCTTCGCGCTTGGCAAGGGCGAGATCTTGTGCGGTCTTCTCGCCTTCGGACCAAAGCACGGCGGCGCGTTCGTTAGCCTCGCGGATTTCGCCCTCGAGTCGGCGCGTATTCCACGCGGAGTAGATCGAGAACACCAACAGCGCGGCTACGCCTGCCCAGAGCCAAAAGGGGATGGAACTCTTGGCGGGGAGGACGTGGGGCTTTGCTTGGGATTGGGCCTCGGCACGGACCGTTTGCATCAAGCGGCCTTTGAGCATGTCCGAGGGCGATGCTTCCGGAGCCACGTAGGCAAGTTGGCTGACAAGCCAGCGCGCTTCTTCAGCGGCTTTGGTGCAGTCGGAGCAGCCAGTCGCAAGATGAGCTTCGAGCGCGGCGCGTTCTTCGGGGTCGAGCGCACCGAGAGCGTAGGCTTCGATCAGCTCACGGAATTGGTCGCAGTTTTTCACGTTGTTGCCCGCAATCCTTCTTTCAAGCGAAGCAAACCGTTTCTTATCCAGCTTTTTACCGTGCCCAGCGGCTCTTTCAGTGTTGCGGCAATCTCCGAATGGCTCAGCCCCTCAAAATAGGCAAGCTCGATAGCTTTTTTCTGCTGCGGCGTGAGAGAAGCCATCAAGGCGCGGACGCGTTCGGCGCGGCGTTTTTCGTCGAGAGCTTTTTCGTAGTCGGGAGCAACGACGACGCTCGGCAACTCGTCAGGTTGATCTTCGCGGCGGCGCTGGCGTTCGCTTTTCAGGCGAAGCTGATCCAGGGCGCGGTTGCGAGCCATGGTGCAGAGCCAAGGTACGAACGGGCCGCGCGAGGAATCGTACTGATCGGCATTGCGCCAGAGCTGCAGGAAGACGTCCTGGACGACCTCTTCGGAGGTCGAGGCCTGTTGGAGAATACGTAGTACCAAGCCGTAGACGAGGCGCGAGTGGCGATCGTAGAGCTGTTCAAAGGCGCTCACGTCTTTTTGCAGGAGGCGCGACAATAGCGTCGCGTCTAGCGACACCTCGCGGGGGCTACTTGATGTGAAAGCCGCCAAGAACACGAGAGTCGGCTTCTTCCTCTCCTAGAGAATATACGGCGGAACAGCCAAAACGGATGATGCTATGCGCGCGCTGTGATTTCCTCGTTTTATCATCTCATCGTCTGATGCTTTCGCGGATTTGCTCCGCTACGGACAAAGCTTCCTCGACGCACGCCCCGATGGACGGGCCCCGGAGGTAGTTTCCCGCGAGCCAAAGATTCGTGCAACGGAAACCGAATTCCGACGGACTCTGCGCACGATCGAGATGGCCGAGATTGTACTGCGGAAGGGCACGCTCGTAAGACTGAACGTTTGAAAAACTGGGAGGCTGCCGGATGGACAGGATGGCAGCTAGTTCGCGGTGCACGAGGGCGAAAATGTCCTCGGCCGGGAGAAAGGCGGCGTCGGGATCAGTGGCGCCGCCAACGAAACTGGTGAGCAAAACACAATCATCTGGGGCACGACTTGGAAAGATTGAGGAGTTCCACACAGTGCCAAGAATGCGGACTTTTTCGGAACGAGGGATTAGGAACCCAAATCCATCGAGCGAATTGCCGATGGTCTCGCGTGCATAACCCAGCGAAACAACGGCGATAGGGGCAAACTCGATCTCGCTCAGCCTACTATCAATTGGTTCAGGTGCATTCTTCAAGAGGTTTGCTGCAATGTTTGGCGTTGTCGCCAAAACGAGGTGGTCAACGACGATAGACTCGGATCCCGCTCTGGATTTCGTGTTCACAACAAAACGTGCGCCCCCCCATGGTCGGCCGGCCCCTCCATGATTTAGGGACGTCACCTCGACTCCGCAGCGCAGGGCGGGGCCGAGACTGGCGGCGAGCGCTTTGATCAGCGTTTCGTTTCCATTGCGAAAAGTCTGAAGAGTTGGCCGCTGCTTTGGGCCTTTTGTGGATTTTGCTGCGCGCAACATGCCGCGAAGGACGCTGCCGGCGGCGCGTTCGGCTTCGTGGAGTTGGGGGAACGCGGCGCGGAGGCTGAGCTTTTCGGGGTCGCCGGCATAAATGCCGGAAACGAAGGGGCCGACGAGTTTGTCGAGGAGTTCGGCGGAGAATTTGCGGCGTGTAAAGGCGGCCACGGATTCGTCTATGTAGGGCGGCGTGCTGCGGCCGAGCGCGTCGCGGAGGATGCTCCATTTCGTTTTGGCGCTGAAGAGGGAAGAGGCGAAGAAAGCGGGTGGACTGAGGGGGGCTGGCTTTAGTTGGCCGTTGAGGAGGAGGAATCTGGGGGCGCGGGGCGGGGCTTCGAGCAATTCGTTTTGGATGCCGAGGTCGCGGCAGAGGTCGAGGATTTGAGGAGTGCCGCTAAAACTTTGTGGGCCTAGTTCGAGGAGGAAGCCGTCGCGGCGGTCGGAGCGGATTACGCCGCCGGGGCGGTCGGCGGCCTCGACGATTTGGGCGTCGATGCCGGACTTGCGCAGGTGGTAGGCGCAGGTCAGGCCGGAGATTCCGGCGCCGACGATCAAGGCTGGGACATGCGTGGTCATGGAATACGGGAGCCATCCTATCATCTTGAATCGGTTGTGCCGCCGCACGTGCGGTGTGCTCCCGGCCTGCAGCTGAGGTGAGCTGGAACTCAGCACAGACTGAAGTCTGTGCCACCCCACCCCTTTGTTTTTTGTAAGTGTTGCATATAAAGGATTTAACTTTGGCGGAAGTTCTTTCGATGCAACGGTTGCGGAGGGTGGGGTATTTGTTGATTCCAAGAGATTTATTGGGACTGAAGAAGTGGCGAGTGGTGAGTGGCTAGTGGCGAGAAAGATCGCCGCGGGTTCTATGTTTTTTATTGTGCGGAGGTTGGAGGAGAAGGAGACGGGCATACCCCACCCCGGGTATTTTCTGCAAGAGTGGCAGACAAAGGACTTATGCTTAGCTCGGCGTACAAGAGTGGTAAATGCAGGACTTAAAGCGGCTGCGTTTTCAGTGACTTGCGAGTGGCCTGTAAGAGTGGCAGGGAAAGGAGTTACGGAAGGGGAGGCAAAGGAAGTAGAGGAAGTAAAGGAAGTAAAGGAAGTAAAGGAAGTAAAGGAAGTAGAGGAGACGGGCGGGTGTTGCTTTGCTTGCGTGTAGCGAGGTGCCGGTAGTGACGAGTTGTAAAACTTTGGAGCGGGAAGGACGGACCCCCTCCCCGGTTTTTTGTAAGTGTTGATTCTAGTGGAGTTGAAGTGGAGTGGAATCAACAGATGTGTAAGTGTTGATTTTGAACGGGTTGGAGGGGGGCAGCTTTTATAAAATGGTAACCTGGGAGGGACGGAAGATTTTGTTGGAGTTTGAAGGACCGCGCGGCGGGGACGCATAAGCGACGCGGGCACGGACAGGCGAGGTGCCCGAATCAATCTAAATTAGTATAACATATTGTTACTATTTGTCAAGGATAAACTGTAAGTCGTTTGTTTGGTGGGAGTTGGCTGGCGGTGGGGGCAGGGTCATTGGAGGATCGAGGTAAAAGCAAAACCCGCACCCTTTGTAAAACCAAAAGGGGGCGGCACCTAGGCCGAGACACCCGCCCCCCAGTGTCATCAGCGCTTGTTGTTGACGTTCATAAGTTGTGGTATTACCCTGCGGAGAGATAGACTGTGGTAGGTCCTCATGAATCCTCAAATCGAGAGACTTCATGTTTTCAAGCGTTTTCTTGCAGTCTGCCTCGTAATTCTGTTGCTGTTCCTCTTTCCGTCAGGCAGCCGAGCCCAGGCCGAGCTCCATGCGGACAAGCAACTTTTCCAAGACGCGACGGTTGGTTCCATGACGCTGAGAGAAGGGCCTCGCCACGAGCTTTATCTTCTCAACCGACTCTCGAGTAGTTCCATCTGGATCTCGGACTGCTCTGGGACATCCACGCATCGCATCGTCGGAGGAGCGACCGAAACGCCCGACCTGCGGATTCCAGCAGACTTAGCGGTGGATCGGGAGGGAAATGCTATCGTCGCGGACATTTCCATTAAGGTTTTTTCCACCGATGGAAAACTACTCGTATCTTTTCCCTTTAGTCGTCCGCAATCGGTGGGAGTACTGAGCGACGGCAGAATTCTTGTCAGCGGGTTCCCTAAGGAGCACTTGTTGTCTGTCTTCGACAAATCAGGAAAACTGCTCAACTACATCGGCGAACCCACAAAGGCGGACGATCAACCATTCGCTAGCGCCGTACTGAATATGGGAATCATCGTCGTGGACCCGGCCGACAACATCTATTACATCTTTCGCTTTATGCTGACGCCCACGATCCGCAAGTATTCGCGGGATGGGAAGCTCTTGGCTGAATGGCATCCTCAAAGCGCAGATCTGGATCAAGTCGCTGCCAAAGCAAGAAAGGGATACGAGCGACGAAAGCAGGAGAATAACCCCGGTGCATTTGGCGCAAGCCCGGTCTTCACGTCCGGCGCATTCGACTCCGACACGAATACACTTTGGATCGCATCAGAGGCACACCTATTGCAACTCGACGATTCAGGCAAAACGGTCCGCACTCTGGCTCTTGTCCTTCCTAAGGGTGGGCCACTCCAAGCAGATGGACTTCTGGTTGACCGGGATTTCATCCGGGCTGCTTCGAAACTTCATGGAGTCTTCGAAGCTTTCAAACCGCACTGACCACGACACCTCTAATCGAAGCCACCTTATTCTCAGCTAGCCAATCTATTCGCCGGGGGATATGTTCCGAGCTTTCAGTGGGTCAAAGGCATCGAGCCTAATGCGCATGCTGAACTCATCTCCCGGGTTCGCCCACCGCCTGATTAACGGCCGTAATCGTATATGTGATTTGCAAGCTTCGTCGTTTTCAATAATGAGAATTTTGACGCCATTTTCCTGCTGGTCTTTTCCTCGAACCTTAAGCGATGTCATCTTAGTCAAGCAGGCTGCTTGAGGCTGTGGCGACGAATTGGTTGATGCTCGTGCCATCTTCCTCGCTCGACCGCCCTTTTTAACGAGAGAGGCAGTCGCAGGGGATAGGTTTTTTTCATAGTCGAAGCCTTTCGAAGGCGTTTCGAACTTCGATTGTGCTCTGTGCGGGGTGGTGCGCGTCTTGTAATTAAAATGGAGATGATGGCGAGGTGAGGCGCGGAAAAGAGGGGACGATGTATCATGCCCTTACGGGGGAGTAACAAGGCCCGCCCTCTGAAGAGGGCGGCTACAGGGTTTTGGAGAAGAGGGGCTTGGCGTTCAGGTGCTGTTTTTCGAGGTAGGGGTCGAAGATCATGGCGGCGTTGCGGATGAAGATGCGGCCTAGGGGGGTGGTGCGGATTTCGTTGGGGGTGAGGAGGATTAGGCCGTCATCGCGGAAGGGTTCGAGGCGGCGGAGTTCGTCGGCGAAATAGTGGTCGAAATCGATTGCGAATTCCTGCGAGATTTCATCTTTCAAAACGATGGTGTGGCAGAGGAGGCGGCTGATGACTGCGCGGCGGAGGCGGTCGTCTTCGGAGAGATGGTAGCCGCGCATGGTGGCGATGCCGCGTTCGTTTACGGCTTTTTCCCAGGTGGGGATGTCGCGTTGGTTTTGGGCGTAGGCGTTTTGGATGGCGCTGATGGCGGTGATGCCCATGCCATAGAGGTCGGCGCCGGCTTTGGTGGTGTAGCCCTGGAAATTGCGGTGGAGCGTGCGATTTTGTTGGGAGACCGCGAGTTCGTCGCCGGGTTTGGCGAAGTGGTCCATGCCGATGTAGAGGTAGCCGGCTTCGAGGAACTTGAGGAGGCCGGTGCGGAAGATTTCGAATTTTTGCATGCCTTCGGGGAGATGGCCTTCGAAGGAATTTTGCTGTTTTTTGAGCCAGGGGACGTGGGCGTAGCTGAAGAGGGCGACGCGGTCGGGGGTGAGGGTGAGGATTTGATCTACTGTGTGGGCGAAGGTTTCGGCGGTTTGGTAGGGGAGGCCGTAGATGAGGTCGACGTTGACGGAGTCGAAGCCGAGGTCGCGGGCGGATTGGATCAAGGAGCGCGTGAGTTCGTAAGGTTGGACGCGATTGATTGTTTTTTGGACGAGCGGATGAAAATCCTGGATGCCCATGCTCAGGCGGTTGAAGCCTAGTTTGCGGAGAGTTTCTAGATGTTCGCGGCTGGTGACGCGGGGGTCGACTTCGATGCCGATTTCGGCATCGGGGGCGAAGGTGAAGTGGGCGCGGGTGACGCCGAAGAGGTCTTCGATTTGCGGCGGAGTCAGATAGGTGGGAGTGCCGCCGCCCCAGTGGAATTGGACTACTGGGCGATCTTTGGAAACGCTGCGGCTGACGCTGGTGATTTCGCGCTTGAGGATTTCGAGGTAGGGAGGAGAGACGCGCTTGTCTTTTTGGATGATGACGTTGCAGGCGCAGAAGAGGCAGAGACTTTCGCAAAACGGGATGTGCATGTAGAGGGAGACGGGGGATTTGGCGGCGTCGGCTTGGGCGTGGACTTTTTCCAGGTCGGCGGGGCCGAAGGAGTCGTTCCAGACGGGGGCGGTGGGGTAGCTGGTGTAGCGGGGGCCGGGACGGTTATAACGGGCGAGGAAGGCTTCGCTGACGCGGAGCTCTTCGCGCATGTTTTGCAGAGTTGGATTGGCGAGCGTCACGGTAAATATCCCCTAACGCCAATTCGCTGCGGGCTTGGCTGCTTGCAGCAAGGATTGTTGGCCGGTTTCGATGAACAGCTGGGCGTTTTCGACTGGGGTGTGCTGCAGAATGCCATGGCCGAGATTCAGGATGTGACCTGTTCCGCCAAGAGCCTCCATAGCTTCTCGGGTTGCGCGGCAAATCTCCTCCGGCGGACCGCAAAGCACGGCGGGGTCGACGTTCCCCTGCAAGGCGACGTGTGGTCCGAGCTTTTCGCGAAGCGAGTGCATATCCACGCGCCAATCGACGCTCAAGACATTCGCGCCGGTGCGGGCGATGGCGGGCAGAAGGTGATGAGACGCTTTGGTGTAATAAATCACGGGAGTAGCACCGCCCAAGCTGGCAATAATCTCCTGCGTGGCGGGGAGAGCAAGATTTTCGTAGTCGCGGAGGGAGAGCTCGCCGCACCAGGTGTCAAAGAGTTGAACGGCGGCGGCTCCGGCGGCGATTTGAGCTTGTAAGTAGGGGATGGTCGCTTGCGCGATGCGATGGAGGAGTTCGCGAAAAGTGGCCGGTTCGCGGAGCAGGAAGCTCTTTGCCGTGGCAAAGCCTTCTTTGGCGCGGCCTTCGACCATGTAGCAGGCGAGAGTCCAGGGAGCAGCGGCGAAACCCAAAACGGGGACTGTGGGGCCGACTTCGCGGACGATGCGGCGAATGGCTTCCGGGAGAAAGGCGGTTTCGATTTCGGGGTCGAAGAGCCTCAGCTTGTCTACATCGCGTTTGGAGCGAACGGGCTCCGGGAGATTGGGGCCGGCATCGCCTAGTTCGAGTTTGAGGCCCATGGCTTCGGCGGGGATGAGAATGTCCGAGAAAACGATGACGGCGTCGACACCGAGGAGGTGAAAGGGCTGAAGAGAGACCTCGACGGCTAGATCGGGGGTCTTGCAAACGTCCAGGAACGCATGATTTGCACGGATGGCGCGATATTCGGGGAGATAACGTCCGGCTTGCCGCATCATCCATACAGGAAGGCGCGAGAGGGTTTCCCCTCGGCAAGCGCAGAGGAATAAGTCTTTTCGATTGAGAGGAGCGGAGGTGGTGGTCATCTTGCGCCTGACGAAGAGAATAGCAAATCCGGGAGATGATTGCAGAACGCGGCTAGGGTTGTGCGAGGCACCTCATGGGTGGGCTATACTCTGAGTCATGTTGATGTTAACGGGTTCCGTGCCAGGGCGGTCGTGGTGGGTCAACGCGCAGGCGCGGGAAAAATAGGTTTGCGGAGTTCATGAAAGACGCGTTCCTGATACTGACGATTGTCGCGTACGCTGGAAGTCTGGTCCTATATCTCCGTTTTCTGAGCGCGGGCAAGGAGATTACGGGGCGGCTCGGTACGCTCTTCCTCGGATTCGGGCTGGTGGCACACTACTTTGCGCTTTTGGAACGATCGCGCGGGCTGCATACCGTTCCTTATCACGATCTTTACGGATCGATGTCGCTATTTGGATGGCTTTTGGCGCTGACCTATTTGGGTCTGGAGTTTTTTCATCGCCAGCGATCCGTGGGAGCGTTTGTTTTGCCGTTCATCATTGTGTTTTTTGTCGCGGCACATCTTGCGCCAGCGGATCGATTATCTCCTGCCCCGGCCCGAGGTGTGATTTTTGCCTTCCACGTCACATTGAGCATCCTTGCGTATGCGGCATTTGCGCTTTCGTTTGTTTTCAGCTTGATATTTTTGGGCGAAGAGCGCCTTTTGAAGAGTCATAGACTCGGCAGCGTCGTGTGGAGGCTTCCGCCGCTTGAGCTTCTCGAGCGCATGAGCCGGTCGAGTGTTCTCGTGGGGCTGGTGTCCATCGCGATTGGAACGGTGCTGGGATTTGTGTGGGTTGACAGGCTTCACGGGCAGATTTGGTACTACGACCCGAAGTACGTCGTCACGCTGCTGGTGCTGTTGCTTTATGTCGTTTATTTTCAGCTGGCGCGGACGGCGTCATGGCGCGGAGCTCGGGCGTCAAGGCTGTGCATTTTTAATTTTTTTGTGGTGGTGATGAGTTTTACGGTGGTGAATCTGTATTTGTCGCAGAGTCATCGGTATTTCTGAGAAGAAAGTGAATAGTGAGTGGTGCGTAGTGAGTAGGGCGAACAGAGCGAGGGCTGGTTGGTGTGTAGGGAGCGAGTGCAGGGACCCGGGTCGGTGCTGCGGGAAGCGACGGGATAAGCGGTGGGAGTTGGGATGGAAATTGTTCTTGTGGGGTTGAATCATCGGACGGCGCCTGTGGAGGTGAGAGAACGGGTGTCGTTCACGGCGGAGCAGTCGCGGAAGGCGGCGGAGGAATTGCGGTCGAGGGGAATTCTGCAAGAGACGCTGGTGCTGTCGACGTGCAATCGCAGCGAGATTTATGGTGTGCCGCCGGAGAGTTCGCATGAGTGCGCGCCGGGATTGTCGTCTTTTTTGAGCGAGTTTCATTCGGTGCGGCCGGATGTGCTGGGCATATCGCTCTATCATCATTACGATCGCGAGGCAGTGAAGCATCTCTTTCGCGTTGCGGCGGGGCTTGATTCCATGCTTCTCGGCGAGGCGGAAATTCTGGGGCAGGTGCGCGAAGCGTATCGCTATGCGCACGAGTATGGGGCCACTGGACCGGTGCTGAACCGGTTGTTTCAAGGAGCGCTTGAGGTTGGAAAGAGGGTGCGGTCGGAAACGGAGTTGGGATCGCGGCCGATGTCGGTAGCGTCTGCCGGAGTAAAGCTCGCAGAGCGGATCTTCGGGAAAATGAATGAGCGGAGCGCGCTCGTGCTCGGCGCGGGAACGATCAGCGAGCAAGTGGTTAATCAGTTGAGAGACCGGGGAATCGCGCGGCTATACATTATGAACCGTTCGCGCGAGCGGGCTGAAGAGCTGGCGCTTCGCTTTGGCGGAAAAGTTGTCGGTTGGGGCGAATGGGAAATGGCGCTGAAGGCGGCGGATGTGGTGGTTTCGTCGGTGGCGTCGGAAGAGCCGGTTTTGCGACGGGAAATCCTGCAAGGGGCCATGTCGGCGCGCGGCAACCGCGCACTTTTCCTGATGGACTTGGGGCTGCCGCGCAACATCGAGGCTTCGGCCGCGGAACTTTATAACATTTACGTGTATAACATCGACGATCTTACGGAGATCGTGGAGCAAAACCGGAATGCGCGCGAAAGCGAGATACCGCGCGCCGAGACAATCGTGGACGAGCATGTTGGTAAATTTCTTTCCTGGCAGGCTAGCGTGGAACTGGTTGGTTTGGTGGACGCATTGCGCGCGCGATTGCGCGAGGAAAGAGCGGCCTTCATTCATGCACGCATGGATTCCATGAATCACTTGGGAGCTGCGGAGCGGGAGCGCGTGGAATCGATGATGGACGAATTGCTGGAGAAACTGTTGCTGGAACCGGCGGAACGTCTGCGCGGGGAGAAAGAACTTCGCCGCAAGATCCAAAACGTGGAAGCGCTGCGCGATCTTTTCCTTTCGAACCGGGAGAAACCGTGAGACACCTGCGCATCGGCACGCGTGGGAGCTTGCTTGCGAAATGGCAGGCAGAGTATGTGCGCAAACAGCTCTTTGCTCGCGCAGGTGTGGAGGCCGAGATTGTGATTATCAAAACAGCGGGCGATAAGTTGCAGGCGTCGCCGCTCTCACAAATCGGAGGGAAGGGAATCTTCATCAAGGAGTTGGAGGAATCGCTGCTGGAGGAAACGATTGACCTGGCGGTGCACAGCGTTAAAGACATTCCGACGGACACGCCGTCGCGGCTGATGTTTCCGGCAGTGTGCCGGCGCGAAGACGTTCGAGATTGCCTGGTTGGGGCGAACGGGGCGACGCTTGCGAGTTTGCGCCAGGGCGCGCGAATCGGCACGGGAAGCCTGCGGCGTCAGGCTCAGCTTCGGCATATCCGGCCCGATCTGGATGTGCGCGATCTGCGCGGGAATGTGGATACTCGTCTGCGTAAAGTGGAGAGCGGAGAGTACGAGGCGGTGATGCTCGCGAAAGCGGGACTAGATCGATTAGGTTGGAGCGGACGTATCACGGAGACGCTATCTCCCGAAGTTTTTTTGCCAGCAGTGGGGCAGGGAGCGATCGCCGTGGAATGCAGATTGAAAGACACGGAAGCGGCGGAATTGGTAGGGGGACTTGACGACGCCGAATCGCGCACGGCCATTATCGCCGAGCGAGCGCTGCTCAGTGCGCTGCACGGAGGATGCCAGGTGCCGCTTGGAGCGTGGGCGCGGATCGAGCGCGGAGAACTGGTGATGGAAGCATGCGTCTGCTCCGTGGACGGTGTGCAATACGTAAAACAGCGCGCCACGTCGGCACCCGAGCAAGCTGCGGAGCTCGGCGGACAGATGGCCAACTTACTAATGGAAGCTGGCGCGCAGAGCATCCTCGAAGAAGTGAGCCGGCAGCGTGGCTAACAGGATGGACTCTCCGCTCGCCGGAAAAATCGTGGTCGTTACGCGTGCGGCGGTGCAGAGCAACGAACTGTTTGAGGAATTAAGCGCGCGCGGCGCAACAGTAAGACAGCTGCCGCTGGTCTCGTTTGAGCCCCCAGATGATTACGCTCCGATGGATGCAGTGTTGACCAGCATTCAGTCGTTCGATTGGGTTCTTTTTACGAGCGCAAACGCGGTTCAGGCGCTAGAGCGGCGCGCAGAACACCTTGGGCTCCGTTTCGACGCGGCCGCGAATTTACCGCTTGCGGCCGCAGTCGGTCCAGCCACTTCGGGTGCGGCGGAAGCAGCGGGATTTTCCGTAGAGTACGTCGCGGCCGAGCATAGTGGAGCAGGACTCGCCCGGGAACTCGGCACGGAGTTGCGCGGCAAGAAAGTTCTCTTGCCGCGAAGCGATCGTGCAAATCCGGATTTGCCAGCGACGCTTCGACGAAGTGGGGCGTTTGTGACAGAAGTGGTGGCTTATCGAAACTTGCCCCCGAGCAGTACCGACCGGAGTAAGTTGCACGAAAATCTCAAGGACGGAGTTGATGGTATCTTGTTCTACAGTCCGAGCGCGGTGCAAAACTTTCTGGAGCTTCTCGGACGGGAGCGCCTGGCAACTGTGCAGGGGAGAGCCGTGATGGTTGCCATCGGGCATGCAACCTCCGCTGCGTTGAGCAGCGCGGGCATACAACGGATTGCAAGGGCACCCGATACCACGACAAAAGCCGTAGTCGAGGCCTTAGAGGGACACTTGGCGCGCTCGAAAAGACGTTCGGAGGCCGAAGCGAAAGACGAATGAGTTTTCCAACACATCGCCCGCGGCGTTTGCGGCGAAGCGAAGCCCTGCGCGGATTGGTGCGCGAGACGCGGCTCACCACGGCTGGGTTGATCTATCCGATGTTCGTGTGTCCGGGCACGAAGATCCGCAAGGAAGTCAGTTCCATGCCAGGAGTACATCAACAATCCGCGGACCAGATTGTTGAGGAGTGCAGGGAAGTGGAAGCACTGGGACTTCCCGGCGTGATTCTTTTTGGTTTACCGGAGTCCAAGGATGCGCGGGGCACAATCTCAACATCGGCGCAGGGTGTGGTCCAGAAGGCGATTGAAGGCATTCGAAAAGCGAATCTGAAACTGCTGGTGATTACGGACGTGTGCTTGTGCGAATACACGGATCACGGGCATTGCGGCGTGATCGAGAATGGCGAAGTTGCGAACGATGCGACGCTGCCCATTCTTGCGGCGCAGGCTTTGTCACATGCGCGTGCCGGAGCCGACATCGTGGCGCCTTCCGACATGATGGATGGGCGGGTAGCGGCGATTCGGGAATCGCTCGACGAACATAAATTTGGCGACATCGCCATACTTGCGTATGCCGCGAAATATTGTTCGGGTTTTTACGGACCGTTTCGCGAAGCAGCGGATTCGGCGCCGCAATTCGGCGACCGCCGAAGTTATCAGATGGATCCGGCGAATGCGCGCGAGGCTCTGAAGGAAGTGGCGCTGGATCTTGAAGAAGGCGCGGACATCGTCATGGTGAAACCCGCGCTGCCTTATCTCGACGTGATTCGACAGGTGTGCGACGCGTTTGACGTTCCGGTCGGAGCGTACAACGTGAGCGGAGAGTACGCGATGGTCAAAGCGGCGGCGCAAAAAGGCTGGCTGGACGAGAAGCGCGTGGTACTGGAAATCTTGACGGGAATTCAGCGCGCAGGCGCAGATATCATTCTGACGTATCACGCCAAAGATGCGGCGCGGTGGCTGAAGTAAAGGAAGTAAATGAAGTAGAGGAAGTAAAGGAAGTAAAGGAAAAGAGCGGCGCCGCGAGCCGCGTTAGGCGAGACGGACAACCGTCTTTTATGGGTCGAAAGTAGCCAGGCAAACAGACGATGAGTGCGACACCTACGAGGTCGAAAGTGGAGAGGCGGCGTTCGCGGGAGATATTCGAGCGAGCGGAAAAAATACTCGTCGGAGGGGTGAATAGCCCGGTGCGAGCGTTTCGTTCGGTCGGTGGCGAGCCGCTGATCATCGAACGCGGGAGCGGGCAATATCTTTACGACGCCGACGGGAATGAATTGCTCGACTATGTCTGTTCGTGGGGAGCGATGCTGCTGGGGCACGCGCATCCCGCGGTAACGCAGGCGATCGCGGAGCAGGCGCAACGCGGCACGAGTTATGGGGCGACGACGGAGCTTGAGGTTGAGCTCGCCACGCTGATCACACAGGCGATTCCTTCGATCGAAAAGATTCGATTTGTTTCCAGCGGAACGGAAGCCACGATGAGCGCGGTGCGGCTGGCCCGCGGAGTGACGAAGCGCGATTTCATTTTAAAGTTTGAAGGTTGCTACCACGGCCACGCGGACAGTTTTCTTTCGCAAGCGGGATCGGGGCTAGCCACTTTAGGTATCGCGGAGTGCCCGGGTGTTCCGCAAGCGCTTGCTGAGTTGACGTTGAACGCGCCATATAACGATTTGGGCGCGGTGGAGAGGCTCTTCTCTCAGCATGAGAATAAGATCGCGGCAGTTATCGTCGAGCCCATTGCAGCGAATATGGGCGTCGTTGAGCCGGAACCAGGATTTCTGACGGGCTTGCGGGAAATTACGAAGAGAAATGGCGCGCTGCTGATCGTGGACGAAGTGATCACCGGATTTCGCATGCACTTTGGGGCCGCGCAGCAACTTGCAGGAGTGAAGGCTGATCTGACAACCCTTGGGAAAATTATTGGCGGAGGCTTACCGGTTGCCGCATATGGCGGTAGCGCTGGACTCATGAACCATGTAGCGCCGCTGGGACCTATCTATCAGGCGGGAACGCTTGCGGGAAATCCACTCGCCATGCGCGCGGGGATTGCCACTCTCAAGCAACTCACGCAGCCTGGATTCTATGATGACATCAACGAGCGAGCTAGCCGCTTGGCAGAAGGCCTGCGCCAGGCGCTGGCCGAAACCGGAATTGCCGGGCAGGTTAACGCAATCGGGTCGCTGGCGACGCTTTTTTTTACTGCGAATCCCGTTCATAACTACGATGATGCCAAGCGCTCGGACACTAAACGCTACGCGCGATTTTTCCGCGAGATGCTGGATCGCGGTGTCTTTCTGGCGCCGTCGCAGTTTGAAGCTGCGTTTGTTTCCGCGGCGCACACATCCGAGGACGTTACACGCACGATCGGGGCCGCGCGAGATTCCTTGAAAGCCATTGCGGCCGAGCCAACTGCTTAATTCTTAAAGGAGAATCAGAATCATGCCTGAGGGTATCGAACTGCCGGAAGCGCATGAAGAGCACGGAGAGAATCCGTTCCTAATTCCGGTGTCGGTCACTATTTCTATTCTTGCCGTCCTTGTGGCGGCGGTCACGCTGCTCGGCCACCGCGCACACACGGAAGAGCTGCTACTGCAATCGCAGGCGACCGATCAGTGGGCGTACTACCAGGCGAAGAATATTCGCTCGCACGAAATGCAGATCGGCGCGGACATATTCAGTGCTTTGGCTCCTCAGGACAAGGAGAAGGCCGCGGCCCTACACGAGAAATACGCGAAAGAAGTAGAGCGTTACGCTGGAGACAAAGAAGACATCAGTGAGAAAGCCAAGGAACTGGAGAAAGAACGGGACCTCGTCAGCCGACGCGCCGACCGCTTTGACGGCGGCGAGGGCCTCATCGAAGTCGGCCTTGTGATTTGTTCCATGACGTTACTTACCAAGCGGCGACTCTACTGGTTTACCGGCATGCTGATTGGCGCCGGGGGCGTCGCATTTGCGCTGACTGCATTTCTCGTTCATTAGCAAAGACCCTGATGGCGGCGCGGGCTAGGCGCGCGCCGGTGGCTGTGAGGCTTTCAGGCGCGCAATTTCTTCCATCAACTTCTCGAGGTGGCTCACCAATTCTCGGTGCCGAACGTCTTCGGTCGCGGGTTTCTTTGCGACGAAGGATAGGGTGCCGCTGGGCTCGAGGATGCATTTGTCGACATCCGCAAGGGAGTCAAAACCCTGTTTCCTCGCGGCGGCCTCGAGTTGAGCCGTGGTGATCAGCTCTTTCTTAAGTCGATCGGCCCGCACCTTCCCGTTCTCGACCAACACGTCGGATTGTCCTTCCACAATTTGCTCCAGCTTGCTGTGACCGTAGAGAAAACGCACTACTAGATAGTTGATGAGAAGCAGGGAAGTAGCGCCGATCAAGCCGCCCGACACGCTGTTGTCGTCGCCGATGATGGCGTTTTGCACGGTGTTCGAAAGGGTCAGCAATACGACGAGGTCGAAAGGATTGAGCTGAACCAGTTCGCGCTTCCCGGAGAGCCTGAGACTGACAACCAAGAACATGTACACAATGATAGGCCGGAGGATCTTCTCGAGCAAAGGTAGCCCAAGGATGAACATATCTTTCCAAATATCATGCGTTGGCACATTGCCTCCTAATGCCTAGCTGGAATTTTCAGAATGCGGCGCGTCAAGATTAGTTCAGAAACGAAAGGGAGGGAAGCACGCTCACCGCAGGGGGAGAAGGGGGGCGGCTTCCTGCAGGTGACGGTTCGAGCGGGCACAAGCTGTACATTCGTACAGTCATATTTTCGCAACAGACCTGTCCTAAGTCCTCGCTATTTATTCTGAATCCGCTATGATTAAGTCGTTTCCTTAAACCAGAGCCCAGAAGGTCGTTCTAGAACGCGATCGTAAGGCGGAGGAGTTCGTATCCACCGCGGTCCCTTGGGGTACGAAAACGTTTTCGCTAGCAGCGGCCCAATGTCACAATATCCATCTCTCGAACAAAATATACCGGCTACACCCGAGCAACTTTCCACGTTGCTCGATTGCGCCCGCGAACTTCTTACAATCCTCAGCGCGGACGGAATTGTCCTCCATGCAAGCGCGGGATCCACGCGGGCCCTAGGCTTGCGTCCCGATGAACTCGTTGGCAGAGCGTTTTCAGATTTCGTGCACCCGGACGATATGAAAGAAACTCGAAAACGCCTTCAAGGAACCGCTGATCTTGCGAATGAAACACGGAAAGGGCGCTGCCGCTTGCAGAGCAAAGCGGGAGAGTGGCGCTGGTTTGAAGCAACCTTCAGTAGTTGCTTGAAAAATCCTTCCATCGACGGGATAGTCGCCAGCTTTTTAGATGTGACGGCGTTACATCGCATGGAATCGGAGCGCCAAGTTATCTCGGAGGTGGTCCACGCGCTGAATCAAACCGCCAATCTGGACCAGTTGCTTGACGGCATCCACCAAGCCTTGAAAAAAGTGATGTGCGCCGACAATTGTTTCGTCGCTCTCCACGACCCGAATAAGGACACCTTTTATTTCCCCTTTTTTGTGGATCAGTTGGATATGGCCCCTCCGCCCCAGAAGGTCGGGCGAAGCTGCACCGCTTTTGTGTTTCGCACGGGCAGCGCGATGCTTATTCCCCAATCCGAATTCGATCGTCTTGCGGAACAGGGAGAGGTTGAACTGGTCGGGTCGCCGTCGCCGGCGTGGCTGGGCGTCCCGTTGAAAACACCAAGGGCCACAATCGGTGTTCTAGTTGTACAGCACTATCAGAACGAAAGTGCCTACGACATGCGGGATCTGGAATTTCTCGACTCCGTAGGAGGCCACATCGCTCTAGCGATTGAGCGGCGGCGCTCCGAGGAAGCGCTGCGAAAGAGTGAATCCGTTTTCCGGCTGCTTTTTTCTCACAATCCTCTCCCGACGTGGGTGATGGACGATGAAACTCTACAGTTCATCCAGGTGAACGAGGCTGCGGTGCGACAGTATGGTTTTGCACCGGAAGAATTTGGCCGGATGACGATTTTCGATATTCGGGCGGAAGAGAAGAGTGCGTCTCTCGAGGTGCATCCTCGAAAAGATGGCTCTGCGGGACACCATCAAGGAGTCTGTAAACACCGCAAGAAAGACGGAAAGGTTTTTGAAGTCGAGTTGATTTCTCACCAATTCGACCATGCCGGGCGAAGAGTGCGTCTGGTGGTGGCGCAGGATATCAGCGAGCGCCATATTCTTGAGCAGCAACTCCGTCAGGCACAAAAAATGGAAGCTGTTGGCCGGCTGGCGGGCGGCGTGGCGCACGATTTCAACAATCTTTTGATGGTCATCAAGGGACACACCGAGCTGCTGATGAACGCCGTGCCTGCCGCGGAACGCATGTCCAGAAAAATTATGCAAATTGATCGGGCTGCGGATCGCGCGACGGCCTTGACGAAGCAACTCCTCGCGTTCAGCAGGATGCAAGTGCTCCAGCCACGAGTGATGAATTTGAACGGAGTTGTCGATGACATGGGCAAACTCCTGCCGAGGCTGATCGGCGAAGACATCGATTTGGGAATTCGCACGGCACCGGACTTGGGGGCCATTCGCGCGGACGCCAGCCAGATGGAACAGATCATCATGAATTTAGCGGTGAACGCGCGGGATGCCATGCCGGCGGGCGGACGGCTCATCATCGAGACTTCGAACGCCGACCTTGATCGCACGTACAACTCCACACATCCGATCGTCAAGCCCGGGCGGTACGTCTTACTGGCGGTCTCCGACACCGGATCGGGAATGGACACGGAAACGCAGGCGCACATTTTCGAGCCTTTCTTTACGACAAAAAAGCCTGGCAAAGGGACCGGCCTCGGTCTCGCGACGGTTTATGGCGTTGTGAAGCAGAGCGGCGGTTTCATCTGGGTGTACAGCGAAGTAGGAAAAGGGACGTCCTTCAAGATTTATCTTCCGCGCGTGGACCAGCCCGAGGACAAAGGCAGTGTGCCTCTACCACTTGCGGAAGTGCCCCGCGGCACGGAAACAATTTTGCTTGCGGAAGACGAACAGGATGTCCGCGAGGTCGCGCGGGAGTTTCTGGAATCCGGCGGCTACACGGTCATTGAAGCGCACAATGGCGCCGAGGCACTGCGCCTGGCTGCCGAACACAAGGCAACTATCGACCTGCTCGTCACCGACATGGTCATGCCTGGAATGACCGGCAAAGAGCTAGCGGGACGATTGCGGCACCAGCACTCGGGAATCGGCGTCATCTACATGTCTGGATACAGCGAACAGACTGCGGCCGAAACGACGCAGGCCGATGCCAACATGCTCCTCCTTACTAAGCCCTTCAGCCGCGGCAGTATCCTGCGCACGGTGCGAGAAGCTCTGAACGTCCCTCGGAACAGTTAGTGTACGTGTTTCGCCCAGATAGCCTGCATGGAATCGATCAAGAAATCTTTGGATGCTTGCGATGCCAGTCGGTGTGTAGCTGGAATGTTCGCGCCGCTTGAATCACGGTGAAATCGTCGCCTGCCCGTCCTACAAATTGCAAACCAACAGGCAAATTGTGCTCCGTGAAGCCGCAGGGCACTGATAGGGCTGGAAGCCCGCAGAGATTGCCGATAGCGCCGAGGGGATCAGGAAAAGCGAGATCGGTCTCCAGGTTAGTCTCCAATGGAGATGCCGGAATGGGTTGAGCCGCAGCGACAAGCACGTCATAGGAGTCAAAGACAGCTTCCATTTTTTTCTGGAGGATCTCCCGGATGCTCAGCGCGCGCAGATAATCGGCGGCCGAGTATTGCTCATTGACGTAGCCCGCGATCTGGCCGAGCGGATCCGTTAATTCGTTGACGCGGCCCGAGCGAATCAGCGTTCGGAAGGACGCCGCACACTCCGCCGCAATGATGATGTTGCCCGCATCTTCAAACGGGCCCTCGGGAAGCACCGCTGACTTCACGCTCGCAAAATATTTCCGAACGACCTTTTCGGCGGCAAGGACGGCTTTCGTCACTCCGGGATCCAGTTTTTTCCACGCGTTCGTGAGCCAGCCGACGCGCAAAGGCCGTGCCTTGAGGTCCAAGGAAGGTGAATACGTGAAGGCGCCTTTATCAATGGGCACGGTGCTGCGATCTTTCGGATCGTGACCGGCAATCGCGGCGAAAACACGCGCGCAGTCTTCCGCGCTGCGGGCCAGAGGCCCGATTTTGTCCATGGAAGGCGCGAGAGCCATCGCGCCGTAACGGCTGACACGTCCGTAAGTGGGCCGGAGGCCGCTGACTCCGCAGAAGGCCGAAGGGCAGATGATTGAACCCCAGGTCTCCGTCCCAATGGCAAAGGCTGCGAGGCCTGCAGCAACGATCGCTCCGGAACCGGACGATGATCCGCAGGTCCAGCATTTTGTGTCCCAGGGATTCTTGGTTGCGTCTTGGAGCGAAGCAGAAGCGAACCGGTAGCCCATGCCGCCTGCCAACTCGATCATTGCCGCTTTTCCGATCAGAATGGCTCCCACGCGGTTCAAGTGTTCGATCACGGTCGCATCGTAGCGAAAGATTTGATCGGCGTAAGGTTTCGCTCCCCATGTCGTGGGAATATCTTTCACAGCCAACAGGTCCTTTGCCGCATACGGGATGCCGTGCAGAGGTCCGCGATAATGGCCGTGTTGAATCTCTTTTTCTGCTGCTTTCGCTTGTTCGAGAGCGATCTCGGGCGTCAATCGTGCGTAAGCGTTAAAGCGAGGGCCGAACTTTGCGCTACGGTCGAGGTAGACCTGTGTCAGCTCGACGGGCGAAAGCTTTTTCGTCTCGATCCGTTTGGCAAGCTCGCTTAACGGCAAGTAAAAGATCTCTTCGGCGGGCATAAGAGAGTTCCCTCAGGGTTTCTTCGTTGCGGGGCTGGCTGAACGAGGAACAACCGCTGGCTCGATTTTCTTTTCTCTCTCCACCAGTGGTTTCAAATACAGCGCGGGAGCGTCGCCGTTTTCGAGCGAGTACGCGCGCAAGCGATCAAGTGACGGCTGCGCCGCAAAGCATAAGCGCCGCAGTTCGGACTTCTGCGTGTCAGAGAACCGCGAGCCGTAGACAGCGAGGATTGCTTGAAGGCGCGCTCCGGCTTCCGCTTGGCTTTCAGGGGAAAGGGAAGGTGTGTCCGATGATTGCTCCGGAGCTGGCTCTGCGATCGCTGAAGGAACCGGCAGGGCGCTTGCCGGAACAATGGACACGGCAGAGACGATGGCCGCGCGCCGCGCAAACTCGCGCCGCGAAATTGGAGAAGCGCTCTTGCTATTCATGGGAGCCCCCGTTCAAAAAATGGATACCGGCAGAGCCTGCAGCGAAACTATCGGATTAGCTTCCGAGCGTCAACTTCTCGCGCTGACGCTCGGCGACGTAATTCGCCAACGAAGGCGCAGCGCATGGAAGCCGTTCCTAATCCACGCGTGTAAGCGTTTGGATTTGGAGTTCGAGCGCCTGCGTGTACTGCCGCTCGATTTGCATTTCCGTTTGCAGCTTCTTGACGAGCAGGTCAAGGCGAGCAATTTCAGAACGCAACTTTTGTATGTCTGACGCAGTGGGAGCCGGCCGGGCAGGATGAGCGCCTGGCTGCTGCATATTCTGTTGAGTAGCGGCTCCGTCGACAGTGCGGGGCGCGATGAAGGCCTCGGCAAGTGCTCTTGGCCAAATAGAGTCTGGAGTCCTTTGTTCCGCGGTGGGGGGCGGCGCTGTTGTGGGACGCGGAGCCACCGGCGGCGGCGTGAACAAGTTGTTGAGCGCGCTGGAAGCGCCAGGACGTTCCACAACTGATGCATCGCCAGCGCGCTTTGGTTCGAGCAAGCTCTTAACGCGCCCAATCAGGTCCTGTGGCTGAAAGGGTTTGCGAATCAAGTCATCGGCCTTCACCGCTACGGCTTTGTCGGCAACGCTTTTGTTCACCACGCCGGACATCAATACCACGGGAACTCCGCCGAATTCCGCATGCTGTTTGATCTGGCTGCAAACGGAATAGCCGTCCTGATCGGGCATAATCACGTCGGTGATCACCACGTCAGGCTTGTGCTGTTCAAACTGTGCCAGAGCGGACGCGGCGTCCGCGCAAGTGATTACATTGATGTTTTCGCGCCGAAACGCGATCTTGATGACTTCGCGCATGGTTGCGCTGTCATCGATAAAATAAACCGTTGGTGTTCGCTTGGTTTCCGGTTCGTTCAGCGGTGGAACAGTCATGGCTTCGCTCATAGCGCTTCCTTATCTGCCATGTCGTGCGCTCCTTCATCGTACTCGCGCATGGCATCGAGCATCAGATCAGTCGCCGACCGCAACACGGTGCGTTGCGGTGACGTGGTCCCATAAGCAAATTTGTAGACGCCGGTGCCGCCCTGCACGCAGCTCTTCAAAATGTGAATCACCGCTTCGTCGCCAAAGAGTGAGCCGCATTCCGCGTGGCTAATCTCTCCTGCGTCAAAAAAGAGCACTGCGTCGGTTTCTCCCGCATTGATGTACAGAGCTCCGGTTTGGTGCGCGTGCCCGAGCATCTGCATGACACCGGTTAGATCGTGGTGCGTCAAACTGCCGCTGAGGCTGGTGTCCGACTGCGCAAGCATTTGCGTCGGCTGAAAGCCCTCGGCTTTGCTGACAATGACGCTTTTAACGTGCGAAGCAATCACCGCAGGCGCGCTTTGCCGATCGACGTAATCGTCGCAGCCCGCCTGAAAAGCCTCCATCAGCGCGCGCTGGCTGCCGTCACCCAAAGCGATGATCTGCAAGGAAGCATTCTTCGGGTCCGCGTGAATAATCTTGGCAATCTCGAGGGCGCCCATCTCGCGCATATTTGTCGAGCAAAGGATTGCCGAGGGAGCGTCATACTCGATGGTCGTCAGTGCGTAGGCCGCTTGCGTACTTGTAACGACTTCGAAACCCTCGCGTTTCAGAGCATCGCCAAGCCGTTTCGCAAAATAAACGTTGCTGTCGATCAGCAAAATCTTCGGTCCGCGCCCCGGAAGCATCAAGGTCTGGCCTCCAAAACAGCGGCAGGAGCGATAACGGTGCAGAATTCCTCCGCACCTGGGGTGAGTGCATCCAGATTCAAGACTTCAATCACTTCGCCGTTGTGCGAAATCCAACCGGCAACGTGAGGAGAGTCCGCTTCTCCCGCACTAGTCATTTCCGCGGCAATCAATTCGCAATCGCCAGTTACGGGCAGAGCCACCCACTCGGACTTATCTCCGTAATGACACACGGCAATCAGATAAAAACGGCGCGAGGTCAGGGCCTTGCCGAGGAGCCTCTCCGCCACGTCGCAGACCGGGACGATGCGGCCGCGCCTTAGAATCACACCTTCGAGCTTGGGCGTGCGATGAGGAAAGCGAAAGATGCGGCTCGGGGCAACAAGCTCTGAGATCTGCACCGCGGTAACAGCAAATCGACGCTCGCCAAGCCGCAGCAGAACGAACGACTGTGAAGTGGATTCGATGGGCTGGGTCATTCCGGCAATTCCATCCCCTCACCGGCCAATTCAACCGGCAGCGATTCGGGAACCAGCGAGGCGTCGAGCAAGGCAAATTCCTCGGCTGTCAAAAACCCTTCGGGGTTCACCACCGGGATCACGTTTTGATCCAGCGCTGTCAATCCGCGGTACCATGCCCGCTCCTCGTGGCAATACGCGAGCGGAAGAGCCTGCAAGCGAGTCATGGTGGCCATCTTGTCGATGCCGTCGACCAGTAGAGCGGTCCGAGTTTTCCGAAGAACGAAAACGAGCGCCGCCGAAGATGGGGGCAATCCAAAATGCGCAGCTCCGCTCACGACGTAGAGCGCTTTTTCGCCGCGCCGCACCACATGCCTCACTTTTCGGAGGGTGGGAAGATCGATCTCGGTTGCAGCGCCAGCCAGGCTGTCCACACTGCGAACCTCTTGCACCGAAGCAGAAGATACAGCGAAAGGGTGTCCAGAAATGCGGAAGAGTATGATCTGCTCCGTGCGCGCAGCGCCGTGAGGCTTGGCAGGTGGCGTGGCCACGCGCATTAGCGGACTCCCGCGGGCGTAGGACGGCAAATCCCGATCACTCGTTTTTCGATCGCTGGATAAATGTCATCGATTCCCAGCACTTGATCTACAGCGCCGGCCTTGATAGCTTCCGCGGGCATTCCAAAAATGACGCAGGTTGCCTCATCCTGGGCGAGCACCAAGCCGCCCGCAGTTTTAATGGCCTTCGCACCGTTCGCGCCATCGTTGCCCATGCCGGTAAGAATTGCGCCGATGGTCATGGCGCCTGCAAAAGCTGCGACGGACTCCATGGTCACGTCTATGTTTGGAAGGTAGCCGTTGATCCGGCCGCTCGAGGCATCCAACTGGATGCGTCCCGTCGGGGTCACGCGCAAGTGATGGCCGCCCGGGCAAATGTAAAAAGTTCCGGGTTGCAGAGATTCGTTCGGCTCCGCTTCCTTGACGCGAATGCCCGTGAATTCGGCGAGCTGCGCAGCATACTGCGTCGTGAAAGAGGCGGGCATGTGCTGCACGAGAATGACTGCAGCGGGAAAATCGCGCGTAAAGCCGGGCGCAAGGCGCATAACCGTCGCGGGACCGCCAGTCGACGCAGCCAACACAACGACAGGAAAACGTTGATCGAGTCCCGGACTCGCCGCGGGGCGCGGCGCAACGGGCGGCGCAGGCGCGGCCTGCGGAGCGCCGTTCGATTTCTGCACCGTGGACGCTAGCCGCGAGGCTGTCCTCACGACGCGGACCTTTGCCGCCATCCGTACCTTTCGCAGCAAGTCCTCTTTCACGCTTTGCATATCGAGGTCGACGCCGCTCGATGGCTTGGCAACAAATTCAATAGCACCTAATTCCAAAGCTTTCAAGGTGCTCGCTGCGCCTTCCCGCGATTCGGAACTGACGATCACAATCGGCCGGGGATTGGTCGTCATGATCTGCGCTGTTGCTTGCAGACCATCGACGTGGGGCATGTTGATATCCATCGTGATGACATCGGGTTTGAGAGATTCGGCGAGCGCCACGGCTTCGCGGCCGTCTTTGGCGTGGCCTGCGACGGTCAATTGATCGTCGGCATTGAAAATCGTCTCGAGCACCTTACGCATGAATGCGGAATCGTCCACGATGAGCACGCGAAATTTCTTGTTTGCGCTGTTGGCCATGGTCGTCTACGCAACCGGTACGGTTGGTCGCGCCTCCGATCCCATCAGTTGTTCCACAGCTGCAATTAGCTGATCTTCTTGAACTGGTTTGGTCAGGAAGGCCGTTGCGCCTTCCTTCATGGCACGATCGCGATGCTTCGCGCCTGCACGCGACGTCACGACCATTACAGGAATACGCCGTGTCGTCGGACTCTGCCGCAGTTGCACCATCAGTTCGTAACCCGTCATGCGGGGCATCTCGAGGTCTGTAATCACGAGGTGACAGCCGTGCTGCGTCACAAGTTCGGCTGCTTCCATGCCGTCCGCTGCGAGCTTCACGCGGTAGCCATTCTTCTCCAACATACGTCCGACGAATTTGCGCACGCTGATGGAGTCGTCCGCGACCACTATCAGACGCTCTTGCTCGACGCGGTCGATGGCTTCGGCAGGAATCGTGCCACGCGCGACAGCAGCGGAGCCCGGCGCAAAGATGCGCGCCGCGCTGGCGCTTGCTTGCAGCGGACGCCTGTCGGTTGGCTCATTGGCAACCATGCGGTTCAAATCGATCAGCAGAATGAGGCTGCCATCCGGTGCGATCGTCGTGCCGGGGAAAAGTTTGACGCGGCGAAGATATTCGCCGAGATTCTTGATAACAATTTCGTCCTTGCCGAGCACTTCCTCGACGACGAGGCCAATCTGACGGTTCCCCGCGTTCGCCACGACCATGCGGAAGTACCCGTTAATGGGTTCGAGCGGAGGCAGGCCAAGATAAGTGTCGAGCCTCACGACTTCGGTCACCACGTCGCGAACCTTGGTCAGCAACTTTCCGCCCACGTCCTCAATTTCGTCCGCGCGCAGCCGTCGAATTTCCTCCACGACGGCGAGCGGCAGGGCGAAGTTCGTAACTCCGCAACGCACGAAGAGGGCCGGCGAGATGATCAAAGTCAGCGGAACTTTCAGAGTAAATTTCGTTCCTTGTCCACGTACGCTCTGAATATCGATTTCGCCGTTTAGTGCGTTCAGGTTCGCCCGCACGACGTCCAATCCCACGCCGCGGCCCGCAAGCTCAGTCTTAACGGGAGCGGTGGTAAAGCCGGGATGGAATAGCATTTCGCGGAGATCGCGCTCCGTGAGGCGATCGGCGGTCTCCGCTGAAACGAGCCCGCGCTCGATCGCGCTCAGCTTCACGCGTTCATAATCGATGCCCTGGCCGTCGTCTTCCACTTCAATATAAATGTGGTTGCCGCGGTGATACGCGCGGAGAGACACTTTGCCCAATTCCGGCTTGCCCGCAAGGGTGCGATCCTCGGGGCGCTCGATTCCATGAGCGACCGAGTTCCGGACGAGGTGCACGAGGGGATCGGAAATCTGCTGGATGATGTTATTGTCCAGTTCGGTCTCGCTGCCCGAGAGGTCGAGATCAACCAGTTTGCCGGCCGATTTGGACGCGTCACGTACCGCGCGCGATAGCCTCGAATAGAGTGTCCCGATCGGCACCATGCGGGCCGCGGTGATTTCGTCCTGAAGATGGTGCGCGAGTTTTGTGAACTCGTCGATATCGCCTTCGACGCGCCCGATAAATCCCTCGAGCTGCGACAGCACTTCGTTCACGTCCGCTGAGATTTCCGCCATCGACCGCGAAAGAATATTGAAATCGTCGTAGCGGTCCATTTCAAGTTCGCTGAAATCCGACCAGAACGAGGTATCGCCCGAGGCCGCGCTCGTAAGCGTCTGCCGCGCCGTGGATGGGCTCCACGGGCCTGTCTGCCGAGTGGAACTGATGCGGTTGAATTCGTACTTCTCCTGGAATTCTCCAACTTTCCCTTGCAGGCGTTCTTTCGAAAAACTTAGAGTATCGACGAGCTTTTCAAGTTCTGCCACGCGCCCGACCATACGTGTGCGGTTGATCACGAGTTCGCCGACCGTGTTCATCATGCGGTCGAGCCGCGACAGAGCGATGCGAACGGATTTTGCAGCCGCAGAGAGAGCTGGCTTGGCTGCTTTCTTTGCAGAGGTTGTAGCCGGAGTGGCGTCTTCCGTTCTCTCGGCACGAGCTTCTTCCGGCCCCGTGGCCGCGACGACCGCGTCTGAATCTTCCACTTCGACTGGCGCAAATTCTGCAATTCGTCCAAGCAGGGAGTCCACACCTGCGCGCATGCTCTTTTCATCGGCCCACTGCCGATGCAGCGTCTTTTTGAGCACGTCCACGGATTCAAGGCAGATGTCCACTACCGCGGGTGACGGTTCGAGTTCGCCGTCTCGCAAACGCCCGATGAGGTCCTCCACGCGGTGGGCGATCGCTCCAAGCCTGCTCAGGCCCACCTGGGCCGCGGATCCCTTCACGGTATGGATTGCGCGAAACAGCTTGTTGATCTCTTCGGGATTGTTATTGCCCTCGAGCGAAATCAGGCAATCGCTGACGACTTGCAAATGTTCTTCGGCTTCCGGCTGGAAGAATTCCAAAATCTCGCCGGCCACCTCGTCATCAGCGGGCAGTGCGTCGAAGTACGATCCCGTCGCAGCGGCCACAACCGTTTCCTTGGCGGATGCTTTGGGCGGCTCCCCGTCTGCCTGCGGCTGAGGATAGTTCAGCGGTGGAGGTTCCGTTGGAAACGCAAAACGATAGCGTTCCTTGAAGGCAGCGATGTCATCCACGCTTTCCTTGCCGGTATCGCTGATTTCCAGAAGATCTGTTTCAAGCAGGGAAATGCCGTCCGACAAGAATTCCGTCAGCGGACCATGCAGATCGTCGCCCAAAGGCGCATTCAGCGCATATTGGAAGACGTGCGCGAGCTTCGCCCCAATTTCCGAGAATCGCGGGAATCCGTAACTCGCTGAGGTCCCGCTCAGCGTGTGCGCTGAAATATAAAGCCGCTCAAGATCTTCCCGTCGCGGCGAAATCTCTTGCAGCACGCTAACATACTCCCGCAAATACTGCAGGTGCTCCGCCGCTTCCTGGAGGAACATCTCGACGGCTTCGCGGTCCGGCATGCTCACGCGCGTCCCTCCGCAACGAGTTCCGGCTTCAGCAATTCTTCGGCCGTGGGTTTGCGGTACAAAATACAGTCATTTAACACGATGGCCTGAAACTTCACGGGCATCTTGGAGATGGATTCCGAATGGCCGAGAAACAAGTAGCCGCCTGGCTCGAGCGTGTCGTAAAACCGTTGAACCAGCGTGCGCCGGCGCTCCTCGGAAAAGTAAATCAGCACGTTCATGCAGAAAATCATGTCCATTCTGCCGACGTAAACCGCCGATGCCAGATTCATCTGCACAAACGTGACCATTTTTCGCAGTTTTGGCTTTACTTGATGCCCGCCGTGGCCTTTTGTGAAGTGCGCCGACAATCGTTCCGGACTAACGCTGCCGAGGCTTCGTCCCGAATAAACACCGCGCTCCGCGTGCTTCAAAGCGTGCCGCCCAACGTCGGTAGCGAGAATCTCCACATTCCACGAATCCGAAAACGAGAGCGAATCGGCAATAGTAATCGCAATGGAATAGGGTTCCTCGCCGGTCGAACAACCCGCGCTCCATATCCGCAGCGTGCGCGGATTCTTCCAAAACTTCTTTACGTGCAATTCAGGCAGCACACGCTTCTCGAAGGCCTCATAAACACTCGGGTACCGGAAGAAGCTGGTTTCCTGGGTCAACAGCCCTTCAAGGAGCGATTCGTATTCGACGTTCGATTTTCGCATCGCACGCAGCAAATCCGTCCCGCGTCCGAGCCCCTTTACGCGCAGGTGCTCCTTCACGCGCGTCGAGAAAAACCGCTCGCGCGATTCATCGAAGCAAATGCCCGTCCGCTCTTCAATCAGCATGCGGATCTCGCTCAATTCATGTTCACTAAGACCGTTCGCCGGCCCCTGCCGTTCGCTCATTTCCGTCCCGCTTTTGCTCTGGTCTATTGCCCGTGCTGAGAATCACTGCTTACCGCAGAGCGCCGGCTGGGACGGGCCGCTCGGAATCGTCCAAAACGTTGCCGGACTTCGACGTAGCGCGGAACTGCGCCAGCGCTTCGTTCAACTGATCGGAAAGTTTCACGAGTTGACTCACCGTCGCGACCGTTCCGCGCGTGCCCTGTGACGTCTGGCGCGTAATGCTCGAAATGATCTGCATCGCGTGTGCCACGCCCTCTGTCCCGCGCACCTGTTGTTTGGAAGCCAGCGAAATTTCCTGAACCAGTTCGGCCGATTGGCGCACCACGTTGGAAATAGCGTCGAGCGCGCGTCCGGCTTGATCGGCCAGCGTTGCGCCGCCTTCCACTTCTTTCGTGCCTTCTTCCATGACTACCACGGCTTCGTTCGTCTCCGCCTGAATGGCCTTGATGAGCGCTGCGATGTCCTTGGTCGCGCTTCGGCTGTGTTCTGCGAGCTTGCGAACCTCGTCCGCGACAACCGCGAAGCCGCGTCCTGCTTCACCCGCGCGGGCTGCCTCAATGGCCGCGTTCAACGCCAGCAAGTTTGTTTGCTCCGTGATGTCGTTGATGACGTTGATGATTTCCGAAATTTCAAGTGACCGGTCGCCCAGCGACTTGATTTTCTTTGCCGTCGCTTGCACCGAAGCGCGAATACGCTGCATGCCTTCCAGCGTGTCGCGCACGGCGCGGTTGCCTTGCTCGGCCGCATCCAGTGCACGACGAGCAGCTTCTGCGCTCGCTTCCGCGTTGTTGGACACCTGCTTCATCGAAACCGTCAACTCTTCCACGGCGCTCGAAGTATTGGTGATTTCCTGATCCTGTTGGGTCGCGCCGGCCTGCATCTCATCCGCTGCAACGAGAATGTTGTTCGAGCACGCCGTGACTTCCATGGCCGCTTTACGCACGCGCTCAAGAACTTTGGTGAAGTTGTCGAGCATGTAGTTGATCGAGTCCGCGACGTTGCCCAGCGCGTCGTTGGTAACTTTCCCGCGCAGCGTTAAGTCGCCGCGAGCCACTTGGTTGATAACAGTCAGCAGTTCCGTGATGCTGCGCTGTAATGCGTCGTTTGCATCCTGATTACTCGTCGCTTTGGAAACTTTCGCCACTGCGCGGTTCAAATTCTCCGCGATATAACTAAGTTCGTCTCCCGTGTTGACTTCCACGCGCGCTCGCGGATCGCCAGCGGCGATGCGCTCGGAAAATTGCGCGAGTTCTTGCACCGGCGTCAACAGCTTGCTCCCCAGCCTCCATGCCATGAAGATGGCCATGCCGAGCGCCAGCAACACAGCGAACATCACGGAGCCGCTCGCCCCGCTAGGCAGCGCTCCGAAATCGAACAGGGACGCTCCGCCCGATTGCCGTCCGGCGCTGTAAGCGAGTCCCAGCACGACGAAAAGGGTGACGCCATTCGCCAGGACCAGCGTCCAGATTGTGGAACTCAATCGCGATTTCATACCTTCCTCCAAATCCTTACTGCGTTGCCCCCATCCGCACGCGGCAGGGCCCGCGAAAAATCAAATGCTGGGTCCCGGAAAAACCTCGAGCATTCTCCTCAAGTCAATGATCAGCGCCAGCCGGTCGTCGTGCCGAAGCATTCCCGTGCAATGCGGTACATTTTCCGGAGCCTGCTCCAACAAATCCTCGGCATTCACCGAATAGGTCCCAATCACTTCGTCAGCCGCAATGCCTATCCGCAAGTCGTCGTGCGCACCCTCGCCACGCAACGAAGCAACCACCACATGCTTCGGCAGCAGCCCAGGCCGCCGCCCTTCGGTAATAGCGATGTCGATCAGCGGCACAATGGACCCGCGCAAATTGAAAATTCCCGCAAGATACGCTGGCCCGAGCGGCAGCTTCGTCAAAAGCGGCCAGTCCAATACTTCCTCGACATCCAGTACCGGCAAGCAAAACCGCTCGCGCCCGCTTCGGAAAACGCAGTACTGCGATTCCGGCAGCCGCTCTTCCATGGGTCCGAGCGCTTCAAGCAGGTCGTCCGCATCCGCGGGAAGCGGTACCAGGTGAAAGTCTTCGCTCATTGCCGACTCATCCTCGCAAAATCCTCTAAGCGAATCGCCGTACGGCCCGCAGCAACTCTTCCCGCGTAAACGGCTTGGTCACATACCCATTCGCGCCCTGCTGCTGGCCCCAAAACTTGTCACTCTCGGTGTTCTTCGACGTCACCAGAATCACCGGTATGGCGTTAAACTCCGCGTGATTCTTCAATTCACGGCAAACTTGAAAGCCATTCTTTTTGGGCATCACCACGTCCAGCAAAATGACGCTGGGCCGCTCGAGGGCAATCACTTCCTCGACTCGTTCTGGGTCGTTGATACCCACCAGCTGGTAGCCTTCATGCTCTAAATAGCCCTGAATCAGCTTCACTTGCGAGGGCGAGTCATCGACGATGAGTACTTTTTTCTGCAGCATCGACATCTCCCCATATTTCTCCGCAGACCAGAGGTGCACGTCAGCAGCCAGCCCGAAGGTTACCGCGATCGCCTTGTCTAACTTATATAAGGGCTTAATTTTGAGTGGTTTACAGGTTCAAGGAGGCAGTTCAGCGGCGAGATCCAGGGGAGGCTGGCTCGGCTTCCGTCTCAGCTTGAGATGCATTCTCAGCTTCCCTCATCTCGCTCGCCAGCGATGAGAATCTCTGCATGATCTCGTTGATGCGCAACGCCATGCTGTGAATCGTCTTAATCTGCGCGAGCGACTGCGAAGACAGTTGGCCTGGCTCCAAAAGCAATAGTTCGGCGTTACCCAGCATGGACGTCAGCGCATTATTTACGCTGTGCTTCATGTCTATCATGTACCGGCCCAGAGTGGCTTGCTGCTCGTTCTTCGCCGCTCGACGCTCCGATTGTTTGGCCAACCGCAACGCCTCGGCGCGCCGCAAGGATTCTCCTGCGACAAGCAAGAGCGTCTGCGCCCAGTCTTCCCGTAATGGAATGTGAACCAGCCGAGGGTAGCGCGAACGCAATTGACCAAGCTCGCGAGAATCCGCCGGCACGCACAGAATCACAGCGGCAGCGGGCTCTAGAGACCGCAACACGCCTGGCAATTTCCCTTCAAGCAGTGGCCCAACCACGACGAGATCGTGAGGCGCAGCTTCGTGATCTTCCCATAGCTCGCTGCTGAGTACGGTAATGCCTGGCGCTTGCCGCTCGGCCTGCCAACACGCGGTCAGCAGCCTTGCAAATTCCGGTTCGTCGCTCAGTATTAGTACGCTAGCGTTTCGCACAGAGCTGCAGCCCCCAGGGTGATCGCCCGTCATGACCTCAAAAAATTCCCACCATTTACAGCTTTTCAGCTTCGTCCAGCGCCGTGAGCAATCGCTTCGTGCTAATGCCCAGGTTCACTGCCGCTTCCGTGTCCTTCGCCTGTTTGGCGATATCCACGCGTTCCTGGAGGCGCGAAACTTCTATCCGTGCTATCGAGAGCGCTTTGTCGATCGATGTCGCGTTCCCCGTTTCTTTCGCGGATTCGACAGCTCCGGTCACCATCGCTCGCGCCACGACCGCACGGCGCAGATCCTCCGCGGCTGGTCCATCTTCGCTGACGAATGCGGTTACTTCCCAAGATGACAACAGGATTCGCGCCCCGCCTATCTTCACAGTGGTCATGGAACGCCCCCGCGTAGGTGGTGTAGCGATCAGCTGTTCCCAAATTTTCTCGAGGCAGGTTTCAAAATCGAGCTCCGTGGATGCCGCGCCATTACTTTTGCCTTCGGCACCGGCTTTTTGTGCGCCTTGCTTGGTTGTCTGGACCGCTCCGGCTTCGCGCGCCGGTCGGGCGGATGGTTCGACGCCGCGAAGTTTTGCGGGTTTCTCTGGCTGGGCTGCTTTTTCAGGTGCTTTCGGCGCTATTTTTTCCAAAGCGCGTTCTACGTCCGTGCGCAGGCCGAGTAGCTTTTCGAACGTCTGGTTCACCGAGCGTTCCGTATATTCCTGCTGAAATGGCTGCTTCCATTCATCGGCAACCTCTCGAATTTTCGCGAGAGGTTCGGTGGCAGAAAGGCCAAAGTGATGGCAATCGATAATCCGCACGCCCGCCGTTTCCAGCGTCGACAGCCCCGAGCGGATCGCTATCAGGTCCGCATGCATCAGCTCAATGAACGTCCGCCGCAGTAGAAAATTGAAACGCACGAAGGCCAGCAACGCCGCTGGGTCATAGAACATTCCGCCCGCGGCCTCTTTCACTTTGCGGCCCTGTTCGATGAAGCTCGTCTTCAGGATTTCACGAAGACTGCGAAAGGTCCGTAGCTTCTCGATCATCTGCTCAAGTGGCTCGCACCATTCCAGTGTTGTGTCGTCGACGTCATTTAGCACCGGTTTCATGACCTGCGCGACGTCGAAAGGCTCGATCTGTTTGTGGTAAATCTTCGCGGGAGCGCAAAGCGCAAAGTATTGCACCAGCAGGAAATCGACCTTGTCACGGTCCACGTTCGTTTTCGCCGATTTCTGTAGGTGGCGGTGGATGAGTGCGCACAAACTTGTTTCACTGGCATTCAGTGTCGTCGTCTGCAGCAGCTTGCGCAATTGGTGCACTGCGACGCGCTGATCCATCTCATCCAGCCAGGCTTCCACTTCGTCAAACAATTCGAGGTCGGGCTTCTCCGGTAGATTCCTTTTTTCCGGGGGCAAGGGAATCTCGATTTCAAGCTGCTTCGCCAGCGCAAGATAAATTGGGAAAACCGAGCGATCCTCAGCCCATTTCGCCTGCCTAGAGTTCGCGGGCCTTGGCCGGGCTGGGATATTGAGCGTTGAAGGCGTCTTGTTCACGGCTGTGTCACCCACGCGCAGGGCCCCTGTAGAAACCGGACGGCCACCGCTTTACGTCCTTCGTGATACTGCACGGCGATCACTTTCGCATCGGCCGTGCCCCCGTTCCGATCTCGTTCAATGCGTACCCGGTCGTCGAACTCAAGCGGCAAACTCGAAAGAAAAATCGCATGTTCCGAGCCGCCGAACTCTACTACAGTCGCTTCCCGCAAGCGCGCGCTCCCGGCCCGCAGTGCGGTAATCTGCACTGGGACTCGAACAGGAGAGGCGCGCGGAAAGAATCGAGCCAATCTCTCTGCGCAGCCTTGCTCGTTCGCGGTGAGCGTTATTTCGCTGGATCGTCTCACGTCGCCTCTCAACCCGCCGCAGTACTGTCGTACTAAAGAGCCGCCTAAGTTGCGTTGTGGTACACGAACTCCCGCAAATGGACACAACGTCCCCGCGATAGAGATGCACGCTGCACGCCAAAGAATCGGAAAGGTAAGAAGTCCAGATATTGAAGAAAGGGAAAGACTTAGGATTTTCCGGTTGGCTTTGAGTGGCTCACGCGTCTCACGCTGAAACGTTGTCGTCTCAGCTGCTCGCTACTTTCGCGTCTCGGCCAACCGGCTTGAGACATCATTCCACCTGCTGTGCCGTCTCTTCGGACGCGTCTTCCGCCGCGCCTGGCCCGGACCTAAGAGCGATGTTGTACCGCTTCAGCTTGCGATACAGCGTCGCCCGGCTAATCCCCAGCATTCGCCCTGCGAGCGCCTTGTCTCCGTTGGCCTGCTCGAACACCCGCAGAATGGTCATCCGCTCCATTTCCGCGAGCGCCGTTGTCGAAAGCGACGCCGCGTCTTGTAGCGTGCTGCCTCCCGATTCCCCCTGCTCGCTTCGGATTGACGGCGGCAGGTCGCTTACGTCAATCACTCGACGGTCTCCCAGCGTGATCGCTCGAGCGATACAGTTTTCCAGTTCGCGGATATTTCCCGGCCATTCGTAGTTCAGCAGGCTATTCATTGCCGCCGTCGTGACTTGCAAGTGCGATTCCGGCGCATAGCGGTCCAGGAAGTGATGGACGAGCATGGGGATGTCCGACCGGCGATCACGCAATGCAGGCAAGTGCACGGTCACTACATTCAGCCGGAAGTACAGGTCCTTCCGAAACGTTCCTTCCCGATAGGCGGCCTCAAGGTCGCGGTTCGTCGCTGCGATGACGCGCACATCCACATGCACCTTTTCATTGCTTCCGACGGGTCGAACCTCTTTCTCTTGCAGCACTCGCAACAGTTTGGCCTGCATCTCGAGAGGCAGTTCACCGATCTCATCCAAAAAGATAGTTCCGCCGTTGGCCGCCTGGAAGAGTCCTGCTTTCGTTTTTATGGCCCCTGTGAACGCGCCCTTTTCGTATCCGAAGAGTTCGCTCTCCATCAACGTTGGTACCAGCGAGCCGCAATCCACGGCGACAAACGGAGTCTGCGCCAGCGCCCCTCGGAAGTGGATCGCCCGCGCCACCAGCTCCTTGCCCGTGCCGCTCTCGCCGGAGATCAGAACTGGTGTCCGCGTATCCTTCAGTCGCGAGACCATCCGCAATACATCCTGAATGTTCGCCGAAGTACCGATGATTCCATCAAGATTGGCTTCCGTGCTGACCCGTTCGCGCAGGAACTCGTTATCCGTTACCAGCCGTACCTTCTCGGCCATGCGCTGCAGCAGCAGCCGCATCTTTTCCACCCGGAAAGGCTTCTCGATGTAGTCGTACGCTCCTAATTTCATCGCATCCACTGCCGATTCGATCGACCCATGCCCGGTCATAATCGCGATTTCCGCTCGTGGCAGAATCATTTTCGCTTGCTTCAATAGCTCGACTCCGGAGAGCGTTGGAAGCTTCAAATCGGTCAGAATGAGATCCGGCACATCGGCGTCCAACTTCGCTAGCGCCGCTTCTGCGCTTTCCGCTTCCGAGCAGGCGTACCCCAGCGTATTGCCGATGGTCATGCATAGTTTGCGGATGCTCTGTTCGTCATCCACCACCAGCAAGCGTATTTTTAAGTCGTCACTCATGGCTTCCCAAAAGTTCTCTCCACAATCGATATTAATTGGTGTACACGGAACGGCTTCTCGATGCAAGGCGTCCCGCTACGCGCCAGCAGCGCCTGCGTCTCGCTGTTAGCCGTGTCCCCGCTGATGAGAATTATTTTCGACCCAAGCTCCGGGCGGTTTTTCTGAATCCAATCGTGAACTTCCGCGCCATTCACGGTTCCCGGCATGCGGATATCGGAAATCACGCCGCTATAACGTCCTCCCGCGAGATGCTTCAGACCTTCCGCGCCGGAAGAAGCATTCACGACAGAGTATCCTTTCCTTTCCAGGGCTGCTTTTAGAAAGGCAATCACGGATGGCTCGTCCTCAATCAAGAGAATTGGCGCAGTCTGGCTAACCGCCGCCTCCAAAGTCATCGTCCGGCCTCTTTTGCGGCCATTGCTGGCTGTTCGGCGGCCAGCGGAATCCGCACGACAAACGTGCTTCCGCCGCTCTCCGTGTTATTCCAGCACTGAATCTCGCCGCCGTGTGCCCGCACAATCCCGTAGCAAATGCTCAGACCAAGCCCCGTACCCTTGCCTGGCTGCTTCGTCGTGTAAAACGGGTCAAAAATATGTTGCGGATCAGCGATGCCCGTCCCGTTATCGGTCACCACAACTTGTACGCTATTGCCGCTTCGTTCCGTCCGAATCTCAATGTGCCCGCGCCGCCCCGTTTCCTGCACCGCGTCGTAGGCATTATTGAGAATATTCAGGAACACTTGCTGAAGTTGCTGGGCATCACCAAGCGCAGGCGCAAGCGTCTCGTCGAATTCTTCGGTCACCTCAACGCCATGGCTCGCGAAATCATAACTGCGCAGCTTGATCGTTTGCCGCAGCACCGTGTTCAGTTGGACAGGTTCGCGCTGCACTGGCCGCTGCCTCGCAAAGCTCAGCAAATCCTGCACAATATCCTTTGTTCTCTGCGTCTCTTGCAGAATAATCTGCAAATCTTCCCGCGCCGAAGCCGGCACCTCCGGATTCTCCAGCAACAGGTCCGTAAATCCCAGAATCGCAGCAAGCGGATTGTTTACCTCGTGCGCCACCCCGGAAACCAATCGCCCGATGGTCGCCATTCTCTCCGAATGCGCCAGCTTCGCCTGAAGCAGGACGGCATCCGTAATGTCCGTCATCACCACAACCAGGTTGTTCACCGCACTCTGCTCATCCCGCATCGGGCTTAGGCTGATGGAAAAGTGCCCCATCGTTCCGTCGCTGCGCCTGACCTGCAATTCCAGGTTCTCCACCTGCTGCCCGTTTGCCGTGGTCTCCAGCGCCGCCTCAAAATCCTTCCGGTGAGAGGGCTCAACCCAGTCCACCAGCCGATGCCCGATCAATTCGTCTTCCCGGTAGCCCGCTTCGTAACACCGGCGGTTGGCGTAGCTGATCAGGCCCGCCGTATCCAAAACAAGAATCATGCTTTGCGTGGTATTCAGAATCTTCTGGTTGAAGTCGCGCTCGCGCTGCAATTGCGATTGAAACGACTTCTGTTCCGTCACATCCAGCATCAGCCCGCGAATCTGCGCGATGCGGCCTTGAGCGTCACGCACTGCCGTAATGTTTTGCAGCGTATGGAGCAGCGCGCCATCCTTGCGTCTAAGCGTCTCTTCATAGTTTCGCAGCACGCCACGCTCGGCCAGTGCCTGCAAAAACCGTTCGCGTGCCGCCGGTGCTGGATAAAGGTGCGGGCTCACATCCGATCGCAACATTTCTTCGCGCGAAGCATAGCCCAGCATCCGCACCATCGCGTCGTTCACATCCAGGAATCGACCGTCGGGCGTAGCAAAAAAAAGCCCTTCCTGAATGCTGTCGAAGAGTTCCCTGTACTTCCGTTCTGCTTCCCTGCGGTCCGTAATGTCCTTCAGAACGTGAATCGTCCGCGTGTCGTCTTCCACAACTCCTGGCGCTCTCGATGTGGACACCAGAAAGATGCGCTCCGCCGATGCCGCCACGTATTCCTCGCGCGGCCGCTGCGTATCGCGGCAAAAAGGGCAGGGAAGGTCGCTCCCCGTTTCCGCAATCTGCCGCAGCCCGCTCATGGCCTCGCCTACCAGCGCAACAGGCGGCACGCCGAGATGCGATGCCAGCGAGCGGTTCGTACGCACGATTTTCCAGGCGCGGTCGTGGACCACGATGTAATCGCTGATCGCGTCTATGTCTTCGACCCATTGCCGCTTGGACTTCTCCAGTTGCGAGAATCGCCTAAAATTCTCCAGCGATAAGGCCGCGTGGCTAGCCAAAGCGTGCAGCAGCTTCTTCTCCTTGCCGTCCAGACTCTTGCGCCGCCGCAAGAGGCACAGCATGCCTAGCCGTTCTCCATCGCTCGCGCTCACGGGCACGAACACCGCGCTCATCGCCGCTGCCGTGCCTTCCGTCGGCCCATCCTCCCCAGCCGGTAGCGCCCGGACAAGGGCGCCAACCCGGCTCTCCCGAGCAGACGAGATAATCCAGCTCTTCAGCGCGGTACTCACACCCTTTTCGTTCTCGGATGCGGAGTACAGGTCAGTTTCTCGCCCGCGAAATACCGCCACCCCGCCCCAAGCCGCGTTCAACATCCGTGCCGCTCTCCCGGCAAACCGGACCAGAAATTCCGGAAGCTGCCGCGACTGCGCCGCATCGACAGCCAGTTCCATCAATTCTTCCGCTTGTTTTGAAGAAGGACCCACAGAAGGAGCCTTATTTAACCGCGTGGTTAAGCGCGCAGCACGTATCGGTTTTGTCTCTCGCATCACGGGTTGGGGATGGACGCGCGTCTCAATTTGAGTTCCGTCCTTCCCTACCACCCTAGCGGCTCATCTCATTCTGAGTCAATGTACGTTCTCAGCGGCGTTGCCGAATCGTCTACTCTCGCACCACGATCCTCCTCCTCATCGTCTCAGCATGAGACCTCACGACAAACGAATCCGGCCCGCTGAGACACGCTCACATTCCTCGCGCGCCGCCGCTCGCAGCAAAAAAACGCACTATCTCCTCATTCTAAGCAACTTGGCGCTCTTTCCATTTCCTGACTCTCCGCCTAACGAGCATCCTCCACGGTGGCACCCGACGTGCCTTCTCTATCGCGGGGTTTCCCCATTCTTGGGAGGGGTGGTGTCAATGAGATCCGAATGGCGATGGAGAAGGTTTGTGCGCGGAGCCGCGACGGCTGCTTTCGCTCTTTGCTTGGGAACCAGCACCTTTGGGCAGACGGGCTCCACGGACGAGGGAAAGCGCAAGGTTAAGTCCAAGGTCGCTCCCGCTTATCCCGAACTTGCCAAGCGAATGAATGTTTCCGGCAAGGTGAAAATTGAGGTTGTGATTACACCGGACGGGCGCGTCAAGAGCACTCGCGTGATTGGCGGTCATCCGCTGCTTGTTCAAGCTTGCCAGGATGCGGTGAAGGAATGGAAATTCGCAGCTGCACCGGAAGAGAGCACGCAAATCGTTGAGTTTGAGTTCAGCGCTTCGGGGAACTAGGGGATTCGCAAAGGACGGTAGGGGCGGTTTTCACCAAACCGCGTCGCCGGCGTGAGTGGAGGCATTTTGCAATGACGATCGGGAAGAGGCTGTACCTCGGCTTTGGAGTGATTCTGGGTATTTTGGCGATTCTATTCTTCGTCAATTTGGGAACGGGCCTTAAAGAAGGCTCGGCACGCAAGGATGCCACCTTAGCGCTCGAGAATGTCCGCACCATTGAAGCGGTGCGCTATCAAATCATGTTGAACCGCCACAACATGGACAACTTTCTCTTGAGCGGTGATCCCAGAGACGAAGAGAAGGTCGCCAAGGGCATCACCGATATCAATGCCCTCATCAATCGGGGCGAGGAAAAAACCACCGTTGATAGCGTCAAAACCGCTCTCATCCAGGTGGAGAGCACGGAAGCGAACTGGGCCGACAATTTTGCCAAACCGCTGCTCGCCAAGCGTCATCAGGTGGATTCCGGCGATGCCACAGTCTCTGACCTCCAAATATTCTACCTACAGAAGGATCCGGCCTCCTGGCTCACGAAGTCGTCGGAAATCCTCGACCAGACTAGCGGAGAGATCACCAAGGCTCTCAATGAAACCACCAAGTCGGCCGAGACCGCCAGCGCCGTCAGCAGGTGGGGCACCACGTTCCTCACGTTCCTGGCACTTGCCATTGGCATCTACGCTTCCCTGAAGACTGCGAAATCGATAAGTGAACCGCTCACTCACCTAATCACCGTGGCGCGCGAAATTGGCGACTCCGGAGATCTGGATCAGAACATCGACATCCATCGCAACGACGAAATCGGCGCTCTCGCGACTACTTTCAACAACATGGTCGCTTATCTAAAGGAGATGGCCAGCGTTTCCATGTCTGTCGCGGAAGGCGACCTCAGCGTGGAAGTCGTGCCTCGCTCCAAGCGCGACACTCTCGGCAATGCTTTCCTTCGTATGTCCCATGGTCTCCAGGAGTTAGTCCGGACGACGCGCGACTCCGCTGGGCAAGTTTCTGCGGGATCCAACCAAGTTGCCGGCGCGGCAGACGAATCCGCGAAGGTCAGCGTTCAAGCTTCCTCCGCTATCGAAGAAGTCACCAGCACCATGCACGAGATGAGCATCAACGTGCAAAACGTCGTAAAGAACACGCAGGTGCAAGCTTCCAGCGTCGCGGAAACGTCCGCTTCCATCGATCAGATGGTCACCTCGATCCAGCGCGTCGCGGACACCGCCAAGGTCCTTCTCGATATCGCGAATCGTTCCCGCGAAGAAGTCGTCACTGGTATCCAGACTATGGAAAAGGCTACCGACGGCCTCAACCGCACCAACAAAGCCATTCAATCTTCCGCGGAAATCATCAATATTCTCGGCCATCGCGCCGACGACATCGGCAAAATCATCGAAGTCATTGATGACCTTGCCGAGCAAACGAACCTTCTTGCGCTGAACGCCGCCATCGAAGCGGCTCGCGCCGGCGAGCACGGCCTCGGTTTCGCTGTCGTCGCCGACGAAGTTCGCAAACTCGCCGAAAAATCCACGCAATCCACCAAGGAAATCGCCGACCTTATTCAGAGCATCCAGCGCGAAGCGCGCCAGGCCGTCGAAAACATGGAGCGCAGCACGCGCATCGTGGAAGAGGGTCTGAGCCTCGGCAACGAACTCGGCACCGCCCTCCACAAGATTTCCAACGTGGTCACCGAAGTGTACAAGTTCTCCCAGGAAATCGGCGCCGCGACTAACGAACAGTCTGTCGGCTCCTCGCAAATCGCCAAAGCCACCAGCCGCCTCACGGAAATCACGCAAGAAATCAATTCGGCGGTCGAAGAGCAAGCTTCCGGAGCTCAGGCCGTTGTTCGCGCCATGGACAAAATGCGCGAGCTTGTTCAGCAGTCAGCCTCCAGCTCTACCGAGCTTTCCGCTGCCGCCGAGCAGATGCTCAAGCTCTCGCGCAATTTGCTCGACAGCATGGACCGTTTTGTTCTGGATCGTTCCGCGCAAAACCGTGGCCGCCAGTCCGAGCAGGGCTCCGCACCGCGCCGCGGGCACCAGGGTTCAAGCCGTGAACGCGAGTCGGAATACGCCGAGCTGGTGCGTTCCTAAGAAAGCGGAGATCGCTTGATGGAAAAGGAATTACAAATCGTCGGTTTCCGCATCGGAAATGAAACCTATGGCGTGCGTATCGGCGCCGTGCGTGAGATTGTCCGCGTCCCGGAAATCACCGCGGTTCCGAGCGCGCCCGATACCGTCGAGGGCGTAATCAACTTGCGCGGAAAGATTATCCCCGTGATGGATCTGCGCAAGCGTTTCGGCCACACGGAAATTACGTCGGACAAAAAGAATCGCATCTTGGTCGTGGAGTTAGACAACAAATTGCTCGGGCTCATCGTCAACTCCGCTTCCGAAGTCTTGAAGATTCCCCCATCTGAAATTGAAGCCCCCGGCTCCGTCTTTGCCGATGGCGAATCAGGATACGTCACTGGGGTTGGCAAACTAAAAGGCCGCCTGATCATCTTGCTGGATATTTCCAAGCTTTTGCATCGGCCGGAGCTCAAACGACTCGAGGAGGCCGCGGAAACCGTCGCCACTGCAAAGTAGGGCTGGCCCGATTGCATCGGGATAGCCGAACTGCCGGATAACCGCTTATTTCATGGGAACGATAACCGCTCAGATCCAGCTTACGGAAGCCGAACTCAAGCTTCTGCAGACGCTCGTCTATCAGGAATGCGGTATGTTTTTCGACGAGCGCCGCTCTCATTTTCTCAAGGACCGTCTCCAGCGCCGGCTCAAGGTTTGCCAGCTCGATTCTTTCTATAGTTACTACCGTTTGCTTACCAGCCGCGAAGGCCGGGCCGAGCTTGCTCTGCTCCTCGAGAATCTCACTGTCAACGAAACCAGCTTCTTCCGAAACAAGCCGCAGCTCGATCTTCTGCAGAAGACTGTCCTCGAGGACTTGCTGCGCAAGAAGCAGGAACGCCGCGATTGGAATCTCCGCGTATGGAGCGCCGGCTGCTCCAGCGGCCAGGAACCGTACTCCGTCGCCATTTTGATTTGCGACGCTCTTGCCTACTACTATTTGCGAAACCCGCTTCCTTTCGATATGCCGTCTCCCAAGCCTCTGATTCCCCCGCCATGGAAACTTGAAATCGTCGCTTCGGACATCAGCTACGCCAGTCTGCGCGTGGGTCAGGAAGGCGTCTTCACCGAGCAGCAAATGGAGCCGGTCGATTACACCTGCCGCTTGCGCTACTTTGAGAAATCCGGCGACAAATACGCCATCAAGCCGCAGCTAAAACAACTCGTCCAGTTCGACTTTCACAATCTCAAGACCGAATTTCTCCCTCGCCGCAACGACATCATTCTTTGTCGCAACGTCATGATCTATTTTGACGAAGCCGAACAAAAGCGCCTTATCGAAAAGTTTTGGCATTGCTTGAATCCCGGCGGCTATCTTTTTGTGGGCCACGCGGAGAGCCTTTTCGGCCTGACGCAGAAATTCCGTATGGTGCACGAAAACAACGGTACCGCCTATCAACGCGTGGAGGCGAATTCTTGAGCAAGCCTCCCGAAGATCGCAACCCGGAGCTTCGCGCTATATTTTTCGAAAGCGCAAGTGAGCTGCTGCAAACGCTCAACGAAGCCGGGCTCGAGCTCGAGGCGCATCCCGCGGACGAAGAAGTCATTCGCCGTGTACGCCGCGCGGTGCATACCCTCAAGGGTGATTCCGCCGCTTGTGGCTTTCACAAACTGAGCGAGCTCGCTCACGAACTCGAAGATATCCTCACGCCTCAAGTCGCTCAGAAGCACGGCTCGAGATTCGCCGAGGTCGTCCTCGCTGCTGCCGATGCATTCGAAGCCATGCTTGCCGCCTACCAGCGCAGCAAGAAGCTTCCGTCTCTTGAAAAGCTCCACGGCTTGATTCGTGGCTTACTCGTGGATATGGCGCCCGCTCCCGTCGCCGAAACTCCGCAAGTCCCCACGTCAATCCCCGCGAATTTTGCCTGGACCGAATACGAACAGCTCATGATCTCCGAGGCCGTTCACCGCGGCGAAAAGGTTTACAACGTCGCCCTGCGCATCGATCCGGATAGCCTCATGCGCGCCGCCGCATTCCAACTCATTCGAAATGTGCTCCACGGCTGTGGCACCCTCATCGCCTTGCGTCCAGAAGACAATCTCGCGGCCGCAACCGTCGAAATCGTCGAAGCCGCCCTCGCAAGCGTGCAACCCGAGGAGGCCATCAAAAAACGCTGCCGCATCCCCAGCATCGTTTCTGAAGTTCGAGTCGAACGCGCCGCAACCGCCGTGACGCCAGAGCATGAACTCCTCGGCGAACTTCTCGACGCTCAGGCCGCCCAAGTTGTTGCCGGTGCCGCCGAGCAAAGTGATGGCGCCGAAATCTCTAAATCCAGCCAGGCAGCCTCCGCGGTCGCCACCGTTGCGGAAAGTAGTCTGCGCGTCGATGCCAGTCGGATCGATGCGGTCATGAATCTTGTCGGTGAATTAATCATCGGCAAGTCCATGCTCCATCGCGCGCTCACGGAATTTGACCAGCGCCACGCCCGCGATCCCATTCGCGCAAAGCTCGCCGAGGCCGTTGGATTTCAATCCCGCGTTCTCGACGAACTCCACAAATGCGTCCTCAAAATTCGCATGGTGCCCGTCGAGCAACTCTTCCGCCGCTTCCCGCGCGTCGTCCGCGACGTCGCCAAGCAATGCGGCAAAGACGTGGCCTTGGACATCTCCGGACAGCATACCGATCTGGACAAGAGCATTCTCGACGCTCTCGGCGAACCCCTGATGCATCTAGTGCGCAACGCCGTTGATCACGGCATCGAGCCCGCCGACGAGCGGCTCACCGCAGGAAAACCCGCGCGCGGCACTGTCTATCTCAAGGCCTATCATCAAGGCACTCAGGTCGTCATCGAAGTCCGCGACGATGGGCGCGGCATTGACCCCGCTCACGTCCGCCAACAAGCCGTTAAGCAGGGAATTATCAAGCCCGAAGAAGCTGCCCGACTTACCGACCAGGAAGCGCTCAACCTTGTCTTCGAATCTGGTTTCAGCACCGCCGCTGAAATAACGGAAGTGTCCGGGCGCGGCGTCGGTATGGATGTAGTGCGCAGTGTTTTAGACAGACTAAAGGGCACGGTTCACATCTCCACGCAAAAAACCCGCGGCACGACGTTTCAACTCCGCGCCCCACTGACCCTCGCCAGCATTCAAACCTTGCTCTTCCGCGTCGGTGGCCGTCTCTTTGCTGTCCCACTCTCGTCCGTCGTCGAGATCTCGCGAATCCACGAACAGGAAATTCATCGCATCGATCAGCGAGAAGTGTTGCAACTCCGTGACCAAATTCTCACGCTCGTCCGCCTCGAGCATCTCAGCCGCCTTCGCTCGATAGACACCGAGCCTGCGAAGAAAAAACACTTCGTCATTGTGATCGGGGCCGCCGAAAAACGTTTCGGCCTCCTCGTGGACAGCATGGTCGGAGAAGAAGAGCTGGTCATCAAGGCTCTGCCGAGCGACATCGTCTCCAGCGATCTCGTCAGCGGTGCTTCCATTCTTGGCGATGGCACAGTCGTCTTGATTCTGAACGTGCCCGCCGTCCTCTCGCGCCTTTCTCGCGCCGTTCCTCTCGGAGCAATCGCATGAGCGCCCGCATCCGAGTTCTGGTCGTTGATGATTCCGCCCTCATGCGCAAGCTCATTCCATCTGTTCTCGCCCGCGACCCTTCCATCGAAGTCGTTGGCACTGCCATGGACGGCGCTTTCGCTTTGAAAAAAATCGAAGAGTTGCATCCCGACGTCGTCACACTCGATCTCGAAATGCCGCGCATGGACGGCATGGAAACTCTCCGTCTCATCATGCGCCGCGCTCCCATGCCCGTCATTCTTTTCAGCACGCATTCCAAGGAAGGCGGCTACGCTACTCTTAAAGCCCTCGCCCTCGGCGCCATCGACTTTGTCCAAAAGCCCCAGGACGCCGCCGCCGGACATCTCGATTCCATCGCCGATCAGCTCATCGAGAAAATCAAAGTCGCCAAGCGCGCCGCTGGTCGCAAACTTCCGGCTGCCGTTGTTTCCGATGATCCTCCCAAGGGAAAAAAGAAAAGTCATTCCACTCTTCCCCCGAATCGCATTATAGCCATCGGAATTTCCACTGGCGGCCCGAACGCTCTCCAATACGTTCTCTCGCAGATTCCCGCGGATTTTCCCGCAAGCATTCTGATCGTCCAGCACATGCCGGAAGGCTTTACGGAAATGTTCGCAAAGCGCCTCGACGAGTGCTGCGCTCTCGAAGTGCAGGAAGCGCGCTCCGGCGATCTCCTCGTTGCAGGCCGGGTTCTTATCTGCCCGGGCAATCGTCACATTATGGTTCGCCGCATGCCACGCGGAGACATGGCCGTCCTCTCCGACGGCCTTCCCGTCAACGGTCACCGCCCATCGGCCGACGTTCTCTTTCATTCCGTCGCCCAGCAATTTGGTCCCACCGCGGTCGGTCTCTTGATGACTGGCATGGGTGAAGATGGCGCCGAAGGCCTTGGTGCGCTCAAAGCTGCCGGAGGCGTGACCCTCGCGCAAAGCGAAGACACCTGTGTAGTGAGCGGCATGCCGCGCGCCGCCATTTCAAAGGGCTACGCCGGCAAAGTGATTCCCTTGGAAGGCATCGCCGCGTTCCTGGTTCAAAATTACGGCGGAGACCGCTCCAGCACCGAAAAATTCGACAAGAACGATAAACACGATAAGAACGAGAAACCGGAAAGGACACCCGTTTCTTCCCATCGCACCTAACACCGTGCCGGGAGAAGGAGAAGGCCATGCAACAATTTGCCGCTCTGTTACGGAAAGACAATCAACCCGTTCGCTACCTGGTGGTGGACGATTCTGTCTTCGCTCGCAAGAACATCATCAAGATGATTGAGATGTTCGGCGGCGAAGTCGCTGGAGAAGCCGGCGATGGTCTCACCGCCATCGCGGAGTTCAATCGCACCAAGCCCGACATCGTGCTCATGGACATCACCATGCCGCAGATGGAAGGGATCGAGGCCGTCGAGCGCATCGTTCGCCAGCATGCCGAAGCGCGCATCGTGATGGTTTCCTCGGTGGGTTATCAGGAAAACATCCTGGCAGCTCTCCAGAAGGGCGCGAAACACTTCGTGCAGAAACCCGTCAAGCCCGAGGTCCTTTACGAAATTCTCCGTTATGTTCTCAGTGACGATCCCAACGCCGCTGGCGCGCCCGTCGCCTTCGCAGGAGAGAGCCGCGCATGAGAATGGAACTCATCCAGCCGTTCATTAATGCCGCCGACGCCGTCTTTGCCGAATCTCTGCAAGCGCCGACGAAAATCCTCGATCTCTCGATGGACGAAAACACCTATCGCCGCAAAGGCGTAGCCGCGCTCATCGCCATCAAAGGGGATATCGAAGGCCGCGTCATTCTCGATCTCTCGCCGGAAGTCGCCATGAAAGTCGCCAGCCATCTCGCGGGCGAAGATGTTCCCAGCAGCGATCAAGTTGTTCGCGAGACCGTCTGCGAACTTGCCAACATGGTCATCGGAAACTCCGTCACCCTTCTCAACGACCAGGGCTTCCGCTTCAAGGTGTTTCCGCCGGAAATTCACATGAACGAAGAAGGGTTATCAGGTAGCGAGGACACCGAAGCCATGGTCATCGCCATTGAAACCCCCTGCGGACATGCGTATCTGAATATTTCCATGCACTATCTGCATCGCCGCCGCCACGAGCGCGACATCGCGTCCGTCATGGACTGACTTCGGGAATTTTCTAGCTGTTTTTCTTAACTGGTGAGGAACTGCTTCAATCCGCGGAATCGCTAGGCGGCCGAATATAAGCCGCCCCATGCCTATACAAACCCACCGCTGGGATTGCCTGAGAAAACACAATCCGTATCGGAACAAAAATCGCGCCGCTCCCTGGCGTAAACGGCACCGCCACCTCCACCCGCGATCCCTCCGGATACTCGTTCCGGCTCCGAAAACTAAGCCCGCCCTTCGACAAGTCCTCGCACACCGCCACTTCTTCCTGAAACCCTCGCCTCCGTACGCAAGCCAAAACCCGCGCTTTTACCCGTGTCCGGTTTCGCCGCGGAATCACGCGTTCTTCCATGGTTAAAGGATGCGCCGCACCCTTTTCCTGCGCCTGGATTTCCGACTGCGCCTCAATCCAGATCGAAGGGGTGTCGCAATGCTTGCAAAGCCGCGCCACGCATTTGCGCACTTCAAATGACTTCAACTCCAATTCATTCAGATAAACCACTTCGCGCCGCTGGCAGAATCCACATTCCATCAGCAGCCTGGCCAGTGCCTCATCCGCTTTGTACGGAGCAGGGAATTCGATGTCCCAGAAATCCGCATTTGGCTCACTGATCTGGATCGCGTACAAAAAACCGTCCGGCTCCTGATCGATCTCGGCCACGACGCGTGCCCGCGCCGTCTTCACCAAATCGCCTTCCATTCGCCTCAGCGTAATTTCCTGTCCCGTCGTCAGTTTTCCGTCGAGGCGCAGCACTCCGCCATTGCGGCTGACCAGCAGCGTCTCCGCAACGTGCTTTGCGGCCGCTCCTTCGCTCGTTGTCCACGATGCCTCCACGGGCATCCGGAAACTCACGCGGTCGCTCTGCCGCAGTCCCTCGCTTCGCATCGTTTCGTATGGCATAAGGTAAATTTGCCATTCCAGATTACCATCCTCATCCGCCGCCTTCTCCCCCTCATCATTTCTCTTTGTCGTACCAACTAATAGCGCTTGCTCCTAGACTCCTCGTTTCTTAACGGTTCTTAACCTGTTGCTTCTTTCGCCTTCCCGCCCCTCACAATTCCGCCATTTCTCGCCAGTTCTGTCACTCTTATTCCTAGCGGGGAAAGCTCCTCTGGTTCGCCTTGATTCACTATTCCCCTGCCTTATAGACAGTGGGCAACGTTATCACCATGAATGACCGAACCGCCGATGGCGCGTCGCACAAAGTAAGCCTGCGCGACCGCCGCTATGCTATCCGTTTTCCTTTTGCCGCCGACGCGGAAGTCCTCGATCTTGAATCCGGCGCCCGCTCCGACGGAATTACCTCGGATATCTCTCTCGGCGGCTGCTTCGTCTGCACCAGCAAGCCGCTTCCCGTCAAATCTCGCGTTCGAGTTACCCTGAAGCGCAAAGACGAAACCGTCGAAGCCCTCGCCATGATCCGCATCGTCAAACCAAGAATCGGCATGGGCCTCGAATTCCTCGACGTCGAATCCACTTCCAACTCCATCCTCTCTCGCTGGCTCGAGCAACTCCGTCGCTCACGCTGAAAACTTCCTGTATCAGATAAATATGGAATCTCGCTCCAACGAAAAAAGCGGCCCCAGTTTTCTCTGGAACCGCTTTTCCTTTTCCCAAAGTCAGCCGCTGCCCGAATGACGACAGCCTGCGGCCGGTCTCAGTTCATTTTCATTTTTTCAGTGCCGCTAGCAGCACTCGCAGCACCCTTCGAACCCTTTGCGGGAACCACAGTCTTCGCCGGTGCACTTCCTTCGGCTTCCGTTGGCGCTTTCTTTGAATTCCCACGATTGGCAGCGGTTGATGGAACGACCTGGATGATATTCATCATTCCGAGGTCCTCGTGATTCAAGATATGGCAGTGGAAGACAAATATCCCGACGTCACTCCCGCGGAAGTCGATCCGCAGCGTGACACTCGGAAATGGATGCGCGGTGTTCCCGTCCCAATTGGGAACTTCGATCATGTCCAGGTATTGCCCAGTGATTCCGGGTGCCGGCTCGTCTCCGTTGATCTCAAAGTTGTTTTGGGATTCAACCAGGAAGTGCAGCTGATGGAAGTGGAATTCGTGGTTCTCCAGCGTATGGTTTTCCACTGTCCACTCCTCGACGGTTCCTTGGGTTGCCGTGATGGCAGGGGCAGCGTTCGGATCGAAAATTTTTTCCGGTTGTCCTTGCACGTCCATAAAGAAACTTGTCGGTTGTATCTCGTTGAAGAACACGACTCGTTTAGCCGCAATAGGCGCCGTTGCCAGGCCCGCGAAGCGCTTCTGGTTGGGATTCAAAGCGGTGAATTGGCCCACGCGGTCATTGGCCGCTGCCTGGGCGGTGTCGTCCGAAAGCAGATGAACGTTAAAGATAGGTCGGTTTGGGTCATCATCGCCATTCGTTCCTGTAAGGATATTCAACGTAACCAATTGAGCTAGGCTCACGCTGGTGGAAGGCGCGTTGATAATGAACTCGACTCGGGATGCCGGAGGCAGCCGGAAGTGCCTCTCCGGAATCGTACTTCCGGGCTGCGTCCCGTCCTGCGAATTCACGGACACTCCGTCAACCGCCACCACTTGGAACGTCTGCGGCACTCCATCATATTGCAGTTGTAGGTCGAGAATGGTGTCGGAGGTCGAGTTCGAAACGCGCCAGAACTGCTTCTCACCCGGCTCCATGTTAAGAATTGCTGGCGTATAGCTGGTGTTGCCGTTCGCGTCGGTGAAAGTATTCGTCGTAATGTTGTTTACCGTAAGATCTTGAAAAGGAACCCCGTTCGGCGTCCCACCAGGGCTTTCGGTCACCGGCGGAGTCTGTAGACTTTGCACCGTGGGCTGGTCGCGCAGCACGAAAATTCGCTCGCGGAGCCCCGAAACTGCTGGCTGTATGTCCTCGATTCCGTCCACTACCAGCGCACCGGCACCGCCGCCCAGGACCGCGTGTTCGGCAATTCCGTGTACGTGAGGGTGATACCAGTAAAGTCCCGGCGGCTCATTCGTTGGAAAGGCCACGTTGTACTGGAAAGTTTGTCCGTAGTTGATCAGCGTCTTGATCACCTCATCGGAGTGGCATGTCGGAGACGTGTTCGTCCCGTGGTAGTGAATGTTTAGCGAGGACGTGGTCATTTGCGATCCGCCTGGCCCGCAGTTCGGCGGATTGATGGTCATCTCCACCGGCTCCTTCGTAGTATTGTTGGTCACCGTGATGATCAGGTGGTCGCCCGGCTTCACATGCAGCGTCGGGTTTTCCAGGCCGCTCGGGGTCATGAAGCAAAACAGAGTTCTGCCTGCGGCGTCGGTTGTGGTCTGGTAGGAGAATTGGACTGACAGCACGCCGTTCTGGCTGAACAGCGCCGCTGGCTCTTGTATGACACTGCCGGGCGCGAAGCGAGGGCAGGGATTGGGAACAGGTCTAACTGTGGCAGGCGAGCTGCTCACAGTGGTGGTAGCTTGTGCATCGGCAGAGGCCGATGCGCAAAGTATTGCAATTAACACGGACCCTACGTTCATGCACAAATGCACCAGGGTGTTTTTCTGCATTGGGAGTTTCTCCATTTCCGCCTTGGGTGGGGTAAAGCGTGTTTATGAAGCCTGTTTAAGTTACTTATCCGGTAAAGTCAAGTGAACATTGCGAGAAACTTCGGATGAATTAGGCGGAAAGGTTGGCTTGGAGACTGGCGCACCAGCCTGGGAAGTTCACCCAGTAACTAGCCTGGAAGTCGTCGACCGCCCCCGCTAATCCGCGTTTCGCCGACACGCACGCCGCCGGTTACCAACCCTCGTCGCATCAAGGCCGCGTATCGAGAGGGTGTTTGCTCTTCTCATAAAATTCATTCTGAATTTTCAGGCTCTGGTCATCCGCCTTCGCCGCACGAATCGCTTCGACAATCGCGTCGATCCAATTCTTCATGTTCCATTCGCCAAGCTCTTTTGTGGCAACCGAGCCATCACCCGAATAATGGTTAGGGAATCGCGCGTACCACCAGATTCCCGTGTACACGTCTTCAGGCAAATTCACGCGCTTCTGGTCCGCGCCAGATTCGCTCGTCGCGCGATCCAGATGCACAAGGTCGGGACGCGAGACCATAGTGTTCGATGTCTCATTTTCCCCGGCATGATAATCAATCCCCGTGGATTTCTTGCCCGGGCCACCCGGCTTACTGCGTTCGCCATCCAGAACATACACGACGTAATCGTGCGGCTTGTCCATTTGCGCCTGCCCAAACAGAGGAAGCAGGTGTTCGTTCCCCCCGTGGCCATTCACTATCAGGACTTTCTTGCACCCGTTCCGCGCCATCTCATCCGTTGTTTCCTGCAGCAGCTTCAACTGCAGCTCGAGGCTGTACGCCACGGTCCCAGCTTCGTGTTTCGCTTCAAAGATCTGTCCGAAATAATACTCGGGGAAAACGACGGCATATTCCTGCGCCACCGCTTGCAGCGAAGCGTAACGCACGTTCAGCAAATCCGTTCCCAGCGGCAAGTGCGGACCGTGCTTTTCCAGAATGCCAAAGGGCAAGAGGCATGTCCCCTTCGATTGCTGGATGCCTTGGCGAAAATCGGGGGCCGCCAATTCTTCCCACTTCGGTGAGAGCTTCACCTGCGCTCGCGCCTCTTTCGCACTGAACAAGGTGAGCACTCCAAACAAGGCACACGCAACCGCCCGAGCTTCACGACAAATCATTTCCCATCCCTCCCTGTCGCCGCGAATTCTATCGCCAGAAGGAGAAATGCGCACCATGAAACCGCTTTTGCCGGGAGGAATAAAGGCGCAGCGGCAATAGAGCCGGGCGGCGCCAGTAAGGTTCACCGTTCTAGATAATGCAACGAATGTTGCAATACGCTATAATCCCGCGAAGGTCCGCAAGGATAGGCGCATGGTCGCGGGCTTGCGGCCCCTCGTATCAGCAGAGAGGCAGGGTGACTAAACGATGCAACGTATGTTGCGACACGGATAGTCCGTGCAGCCGTTGGATTTAAGTTCCACGAAGCACTAGGGACACACCTTCTGGAGCCTTATGAAGATTGAATCCATTACTTTGCGTGAAGTTCATATGAGGCTGAAAGCGCCGTTCGAGACCAGCTTTGGAGTCTCCCATCACCGCAGAATTATTCTCGTCGAGGTTGTCGCGGACGGAGTGAGCGGGTGGGGAGAGGTCACTGCAAGTGAGACTCCGGCGTACAACTCGGAGACTACGGATACAGCCTGGCATGTAATCTCTGATTTTATTGCTCCTGCAATAATTGGGAAGAGCATCTCCTCCGCTTTGGAGTGCCCCGCGCTCATGGCCACCATTCGGGGCCATGAAATGGCGAAGAGCGGCGTGGAAAATGCTCTCTGGGATGCCGAGGCTCAACTTAAAGGAGTTCCGCTGTCCAAGTTGCTAGGCGGCACTTTGGATGAAATTGCCAGCGGAGTGTCTCTCGGTATTCGCGAGAGCCCGCAGGCGCTGGCCAGAAAAGTGGAAGAGGAGTTGCGCAGCGGGTACCAGCGGATCAAGTTGAAGATCAAGCCGGGCAAGGATATCGAGTACGTGGGGGCGGTCCGTAAAGAATTTCCAGAGATTCTGCTTTCTGTGGACGCCAATTCGGCTTACTGTCTTGAAGACGCCGCACATTTGCGAAAGTTAGATCAATTCAATCTGCTGATGATCGAGCAGCCGCTAAACTGGGACGATATTTACGCGCATTCGAAACTTCAGGCGCAGATTCAGACCGCGATTTGCCTGGATGAGTGCATTAATAATGCGAGGCACGCTCTTACGGCAATCGAATTGAAGGCTTGCAGGATCATTAATATCAAACTTGGACGCGTCGGCGGCCATAGCGAGGCGCGGCGCGTGGAGCACGTCTGCCGCACGCATTCCATTCCCGTGTGGTGCGGAGGCATGCTCGAGACGGGGATAGGCAGGGCGCATAACATTGCGATGTCCACGCTCGCCGGTTTCACGCTTCCAGGCGATGTTTCAGCCAGCAAACGCTACTGGAACGAAGATATCATCGAGCCCGAAGTTGAGGTCACGCCGAACGGCACCATTCGTGTGCCGAAAACGCCCGGCATCGGCTATGCCGTGAGGCGCGATCGAATCGAACAGCTTACTGTACGGACAAACAATTGGAATAGCCAGCGGACGGCGGCTCAAAGTGTTGCGCTGCCAAGCTCCTGAGACTCCGCGAGGAGCGGCCGCGCCAAGCTAGAAATTTGCCCCGCAGCGAACGCCCACTTCAGAATGCCAGGGACAGTGTCAACGCTTGTATCGAATTGCGGTCTCTCCAGCAAGCGAACTTGTCGGCTTACCTGAAGAAGTTGCCCGCGAAAGAAACCGCCAACGCTGACCACTAAAATAGTCTTGGCGACGGCCTCCGGAGGCGGCCACGCGAATCGCCCAGGTGGAATTCCAACGCGAACCACATCTCATCTCAGCAAATCGCTTGACAAACTTGGCCTAGCTACTTAGTCTCCCCAGACAAGAATGCAACAAATGTTTCATGCGTTTGCGGGCCTGCAAGACACTTCAGGAGCGCAGGCGACTGCTTTCTGGCAGCCATTGGTCGATTGGGAGGCTTAAACAGTGAAAAAAGTGATGCGTGCGAATCTATTGTGGATAGGTTGCGCGGCGATTTTCGGCTGCGCCGCGATTTTTGCGCAGACGCCAAATCCCGCAGACACAAAGTCGTCCGCTGTTCCTCCCAAACCTGCTGTTCCCGAGGATGCGGCACCGAAGACGCATGAGTTGACGGCTGACGACGTAGGCGCATTTCTTGACGGGTTTATGCCGCAAGAGATCGAGCATGCGGACATCGCGGGCGCCGTTGTGGCCGTCGTGAAGGACGGGAAGCTGCTTTTCGCTAAGGGCTATGGTTACTCCGATGTCAAAAAGAAAGCGCCGGTCTCGCCGGAGACGACGCTCTTCCGTCCGGGATCGATTTCGAAGCTGTTTACATGGACGGCGGTGATGCAGCAAGTCGAACTAGGGAAACTGGACTTGGATCGCGACGTCAACGATTATCTGGATTTCAAGATTCCGCCGGCGTTTGGAAAACCCATCACGCTGCGGAACATCATGACGCACAGCACGGGTTTCGAGGAGACGGCCAAGGATCTGTTTGTCGGCTCAGCGGAAGACTTGCGCCCTAACAAGGAATACCTGCAGGTGCACATGCCTGCGAGGATTTTTCCGCCGGGCACGACGCCGGCGTACTCGAATTACGCAACCACGATGGCGGCGTACATCGTGGAGCGCGTTTCCGGACAGAACTTCAACGACTACGTGGATGAGCATATTTTCAAACCGCTGAACATGACGCACGCTACGTTTCGTCAACCCCTGCCAGAGGCGCTGAAGCCGTTTATGTCGAACGGATACGTTCTCGGGTCGGGCGAGCCGAAGCCGTTTGAATTTGTCCAAGTGGCCCCTGCCGGTTCGCTTTCAGCTTCGGCGGTGGACATGACCCATTTTATGATCGCGCACCTGCAGAACGGACACTACGGAGACGGACAAATCCTGAAGCCGGAGACTGCCGTCCAGATGCACGCCAGGCAGGAGGGATGGCCGCCGGCGATGAACGCCATGGCGCTGGGATTTTATGAGCAGTCGAGAAACGGACATCGGCTTATAGGGCATGGCGGAGACACAGTCTCTTTCCACAGTAACTTGCATTTAATTCTGGACTCCAACGCTGGATTCTTCGTATCGTACAACAGCCCGGGGCGGGCGGAGATCGATCCGCGAGGCTTGTTATTCGATAAATTCATGGATCGCTATTTTCCCGCGGCTCCAACGAACGAGCCGGTGCTCGCGACCGCCGCTCAGGATGCTCGGAGTGTTGCCGGTACTTATGAAGTCAGCCGGCGATTTGAAACGAACGTTTTGGCTGTGACCACAGTGCTTGGCGAAACGAAAGCGACCTTCAATCCAAAAGACAATACGATCTCGATGGGTTTTAAGGGCCTGAACCAGCAGCCGTTGCATTTTCGAGAGATTTCTCCGATGGTATTTCGCCAGGTGGATGGGCCCGCGAAAATTGCGTTCGTAAATGACGCCGCGGGCCGCCGCGTTGCGTATATCGATTATCCGTTCATGGTATTTCAGCAAGTGAACCACACATTTGACAAGCAGATCGTGAACTACGTCATCATCGGATTCAGCTTGTGCGTGATCGTGCTGACTTTGCTGATGTGGCCCATCGCCGCGATGATTCGGAAGCATTATGGAAAGCCTCTCACGTTGGATCCCGGCGCGAAGCGGTTGCGTATGCTCGTGCGTTTGACTTGCTTTGGGATGGTGGCCTTCGTCATTGGATTTCTGATTTTTATCAGCAGAACCAGCAATCCGTCTGGTCTTTCGGAGCGCAGTGACTTTTGGCTGCATCTTCTGCAAATTCTCGGGCTGCTGACCGGCGTCGGCGCCTTGGTTGCCATATACAGCAGCCTGAAGTCCTGGGGCGATGGCCAGCAATGGTTCTGGTACAAGCTCTGGAATACGTTCCTCGCGCTATCGTCCGTGGGATTCTTCTGGTTTATTTATCACTGGCACCTGCTGAACTTCCATTTAAGTTACTGAGCGGGCGGGGGAGCCAGAGGACTTTCGTCCCAATCTCAAGGACGTGGGAAACGTCCACGGAAAATCTCCATGTTACTGGCCGACGGCGGGGAGAGTAACGAGCAGAGCCTTGGCTCCATTCCAAAGAATTTGCACGCCGATGCAGACCAGCAAAAACGACGATAGGCGCATGATCACGCCCATCGCCGTGGCGCCAATTGCGCGCGCCAAGCGATCCGAAAAACCGTAACAGAGGTAAATGCTGATCGCGATGATGGTGGACCCAATGAAGATCGCGAGCATACCTAACAGGTTCCAGCCGTGGTGGCGAGCTACGTTGGCTCCCAGCGTGATGGCCACGGAAATCGAACCGGGACCGACGGTGAGAGGCAGCGTCAGCGGATAAAATGCGTTCTTGAATTCGTCGCGAGGACTGACTTTTTTCCGAACTTTTTCCTCGCGGTTGTCATCATCATCGTCGCTGCGATTCAGCATGGCCCAGCCTGTGGAAATTACGATGAGTCCGCCGCCGACCTGAACCACCGGCAGGGAAATTCCGAAGAAAGTCAGAATGTACGTTCCGACAAGGCAGGAACAAACCAGAAGGATAAAACTGTTCATGGCGACGCGGCGGCCGAGGGCGCGTCGCTCGGAAGCTGAATAGTCCCGCGTCATCGTCAGAAAAATAGGGCTGCCGCCCAGCGGGTTGACGATGGGGAACAACGCGCTGAGAATTAATAGCGTGTTTTTTGCAGCTTCCAGCAAACACTTTCTCCGGGACTGCGAGTATAGCCGAGACCTGTAGCGGCGTCACAACGCGCGCCTCGACTTTAGCTAACTTCCTCTATAAGAGCCTTGCTCGCGGACGAGGACGTGAGCTAGAGTCGCGGTTCCACTTTGGGGAAAACTATGGCGACGAAGCAAAAAACAATGCAAAGCGGGCATGGCAGGCCGGGCGAAAAGGTCAAGGTCTTGCTAACGCGTGACCGCATCCACCGGCGAATCCTGGAGATCGCAAAACAAATTCGCCAGGACTTCCCCGACGAACCGCTGCTGTTGGTCGGCGTGCTGAAGGGGGCGGTTTTCTTTTTGTCTGATCTCGCGCGGGGAATCCCGGGTGAAGTGTCGCTTGATTTCATTGCCGTGTCGAGCTACGGGAAGGACACGAAGACCTCCGGGCAAGTGCGACTCACAAAAGATCTGGATGCGAGCATTGAAGGCCGGACCGTCATTGTCGTGGAAGATATTTTGGATACCGGAATGACGCTGCAATATCTCTTGCGGATACTGGAACAGCGCAAGCCGAAGCGGCTGCGCGTTGCGGTGCTGCTGGACAAGCCTGAACGCCGCATTGCGGCGGTGCAAGCGGACTACGTGGGCTTCAGCATTCCCAACGAATTTGTGGTCGGCTTTGGGCTGGACTATGCGGAGCGCTACCGCAATCTACAGGGAGTCGCAGTGCTCTCTCTGAAACCGCAGGACAAAGCGGCAAAACCAGACAAATAAGCGAACTGCGATACGCGGCGCAATGCTGGCCCCAACCCTCCGCGCCAAATTGGAAATCAGCGGCGCTAATTTTCAAGAAGGACGAGGCACAGCCGCGCTGCGGCTGCCTGCTATAATAATAGGAGTTCATGAATCCCGCGAACGAACATCCAGAGTCCACGGCTGTCGAACCTGCGGCGACTGCGGTCGCCGAAGTTTCCGCTGAAGTGCTCAGCACGCTTGCCGAGATCGGAGAAGAGGTCAATTCTTCGCTCGATCTGGACGAAGTGCTGGCGCGCTCTGCGGCGCTCATCAAACGGCACATCGACTACGAAATTTTTGGCGTACTGATGATCGAAGGAGACGGCGCGTACCTCAAGCACAGATTTTCCATCGGCTACCCCCGAGAACTTGCGGACAATTTGCGCGTTCCGATTGGGCAGGGAATTACGGGGACGGCGGCAGCCACGGGGCACCCGGTGCGGGTGAGCGACACGTCGAAAGATCCGCGGTACATCAATGCGATTGAGAGTGTGCGCTCCGAGCTGGCTGTTCCGCTGATGCTGCAAGGGAAATGCGTGGGCGTGCTGGATATCCAGAGCCGTCACCTGGATTATTTCACGCGGGAGCAGCAGAGCATATTGACGCTGCTGGCGAGCCGCTTGGCTGTGGCTATTGATAACGCGCGGTTGTTCCAACGCGTGCGGGCGCAGGCGGACACATTGCTTCTGCTGAATGAAGTGGGGCGCGAGACGAGTTCCATTCTTGACGTCGAGGAATTGTTGCGCCGCGCCGCCGAACAGATCAAGCGTGTGATTGATTACCAGATTCTGAGCATCATGCTGTATGACGAGGCCCAGAAAGTGTTTCGCCACCGCGTGGACGTGAAACACGGGCAGCGCGTTCAAGGAAAGATGCGCGTCGCCGCGAGCGAAGGGATTGTGGGCGCGGCGGCGGAGTTGAAAGAGCCGGTGCTTGTTCCGGATGTGACCGTCGATCCGCGGTACCTGATGGTGAATCCGGAGACGCGTTCGGAATTGGCCATTCCGATGATGCACAAAGGGAAAGTCATTGGCGTGCTGGACCTCGAAAGTCCGCAACTCAATTATTTTACCGAGGACCACGTTCAGACGTTGTCGATTCTGGGAGCCAATCTTGCCGTGGCTCTGGAAAATGCGCGGCTCTACGAGCAAGTGGCTCGCGACGAGGCGCGTCTGGAACGCGATCTGCAGGCGGCGAAGCGCATTCAGGGCGCGTTGTTGCGGCCTGTGCCCACCGAAGATTTCGGCTTGGACATCGCAGCGAGGTACCTTTCGGCTCGGGAAGTGTGCGGCGATTTGTACGAATTCCTGCGCTACGGGCCGCAGCAACTTGGAATTGCTCTCGGCGACGTAAGCGGGAAGGGAACTGCGGCGGCGCTTTATGGCGCTGTGGCCATCGGCATTATGAGGAGTCTTGCTCCGCAAAAACTGCAACCTGCGGAAATGCTCAAGCAAATGAACCAGATTGTCGGCGAGCGGCGCATCGAAGGGCGCTTCATGACGGCATGTTTCGCGACGTGGCAGAGAGGGCGGAGCAAACTGCGCATCGCGAACGCGGGGCAGTCGCAACCGCTGCTGTATAAGGACGGACGGTGCGACAAGGTTGCGCTCACGGGATTCCCGCTGGGGATTTTTGAAGAAGTCAGCTACGACGAGTGGGGCGTGTCGCTCGATCCCGGCGATATTCTGGTATTTCATTCCGACGGCATCGCGGAGACGAGTAACAGCGAGGGACAGTTCTTCGGAACGGAAAAATTGCGGAAGCTCATTGAGCAACAGCATGAAGTCAGCGCTACGGAGCTGGCCGATCTGGTTTTGCGCGAGGTGGATTGGTTTGCCCAGGGCGCGCCGCTGGCGGATGACCGGACGCTCGTGGTGTTGAAGGTGCGATGAGCGCAAACACCGCCAATCCGCGAAAAAAATTGACATATGTCGACCCCGCCGAGTTCACGCCGCAGTTCGCGTGGAAAAAGTCCGCGCGGGAGAAGGGCGTTGAACACGTTTTTTGCGAGGGCGTGGACCTGACCAGTACCGCAGCGTCGTTTGGCACGCCTACCTACGTCTACAGCCGAGCGGCGATAACGGATGCTTACCAGGAGTTTGACCGCGGGCTCAGCAAGATTCCGCGCACCATTTGCTTTGCAGTGAAATCCAACGGGAACCTTTCCCTGTTGAATCATCTGGCAAAGATGGGGAGCGGCTTTGACATTGTTTCCGGCGGCGAGCTCGAACATCTCGGTCGTCTCGGAGTTCGTGGCGACCGAATTGTGTTTTCGGGAGTGGGCAAGACGCGGCACGAAATTCGCGATGCGTTGCGATATTCGCCCTCCGCGCGCTCCGGACGGACTGGCGGGCGCGGCGGAATTCTTCTTTTCAATGTCGAGTCCGAAGCCGAGTTGGAAATCCTGCTGGAAGAAGCAGAACGCAACGCAAGGCGCGGCGGAAAAATTCCCGCTGTCTCGATTCGTGTGAATCCGGATGTTGCAGCGGGTGGTCACCCGCACATTGCTACCGGAAGCCACACTCACAAGTTCGGTCTTGATTGGCCGGAGGCTCGGCGGCTGTATCTTGCTCACAAAGATTCCAGGTATTTGCACTGGAAGGGCATCAGCGCGCACATCGGTTCGCAGATTGTTTCGCTCTATCCATTTCGCCGGGCGTTTGGCCGCATCGCGGGCTATATTGCGGAACTCCGGCGAGCGGGAATCCAGCTGGAATATCTCGATTTGGGCGGCGGACTTGGCGTGCGATACACGAATGAGAAAACTTCCTCGCGTGTAGCCTACGCGCAGATGGTGGCGAGCCTCGTTCGTCCGCTTGGGTTGCACCTCCTGCTTGAGCCGGGACGCTCGATCATTGCCGCGTCCAGCATATTGCTGACGAAAGTGATCTATACAAAACGAAACCGCGGGAAAACATTTGTTGTCGTCGATGCGGCGATGAATGATTTGCTGCGGCCAGCACTATATGGGGCGGTCCATCCGATTACACGCATCGCGCGTGAATCTGGCGGCAAGAAACATCCGACGGAACGCGTGGACATCGTGGGGCCCGTCTGCGAGACGGGCGATTGTCTGCTTCACGACTGGCCGCTCGGCGAAGCGAAGCCGGGCGATTTACTGGCGATCTGGGTCGCGGGAGCCTATGGAATGACGCAGGCCTCCAACTACAATGCGCGGACGCGGCCGAGCGAAGTGTTGATCGAAGGGACGCGAAGCAAACTCATTCGGCGGCGAGAAACGCAGGATGATTTGCTGCGGACAGACGTGCTTGGGGCGACAAGACGTTGACGGCTCGTGGTAGCGCCGGAGTGCGTGTTATTGCTTATTCGTGTGAGCTGGTTGGATTCCTTTCCGCATCAATGACTCTTTGAAGAAAGAAGCACAGACTGAAGTCTGTCCCACTTCGATGGAGCCCTACCCCCTGTTTTTTGTAAGTGTTGATTCTAAATAGTTTAGCTCCCACGTAAGTTGATTAAAATCAACAGTAGCGAGGGGGTGTGTAGATGTTGAATTTAAAAGGAGTTAGCGGAGCCGCTATCAGGGCGGCGGGGAAACAGGGTACGCGCCACGGAGAGGGCTTCTTCGCGGTCGCGGGGGAGGGTCGACGTGCACTTGGCCTTGGTGGCGCTTTTGGTGCGGGCTCTTGCGGACGCGATGGGGTTTGCGTTGAAGAAGCTGTGGGTTGGGGCGGCGTCGAAGTGGCGGGTTGTTGAGGCCGCGTTTGCGTCTGGGCGGGTTGGGATGGTTTTGATGGCGCCGGTTGGGCAGGTTGCTTGGATTGGGTTGCGGGTTGGGGTGGGTTTTGTTCGGGTTCGCCGGCTTCCTGCTGAGAATTCTCGTAGTCCGAGTTCAGTTTGACGGACTTGCGGACGGCTTCGCGCCAGCCGTCGGTGCTGAAGGCGTTAATGTATTCGTCCTGGGAGAGGTGAATGGTCTGTATCAGGCTTTGGATCATGTAGGCCACGGTGCGGGCGAGTCTGGGTTTTATATCGCCGCGTACTACGGCGGGGATGAGGCGCGAGAGGGCGGTGCTGAGATCGCAGGCGGAGAGATAGTCGCCGGAGAAGAAGTAGGCGAGATCTTCGCCTAACTTTTCTGCAGCTTGGGCGCGGGCCTCCTTTTGAGCGTGATAGAAGCAGAAGTGAGGATGACGTCCGGTGCGAGGAGTGCGGCAACGGCGGCCATCGGTGAACGAGAATAGACACAAGGACACGCGGTCCTTTGAACTGAGCGAGGACATAAAAGTCTCCTTAGACTGAGTTTTGAGATTTGACGGATGGAAAAGAAAATGCCGGGCTAAAGCCCGGCGCTACGTGGCCCAAAAACAAAAACGCCTCGCGGGTGGCGAGGCGCACTTCTCAACAAAATGATTATACCGAAATAGTAATGAGGCGGTCAAGGGAAAATGCGCCTCTCCCGGCGGACGGGCGGCTGCGGAGACTTCAATATAACGAGGGTTGAGTCCTAGAACTGGACTTATCCGGTTGGCCAACTAACCAGGCATGTAAAATTCAATCAATAAACACAAGCGCGTTTATCGGTACGAAACCCAACGGACGACTAACAACTTCCGAGCCCGTGACTCGGCCGCAATTCTAAGAGGCGTCCGTAAAGGGGCCGTTCGGAGTCACTTCGACGAGTACCCGACTATTGATCCCGGTGGCAGCAAACGATAGTTCCCGGGTGACTGATATTGGAACGGACCATTTCTGGTTTATTTTGGAAAATTCATCCGGTGCAACAGATCTTGAAACCGTAGGTCGGAGCGGATAGGGTCGATCCGCAAGTCGGCTTTAAGGAAATAGGCCAGGTCGGGGGATTTTTCTTTGTAAGCTTTTTCAAGAAATTCAAAGGCCTTATTCTTGTTTCCCAGGCCCGCATAGATCACCGCTATCATATACGGCGAGACGTACTGAGTTTTCGACTGGGTCTGTAACTCCCGAAGTATTTTCTCCGCCTCGATTCGTTTACCTGCGAGCGCGGAAGCGTGTGCTACTCCGGCTATTGGGTCAGTGTCGGCTTCCGATAACTCGACCCCTCGCCGGTATTCGGGAATGGCTTGCGCTGGCCGACCTGAACCTTCATAGCCCACCGCCAGAAAGTAGTGACTCTGCCAGATGTTTGGATAAGCGGTGACCGACTTCTGTCCGGCTTCGACGAGCGATGTGTAATCGCGCTGGTGATAGTAAACACCGGCCTGCTGGAGGGATATGAACGGATAGGCCGGATCAAGCTGCCGCATTTTTTCCACTTCGGCCAGGGCCTCGCTGCGCCGACCACTCCAAGATAAGTACCAAACCAGCGTCTCGTGACTCTCCATGGAGTTAGCATTTAGCTCGACCGCATGGCGCAGCTCCTTCTCGGCCTCTGTCCAGTTCCATTCATATCGCCAATCGAGATATCCAAGCGAGCCATGAGCCTCGCCGAGTGCCTGGTCGAGCTGCAAGGCTTTGTGGATGGCTGCGCTGCCTTGCCGATAAGCGTCCTGAGGGGGCACGAGTCGATAAGCACCGAGGTCGAGATAGCAATCCGCGAGTCCTACATAGGCAAGCGCAAACGTCGGGTCTTTTCGAGCGGCCTCCTCATAGTAACCTTGCGCCTGTTTAAGACCCGCACGCGTGCTGAGCCCTTCGTAAAATCTCCCTTTCAAATAGGCCTCATAAGCGTCCGGATTGACTGGGGGTGTAGACCGGAGCTGAGCCTGTTGTTCGGGAGTCAACTGCAATTGAATCTGCTGTGCTACGGTCTGTGCCACTTCGCTTTGCAGGGTAAGGACGTCTCGAAACTCGCGATCATACGCTTCCGACCAGAAGTGCTCGTCAGTCGCTGCGCGGATCAACTGGGCGTGGACCCGAATCCGGTTACGCTCTCGAATAACAGATCCTTCCACAATGGCATCCACGCGGAGCGCCTTGGCAATTTCTGGTACTGCGAGCTGGCTATTCTTGAAGCGCATGACCGAGGTGCGAGAAATAACCCGCAGATCACGAATCCTGGAGAGACGGCCGATAAGGGCTTCGGTCATGCCGTCCGCGACGTATTCCTGCGACGGATCTCCGCTTAGGTTTGTTAACGGAAGCACAGCCAGGGAACGAATCACCGGAACGGCAGGCACAGCGAATCGATGGCGCCATTGGCGCCACCCCCAGCCGCCGACCGCAAGAGCGAACACCGCGATTGCAATGAGCCACACCCTTCGGCCGCGAGCAATGGAAGGCGTTTGCGCAACTCCTGGAGTTGGAGGAACGACGGACGCCACAATGCCGGTTTCAGCGCCAGCCGCGCTCAGCGGTGCAATGAAGCGGTACCCCCGGCGCGCCAAGGTCTCCACATAGCGCGGTTGATCGGCAGAGTCGTTCAATGCCGCCCTCAGGCGCTTGACTGCCGCGTTCAAGCTGTGTTCGAAATCGACAAATGTATCCGTTGGCCAGAGCTTTTTCTGCAACTCCTCGCGCGTGACCAGTTCCCCAGGCCGCTCCAGCAACATTTGCAGGATCGCGAGCGGCTGGCCCACCAAACGAATGCGGATTCCCGCCTTGCGCAACTCCTGTCTATGGGATGCGAACTCGTAGACCCCAAAACACACGACATTCGGCTTGGATTGCGTGGTCACCTGCTTGGGGCTCCGATTAATCCGAAGTATATCCCTATTCGGTACGGCGCAGTAACGATGTCACCGCACGCCGAAAGGCCCCAAGAATCAACAACTTTCGGTGTCGCCTACGTTTCGCTCGCGCTGCATTGACACAACCCGAGGGAATGCTTGATTGTTACCGCCGCACCGCTCTGGAGGAGGCATGAAAAATCTACTTACTTTGCGTTTTCGCTCAACTCTCTGCCGATGTGCCTTGCCGATCGCTCTCCTTCTTCCGTCTGCGGCCCTGGCCGATACTTGGCAAATCCAGGTCGGAGCGCAAAACGGCGATCGAGCTCATCAGGCGCTTGCTTTTTTGCCCAACGAGATTTGGATTCACGCAGAGGACAGCATTACCTGGTCATTTCCAACCAATGAAGTTCACACCGTCACGTTTCTAGCGCTAGGTCAGGTTCGACCCAATCGCTTCACCGGTTGCGCGGGCGGGCTGCCTCCCGACGGCCGAACTCCTGATTTTTCCGTCTTCGATAACAACACCTGTGTGAATAGCGGCATCCTTACAAATGCTGACGGGCAGACATACACGGTAAGCTTTCCCTCGCCCGGTAACTTTAAGCTTGTGTGCCTGGCTCATCCCAACATGACCGCCACCGTCCACGTGTTGGATTCGGGGATGCCATTGCCGCATGACCAGGCTTTTTACGAACGTCAGGCTGACCGCCAGCGCGCCGCCTTGCTCTCGGACGCCAAGGCTTCGGCGCACGTCCACGAGGAGGGCGACAACACCGTAGTGGCTGGTGCCGGTAAGATCATTGGCACTGCTGGAGGCACAGAAACGGCTTCGGTTATGCGCTTCATGGACGCGGTGAAAGTCATCCATGTCGGCGAAACCGTGGAGTGGACCACGGCAGAGGCTGTGACCAGCCACACCATAACCTTCGGGCCTGAACCCGACAATCAACATCAGATTCCGCCTTCTTCCAACGTCACGATGGATGTGGATGGCGCTCGGCACGCCTACCTCAGCTCCCCTTCGGATGCTGTGCACTCGGGCTTCATTACCGAACTGCCGCAAGATCGCATTGGTCTGGCGCAGGTTCCGTTCAACCTCAACAGCGCAACGCGCTTCCGGGCGACCTTCACCCAGCCCGGCAGTTACCAGTACAAATGCGTGCTGCACGATGAGTTGGGAATGGTGGGAGTAATCATCGTCCTGCCGTAGCCGAGAACCTGCAAGCGTAATTGGAAAACGCGAATTTGTTTCAGGCCGCCGTTTCGGGGGCTGCAAAGGCGGATAGCTGCGCTGAGGGGCAGAAGAGATTCTCCACGAGTGGCAAACCGGAAGTAATCCAAATCGGGACACGCGCATAGGTAATGAGAAGTCGGCTTGCAGGAAGTGATCTCCGCCCTTGGCATCGACTCCGAACGGATGAAGGGGTACCCGGAAGTAATCCACTTGGACGATTAACGCGGTTACCGGGCAATGAAATCGAGTCCCAACAGACTGGGTATACCTTATATTTGAGTTCCGTAATACGATTGTCTTGTCATGGCTTTTGGTCGCGCAGTCGTTTCCCGCCGAAGCGGCATTTCCGCTCCGCTACAGTCGCGCTATTATTTCCTCAATTGGAGGTGCATCCGTGGCTCACTACAGCAGGCGTGAATTTCTGAAAACCGGACTGGCCGCCGGGGGCTTTGTTGTAACCGGGAGCCTTCCGGGGGGCACGGCGCGGCAGAGGGCGACAGATTGGGTGACGCTGGGAAAATCGGGAGTGAAAGTGACGCGGCTTGCGTTTGGCTGTGGCAGCTTCAGCGGGCAGGTGCAGCGCGAATTGGGACAAGACGGGTTTACGAGGCTGGTGCGCTACGCCTACGACGGCGGGATTCGTTTCTTCGAGACGGCTGAGTCTTACAGCGAGATGCACAGGATGCTGGGAGTAGCCCTCAAGGGCATTCCGCGCGATAGCTATCGCATTATGTCGAAGGTGACGACGCGGCAGGGTGTGAATCCGCAGGAGAAATTCGACGAACTGCGGAAACTGGCGAACACAGAGTATTTCGACATTATGCTCTTGCACTGGCAGCATAGCGCGACTTGGCCGACCGACACGCGAAGGTGGCAGGATGAAATTCTGGAGGCGGAGTCCAAGAAGGTGATCGTGAGTCACGGGGCGTCGGTTCACGGGCTTCCAGCGTTGCGGCAATTCCCGGGAGACAAGTGGCTGGACATCGCGATGATCCGGATGAATCACAAGGGTGTTCGAATGGACGCCGAGGATTACGGCACCGACGGGCTGGGTAACGTGCCGGAAGTTGTGACGCACGTTCAGCAGGTGCGCAAAGATGGAATGGGCGTCATCAGCATGAAGCTGGTGGGAGAGGGCACATTCAACCGCGAGGATCGCAAGGCGTCGATGAGATTCGCGTTTAGGAACGCGGGAGTCGATTGCGTTACTGTCGGGTACAAGAACACGGCGGAGATCGATGAGGCGCTCGAGAATGTGAATCTAGCACTCGTTTAAGAACGGACCCAAAAGTAACAGGTCACACTCATGGCAATCCCAAGCAGTAGTGCAGCAGATACTCCTATGAAGTCGTGTCGCAGACCGTCTCGAACGACCCAGAGGACCACAATCGTGAACCCACCGATCGTGCGAGCGAAGAACAAACTCCAACGAAAGGGCTTTGTGGGCTTGCCCATGGAATGGTTCTGATTGCTAAGCATTCTCTATCGGCCAACCGCCCTCCCTCCAGGTCCCGCAGTACCAAAGACTCTTTTAAGAACTACACCTCGCCCCACTTTAGTTTGTTGCGGAGGATTTCGAAGTAGGACTTTTTGGGGGGCTGGATTAGTTTGAGGCATCTGGGGGAACGCGTGATTCGAACGCGATCTTCCGATTCCATGGGAATGCCTTTTTGGCCATCCAAGGTCAAGAAAGCCGATTCGGCATCTCCGGCTAGCTTGATTTCGATATTGGAGGAATCGCGGACGACGACGGGACGGTCGGTGAGAGTGTGAGGGCAAATCGGAGTTATGACGAAAGCTTCGACGGCGGGATGAACGATGGGACCGCCGGCCGAGAGAGAATAGGCGGTGGAGCCGGTGGGAGTGGCGAGGACAAGACCGTCGGCGCGGTAGCGGCAGACGAAATCGCCGTCGATGGAGAGTTCCAGCTCGATCATGCGGGCCAGGGCGCTTTTGTTGACGACGGCGTCGTTCAGGACGTGTTGACGATCCAGGACGGTCCCGGCGCGCAAGTGTTCGACCTGGAGCATGACGCGCTCGCTCATCGAAGATCTTCCAGCGAGGGTTTCTTCGAGCGCGGGGTAGAGCTCTTCGACTGTGAAACTTGTGAGGAAGCCGAGGCTGCCCATGTTGATGGGGAGAATGGGAATGCAGCGAGAGGCGGCGACGCGGGCGGCTGCGAGGAGCGTGCCGTCACCGCCCAGGACGAGAAGGATTTGCGCGTGGTCGGCAAGCTCCTCGCGTGTGAATGCTTTCGAGGGACTGGGGAGAGCAGAGGCGGTTTCTTCGTCGTAGATAACTCGCAGGCCGCGAGCTTCCAGCCATCGGAGAAGGTCTGGAACGACGGCGGAAAGGTTGGCGCGACGCGGACGCGAGATGACACCGATCGTCTGGAAGAGTGGAGATGGCTGCATGATTGTCTGGGATTCTACTTCAGGAGTCCTTTACGAGCGTGGAGAAAATACTCTTGATTGCCCTCGGCGCCGGTTAGGCGGCTCGGGCGCACATTCAGGCAGGTTAGTCCGGCGGCTTCAGCGCATTTTCGGACCTTGGCGATGGCTTTTTCGTGGAGACGGACATGGGGGACGATTCCGCCGGGGCCGATGTCTTCGCGAGGGAGTTCGAATTGGGGTTTGACGAGAATGAGAAAAGTCGCGTCTGGTTTTGCGCATGCGGCGGCAGGAGCAAGTATTTTGCAAACGGAAATGAAGGATACGTCGGCGACCACGAGATCGACTTGTTCGGGTACGTCGTTGCGGCGCAGTCCGCGAGCGTTACATTTGATGGAGTAAACCAGCGGATCCTGCTGAAGCTTCCAGGCAAGTTGGGCTGTGTTTACATCGACTGCGTAGACTCGGGCGGCGCCGCGCTGGAGCAAACAATCCGTAAAGCCGCCGGTCGAAGCGCCCACGTCGAGACACACGAGGCCAGCGGGATCTATCTGAAAGTCCTCCAAAGCGGCTTCGATCTTTAGTCCTCCGCGGCTGGCATACTTTAGTTGGCGGCTCTTCACTTCGAGTTGTGCGTCGCTTGCCACCGGCACTCCGGATTTCAGCTCGGGAATGTTGTTCACGAGGACCTCGCCGGCGAGGATCATGGCTTGGGCTTTTTGTTGGGATTCGGCGAGACCGCGTTCGACTAGAAGAAGATCGAGGCGCTTGCGCGAAGATTTCGGTTTCATGGCGCGTGGGCGGGTCAAGCGCGGCGCTGGACTAGGTATTCGGCGATTTCGCGGAGGCGGGCGGCGCGGTCGGCGTAGGGCGCGAGTTCGCTGATGGCTTTTGCGGCGAGATCGCCCGCGATTTGGTGCGAGCGTTCGAGGCCGTGGACAGCGGGATAAGTTGCTTTTTGCTGAGCGGCGTCTTTTCCGGCAGTTTTTCCGAGGGCGGCGGAAGTTTCTTCGACATCGAGAATGTCGTCGGTGACTTGGAAGAGCAGGCCTAGGGATTCGCCGAAACTTTGCAGGCGGGCAACGTCTTCGGCCGAGGCGCCGGCGCACAGGGCGCCGGAAGTTATGGAAGCTCGAATTAACGCGGCGGTTTTCGAACGGTGAATGTATTCGAGCATTACTGGATTGATGGGCTTGCCTTCAGCTTCGAGGTCGGCAACTTGTCCGCCAACCATGCCGTTGATTGTGCCTGCGGCGGCGGAAATTTCTGCAAGCATGGCGACGCGGCGGTTCGCGTCGACGGGAGCGGCGGCAATGGTTTCGAACGCGAGCGTTAGCAGAGCGTCGCCGGCGAGAATGGCGGCGGCTTCGCCGAATTTTTTGTGGCTGGTGGGTTTGCCGCGGCGGAGGTCGTCGTTGTCGAGCGCGGGGAGGTCGTCGTGGATGAGGGAGTAGGTGTGGATGAATTCGATGGCGCAGGCGGGATAGTGCGCCGGGGCCACGTTCGAATCGAAGATGCGGGCGGTTTCCAGGCAGAGGATTGGGCGGATGCGTTTTCCACCTGCGAAGACGCTGTAGCGCATAGCTTGGTGAATCGACGGCGGGGGAGCGGTTTCCGCGGGCATCAAGCGATCCAGGGACGCATCGACCTCGACGCGGTCTTCCTCAAAGAAAAGGGGGAGCTTCATTGTCACGGGAGGATCGCGGGCGAAGCGAGAGGCGGCGCAATCACGATTCGCTCTCGCCTTCGGGATCAAACGGCTCGGCGGTTAGTTTGCCGTCGGCTTTTTTAAGAAGGATTTCGACGCGGCCTTCGGCCTCTTCCAGTTGTTTTTGGCATTCGCGGGAAAGGGCTACGCCTTCTTCGAAAAGTTTCATGGCGTCGTCGAGCGAAAGCTGCGGGCTTTCGAGGCGGCGGACGACCTCTTCGAGGCGAGCGAGGGAGCGCTCAAAATCCGGCTTCTTGGGCGGCTCGGGTTTTTTGGGAGCGGGTGAATTCACGCGATCGGCCTGTGTCCTTGGATTTTATTTTTGACAGTGCGCACAAAAGAAAGTTGAACGGCCGCCTTGCGCGATGCGGGTAATTTCATTCCCGCAACGGTGGCATGGTTTACCCTCGCGGTCGTATGCGCGAAGGATTTTTTCCAGACCTTGAAACCACCAATTAGCATCGCGAAAATCGGGCGGCGGATGCAGACAGCATTCTAAGGCACGCGCGAGAACGGAAACAATCGCTTTGTGAAGGCGGCGAGCTTCTGCGCGGTTCAGAGCGTTTGCGCGGCGGCGTGGGTCGAGGCGCGCATGCCAGAGGGATTCGCAGGAATAGATGTTGCCAATGCCGGCGATGCGGGTTTGGTCGAGCAAGAACTCCTTGAGGGGGCGCTTGGAGTCAGCAAGAAGGTCTGTGAGTCTGGCGGGTGTGAAATCGGGCGAAATTGCGTCCACGCCTAGACTGGCGAGCGCGGGGCAGGCTTCCGCAGTTTCCCACACTTGAACGCGGCCGAAATGGCGCTGGTCGGCGAAAGCCAGAACGCCTTTGTCGAGTTCAAAGGCTACGTCAACGTGGACGCCGGAGTTCGGCTGGTTAGCGGCTTCGGCCATTTGCTTCGCGCGGGAAAACCAAAGCAGGTGGCCGTCGAGTTTGAAGTGGAGCGTGACGATTCCATGAGTTAGTTCCAACCAGAGATATTTGCCTTTTCTTTGGACTGAGAGGATTCGCTGGCCTTCTACAAATCGTGCGATGTGCGAAGGATTCTGCGGTTTAGTAGCGATTGCGTGCAGGACGTGAACGCAGTGAATCCTTCGCTGCTCGACCAGGGGGCGCAACGTTCGCGCGACGGCTTCTACTTCGGGCAGCTCAGGCATGAATGAGCTCGGTTCGAATCATCAAAATGGAGTTAGTTTCAGCGTGTGCTTGCGTGTTTTCGCTTCCGCGGCATCGCCGAAGGGAGCGACAATCGGTTTGCCCTCGTACCAATAGGAAAACTGATCGGTGTAATGCCCGCTGCCGACTTGGCCGGATTCGCCTGCGGGAAGGAGAAGAATGGAGTCATCCCAGTTGGCGAGATTGGCGATGAAGCGCATCGAAGGGCCGTGGCGCTTTGTTGCGGCGCGGACGCTGTAGCCGGTGCCGGACTGCGGTTTATTCGTGATGCTGAGAAGCCACTTGAGGAAGCCTTCGCGGCCGATGGGATGCAGCATATCCAGGGAATTCATTTCTTTCCACTGCCAGTCATTGACGCGCTCGCTTTTTGTTTGTTCCGCAAGCATGGAAACGGCCCGGTCGGCGGTTGCGGCCAGCAATTCATCGAAGTTTTTGTAGGCTGGCGGGAGCCATTTTGCTGGACGGTCGGTGAGGACTTTTTGGAGGAATACGGTGCTGCGCCAAGTATAAATGTTCGTGTCTTTTCCGAGATAAGGTTCGAGGATCAGGTCCAGAGCGGCGCGGCGGGCCATCACCAGAAAAGAGACCAGGGAAGAATCGGCATCGGCGATTCCGTTCCAGTCTTTCAAGGCGTCCACGAGTTTTCTGACACGCGCGTCCTTTGGTTGAACTTTTTTCGCAGCGGAAGAGATTTGGTCTGCAAGAAAAACGTGCGGATAGCTGTAGGTATCGGTTTGGACTTTCAGCATGTCGATGGGACGGAGATCCGTTTTATCGTGCAGGAGATCGTAGATGCGGGCGGTGCGGTAGGGTTCTTCCCAGCGGTCTGTTAGATATGGCTTGTAGTTCGGGCCGACTACGCGGGCATTCGCGGTGACGATCAGGCCGCTATCTGGGTTGAGCGCTTGGGGGAGTTGATCGAAGGGGATGTAGCCGGTCCACTCGTAATCGTCGGTGTCGCCTGGAACGGGAATCTCGCCGTGGCCCTTTCTTCGAATGGGGACGCGTGCAGCCATGATGTAGCCGATATTGCCATTTACGTCGGCGTAGACGGCATTTTGGCCGGGGCCCCAGACGTTTTTCATGATGTCGCGAAATTCGCGCCAGTTGTTCGCTTTGGAGAGCCAATTGTAAGTGTTTGCAAGTCCTCCAGGTTCGAGCGCCGTCCAGCGAAGGGCGTAGGCTTTGTCGCCCTCCTGTTGCACTACCGGGCCGTGGCGAGTCACCACTACCTTCATGGGGTCGTCTGGTTGACCTTTGACGTGAACGGCTTCGTCAAAAACTTGGGCTTTTACCCAGGCTCCGTTTACGCGGTATTCGTCTGGCGCGGTGGGATTGAACTTCTCAATGTAGAGGTCCTGCACGTCGGCGCCATTGTTGGTGAAACCCCAGGCGATGTGGTCGTTGTGGCCGATGACGATGAGCGGGGCGCCGGGGAGAGTGAAGCCCTTGGCATTGAAATTGGGAGCGGTGAGATGAATTTCGTACCAGATGGGGGGAACGGATAGCTCGAGATGCGTGTCGTTAGCCAGAAGAGGTTTGCCAGATGCGGTGTGCGCTCCGCTGACCACCCAATTGTTGCTTCCGAGCCCCTTGCGAATCTCGCTCTGCGTCTCTTCAAGGTATCCCTCGATCGAAGGCCACAGGGCGGAGGTGAGATCCGCGAAAGTCTCCGGTGTGCCAACGCTGCCGGCGCCGCGTTGCGAAGCTTTTAGCACGGTATCTGTCGGCATGTCGTCGTCATCGTCCTCGTCGTCGGGATCGACGCGGGAGGCTTGCGAGCCGTCATTGGGAACGTCGGGATCGCCGATGACGAAATGATCCATCGGCGCATCGGGCGAGAATAAATCCTTGGAACGGTCTGCTCCCACGCGCTCTTCGACTTTCGCGCGATCTAACTCACGCTCCCAGGTGTCGGTCAGCGTTTGGTACATGTAGCCCGCGATGACGAGCGAATCCGTAGGCTGCCAAGGCTGAGGCTTGTATTTCAGCAGAGTAAATTCCAACGGCAGACTGTTCTGATGCTGTTCGATGAAGACATTCACGCCACGGGCGTAGGCTTCCATCAGGGCGCGCGAGTCTTTGTCCATCGCGGCGAAGTCGCGTTCAGCGGCGCGAGAAAATCCGAAGGTACGGAATTGTTTATCAGATTTAAGAGCGAGCGGGCCGACGATTTCAGAGAGTTGGCCGCGGGAAGCGCGGCGCATCAGATCGAGTTGCCAGAGGCGGTCCTGGGCCATTACGTAACCTTGGGCTTCGACGGCATCCACGAGGGAAGAGGCGCGGATGTGCGGGACGCCCCAGTTGTCGCGCTCTACAATGACTTCCTTTTGCAGGCCGGGGAGGGGAATGGAGCCGTCGAGTTGAGGAAGGGGGCGGTAAATGAACCTCCAAGCCACCGCTCCAGCGATAACGGCAATCACCAGAATTGTCCAGATAAGAAAACGAAGGATGGTCCGCAAGCAGTCTCCCAGGCGCTGCTGGTAAAACTTGAGTTTAGTGGACGGGCTTCGAGCGCGCAACCGGACTGGCGCGCTTGGCGGCTGTGATAATCTAAGAAGATACTGCATATGAGCATGTACAAACCAGTGCCACGAGTGCCCGATTTTCCTGCCATGGAGCGCGAGATTTTGCGCTTCTGGGAGGACAATGGAATTTTTCAGAAGCTTCGCGAGCAAAACGCCAAGGGCCCTCGGTGGTCTTTCCTGGATGGACCGATCACAGCGAATAATCCCATGGGTGTGCATCACGCGTGGGGGCGATCGCTGAAGGACATGTACCAGCGCTACAACGCGATGCGTGGGTGCGCGTTGCGCTATCAGAACGGGTTCGATTGCCAGGGATTATGGGTCGAGGTCGAAGTCGAAAAAAGCCTGGGCCTCAAGACCAAGCGGGAGATTCGAGAGTTCGGCATGGAGAAATTTGTCCGCGCGTGCAAGGAACGGGTGCTGACGTATGCCGCACGGCAGACTGAGCAGTCCATTCGGTTGGGTTATTGGTGCGATTGGGATGATCCAAAAGTATTGATCGCATTGCGCGATGCACTGGCGGACGGCGATCGCGTTGTGACTGCAAGGCTCCCGAGCGGTTACACAGAAACCGCGCGGGCCAGCGAGATTGTACGCAAACTCGGATCCGCCGAGTACGGCGGGAGCTACTTTACCTTTTCCGACGAGAACAATTACACCATCTGGTCTTTTCTGAAGAAATGCCACACGGAAGGTTTTATTTACCGGGGGCACGACGTCATGCCGTGGTGCGGGCGCTGCGGAACGGGGCTATCGCAGATGGAGGTGGCCGAAGGGCGGCGCATCACTACGCACACGTCCGTTTTTGTGCGGTTCCCGATCAAAGGACAGGAACGAACGGCACTGCTGATTTGGACGACAACTCCCTGGACGCTGACTTCGAACGTGGCCGTTGCCGTGAATCCCGAGATGACGTACCTGAAGGTAAAGCATGGGGACTGGTTTTATTATGTTGCGAAAGGAAATTTCGAGCACGATCGCGTGCAGGACTTGCAAGTGGAAGGGAAGCACGAGACGCACAAGCTGCCCTCAATCCGGACTATTTTAAAGGGCAGCGGCGGAGTCGAGGTTGTCGAAGAACTTCCCGGCAAGGATTTGCTGGGCCTTACCTATCAAGGGCCCTTCGATGAACTGCCGGCGCAGAAAACTCCGGGGGGCGTTTTTCCGTATGGCGAAACGGGCGGCGGCAAAACCGCTGCAGAAGCCCATCGAGTGATTGCCTGGAGAGAGATCAGCGAGGCCGAGGGCACGGGCCTCGTGCACATTGCGCCGGGTTGCGGCGCGGAAGACCAGCAGCTTGGAAAAGAGAATGGCATTCCGTTCATCGCGCCGCTGGACGACAGCTCTGTTTTTCTCGAAGGGTTTGGGCAATTCACCAAGCGCAATGCGAACGAAGTGGCGGATGAGGTGATTGCGGCGTTAAAGGCTTCGGGCATGCTCGTGGCGCGCGAGAAATATCCGCATGTGTATCCGCACTGCTGGCGCTGTAAGGAAGAACTGGTGTTCAGACCTGTCGACGAGTGGTTCATTCGAATGGATTGGCGGGACCGGATTCAGCGCGTGGTGCCGAACATCAAGTGGATTCCTCCCGAGGGGGAAGCGCGCGAGCAAGATTGGCTTCGCAATATGAGCGACTGGATGATCTCCAAGAAACGATTCTGGGGACTCGCTCTGCCGATTTGGGTCTGCGGCGATTGCAACCACTTTGTTGTTATCGGCAGCCGGGAAGAATTGAAAGAGAAGGCGGTGGAAGGCTGGGATGTTTTCGAAGGCAATTCTCCGCACCGGCCTTATATCGATGCCGTCAAGATCCGCTGCGAAAAGTGTGGAGGGTTGTCGGAGCGCATCGAGGACGTTGGCAATCCCTGGCTGGACGCGGGAATCGTGCCGTTCAGCACCATGCGCTATTCGACCGACCGAACTTATTGGGAGAAATGGTTTCCGGCGGACTTGGTTCTGGAGAGTTTTCCGGGGCAGTTCCGCAACTGGTTTTATTCGATGCTGGCTATGAGCGCGATGATGGACGGGCGCGCTCCGTTCAAAGCACTGCTTGGTCATGCGCTGGTACGCGATGCTCGCGGCGAGGAGATGCATAAGTCCAAGGGCAACTCCATTGCGTTTGATGAAGCGGCGGAGGCGCTCGGCGCCGAAGTGATGCGCTACATCTACACGGAGCAAAAGACCGCGCAGAATCTCAATTTTCCCGACCTTCACCCCGCTGTAAACGCGGGTCAAACAATCGATGGCGATGCAAGGCGCAAGCTTTTGACGTTCTGGAACTGCTACAGCTTCTTCGTGATGTACGCCGGAGCCGACGGCTGGAAGCCTGGCGGTGCCGTGCTTCCGGTTACCAACGAACTCGATCGCTGGGTTTTTAGCAAACTGCAGCGTCTAGTGGCGGAGGCAAACAATGCCTTCCAGAATTATGAGCACTACAAGTTAGTCGAGGCCTTTCAGGCGTTTGACGAAGAGTTCTCGAACTGGTATTTGCGACGCTCGCGGCGCCGCTTCTGGAAGAGCGAGGCCGACGCCTACCAAACACTTTACGCGGTGCTAACGACTGTCACTCGAGTCATGGCCCCCGCGCTGCCTTTTTTGACCGAGGACATCTACCAGAACCTGGTGCGCTCCGTCGATCCATCAGCGCCGGAGTCCGTTCACTTGACCGAGTATCCGCAAGTGAACACATCGCTCATCGACGAAGCGCTCGAGCACAGCATCGAAACGGTGATTCGAATCAAGAACCTCGCGCTCGGTCTTCGCACACAGAGCAAGGTCAAGATTCGCCAGCCGCTTAGCACACTTTATGTGCGTCCCAAGGATGCTGCCGACCGGCGGGTCCTCGAAAATGCGGACTATGTCGCGCAGATTTTGGAAGAAACCAACGTAAAGCATCTCGTTCTGATTGATGACGAGAAGACGCTCGTGAAAGTGCGCTTAAAGCCGGACGCCAAAAAGATTGGCCCTCGCGCTGGAAGGTATCTCAAGTCGATCGCAGAGGCCTTGGAAAACGCCGACCCAAGCTTAGTGCTTGCGGGAGGCCCATTCTCGCTTACGGTAGCCGATCAAGTTTTCGAACTCGCTCCCGAAGAAATTGTCACGTTCTTCGAAGGCCCGGAAAATCTGAAGTGCAGCCTGGAACAGGGCACTTTCCTGGCGCTCGACACGACCCTGACTCCGGAACTCCTGCAGGAAGGTCTCGCGCGGGACTTCAACCGCATGCTGCAAGACCAGCGCAAAGCTCTAAACCTGGATATTTCCGACCGCATCGTCGTTAGCTATTCCGCCTCGCCGCGCATCGCGGAAGCCATCACCGCGCACGAAGCCTTCCTGCGCAACGAACTGCTCGCCGAGCGGCTGGAAATGAGGCCGGCCCAGAACGGCGGCGTCAAGCTGGCCCTGAGCGGTGAAGAAATCTTTGTCACCATTACGCGTGTGTAGAGAAGGCACGCACCTCCCGCGAGCCGCGTGCGGACTGCTACAATGCCGCTAGAGGACAACTGAGAAGCTATGTTTGCAGTGCGGCTGATCGGTGTGCTGGCGCTTGTCGCGCTCAACGGCTTTTTCGCCGCGGCGGAGTTCTCCCTTGTTGCCGTGCGTCTTTCCCGCGTTCGCCAACTGGTAGCCAAAGGGGACATGAGGGCGCGCGTCGTCGAGCGATTGCTCGCGGATTTGCACCGGGTCGTGTCCGGCGTCCAAGTAGGCATCACGCTGACGAGCTTGGCCATCGGCGCGCTGGGCGAAGCCACTCTCGCCACGGCAATTCAGCAAATCTGGCACGGCACTCCAGGCACGCGCACCGTGTTTTTCGCTCACGCCATTGCTCTGGCTTGCGCTTTCGCCTTGCTGAGCGCGATGCACGTGGTCCTTGGCGAGTTGGTGCCGAAGACCGTAAGCCTGGCGAAGGCGGAGCGCGTAGCGCTTCTCATAGCTCTGCCGTTCCAGTGGTTTCTACACACTTTTCGCTGGGCCATCGACCTGCTGGATGGCATGTCGGGCGTGATCGTAAAAGCGATGGGGGTTGCCTCGCCGCAAAGTCACGGCGCGGCGCATTCCACCGAGGAGCTGCAAATCCAGATCCGGCAGGCTCGCGAACGCGGCTTGATCGCGCCAGGTGAAGAAAAATTCATTGTAAGCGCCATCGAACTGGGACAAGTTCAGGTCCGCGAGATCATGGTGCCTCGCCCGGACATGCATACGCTTCCTGTGGAAGCGACCATGGATGATGTGATGCGAGTGTTCGCCACTTCGCAACGCTCAAGAATCCCCGTGTATCGCGGCTCGGGCGATCACATTCTCGGGTTTGTTCACATCAAGGATATGCTGTGGATTCTGCTCGACCGCGAGCGCCGGGTGGAAGAAAATCTCCCACCACCTCCATTCGACCTGCGGCGCGTGCTGCGCGAAGTCCTGATCGTGCCGGAAACGAAGCCAGCGAGTGAACTGCTGATGGAACTTCGGACGAGGCACATTGGCATGGCCATGGTTGTCGACGAGTTTGGCAGCATCCTCGGGCTCGTGACGCTCGAAGACATCATGGAGCAGGTTGTCGGCGAGATTCACGACGAGTTCGATGTGGTCGAACGTCCGCTGACTTTAGCTGACGGTGCGGTTATTTTTGATGCGGCACTCAACGTCCGCGATTTGGATGCGCAGTACAACATCACTTTGCCGGAAGATCCAGCGTACGCGACCGTCGGCGGATTCGTGTTGGATCAACTCGGTTTTATTCCACGGGGCGGAGAAAGCTTCGAATACGGCCAGTTTCGGTTTACCGTCGTGGAAATGGACGGTCGCCGCGTCGCTCGAGTGAAAATTCAGCGTGTGCTCCCAGCGCCCGAAGAGGAGCGAGCCGTGGAATCCAGCGAAAGCGCTGAGAAAGCGGTGAAGAGCACGAAAACCGCGGCGGCGGAACAGTAGCAAACCGGTGAGAGTGCCAGCATGGACAACGTTCAACGGTATGAACGTTGAGTTTCGTGAGGCCTCCAATAGACAATGAACGCGTGAGTCCCCAAAATCACCGGATCGCCGATTACCTGCGGCCTAAAACGGTGGCGATGTTGCTGCTGGGGTTTTCCTCAGGCCTTCCCTTTTATCTGGTCGGCAATACGTTCGGCTACTGGCTGCGCGATGAACACACCTCGCTCACTGCGATCGGGTTTCTTTCCTGGGTGGGCATCGCCTATTCGCTGAAGTTTCTGTGGGCGCCCTTGATGGATCGCGTCGACTTGCCGTTGTTTAGGAGGCTTGGCCATCGGCGCGGATGGATGATGTTTTCCCAGATCGTCGTCGGTGTTGCGCTTTGCGCCATGGGCGCAACTGGCACGAAAGTGGGACTCGGCCGGCTTGGCGCTTGTGCGCTCATCGTCGCGTTTGCCTCATCGACACAAGACATCGTGGTCGATGCTTGGCGAATTGAATCAGCAGACGACGGAGATGAACAAGGGCTCCTCGCGTCTGCCTATCAGTTCAGCTACCGCCTGGCGCTCCTGTGTGCGGATTCCGTTATCCTCATCGTAGCTGGGGCCGTGGGCTGGCGCATGTCCTACGGTATCTACGGTGCGTGTATGGCCATTGGAATGATCGCGACCTGGTTGGCGAAGGAACCGGAGCGCGCGAGTGTAGCGCTGGATGAAAAGCGCGAAGCGCCGCTTTGGCGCCGTTTCTTTGACGCCGTTGTGGGACCGTTCATCGCTTTCTTCCGCACACACGGCTGGCTTGCACTACTGATGTTAGCGGCCATCAGCCTCTACCGGTTGCCGGACTTCATGATGGGCCCGATGGCGAATCCCTATTACCACGACCTCGGCCTTACGAAGCAAACGGTCGGAGCGGTGCGCGGCTCCGTCGGGCTAATCGCTACGTTTGCAGGCATCGCCGCGGGCGGATTCTGCTCGCTGAAGCTGGGCTACATGCGCGCCCTCATCATCGGGGGCATTTTACAGGCAGCTGCGACTGCCGCATTTGCGACTCTCGCGTTCGCGGGCTTGAGCATTCGTCTCTTCGCTTTCATCATGGCGGGTGACAATTTCAGTCTCAGCTTCGCCGCTGTTGCGCTTGTAGCGTACATGTCGAGCCTCACCAATCTGGGATACACAGCCACACAGTATGCACTCTTGAGTTCGACGTATGCTTGGCTGGGAAAGATCTTGAAGGGTTTTTCGGGCGCTGCGGTCGAAAGGCTGAGCACCACGCACGGCCTCATTCACGCCTATGGCATTTTCTTTATCGCTTGCGGGCTGACCGGCGTGCCAGCCGTCCTTCTGTTCGCGGCATTGGGTTACTGGCACAAGCGGAAGCAACCGGCCCCAGCCGCTGCCTAGAAAAATGTTTCTAGCCCAATCTAAGGAAAATGAGCTCGGCTACAAAGGTGGAGGAAAGTACCCAGGCGTTAGTAAAAGCCGGAAACGTAAGTTTATCCATAAGGTTGCAGGCGCAAGCGATTTTCGCTGTCAGGAAGTCAGTTGGAGAGAATCACGGGCGCCCCACGTCCCACAGCCAAGGTGCGCGAAGCGTTTCCTTTGTTTATCGCAATTTCTAAGTAACCGCTCGAGCCAAAATATGCAACCGGTTCGCCCGCGTTGCCTCGTGCAAATGTATCCACCAGACGTGTAACAGCCTGGGTTCCCACTTGCATTTTCAACCCGCCGCCGTTCTGTGCCTCACTGGACAAATCTTCAGCGCGGAAATTCGTTACCAGATTCCCAAACGAATCGATTTTCAGGACTAAGCCTTTGACGCCTTCGGCTCCAGGTTTGGGCCGCGGAAGCGCCATCTTTTTGTAATCCTGAATCTCTTCTCCCATGCTCGCCGTTTGCCAACCCTTCGAGAGCCACGCCGCAACTGGGGCAAAGACGTCCCGTCCGTGAAAGGTTTTGCTCAGCGGTTGGAGAAAATAGTGTTCGGCATTGGCGTGGCGCACCACCACGTTTTGCTCACGTTCGTAGATAAGCGACAAGACACCGTTATCGGGTGCAATAAAATACTGATTCTGCCCGCTAACCAAAAGCGGCCGGCGTTCCGTTCCCACGCCTGGATCCACGATTACCACATGAATCGTCTTCGGAGGAAAGTATGCATAGGCCGCGCCGATGGCCAGCGCTCCATCGAGCAAATCGAAGGGTGTGACATGATGCGTGATGTCCACGATGGTTACTTCTGGATTGATCTTGAGAATGACTCCTTTCACGGTTCCAACCAGATGGTCGTCGGTACCGTAGTCCGTCGTCAGGGTGATGATGGCGTTGCTCACGAGGTTCTCCCGCCCAGGGTGTTCTGCGTGCACCACGCGCTACGAAGTAGGAAGGCACGCCGTACCTTTTGACGCTAACGGAGGCACGCCTCGCCGTCAAGAATTGGCGCGGCCTCTGCTGTGCAATCGCCAACGGTCCACTCATCGCACACTCGGCAATTTCGTGTCTCCCACGTTACCGGCTCTCATGAGGCGCGAACTTTTCTAGTCGAGATGTGGATGCAGTTACGCGCTTTTGCAATGGCGCCGTTCTTTTTAGGATACTTGGTGTGACTAGTTCATTGCACGAGCAAGGTGAGGCGTACACGATAGACACAGGAACCCTGGGAGCGCAGGTGCTTACTAAAAAGACGATGGCGTATTGCTGTTGGATGCTGCTGACTCGATTCATTTTCCTTTGTTTTCCGCTCGTCCCATTTGCTGTCGCTTCTCCCCAAACAAAAAGCAGTGAAGAAGAATTGCTTGCACTCTCTGGAGAAGCCGGCCGACCCGGGGGGCGGCTTGTCGTGTCGCTTCGTGGTGAACCAAAGACTCTGAATCCAGTACTGGCCGCTGATGCGCGATCGCGTGAAGTCATAGCGCTCATGCAGGCCGATCTCGTTCATATCAACCGGGCAACGCAAATGACGGAACCCGCTCTCGCCAAATCTTGGAAGATTTCTCCAGATGGACTGCAATACACGCTGGTTCTACGGAAAGGAATCAGGTTTTCAGACGGGCAATTAGTTGACGTCGACGATGTGGTGTTTAGCTTTCAGCTCTATCTCGACGAGAGCCTTCACTCTACGCAAAGAGATTTTTTGATTGTTGGCGGCAAGCCGATCGTTGTGCGTAAAGTCGACGCACAAACCGTCGTCTTCCAGTTTGCAAAGACCTACGGCGTGGAGGAAAGGATTTTCGATGGGTTGGCGATTCTCCCTAGGCATCTGCTGGAAAAGCCGTATCAGGAACAGAAATTGGCGCAAATTGGTGCCTTAACAACAGCAGCAAATCAATGGGCAGGTCTCGGCCCGTTCCGAATGAAGGAGTACGTCGCGGGACAGCGGCTTGTGTTGGAACGCAATCCTTATTATTGGAAAACGGATGTTAGGGGGCATCGCCTGCCGTATCTGGATGAACTGGTGTTTTTGTTTGTGCCCAACTCGGACGCGCAGGTGCTGAAATTCCAAGCTGGCGAAACCGATGTAATCAGCCAGCTGGGCGCGGAGAATTTTTCCGTGTTGTCGCGGCAGCAAAAGAATTACACCATGGTGGATGCCGGTCCAGGACTCGAGTATAACTTTCTTTTCTTCAACTTGAATGATCCCGGTGAAAGAGCGTCCCCGGAAATGCTCCGGAAGAAGAAGTGGTTCCGCGAAGTAAGATTTCGGCAAGCGATCTCAGCCGCCGTCGACCGCGAAGCGATCGTGCGTCTCGTATATCAAGGGCGAGGCGCTCCGCTTTGGGGACCGGTCACGCCGGGAAACCGCCGGTGGATGAACACCAATATTCCACATCCGGCTCGTTCGCTGGAGCACGCTCGCGCGCTCCTAAAAGATGCGGGTTTCAGCTGGTCAAATACGCCGGGCGGAGATTCCCTGCTAGTCGATCCGGATGGAAAGACAGTTGAATTTTCCATTCTAACTAGTTCGTCTAACGCCGAGCGCTCAAAAATGGCGGCGCTCATTCAAGACGATTTGAAGCAGCTTGGGATGCGCGTTCAAGTGGTCCCGCTCGAGTTTCGTTCGCTCCTGGACCGGGTCACCCAGACCAAGGAATACGACGCATGTGTGCTGGGGCTCGTGAGCGGCGATACCGACCCTACTCCCGATATGAACGTGTGGCTTTCGAGCGGCGGAACGCACCTCTGGAATCCTTCGCAGGCGCACCCGGCCACGGCATGGGAGGCCGAGATCGACCACCTGATGGAGCAGCAGCTTACAGTGGCTGGATATGAACAACGCAAGAAGTCGTACGACCGTGTGCAGCAGATTCTCTCCGAGCAACAGCCGATGATTTTTCTGGCGAGTCCGGATATCCTCGCCGGCGCAAAAAACTCGATCGGTAATTTCCATCCAGCCGTTCTGGAACCCTACATACTCTGGAATGTCGAGCAGCTTTATATCAAAGGCGAACAGTAGTAGGCCGCCCGATGAAGGCCGTGGGGATTGAGGCGCGGAAAAAGGCGCGGGCCAAGCGACTCATGATGAAAGCTCCCAAAGGCGGCGGTTGCAGCCTTAATTCGGAAAATACGGTAAATGGCCGTACTGTACGAGAAGTCGCTTATTTATGTATAATCGGCAAGCTAGAGAAATGAGCGGGCGTCGTACAATGGCAGTATAGAAGCTTCCCAAGCTTCGGACGTGGGTTCGATTCCCATCGCCCGCTCCAGTTACCTTGTTTCCCTCCAATAACTTAGCGATTGGTCGCGGCGGCAAAAGGCGGCATTAAAGAGCAAAACGAGCTTCGAGGGTGGCACCGCAAGCTCGCACGAAAAGCCCGAAACACAATTCCGTATTTCCCTGAATTCTGGTTGCTGCTGTGACAGAGCACCTTGATCTGGGATTTCGAGGACTTACATGCACGCGAAGGAACACAAAAGCATGTCACCACAGGGAAGGGAACTCTTAAGGTTCCCGCGTTCTTCCCATCGCTCAAAAAACGAGCTTGAATTGCCAGTCGGATTAGGCAAGCTGCTCCCGCCTGACGGATTGCCCAATGAAATATCCAGTCCACGCTCCCACAGCAATCGCGCAGGTCGTGGTAAACAGAATGCTCAGATTGGAAATGAGCGCAACCGGCGCGCTTAGCCCTTCTCCTTTCAGAGACGAGACCTCCAAAAAGCCGACAATGGCTCGAAAGAGTGCCCCGGCGGCACCGAGGGGGATGATTCCGGCCAGCATGACAATCGGTGAAACGCCAGGACGACGTACAAAACGGACTGCGATGAAAACAACCACGGCAGCAGCAACTAACGTTGCGAGATTTTGGCTCGCGCCCCAGCCCATCAGTAGATCGCGAGCCGAGCGAGCGATGAATCCGCAACAGAAACTTGGCACCAGCGCCCAAGCCGGAGCGGAAAAAGCAACCGCCATGCCGGAAGCAAAGACCGCTGCACCCAGACTATTAACTAGAATTGCGGTTAGGTCCATAATTCCCTCATCAAGATGATTACAAAGCTGAATTTGCGATGCCCACAGCAATAGTGAGAATGAAAAACAGCGACGTCGCGTCTAACAATCGCTGCAGTCCCACAAAGAAGTGCTCGCCGGATGCAATTTCAATGAAACCGTTGATCAGCGGAACGCCCGGAACCATATAGATGATCGACCCGATGAGCGTTGCCCCTGCCACTGCGCTCAAACCGAGCCTTAGCCCAGTGACAGCAATGAAACCCGATATGAGTGCGCAAAAGAAAGTGACCGCATAACGCGAGAAATTCCGCTTTTGGAGCAGAGATCTAATGAACTGCCCCACCGCTGCCGCTACAAAGACAACTGCCATTCCTCGCCAATCTCCGCCTGTGCTTCGGGAGAATGCCGCGGCGGCACAGGCGGCGGCCAATACCGTGGTCCAGCGATGGTAAGGGGAAGCCAATCGCTGAATGCGCTCGACTTGAGACACGAACTCAGCAATGTCCACCTCTCCTTTCGCCAATCGCTCGCTGAGAGTTGCGGCTTCCGAGGCACGTACGAGATGCAGCCCCGCTGGTCCGAGCGAGCGAACCATCGTCCAAACCTGCCCGTTCGTGACACTGCTGGCGGCGATGAAGTCCTGTCGGTAGACCGTGGAGACGCCCTCTTCTCCGTATCCCTTCAGGACGTTCTTTAAGGTAGTGTCTGCCATCAGGGCTGATCCGCCACTTAGTAGAACGAGCGAGGATAAATCAAGCGCCACGGTGACCGCTTGCGTCAACTTGGCTTCGGACTGATGAGCCAAAGCTGCTTCCACGTCTACTCTCCTGTTTTACCGCTAAGGATCCGTCGTGTGTGATGACTACGGCTCTCCCCGGCACCGGGGAGAGCCGTTTATTCATCGAGCGACCCACGGGGCCGCTTCTTTTCACCGCGATTTCAGCAAGTCTTCATCCACCCAGTTCGTGGCTACACTACACGGCACGGCTATGCTGTTGCGACCCTAGCCGCTACCTTGGCTGCAATGAAGTTCCTGATGAGACGACGCGTTCGTTCAACAAACGCGAGTTTGTCCGCCAGACAGCTCTCCAGCAGAACGCCAACGGCGTAGTGTCCCGTCAAGTCCGCCGCTGCTACCAGCGCTGTGTACTCGGCGATCCGAAGATGGATCAGATGGGTAGCCTTGGCTAGGACGAAGAGGTGCTTTGCAAGCGGGTTTTGTATCTCCGCGAGTTCTCTTCGGAAGTCTTCCAGAAAAACCTCTTGGAGACGGCCGCTAAGCTTCACCGGCTGTTCGCCGATCAGTTCGAAACACCGGTCGATCGCGCTCAAGTCCTTCTCCGAGATCCAGGCCCGCGATTCCAGTGCTTCCTTTATGTCTGGATCCTGGGCTGCCTGACTGATCTCCTGATAGATCTTGGCCGACCGCTCGGTGCTCTGCCGCGCATCACTAAGTAGCAATACAAAAAGTTCCCTTGGGTTCTTTACTGGCATGTGTTTGTCCTTTCCAACGTTTGTTTTTCCCGATACAACTTTTGGCTTCTTCCGATGGGTCCCATCGTCTGAAGTCAAAACTCAATAACCTTGATCCGGCGGTTTCGTTCTTGCTCCATCAATTCACGGTCAGCTCGATCTTGAACACACCGGTCCACTCGTAGCCGTTCGGGTTCCAGAAGATCGAGCCGTCGAGCGGTTGGCTGCGGCCAAGAGCGTCGATGGCTCGTGACCAAATCTCATGGACGCCAGGCTTGAGATTCGCCTGGGTTGTCCACCGATACCAGGCATAGGGACTGTCGGGTACCTCGAACTTCGCCGGTTGCCAGTTTTGGCCGCGGTCGAACGACACCAGCACCGACTCCAACCGTACCGAGCCATCGTTATAGGCGACGCCGCTGACGGTGACTGCGCCGGCTTTCAGTTGGGCCCCCGATTCAGGAGCGAGAATGTAACTCATCAGGCGAATGTCCCAAGTCGGTCGGCTGTTCTCCAGTGTGAATCTGAACTTTTCTCCCGGCTTGAGGAGAGACAGCGGAACGCGATACTCGGTCGCATGGTAGAAGTTTGGGGACTCGGCCGTCTCGAAGCGCAGCCGGCGGAGCCACTTTATATGCATGGTGCCGAATAATCCCGGTGTCACCAAACGCACCGGCCCACCGTGTATGCCCGGCAGGGGTTCGCCGTTGAGCTTCAGGGCAAAGATACTTCTCTCCAGCACGGGTCCTACCTGCAAACTGTGTTCGAAGTCTGGCCTCTCAAGTCCCAGGGGTAGGTCATGGCCCTCAGCAGTCACGAACTTTACCTGGGGATCGACGCTGACGTTGTATTTTTCGAGAATGACTTTGAGCGGAACGCCAGCGAAACGCACGTTGCCCACTCCACCCTGATTCCAGGGCGTCCCCGGGATTCCTTGGTATTGCGTGCGGCCATTGCCCGAGCACTGGAGGATCATCTCGTATTCGACCTGCTCCATGTTGAGCAACTCTTCGCCGCGAATGACGACTCGAAAAGGTTTGATCAGTCCCACCAGTTCGGTCTCCCAGCCTTCAAGCGGCAGGGGTTCCATGGTCATACCCTTGGCCAGATCCTGGATATTCCGGACGAACAGGTACTTTTTATCCGTTATGCGTTGTTCGGCGAGCAAACCGACCGGGGTGGACAGCACGTGAGGGGTTCCCGACATAACTTCTAGCCTTCTGTCTTTCCCCTCGATCCATGGCGCTACTTCCGCGCTCTGAGGTGGCGTTGACTTGCCTAGCGCAGTCTGAGTTGACATACACGACTCCTCTGAACGGGATCCCTCTGAAAATAATGGGTTGGCCCTCCCCGTTGTCGAGGAGGGCCTTATCTATCCTTTACGGGCTTGGCCGACCGAATTCCCATTACTGCCGCTGCCGGGGCAAGCCGTTGCGAGCCTAAAAGGTTTTCAACTGCCTCACAGATTCTCGATAAAATTCATCTTCGCATTCATGTCGCCGTAGAAGACCATCGCATCGAGGATCTGGTTCACTGGCAGCTTGTGGCACGGATCATCCTCCGACGGGCGGAACTCAAGAGTCGCGTCACCGGCCCAAAGTTCGCCTTTCTCGAGTGACCAAGTCATGCCGGTCAACTGCGACAAAGCCCACTTTTCCTTCAGACCGGGAGCGTAGGGGATGAAGCGCGTGCAGATCGTCGAGTACGGCAATCCTTGCGCCTTGCCAGTGGGCTCGGGGAGCGGCAGCGTCAAGTTGTAGGGGAACGGGAAGGTCGGCTTCCTGTTTGCCGGCAGGGGCATCGAGATCATCTTGCCGGTCTTCCGAAAGGTATAGGACGCGATCCGGTTTCCGCTTCCTAACGGACGCTGATGAGAGCGCTCGAGGTAACCGGTTCCCACATCACCGTGCCAGTCAACCCCGATGTCGGCGAGTTTCTTCGGGTACCCCCCGGCTTCACGACCGGAAGTCATGGCGGAGTCTGTGTCCACCCAGATCTGTGCCACATAGATGTAGATCTGCCCCTTGTATAGGCACGGAATCGTCTGAATGGCTTCCTTGTAAGGGGGAAGCGTGCCTGCGCGATATTTGGCGAAGATCATTTTTACCGCCGACTGGCCCGGGGCCAACGGGATGCTGATGAGTTCGCACTGGGCAGGCAGCCACTCGGCCGCCGCCTCCGCATTCGTCATGTAATCGATTAGGACCACGTCTATGTCGAGCCAGTCCCAACCTTCCGGGCCAAATGCAGGGTAGGTCGGCGCGTAAGAAGGCATGGAAGCCCCGAAGTTTTCCTTGGTCAATTTGCCTCTGAGTCCCGGTACTATGCTGGGCGCAACAGCTGGTGTAGCCATTTTGATCTCCTTATCTCCTCAAAAGTTTTGATTCGTCGTAGCCGAAACGAACTTATGTTGCACTGCGAGCTGATGCCTTCTGTGCGCCCACTTCCTCCGTTTTCAGCAACCGGGCGGCGTTGGAATAGAGGTACTTCTCCATCGTTTTGTCGCTGACCTCGAATTGCTCTTGGAGTTTCAACGTGTCCTCAACCATCACCTTCATATTGGCGAATGGGAAAGCGCTGCCGAAGACGAGCTGATCGGGAATTCGCTCCAGGTTCATGGCATAAAGAAATCCGTTCGGCCAGAACATATAAACGTCGGCAGAGACGTGAAGCTGGGGCCACTTGGCGCAAAGGCCCAAGACTTCTTGAACATAGGGATAGCCGCCATGTGCGAGGACTACCTGCACCTTGGGGAATGAGAACAGCAGTCGGTCAAGGGCTTGAGGATTGTTGAAGGAGATATCCGTTCCGGCGAAGAGCCCCGTCTGGATCAGCATGAAGGCGCCGGTGGCGTTGAGCACCTCCAGGATCGGCCAAAAGGATGGGTTGTCTGTGAACGTTCCCATTTTTCCGAGCCCGACCGTCTGATAGCCCGGCTCGAGGTTGGCACCAGCCATGCCCAGCTTCTTGATGGCCCTCTCAAGTTCCTGAGCCGTCTTATCCGGATCCTGGTCAAGATTCAATTGGGACAGCCCGAAGAATCTACCTTTGTATTTGTTCTGCAGGCCGGCCAGGGTGTCGTTGTCCATGCAGAAGTCAGGCAGGCCGCCGACATAACGGCCGTTCACAACCACCGCGTCGATTCCCGCCTCGTCGATTTCTTTCCACCACTGCTCCATTGCTCCGGGCTTGTCCACCCCTCCTTCGATAACGGGCGAACTCGTGTTTGCCCCGCGATTCTTTACGATCATGTTGCTCTTCATCAGGATGTTGGTCTTGAGGTCGTACAAGCCTTTGTAGGGCTTGAGCGGCGGCCGGTTGCGGAAATCGATGATCTTTCGGTTGGGATTACTCATGTCGCTTCCTCTCCTTTTTTGGATCCCTCATACTCCAGACATCAAACTCATACGTGGCGGTTCCAGGTTTAACTCGGCGAATAAGCTGCCGCGACTAGAAATGGGTTTAGCAGCTGAGAATCGAGACTTCTCGCGAAAACTCTTGCTGAGGCCTCAGCAGCAAACGCACACCTAAACGATGGAACAAGCGACACACTACGCGAGGTCTGTTGCGTCGGGAACTGTCAAAAGTTACAGGCAATCGTCGGATTTTTTCCAGCCAGGATGGCACAATTCATGGGTCGGGAGGGCAAACTGAGATCTGACGAGGCCCGCGGATAGTACGCACCACAGCCTCGTGGGGGGTGAAGCTATGACACGTAAATCATGCACGCCGCATAACTAACAAAAGTGTGACTCCGGGATCGCCGTCCATTTTTCCGGACTACAAAATCTGGATAAGCCTGCGGTCTTTGTATTCCTAAGCTTCTAGTCTGCATCCATGAGTCTTGCTAGATTATTTATGCTCGAGCGTCTGCTAGAATCCGGCAGTTGCGAGATTTCAACGCATCGTGGAATGCGGCCAGCATTCTTCCTGATCTCAGCCTTGACTGTGGCGATGGCTTCTTAAGATTCTTCGGGAACCTGTCGGCACTCCGAAAGCAGTTCACACGGCCCGTGATCAATTCGAATGTCCGAATGCTGGCTCAGGCGCTGGTCATTGCTTCTGCGGTTGCTCCTGTTGCATTTGTTTCAGTTTTTGCTCCAACAGGATCTTCTCCTGCTGCTTGGTTAACGTCGGAAACGAAAACGCGTCTGATGAGAGCGCGTCCCCCAGCGGTTTGTGTGAAATTCGAGACGGAGATTGAAAAACCAAATTGGCGAGTCGAGCAGCAGGCTTGTGATGTGCAGGACCATTGCCCTACGAAGACGGACCCTATTTGCCCAACTGGGCGAGGGCGGCGCGCAACGGAACGCTCGAAACCTCGATCAGTCCCCCGTAGGGCGTGTACATTTCTAGTATTAGAAGAATTGCGCCAGAAACGGACAGTGCGGATACGAACAAGCTCGCGACCGTGGTTCCGTTCAGAGGGGCGAAGAGGCCAAAGCTGATGAAAAGCGCGGTGATCCAGAAAGTCAGCACAATGAGCAACGGCATGGATATCGAGGTGACTCTCTGTTCGTACATCAACCAGCGCGTTTGTCCGATGGCCATGACAATGCTCATCGATTGGGCCTGCAAGGAGCGTTGCGTGTCGTTCTTCGGCGAGAGTTCCTGTATTTTGTCGGCGAGAACCTCGCCGCCAGCGGACGTTGGCTCCAATTGCGAAGGGCTGGCATGACCTTTCGACCACATCTGATCTAGAACGCGGACTACAGAGCTGCGGAGCACCTCCCGCGCTTGCTTCGCCTCCGGCCCATAGTGTGCCAGCACGCGGTCCAGAAAGACCACCTTGGCGGACAACTCCGTCAGCTCGGTGCTCTGCGCGTCGTACGAATTCTTCGCTGAAGCAATTAGCAGACCGAGAACAAGAGCTGCCAGTGTCGCAACCAACCCCATACCTGCGTTCACGACCCCCTTCGATTCAGCAGTCAGATGCTCATTGGGGAGAGCGGCTTGAAGAGACGTGCCCACGAGCGCGCCTCCGAACGCGCACGCGAATACGATCGAACTGATTGCGATGGAACTCATGGTCGCCGCTCCAGGAATAGCCGTATCAACTTGTGAAGTGCGGAATTTCTGCATTCAAGTGCTAAGCGGGAAAACCAAGCGAATGGACCAGGTGATTCTCGTCCGTTTCGGGTGGCGCCGCGCCCCTTCGACCACTGCTTGGTTGCCTCACGGAGCCAAGGAGACAGACCTGCGCCCCAGCAGCAATCTAGGGATGGAAGTCTCCCGTACTCAGCCCACCGGCTTGATGGCGGGTGGAGTCCACGTCCCGTCGATGATGCACGGTGGAGTCTCTTTCGGCCAGTACAGGCGTGCTTCGGTAATGGACACACGAAAGGTAGAGGGACACGCGGGACCGAGTGAACTGTCAGAAGTAACAGTCTTGCTCTAAATGGGTCTACGGACGCGTAGTTCGAATCCTAGGGCTGTTAGTTTTAACAATATCCGGAGGAAAATACGATGCGCACAATGAACGGACGTGACCTCAGGAGGAGAACATGATTAAAAGTTATCGCCGTTGGTTGGTCGTGATCGTGCCGTTTGCTGCTTTGAGTCTGGGCCTTACATTGCTTCGCCCCAGTCGCAGCAATGCTGCGCCACCGCAACAATACCCAATCATGGACAAAGTTGCTGACAAAATCATCCTAAAATATCAGCAGTCTAGCTGCCAGCAGTTACAGCAGAAGGAAAGCCAAAAAGCGCCACCGAGTCCTCAGGAGATAAAAGCGGTCGAATTTCTTCACAACGATGCACAGATGCGTGCCGCTTTTATCAACAAGGTCGCGGCTCCTATAGCCAATAAACTGTTCGAATGCGGGTTGATTCCCTGAGTGCATCAAGGAGAAGAGTCCCATTCGGTTGTTTGGTTAACTCGGGAAACAGGGACGCAATTTGGAACCGCAGGCCCAAGGGTAAAGCTCCCGGAGGATGAACCGCCTTGATATAGAGCTGAGTGGTAATACGGTCGAGCCCACGGGGCGGCACGCAACCCAGCGGACAAAAGATGCCCTACGCTTACCTAGGCGAGGCCAATCACCCATAGAGACCCGCAACGCTCCGCTCAGCTCGCATACCTTATCCGTGAAGGGAGACGAAAACACGTCCTGCTAAGGCTTCTCGGATCGCGAACAACAGGTCTGTGGCCATTGAGATCTTAAGGACATATCCGAGAGCGCCGGTCTTAAGAGCCGCATCAACGAAGTCAGAGTCGCGATGGCCAGTCAAGAATACGATTCTTGACTGGCAGCCGGATTCCCGCAGTCGATTAACAGCGTCTATTCCGCTGAGTTTCGGCATCGAAATGTCAGTGACAATGACATCCGGATGCAGTTCCATGGCGGCCTCGAAGAGGGATTCGCCGTTATCCACGCACCCCACAACTTCTACTTCTGTTTTCAGAAGACTTCGGACGACCTCTAAAAGGTGCCGATGGTCATCGGCAAGCAACACTCGCATTTTACGCATCTAGGCCGCACCTGGCCGCGAGGTGCCAGGGCAAAAGACCTAGTTGGGAAGGTAAGCACCAAACTGGGGTCTGGCTCGGCAGATCGTATGTTGATAAAAGGTATGCCTTACCTGACTCCCTGAAAAGTGTCAAAAATGACATGACATCGGACTGAATTAAGGATTTGCGGTATGGCTTCCCCGGCAGTGCCGCCCTACCATCTTGATTTGTCTGCTTGCATCACTCTACCCACAAGAATATTCTACTCAACACTTTGGGCGCGAAGCGGAACTAGTTGCTAGGAGCGAGCACTAGGGAGAAGGTTCGATGAAGTCTCCTGTACTCGTTGTGCTTGTTCTTCTGTCCGCCGTAGTGGCCTTTGCCCAAACAGAAAGTGCCCGGATTTCCGGCAGGGTGACAGACCTGAGCGGCGCCGTCATCGTCGGCGCCCAATGCACGATCACCAACATCGAGACCGACGTCTCAACGAGTACCACCACCAACGAGGACGGAATCTACGTCCTACCCGACCTGCATCCGGCCACCTACCGGCTGACGATCCAAAAGGAAGGCTTTCGCACCGTCATCCAGCCCAGCCTGCAACAGTACGTGCAGGATGCGGTCAACGAGAATTTCACACTCGCAATCGGTCCCGCGTCAGACAGCGTAACCGTTTTGGGGGACACTTTCGGATTGCAAACCGATTCGGCGGCGGTCGGTACCGTGGTGGACCAGCAATTCGTCGAGAACATGCCGATGAACGGCCGCAGCTTCCACCTTCGTGGGGCCGGACCACCAACGCGATTCTGAAAGGATGGGCGGTGGATGGCTTGGTACGCGCGATGACGGCGCCGCCTATCAATGTGTTCATCCAAGGGTTCTCGCCAGCGGTTGGCCACTATACGACCCAAGCTGATGTGGTGCCCGGCCAACCCTTCTGGATTCCGGATCCTACGCAACCAAGCGGCCGTGCGTTGAATCCGGCGGCCTTTACATCACCGCCCGCGGGCCAGACGGGAGACTTCCCCAGGAACGGGCTGCGCAGTCCTTACTCGCTCGACCAGACGGACCTAGCATTGCGCCGGCGTCTTAACCTGACCGAACGCGTCAAACTCGACATTCGCGCAGAATACTTCAATGTGTTCAACCATCCAATGTTCGGAATCCCGGGCTCGCAATGCAATCCAAGTGGTTTCTGGGGAATCCAGGGTGGTACGGCGATCTCCTCCTTTGGCAAGGTTTGTCCTGGTACGTCCACCACGAATATCGACGGCGGAGGCGGCGCAAACGGGCAGAGCGCGCTGTACGCGGTTGGGCGGTCCACGATCGGCACAGTTCACGCTCAAACTTCATTTCTGAACAGGACGCAGCCGACCGAGCCGATTCCCCTGAGAGGTGCGGTCCAGCCTCGCCCCGTTGGGTGTGGAAAAGAACGCGAATATGCTGTGGAAATGTGGAAGACAACGCGATATGCGTGGGTCTGCTATTGACATCATTTATGAAAACCGGATGATGTTCAACGGATGTTCTGTCCCCCTCCACCAGTACATCAAGTGCAGTTCGACGCCCGAAAGGTCCGTGCTGGAGTGTTATCGGTCCGCATTCTCATCGTGGAGGATTTTCCGCCGTTACGGCAATTCATTTGCTCGATGCTTGGGGAAAGAAACGATTTGCAGATCATCGGTGAGGCGGCAGACGGAGTAGAAGCGGTTCAGAAGGCTGTCGAGCTGAAACCGGATTTAATTCTGATGGACATCGGACTCCCATCATTAAATGGACTTGAAGCCGCCCGCAGAATTCTTGAACTTGTCCCGGAATCCAAAATAATCTTTTTGAGTCAGGAATCTTCTTCTGAGGTTATGCAGGAAGCTCTGAGCCTGGGTGCGCGTGGCTACGTTGTCAAGATAAAGGCCACCAGCGAGCTTATGTCTGCCATTGTCGCGGCTATTTGATGTTAGGCACCCGCCGCCTGCGGGGGGCGTTCACTTTTGGGAGCACTGGCGGCAAGCAATGCCAATTCGATTTCCGGGACGGTAAACCGCGCACAGCCACAATCCAGGCAGATTGAAACTTTCGTGAATATCCAGGTGCCAGCATTATCCAGATTCTTGAGACCGCCGACGTGGACGATCATCTCAGCGGAAAAATCCGCCTGATGATCTGAAGCGCATGAGAGACACGACATGAACCCCTCCCTCTAACGGTGGATGAAATGTTTTGCAATACTTCCTAGGAGAAGTCGAAGGAATCAAACAGCCAGGATGGATTTGGGCATGGTCACCTCGAATCTGACTAGGTGACAGCCAAAAAGCTGGAGAGCACCCTTTAGGTAGGCAAGCGTACCATAAACGGTCCGGCACGGTTAACGTATTTATGTCTTCGCTAAACGAGAAGATCGAATAGAAGATCGCGTACAGAGTCACCAGGAAATTTCAGTTCCGATGCTCCCTCACCCACAATCGTATCTCTGAATCTCTTTCCAGATACGCGATCACCGCTTGGCACTTCGCAGCGTTCATCAGGCATTAGGTAATTCCGGCGACGAGACTGCTATACTTTCCGCGGATATCTTGATCCAACGGCCCATCCGAGCCCCTGGTGATGTCATGTATCTTGCCGTGACCATGGAGATGCGCGCAGCCAATGGCTCGGCTCGCATTCACACGGCGTCGTCTTTGAAAGGGTATTCATTTCTCGTCCTGCTGGTAGTAACACTGGGTATAGCGGCCGAACTGGGCTTAGCGGCACAGACCGCCTCATCGCCTGGATCGCAGGCCAACATCAACGAAGAGGCCCAGGCAGCCTATCGAGCAGGCACCACCGCAGCCACGAATAACGACTTCAAGACCGCAGAAGCAGAGCTTGAGAAGGTTGTGCGCTTGGTGCCTAAGATCGAAGAAGGCCATAGCGCCTTGGGAGCGGTTCTGCTGCGTCTCGGGAAGCTTCCACAAGCTATCAAAGAACTGGAAACGGCGCTCGAGCTCAAGCCCGGCGATGTATCCGCCCAAACCAACCTGGCCCTGGCGTATGAGCAAACGGGCGCCAACAAGAAGGCGATTGTCCTATTTAAAAATGTTGAGGTCGAAGCGGAGCGAAAGCGCGCCCCGGAATCCTCCGGCGCGCTCCCCTCGTATGTTCTTGCGGCATACGCGCGTTCATTAGCTTCCGCGGGCCAGCTGTCGGCAGCAACTGCCAAGATGAAAATCGCCGTTGCCGAATCCCCGCAGAGTGCCGAACTCCATGACTCCTTGGGCTCGCTGCACGCCCAACAGGGGAGTTGGCCTGCGGCGGCCAGCGAATTCCAAAAAGCGATTCAGCTCAATCCGCAATTTGCCGCCGCTCACATGCATTTGGGGGTAGCGCTACTTGCGCAGCAACAAACGACGGCGGCCATCGCCGAGCTGATCCTCGCTACCCAAGAAATTCCAAACAATGCCGTCGCCGCCTCGGAACTGGGCAAGGCTTATGCGGCTAACAATGAAGACGATAAAGCCATCGCGGAATTCCAACGCGCGATCGGCCTCGATTCCGCGTACACGGAAGCCAAGTACCAATTGGCCAGGGCTCTGCAGCGGACCGGCCACGATCCTGACGCCATTCCGCTCCTTCGCCAGGTCATTCATGCTGAGCCGAAGAACCGAGAGGCGTCCGCGAGCCTGGGATTGGCTCTTCTCCTTGCTGGGAACGCGAAAGAAGCCATTCCGTTTCTTGAGCGCACGCTCCAGCAAAAGCCCGGCGATGCCACCGCGCATGAGAATCTGGCTGCTGCATACCTTCAAATGAACGAAGTCGATGAGGCGATCGGTGTCCTTAGCTCCGGCCTCAAGCGCGATCCCGAGAATTTCCAGCTCCACTACAATCTCGGCCTCGCCCTCAAATTGAAGGACGACAATGCGTCCGCCATTCCTGAGCTCGAGACTGCCGCCAAACTGAACCCTTCGGCACATGAGCCGCACTACACGCTTGGCATTCTTTATATGCAAGACGGCCGCTACGACGACGCAGCGCGCGAACTCTCGCTGGCGATGAAACTGCATCCCGAGAACGCCGATGGCTGGGCGACGCTTGGTAGTCTCTATCGAAAGATGGAGAAACTTCCGGAAGCCGCTGACGCTTTGCGGGAAGCGATTCGCCAAATGCCGGACCAGCCCGACTCTCACCTGACACTGGCGAGTGTGCTCGCGCAACAGGGAAACTCCGCCGAGGCGGCCGCGGAGCGGAAAAAAGGCGCGGATTTGGAACGCGTCGTCATGAATCGTCAAAGGGCAACGGTGTCCACAAATTCAGGCAACTCTCTGCTGCAGAAGGGGCAGATCGCCGACGCCATCGAGCGGTACCAGGAGGCGCTGAACGACGATCCCAGCTATGCCGAAGCACATCGCGGGTTGGCCAATGCCCTGGAACGCCAAGGCAAGAAGGCGGAAGCCGCCGCCGAACGGCGGAAGGCGGATGAGCTGGAAAAATCGCAGCCGTAATCCTGGGTTGCCCGCGGGCCATCCCAGCGAGTGGCTCCTTACGGACGATGCCCGGCGAATGTCATCTTCGAATACGGCATTTACATCGAACTTTGGATGCGCTATACCAGAATGCGCTGCGTGGCAGCCCAAGGGGACAAGAATTGCGGGCCATGGAGCCTTCTCTTACCATGGTTCCGCGAGTTCCGGACGCGCAGACAATGCGCGAGATCCAGGCTGCCGACGGGCTGGTTGGTTCATTAAGGCGGGTCGTGATGAAAACGCGAATGGGCCGAATCCTCATAAGCGCAGCCACATTTGCCGGTAGCATTGCCTTGCTCGTCGGAACCGAGCGGTTCATCACCAGAATCCAGTCCGACGACGGCCTCGACGGCATAAACTACTCCGAAAAAATTCGGCAGTCGTATAACTTTCGCTTCGGCAAAGACAACATATCGCTCCCCGGCAACGCCGCCATTGAGGGCAACCAGTTCATTCAAGCTGGGGCTTTTCCAGAGGCCGAATACTGCGGGCATTGCCACGAGGAAGCTTATAGCCAGTGGCGACAGGCGTTGCATTCGAACTCTTTTCGCACGCCTTTCTACCGGACCAGCGTCAACATTCTTCTCCGCACCAAGGGCATCGAGTTCACGCGGCATTGCGACAGCTGCCACAATCCGATCGCCGTGCTCTCGGGCGGCCTGACGCAGGATTCACACGTCGACCGCGCTTTTGACAAGGACGGCTTGACTTGCACCACATGCCATTCGATTCAGCGAATGCAGTCAACTTCGGGCAATGGCGGCTATGTGCTTGGCGTTCCCGCGGTAATGGTGGATGAAAACGGCAAGCGGATTCCCGGCCAGGTTGAATTCGGCGAGATCCTCGAGCATCCCGAGCGTCATTCGAAAGCCGTCATGCAGCCGTTCTACCGGACTCCCGAATTCTGTGCCGCTTGCCACAAGGCCAACCTGCCAAATCCGCTGAACGAATATAAGTTCATCCGCGCCTTTACCGTTTATGACGAATGGCAGAACTCGAAGTTCTCGAAGCGCAACCCGCTGACTTTTTACTCGGCGGACTTCAATACCTGCCAGGGCTGCCACATGCATCGTGCACCGGCCACTCTGCCCGACTATGGAACGAAGGCGGGAACGTTCGCGTCACACCGTTGGCTCGCTGGAAACACGGCGGTGCCGTATTACTATGGCTTCGATCAGCAACTGCAGAAAACAATTGAATTTTTGAAAGCGGGCAACTTCCTCAATGTGGACATTTTCGCGCTGAAAAAAGAGGGCGAAGACGGCATGATCGCGCCGCTCGGCTCCGTGCCGTTTCAGCTTGCGCCGAACGATATGGTGGAGGCGTACGTCGTTGTCCAGAACAAGAATATTGGCCACTCTCTGATTCCGGAGGTTCGCGATCTGTACGAGGCATGGGTAGAGGTCACGGTGAAGGACGCCGCTGGAAGCGATATCTATCACAGTGGTTTCCTGAAGCCCGATGGGATGCTGGATACTCGCGCACACAGCTTCACCAACCGCCCCGTGAATCTCTCCGGCGAGTTTGTTGACAATCACAAGGTCTGGACGATCCATTCCATGGCCTATGACAATTCGATTCAGTCCGGCCGCTCCGCGCTGGTGCGGTATGAATTCCAGATTCCGCCGGACGTGAAAGGACCGCTCAGCATCACCGCCCGCGTGAACTACCGCCACCTGCGGCAGAGTTATCTAAACAATGTGTTCGGTCCCGATCATCCGCTCTATCCCGTGGTTGAAATCGCTTCGCGCACCCGCGCCCTGAACATGGGCATGAATGAGCCTACGCCTCCCGCGGCCAATGACAATCAAGACTGGATGCGGTGGAACAACGTAGGAATAGGCTATCTCGACCAGCAGCAATACTCGGATGCCGTTGCGGCATTCGAACAAGTCGTCAAACTCCGGCCCGACTATGAGGACGGCTACGTCAATGTAGGCCTGACTTTTATCGAGTGGGAGAAATATTCGTCGGCGCGGCCGCCTCTAGAAAAAGCTTTGCAGCTGCATCCGGACTACGCGAGGGCACTCTACTATCTCGCCCTGGTGGAACGCCGCGAGGGGCATCCTGAGGCGGAGGTCGCGGATTTACAACGGGTCGTGGAACAGTTTCCGCAATCACGCGACGCGCGCCGTGAACTAGGCATTGCCTACTACCAGCAACATCGCACGGATGACGCGGTGGCACAGTTTGAAGCGTTGCAGGCCATTGATCCTGACGATCTGGCGGCGCACTACAATCTTGCCATCCTTTATCGCCGCAAAGGATTGAAGGCCGAAGCTGCCGCGCAGGCTGCTTTGTATGTCACCAAAAGAATCGACCCCGAGGCTCCCACATATTCGCTGGATTTTCTGCGCAAGCATCCGGAGATATCGACCGAGAGCGTGCCCTGGCACATGCACACGGATCTGAAGCACGCCGCCGTTAGTGCGAGCGCCGGCGGCAGCGGCGGCGGCAAAGGTCAGCGGTAGCTGAGGAGGATTCGTGTCGCATTCCGGTCGCCGGAAATTTCTTCGTTCGCTCAGCCGCAGTGCGCTCGTGCTTCCATTCACCGACATTCTGGCGCTGGCCGCGCCTTCTCAACTGCAGGAAGCGCCGCCGAAGCAAAAGATTGGGCCGATCGAGCGCAGCTATGACGCCAAGCCCGCGCCTCCTCCACCTGGTCCTAAATCGCCCATCGAAGGCACACCGCTAGGTGTCAGCTTCGTGGATGTCGTCAAGGGCTCGGGGCTCGACGTCGAAACCATTTACGGCGGTGTGGGCAAAAATAAATATCTGCTCGAAACCACCGGCTGCGGCCTGGCTTTCTACGACTATGACAACGACGGCTGGCTCGACGTCTTTCTCGTGAATGGTTGGCGCCTCGAAGGATTCGCCAAGGGCCACGAGCCGCATTGCCGCTTGTTCAGGAACAATCGCGACGGTTCGTTCACCGATGTCACGAAGGGATCGGGCCTCGAAATCCGCACAGGTTGGGGACAAGCCTGTTGCGTCGGCGACTACGACAACGATGGGTATGACGATCTTTTCATCACCTACTACGGGCAAAACGCGCTCTATCATAACAACGGCGATGGAACATTCACCGACGTCACGGAACGCGCCGGCCTGCTCCAGCCCGGACCGAAGACGCGCTGGAATACCGGCTGCACTTGGGTTGACTACGACCGCGACGGACATCTCGATTTGTTTGTCGCCAACTACGTTGACTTTGACTTGAAGACTGCTCCTCTGCCCGAGGAAGGCCCCTGTACTTACAAAGGCATCGTCGTCGCCTGTGGTCCTCCCGGACTGGCGGGCGGAAAAAATATTCTTTATCACAACAATGGAAACGGGACCTTCACTGATGTAAGTCAAAAAGCAGGCATGTGGAACGCCGTTGGCACATACGGTCTCAGCGTGGCCGCCTCCGATCTCGATAACGATGGCTGGCCGGACATCTACGTGGCCAATGATTCCGCGCCGGCCACACTCTATCTCAATCAAAAGGACGGCACCTTCAAGGACGTCGCCATCGAAAACGGAGCCGCGCTCTCTGCCGAAGCAAAGCCCCAAGCCGGTATGGGCGTTTCCATCGGCGACTACAACCGGGATGGCAATCTCGATATAGTAAAGACAAACTTCGCCGGCGATACGGACTCCCTCTACACCAATCTCGGCGATGCCGTTTTCGAAGACCGCACCTATCCCAGCGGACTTGGCGTCAACACACGCCTGCTGGGCTGGGGCGTCGGCTTCTTCGACATGGACAACGACGGATGGCTCGACATTTTGATGTCCAACGGCCACGTCTATCCGGAGGTCGACAAGTCCAAAGCCGACCTAAAATACGCCGAGCACAAATATCTCTACCGCAACCTCCGCAACGGCCGATTTGAAGAGGTCACCAACCAGGGCGGGCCCGGAATTATCGAAAGCGCGCCAGCGCGCGGCTGCGCCTTCGGCGATTACGACAACGATGGCGACCTCGATATCGCCGTCAACTGCGTCAATGCTATTCCGCAGCTTCTGCGATGCGACTCAACACTCAACCGCAACTGGATCAAGATCAAGTTGGCCGGCGTAAAATCCAATCGCACCGGCATCGGCAGCCGCGTCCTCGTCACCGCCAAGACGGTCCCGACTGCGGAAAAGCCGCTGGTCCAGATGGACGAACTCCGCAGCGGCGGCAGCTATTTTTCACAGAATGACATGCGCATGCATTTTGGTCTCGAGCAGGCAACCAAGGTCGAAATGGTCGAGATTCGTTGGTTAAGCGGCCAAATCGACCAATTGAAAGATTTGGACGTCAACCGCCTCTACGTCATTCAGGAGGGTGGCAAGATCCTTAAGTCGGAAGCCTTGAAGCCGGCGATGAAATCCTAGCGGGCTCGCAACAACGGACCGCCAACGGTATAACTTATAACTACATGCTGAAACTGAAGCGATGCTCTCACACGTTTGCGTTCGGCTTGGCGCTGCTTATGCCTGCCATCTGCCATGCGCAGGCAAAGTGTCCCTGGATCAATGAAGCGACGGCACGCGGAATTCTCGGTGGCGCCGTCACCGCGACCGCCACGGTCAACGATCAGGGCGCCGGCGTCTGCAGCTTTTTGCGGCGACAAGGTTCCGCGGTTAATGAACTTCACATTTCGGTCGACATCATGACCGATATCCCCAAACAATTTCCGACATTCCTCGCGCAATGTCCGCCAAATAGCGCCCCGCTTCGCGCTATCGGCAACGAAGCGGTGACGTGCAGCACCGAGGGCAAGGGAGAACCGTTTGCGGAGAAGGTGGTGAGCCGAGTTCGGAATCAAGTTTTCGTAGTGAGCGTGAACTCCAGTGTTCAGGACGATCCTTCGATGACGCAGCAGATGCGTCGCCAAAAAGCGAATCTCATAGCGGAGCAAGTCGCAGGAATTCTCTTCTAGGGCGGTTTCAACGCGCAACCCTCGTCTCTCTGAACTCCAAGCAAGGCCTTTTCGAAACCGATTAAGCGCATACCCCGCTGCGCTCAAGATTCATTGCTGATTTGAACCTTCCTAACGTTAAAATGCCGACCCGGAAGCGAGCACAACTCGCTGGCTGGCCCAGCACAAAACGGATTACGCTCGAACGCGATGGGAGCACGCAAATGAAAACAATTCAGGGCCCAGGCATATTCCTGGCACAGTTCGCCTCGGACGCCCCGCCCTTCAACACCTTCGACGCGATCTGTGCTTGGGCGGCGAATCTCGGGTACGCGGCCGTGCAGATTCCTTCATGGGATGCCCGCCTGTTCAATCTGAAGCGCGCTGCCGAAAGCAAAGCCTACTGCGACGAAGTCGCCGCCGTTGCCGCGCGGCACAAACTGGTCATTTCCGAGCTTTCGACGCATCTGCAAGGACAACTCGTCGCCTGTCACCCCGCGTACGATGCAATGTTCGACGGCTTCGCGCCGCAAAACCTCCACGGCAATCCAAAAGCTCGGCAGGCCTGGGCCGTCGAGCAGTTGCATTTGGCGGCGCGCGCTTCGGCGCACTTCGGCTTGAAAGCCCACGTCACCTTTTCAGGCGCATTGGCGTGGCCCTACATCTATCCTTGGCCGCAGCGCCCCGCGGGTCTCATCGAAACTGCCTTCGCTGAACTTGCCAAACGCTGGCTACCCATCCTCAACGCTTTTGACGAAGCCGGAGTCGATCTCTGTTTTGAAATTCATCCAGGCGAAGATCTGCACGATGGCGCGACCTTCGAAATGTTTTTGGACCACGTCCGCCAGCATCCGCGCTGCAACCTCCTATACGATCCAAGCCATTTTGTGCTGCAACAACTCGACTACCTCCAATTCATCGATTTCTATCATCCGCGTATCAAGATGTTTCACGTAAAGGACGCCGAGTTCCGGTCCACCGGCAAGCAGGGCGTTTATGGCGGATACCAGCCGTGGTTGCAGCGCGCCGGCCGCTTTCGTTCTCTCGGAGACGGCCAGGTGGATTTTCAAACCATCTTCTCAAAACTCACTCAGTATGATTTTCCAGGGTGGGCGGTTCTCGAATGGGAGTGCTGCATCAAGAGCAGCGAGCAGGGAGCATGGGAGGGCGCGCCCTTCATTAAACGCCACATCATCGAGGCGGCGAAGAGTTCCTTTGACGATTTTGCCAGTTCTGGCGCCGACCAGAAAGCATTACGCGAAATCCTCGGCCTTTCTGGCGGGCAACATTAGAAATCCTACGATCGAGACGGTCAGTCCATCGACGCGGTCTGCGAGCCAGAATCGTTTGCGATATAATTCAATTCTGAACAATGACCACCGAGACTTCACAAATAGTCTCCACCGGTTTGGAATGGGCTCACCCGCTCGTCCGCGATTGGTTCATCAACCGCTTCGGAACGCCGACAGAGCCCCAACAACAAGGCTGGCCGAGCATTCTGGCTCGCAAAACCACGCTAATCTCCGCTCCCACAGGTTCTGGCAAAACCCTGGCGGCATTTTTAATCTGTATCGACCGCCTGGTTCGCAAGGCTCTCCATGGGGAACTGACCGACCGAACAGAAGTCCTCTATGTGTCGCCGCTGAAAGCGCTGAGCAATGACATTCAGAAAAACCTGGAAATTCCCCTCGGCGAGATTCTTCAACTCGCTGGACAACGCGGCATCCTCATGCCGGATATCCGCACCGCCGTGCGCACGGGAGATACCCTCGCGCACGAGCGCCGCGCGATGTTGTCGCGTCCGCCGCACATTTTGGTCACTACTCCGGAATCCCTCTACATCCTGTTGACCGCCGCGAAAAGCCGCGAAGTCCTGAAGACCGTCGAAACCGTTATCGTGGACGAAATCCATGCGATGGCGGACGACAAACGTGGGTCTCACCTCGCGCTCTCTCTTGAACGGCTTGACCATTTGACCGGCAAGCGCCTCACGCGCATTGGACTTTCCGCCACGCAAAAACCCATCGAGCTTGTCGCGCATTTTCTAGGCGGAACGGCTCGGCCCGATCCGGTCATCGTGCAAATAGGACATCGGCGCGAACTGGATCTGGCCATCGAGGTTCCCGGAAGCGAGCTCGGCCCGGTGGCTTCCAACGAAATGTGGAGCGAAATCTACGATCGTGTCGCCGCACTGGCGACGAAGCACCGCTCAACCCTGGTTTTTGTAAACACGCGGCGCTTAGCTGAGCGCATGGCGCATCATCTCGGCGAACGGCTCGGCCAGGAGGCCGTTGCCGCGCATCATGGCAGTTTGTCGCGCAAACTGCGCCTGGCCGCTGAACGAAAACTGAAGGCAGGAGAAATCCGCGCTCTAGTCGCCACCGCCTCTCTGGAACTGGGAATCGATATTGGCAGCGTCGATCTCGTTTGCCAGATTGGCTCTCCTCGCTCAATAGCTGTCGGCTTGCAGCGTATCGGCCGCGCGGGCCATTGGCGCGGAGCAATCCCCAAAGGGCGCATCTTTGCGACAACCCGCGATGAGTTGCTCGAATGTGCCGCGTTGGTTCGCGCCATTCGTCAGGGCGACCTCGACAGCCTGGCCATTCCCGAACAGCCCCTCGACATTCTTGCTCAACAAATCGTCGCCATGTGTGCCGCCGAGGACTGGCGCGAAGACGAACTATTCCAATGCGTGCGCGGTGCGTATCCTTATCGCGATCTTTCTCGCGCGGACTTCGACGAAATCATCGAGATGCTGGGCGAAGGCATTGCCTCCACGCGGGGACGTTACGCTGCCTATCTGCATCGCGATCGCGTGAACGGCATGGTTCGTGCGCGCCGCGGCAGCCGCCTTGCGGCCATCACCAGCGGCGGCGCCATTCCAGAAAATTCGCTCTACACCGTGGTCGCTCTGCCTGAGTCCACCGTCGTCGGCACCGTGGATGAAGACTTCGCCGTCGAAAGCCTCGCCGGCGACATCATGCTTCTCGGAAACACTTCCTGGCGCATCCGCCGCGTGCAAGCCGGGAGTGTCTTGGTGGAAGACGCGCAGGGCGCGTCGCCTAATGTGCCCTTTTGGCGCGGCGAAGCTCCCTCTCGAACCGACGAGCTTTCCGCGCATGTCGCGGATTTGCGCGAGAAAATTAGCGAGCTGGTTCCGCGCATGTCGCCGGACTCCAACGGGCAGGCCGCGGGCGGTGTCAGCGCTGCGGTGAACTGGCTCAAACTCGAATGCGGCCTCGATGATTCTGGAGCCGAGCAAATTGTCGAATACATCGTCGCCGGGCGAGCGTTGCTCGGCGCGGTTCCCACGCTAACCACGATCATCGCCGAACGCTTTTTCGACGAAAGCGGCGGGATGCAGCTTGTCATCCACGCTCCTTTCGGCGGCCGCATCAACAAAGCTTGGGGTCTCGCCCTTCGCAAACGTTTCTGCCGTTCGTTCAATTTTGAGCTGCAAGCCGCTGCCACCGACAACGGATTAAATATCTCGCTCAGCGAGCAGCACAGTTTTCCGCTGGCGGACGTCTTTCATTTCCTTCACCCGAACTCCTTGCGCTCCGTTCTCGAGCAAGCCGTGCTTACCTCCCCGTTGTTCACCACGCGCTGGCGTTGGGACGCTGGCCGTGCCCTTGCGCTCCTACGTTTTCGAGGCGGCAAAAAAGTTCCGCCGCCGATCCAGCGCATGCGCGCCGACGATTTGCTAGCTGCCGTGTTTCCAGAAGCGCAGGCTTGCCAGGAAAATATTGAGGGCGATATCACCATCTCCAATCACCCGCTCATCCGCGAAGTGATGAAGGATGTCCTCACGGAAGCGATGGATATCGAAGGGCTTCAGCGCGTGCTGCATGGCATCGCCGATGGCCGAATCACGTGCCTTGCCGTGGATACGCCGCAACCATCGCAGTTTTCCCACGAAATCCTGAATGCCAATCCCTATGCCTACCTCGACGATGCGCCGCTGGAGGAGCGCCGTGCACGCGCCGTCGAGATGCGCCGCGTCCTCCCCGAAGCGGTGCTCGGAGAAATTGGCCGCCTCGATCCAACCGCCATATCGGAGGTCTGCGACCACGCGTGGCCCGATGTGCGCGACGCGGAGGAACTGCACGACGTGCTGCTCACTCTAATTGCGTTACCTGCTAGTGATCAAAATGAGGTTCGGGACGTCAAAGGCTTGCGATCCAGATTGAAGCAATCGGTACCCGCATGGAGCGCCTTCTTCGACGAGCTTGCTCGGGACCGTCGCGTGACCCGTGCGCACGTAAACGGGGAAGTGTATTGGGTCGCTGCCGAACGCACCCGCACATTCGCCGAAGTTTTCCCGTCGGCAGGGTTCGATCCAAAGTTGCCAGATTTCGAATCCCGTGGCGTACCCAAGCGAGAAGACGCGCTTCTCTCTCTTTTAACCGGATGGATCGCCCACTCCGGTCCCGTCACTGCAAGCGAACTATCGAGCGTACTTGCTCTTCCTGCGTCCGAATTGGAAAAGTCTTTGCTCCGCCTCGAGTCCAGCGGCGTAGTTCTCCGCGGCAAATTTACCGACCCCGCCTCACCTGAAACAGAATGGTGCGAACGCCGCTTGCTCGCGCGTATCCACCGCCTCACGCTCGGCCAGCTTCGCAAGCAGATTCAGGCCGTCACTCCCGCCCAATTCATGAACTGGCTGCTGCGATGGCAGCACGTCGCGCCGAGCACGCAACTTCTCGGCGAGCGCGGCACGCTCGAAGCCGTTCGTCAGCTGCAGGGGTTCGAAGCTCCCGCGAATTCCTGGGAACGCCATATCCTAAAGCGCCGGATCGCAGATTACGATCCGACGACCCTCGATCAACTCTGTCTCACCGGCGCCGTCGGCTGGGGCCGCCTTTCCCCACATCCCGCCACGCTTGAACCTCTCTCCGGCGCAAAGCGTCGCGTCATCCCCACGAGTGTCGCTCCGATTACTTTCTTCGTTCGCAAAGATGCCGAATGGATGATCCCGCGCCGTGAAGCTGGCGAAGCCGAAATCACAGGCCTGAGCGCCGATGCAGATGCAGTCCTCCGGTTTTTGCGCCAACGCGGCGCCTCGTTCTTTGCGGATATCGTGCGTGGCACCGGCAAGCTAAAATCCGAAGTGGAAGCCGCGCTCTGGGAACTTGTTGCGGCAGGCCTGCTTACCGCAGACGGTTTCGATAATTTGCGAGCGCTGATCGATCCCAAGCGCCGCTCCGGGCAGGGAACTGGCCGTGCCTCGCGTCCACGCCACAGTGCTGGCCGCTGGTCCCTTCTCTTTTCTGGCGAAACCCAGGACCACGCTCGCGCCCTCGAAGCCACCTGCTGGATGCTTCTTCGCCGCTACGGGATCGTTTTCCGCGAACTCCTCACGCGCGAGACCAATCTCCCCAAGTGGCGCGAGTTGCTCATCACGCTCCGCCGTCTCGAAGACCGCGGCGAGATTCGCGGCGGCCGGTTCGTCAGCGGCTTTCTCGGTGAACAATTCGCTCTGAGCATTGCCGTCGATTCTGTTCGCGCCATGCGCAATCAGCCGCCATCCGGCGAAGGCATCTATATTTCCGCCGCCGATCCACTGAATCTCGTCGGCATTGTCGTTCCCGGTGATCGCGTGCCCGCCAATTCCGGCCAGGTAGTTACCTTCCGCGATGGTGTTGTCGTTGAACCGGACGAACTAGCGAATGTGATTCGAATGCCCGTGGCTCTTTGAGCAAAGCTACGCGCTCTCGTATCCGTTTCTGACTCTACTTATTCCACTTCAGCCGCCTCTAGGATATCCCGTGGGGCCTGCACTCACGAAAACAACAATCACGATTGACACCGCCATCAGTCCCGTGCACGATTTCAGAGCCGGGACAATCCCGCCTCTGCCCTCGTCGCGATCTGTTTCATGTCCAGTTTCTTTCAGGCGGCCTTCTATGAAAATGAAAACGCTACGCGCATTTCTTCTCTTGTGCTCCGTTCTTCTTCCCATCCCTGCGCTCGCGCAGTGCAAAGAGCAGCTCTGCCAGAATTTGCAAAACATTCTCGACGCCGCGGTTACGGACTTTAGAGAATATCGAGCGAATAGAATTGCCGCTCCAGATGTCTCAGTCATAGGAGCGAAGGTCCCCTGTCAGATGACCGCGTGGGCCAACAACGTTCCGATGGTCATCTGCTACGCCCAGATTCCTTACCAGAGCGCCGAGAGCTGGTACATTAACGCGTTACAGTCTCTTAGGATTCTTCAGCCCTCGTGGCACTTCAAAATCGATTCCCCAGTCGCGGATCATTTTGTGGACGGTGGTCAACCGGATTGCGCGGTCCCGGACACGGAGGGGCCTTACCTCGGCCATTGCCCGCTCCATCTGCAAACGACAAAACAAAACGATGGCACGGTGAAACTTTATCTTTGGATGAGTTCGCTCTCGTCGCCTTATCTGGTCAACCGCCCGCCTGGTCCTCGCTCGAAAGCGGCGGCGCCAGTGGCAGTTTCCGGGGGTTGCGACGAGTTGTGCCAGGGCCTTAAGAAGGCGTTCGAAGCTCGCTCGAGCGCTTTTGCAGAGATCCGTTCCGCCAAAACGAGCAGCGGGTCGTCGGACCCCGCCATCAAGCTTCCGGGGGCTGCGGAGTGCGTCGTCAACGCAGCGGCAAAGACTCGTCGCACTGAGTTAGGCATACAGTATGTGTGTTATTGGCAAGAACCGTCCGCTGCCACTGCCGACGCAAGATTTCGCGATCTCGTCTCGCGATTCCAAATCCTGGCGCCTTCCAATTGGTTCATCCGGCAGGAAGACGAATCGGAGGAACTCACGGGCGCCAAAGTTAAGGCATGGTGTGCCGTTGCCGCCGACAACAAACAGGAGCTGTGCACCTATATCTCAGGCGAGTCGGTGGGACTCCACATCAAATCGTGGAACTAGCCTGCATCTTTCGCGGCAGAGTGGCCCGTCCACGCGCCGTGGACCCGCTGTCTAAGCCGGCCCACTCTGCACTTTTACGCCGACTTCGCCAGTTGCCCCAGTTCACGCATCTTGCGGTCGTCGACTTTCACGCTCGCCGTTGCAACGTTCTCTTCCAAATGCTTCACACGCGAAGTCCCCGGAATCGGCAGCATCACCGGCGAACGCCATAGCAGCCACGCCAGCGCCAGTTGCGAAGTTGTCATCTTCATTTCCGCCGCGGTGCGCGCCAGCTTGCCGCCCGGAGCCGCCAATTTGCCCGCTCCCAGCGGGAACCAGGGGATAAACCCAATGCTTTCGCGCTCGCAATATTCCAAAACATCCTCGGCCGCCCGGTCGGCAAGGCTGTAGCGGTTCTGCACCGAGACGATCGGGAGGATCTTTCGCGCATGCTCGATCTGCGCGACGCTGACTTCCGATAGGCCAACGTGTTTAATCTTGCCTTGCGCTTGCAAATCTTTCAGCGTCCCGAGCTGATCCTCCGCCGGCACCGCTGGATCGATCCGGTGCAGCTGATACAAGTCAATCCGCTCTAGCTTCAACCGCCGCAAACTCCCCTCGCACGCTTTGCGCAAATGCTCTGGCCGGCCATTCATCGTCCACTGGTCCGGCCCCGAACGATCGAACCCAGCCTTCGTCGCGATGACCAATCCCGCCGGGTAAGGATGCAGCGCCTCCGCGATCAGCCGTTCGCTGACATCCGGCCCGTACGAATCCGCCGTGTCAATAAAATTGATCCCCAATTCGACCGCCCGTCGCAGCACCCGAATCGCTTCGTCGTGGTCCTCTGGCTCTCCCCAGATACCTTTGCCGGTAATCCTCATCGCCCCAAATCCGAGCCGCCACACCGGCAGCTCCCCGCCAATCCGGAATTCGCCGCTCTTCGCGGCCGGCAATTCCTTGGCAAATTTTCCCGTCCTGCCTGTTATCTCTGCTTTGTCCGACATGGTTTTTTCTCCCTGCATTCACGCTCTTAGGATTTTTACATGCTCGCGCGGTTTCGCGTGGCGGCCCGTAGCCCTCTTCCACCCGCTGTCGTCGCCGAACCCCAGCTCCAATGATTCGATGCGCGGACCACACGATAAGGCATCAAGACTCTTGCAGTTCCGTCCGCTGGAATCCCCAGTTCAATTCCAGCAAAGCACGCATTCGCGGCCTTCCTCGAAAACGCCGGATAAACGTATAATCCCGCGAATGAGCAATGCTCCTCTACCGTTTGGGATTGACCGGTCCCTTCTGCGCCTGGATGGGCAGAGCCCTTATTTCTGCCTGCATTTCGTTATGGTTTTCGTCCGTGATCAGGATCGAAGCCTGCGCTTCTACCTCGACCAGCTTGGTTTTCGGCTTGTGGTCGATCAACGCTTCGAGTTTGGCGGCCGCTGGGTCGAGGTCGCGCCTCCCGATGGCAGTGCGAGCCTCTCACTCGCTCTGGCGGCGCCCGACTCTCCGGCAAGCAAACTCGTCGGGTGCGACACACAGATCTATTTCATAACCGAGGATGTCAACGCCAAGTTCTCCGAATGGAGCAATCGCGGAGTTCGTTTTCAGTTTCCACCACAACAGCCCGAATGGGGCGGAATCTTCACGCGATTTGAAGATGTGGACGGAAACTCTTTCGGGCTTGCTGGCTTCGATGAACTGACACAAGGCGTTGAAACGCAACGCCGCGCGCTAGCACAAAAGCTCGAATCCGAACACCGCGCCGCGCAAGAGATGGAAATTGCCAAGCGGGTTCAGTCAAGGCTGTTTCCACAAATCCATCCTAAACTTACGACCCTTCAATACGCGGGTATATGTTTTCAGGCTCGTCAAGTGGGCGGAGATTATTTCGACTTTCTCGATCTCGGCCAGGAGCGTCTCGGCTTGGTGCTCGGCGATGTTTCGGGCAAAGGAATAGCCGCCGCTCTCTTGATGGCCCATCTGCAGGCGAGCCTGCGCAGCCAGTGCGCCATCGCCTCGGAACATCCGCAGCGTTTTTTGCGTTCCGTAAATCATTTGTTTTACGAGAATACCGCCGACGGCGACTACGCAACCTTTTTCTTCTCTGAATACGACGACAAAACGCAGCGCCTGCGCTACGCGAACTGCGGCCATCTTTGCGCCCTTCTGCTGCGTCAAGATGACACTTTGGAGCGGCTCAACTCCACGTCTACTGTGCTGGGGCTTTTTGAGAACTGGGACTGCTTGCTCGAGGAACGCCAGCTTTTCTCGGGAGACACGCTCGTACTTTACACCGACGGCGCCACCGAATCGTTCAACGAAGCCGGCGAAGAATTCGGGGAGCGCCGCCTAATCGAAGCGCTGCGCCGCCATCGGGGAAAATCCTCGCAATCCATGATTGCGTCTATCGTCGAAGAAGTCCGCAAGTTCAATCCCAACGAACAGCAAGACGACATCACGCTGATCGTCGCCCAGTGCCGGGACAGTGCAGCTCTTGGCTGATCCGATTTCCAGGAATCGGGTTTCAGGATAGCCAGGAGTTTCGCGGCTGGTTTTTCAACTCCGGCACAGCGCGGCCGCACCGGCTATTCCGGCGTCCGATCCATACTTCGCCAAAACCATCGGCATCTCCGCAAAGCGTTGGTTCACGCACCACTTTGGCAGTTGTTCGCTAATGCGTCCGAAAAATCCGCTCATGAGCTGCGCAACGCCTCCGCCAAAAATAAACACGTCCGGCTCGAGCAAGTCGATGACGTTCCCAATCCAAATCGCCAGGTAGTCCGCAGTTTCGCGCAGCACCTCACAGGCAAGCGCATCACCCTGGCGAAACGCTTCGGCCACAATCTCGGCATTCACACAGTCCACTTTGCCGCCCGCGAGAGCAAACATTTTCGAGTCGGCGTCCGGCGATTCTATAAGCCGCTCTTGAACCCGCCGCGCGATCGCCGGACCGGAGCATAACGCCTCGATGCAGCCGCGTTTCCCGCAGCCGCACTGAGGTCCGCGATAATCGATCGTCACGTGCCCGCCCTCAGCCGCGCTCCCCGTTCGCCCGTGATAAATGCGCTCGTCAAAAACGATGCCAGTTCCAATTCCCGTGCCCAGCGTCGCGTAAAAAACGTTGCGGTATCCAACGCCGGCGCCCCAGATCGCTTCGGCAAGCGCCGCCGCATTTCCGTCGTTATCGACGTACGAGGAGAATCCAAAGACCCGTTGCACTTCCGCCGCCAACGGAAAGTTCCTCCAACAAGGCACGTTCGGTGGATTGAGGATCACTCCGGTAGCAGGATCGAGCGGCCCTGGCGCGCAAATTCCGATCCTCGTCAAACTAGACCGCACCTCTGGCCTCGCGGCAAAGATAGCTTCGATAGCGGACTGCACCGCGGCAAATCCCGCGGCTGCGCTTCCGCGCGCAGGCATCGCGACACGCGTCTGAAAAAGAATGCAGCCCTCGGCGTCCACGAGCCCCGCGGCCGCTTTTGTACCTCCGATGTCCACGCCAAGCGCAAATGTGCCAGCCGCGTCCAAGTCCTGGCTCCTAGGCTTTCTGCGACTCCATCACTCGATACCCAAGCGGTGCTGCATCTCTTCGAGAGTGTATCCCTTGGTTTCTGGATAGAAGAAGAGCACAACGAAAAACTGCACCACCATCATGCACGCGAAGACCACAAACGGAGTCCCCGGCGACAGAGCAAACAGCACCGGAAATATCAACGAAACAATGGCGTTAATGATCCAGTGGGAGGAACTGCCCACGCTTTGGCCCTTAGCGCGCACGCGGTTTGGAAAAACCTCGCCGATATAAACCCAAATCACCGCGCCCTGCGAAATCGCGAAAAACCCGATGTAACCCACCAACAGCCAAAGCAGATATTTTTGATGGCTATGCGTCAGGAAGATGGCAGCCAAGCCCGACAAGCAACCAACCAAGCCGACCGACCCGATCAACAAAAGTGTCTTGCGCCCAAGCTTGTCGATGACCATCATTGCCAGAAGCGTTGCGCACAGATTCATCGCGCCGATGGCCACGGGTCCCAACTCGCCCGATACCTTGCTGAACCCAGCCGCCGCGAATATGTCGTTCAAGTAGTAGAGGATCGCATTGATGCCCGCGAGCTGGTTGAACAGTCCGATGGTAATCGCAAGGAAAATCGGCAAGCGGTATTTCCAGGAAAAAAGGGGCTCGGATTTCTGCGCGCGCTCGAGATGAATCGAATCGACGATCTCCTGAAGCTCCCCCTCCGCATTTTGAGAACCCATCATCTGAAGCACGGAGCGCGCTTCGTCAACGCGGTTTTGAGTGGCCAGCCACCGCGGGCTTCGTGGAATTCCAAAAAGCATGATCAGAAAGAATGCTGCCGGAACGGCAGCGACGCCGAACATCCATCTCCAATCATTAGCGCCAAGCCCGAGTTCCGCTATCCGATAGTTCGAGAAATACGCGAGCAGAATTCCAATCACGATATTGATCTGAAAAAGTCCTACAAGGCGGCCGCGCCATTTGCCGGGCGCGATCTCTGCAATATAGACAGGCCCAAGCACGGACGATCCGCCGATGCCCAGCCCTCCCAGAAATCGGGACGCCACCAGCACTGGCCAGTTGAACGCCAGCGCGCACCCCAGCGCCGACAACACGTAGAAGACCGCAAGCACGCGCAGCGTCTCGCGGCTCCCATATTTTTGCCCGATCACCCCAGCGGACATCGCCCCTATGACCGTGCCCCACAAGGCGATCGAAACCGTGAGCCCCAAGCTCGAGGGAGTCAGGCCGAACACAACGCTGAGCTGGTGCGTCGTTCCGGCAATCACGGCAGTGTCGAAACCAAAGAGCAAACCGCCAAGGGCTCCAACCGCGGTGGCTTTTGCGAGATTTTCGTTCATCGCCGCCCGCTCGAAAAAGAAAACGTCATTCGCGTCTCTTCCAATGCTCGCCCGCTCTCACTGCGCGTAGAAAGCGCTCATAGTCCGATAGAAATTCCAATCATCCACTTTGGAAGACATCTCGAACGGAGAATGCATCGAAAGTAGCGGCACGCCGAAGTCGATCACCTCCATGTCTTCGCGCGACATGAAACCGCCGATGGTGCCACCGCCCCCGACATCCACTTTGTATGTGTGCGTCTGCCATGGTATGCCGTTGCGGTCGAGTAAGCCGCGGATCTTCGCCGTATATTCCGAAGGCGGATCGAATCCTTCTCCGTACAGCTTGATAGTCACGCCGTATCCGAGCCGCGCCGCGTTTGTGGCTTCGGAAGTGCCGGGGAATATCGGATTCAAGCTGTCATTGGCGTCCGCGGAAATCACCAGCGAATTGTGCAACGCCCGCCGCAAATCCAAATCGTTGTACGCCGCTCCGCGCTGCGCACCGATGAGCCGCGCAAAAGTCGAATTTAGAAACTGAGAGCCTGCTCCGGTGTTATTCACCGATCCGACTTCCTCGAAGTTGGAAAGATAAGCGAGCGCAGTGAATTTCGGCGTGCCTTTGAGATCGATGATCGCGCGCGCCGCGCAAAACGACGAAACCCGGTCGTCCTGTCCATACGCGCCGACAAGCCCGCGGTCAAAACCAACGTCCGCAGGATGCGCCGCCGGCACGAGAGCAAGCTCAGCGCTCACAAGGTCTTCTTCCTTGATCTTGTATGTGGACGTCAAAAGCTGTGTGACTTCCACGGCGACGGATTCTTTCTCGCCGGGGATGCTGCCGATTACGGGGTCGAGTTCCTCGCCTTGCAGGACGTTGGTGTACGTGCGCGCCCGCATGTCCGCATCCGAATGCGGTGCGCTGTCCGGTATCACAAAAACCGGTTCGCCCGGGTTCAGGCCAATGGAAACGTCGATCGTCCGTCCATCGGTCGTGTCAATGCGGCCGACAAGTGCCAACGGAATGTTGGCCCATTGATATTTTTTGATGCCTCCATAGTATTTCGTCTTAAAAAGCGCAAATCCGCCGGCGGGATAAATCGGGCGGCCCTTCAATTCGATGTGCGGGCTGTCCTGATGCGTGCCAACAACGTGCGAGCCATCCACGATGGGATCGGAGCCAATCACGGCGAGAATGAGGCTGCGGTCGCGATTCGGAACAATCAGGCGCGCCCCGGGTTTTACCTGGTCAGGTTTGGTGAATTCAGTAAAGCCCGCAGCGCGTGCCCGCCGGATCACTTCGCGCGTCGATCCCAACGCCGATCTTGCGATATTCAAATAGCTTTTATAGTCCTCCGAAAAATCCTGAACTTGCGTCCGCTCTGCCGGCGTTAAAAGGAGCCAGGACGATTTTTTCTTCCCCCAGGCGTCGCCTTCGTCTTGCGCCCGAAGTGTGGCAGCAAAACTTCCGGCGACCGCGAGCAACACTGCCAACAGAAAAAAACGCCGTTGCACAATCTTCATCGTACTTTCTCCTCATCTCTCGGTATTTCTGGCGCGCATTCGAACCAGCCCGCCTGCAGGGAACTGAGGATGGTACCTCAAAATCGGCGTGGCGAGTGTTCGCGCAGCAGCCGCGGACTCTTCCTGCACGCAGATTCTCGGATTTGGGAAGCGGTCGCCCTTTCTGTATGATTTTAAGCCGTGAACATTGTCCTGACCGATGTTGAAGCGAGAGTGCTCGGCTGTCTGGTGGAGAAGGAAATCACCACGCCTGAGTACTATCCTCTTTCGTTGAACGCGCTGGTTCACGCGTGCAACCAGAAATCCAACCGCGATCCGCTGATGAATCTCGATGAAGACGCGGTCCGGACCGCTTTGCGCGCGCTCGGTGAGCTAACGCTTGCCAGGTCGGCAAGCGGGGACAGTCGTGTAGCGAAATTCGAGCACCGCCTCGCGGACACTTTCAATTTCACGCGGCCAGAGACGGCTGTTCTCTGCGAGTTGTTGTTGCGCGGACCGCAGACCCCCGGCGAATTGCGCAGCCGCGCGGAGCGCATGCACCCATTCGAAGATTTGAGCGTGGTGCAGTCAACCTTGAAGCACTTGATCGAGCGCGATCCGCCCCTCGTGAAATTGTTGCCGCGCCAGCCGGGCAACAAAGAGGCACGCTATGTGCATCTATTATCCGGCGACGTGGAAGTGCGCGATACACACGTCATAGGGGAAGCGGCGGCATCCAGCAGCGCTGCGGAAAGCTCGCGGATGACCGACCTCGAGAACGAAGTCGCGGGTTTGCAAAAAGAAATTGCGGATTTGAAGACTCAGTTTGCGGCGTTTCGGAAGCAATTTGAGTAGCATGTGGGTCTCCCGGCAGCAAGCCTGAGAGATTTCAAGTTTTTCGAAGGAAGAGTTGACATGGGCCTGTCCGAGTTCATAACATGAGGTTTCACGAGTGAACAGTTAAGTCTCCTTGGGACGGTTCGAAACGTTGTGCATCTCGCGGCAAGAAACAAAAATACATGATCACTGTTAAAGAGCTTACGAAGAGGTACGCGCGCAACACGGCTGTCGACCACATCTCCTTCGAGATCCAAAAAGGCCAGATCGTCGGCTTTTTGGGCCCGAATGGCGCGGGCAAAACCACGACCATGCGCATGCTGACGTGTTTTCTCCCGCCCACGGCCGGCACCGCGACGGTCGCGGGTTTCGACGTCCTCGAAGAGCCCATGGAAGTCAAAAAGCGCATCGGATATTTGCCGGAAACTCCGCCTCTTTATCCCGAGATGATGACTGGCGAATATCTCTCTTTCGTCGGGAGTTTGAAAGGTCTTCGCGGCGCCGAATTAAAACAGAGGATCGATTACGTTAGCGAGCGCTGCGCCATCGCGGACGTACGCAATAAGCAGCTCGGCAAGCTCTCCAAAGGCTACCGGCAACGCGTCGGACTTGCGCAGGCCATCATTCACAATCCCGAAGTGCTGATTTTAGATGAACCAACGGCGGGCTTGGATCCCAAACAAATCAACGAGACTCGCGACTTGATCAAAAGCCTCGCCGGCGATCACACCATTATTTTGAGCACGCACATCCTTCCGGAAGTCGAGCAAATCTGCCAGCAGGTGATCATCATCAGCAAAGGCAAGCTGGTGGCGACCGATACGGTCGACAACCTGCAAAATCGCTCTCGCGGGGCGGAATCTATTTTCGTGGAAGTCGCTGGGCGCAATGGCGCTCTCGATACCACCCTTGTGCAAGCTCGAATCGGAAAAGTTTCCGGAGTCAGCCGCATTGTGCTCAAGGAAAAGCACCCGGCGCATTCCACGTTCGAAGTCGAAACCCAAAAAGACCATTTTGTTCGCGGCGATCTTGCGCGTGCCATCGTCGAGGCCGGCTGGGATCTGAATGAGATGCGGTCTGCCGCGGTCAGCCTCGAGGAAATATTCCTGCAGCTTACCGGGAAGCAAGAGGCTGCTCCAAAAGAAGATGCCGTGGTTGCGGGAGCGAGCAAATGAGAAACGTTTGGCTCATCTGGCGCAGAGAGATGCGCAGTTATTTTGTTTCGCCGATTGCTTACATCCTGTTGTTGATGTGCGCGTTCATTTTCGGATTTTTCTTCTGGAGCCTTTTGCAGGCGTACCTGCAGTTCAGCATGGAAGCGCAGATGCGCGGCGAAATGTTTCCAATGAATATGCCGGAAGAAATCACGCGCCGGCTTTTTGGAAATATCCCGGTGACCGGGCTCTTTATTATTCCGTTGATCACGATGCGGCTTTTCGCCGAGGAGAAGCGCACCGGCACGATTGAACTTCTTACGACCTCGCCAATCCGCGACGGCGAAGTGATCCTCGGAAAATGGCTTGCGGCGACGACGATGTACTGCTGCCTCTTGCTACTAAGTGCGCTGAATGTCGCTTTTCTTTTCTTTTACAGCCACCCGGATTGGAAGCCCATCCTGGTCAGCTATCTGGGTCTCTTTTTGCAGGCCGCGGCTTTGCTGGCGTTCGGAACATTTTTCTCGACCCTCACAAAGAATCAAATCATTGCCGGTGCGGCGACGTTCTGCGCCTGCCTCCTGCTATTTGTTTGTGGGTGGATTGGAGAATACAACAGCGAAACATGGGCACGCGTCCTCGCGTACTTATCGGTGTCCACGCATATGGAATCGTTCACGAGGGGAACTCTCGACTCGAAGGACCTGATTTTTTACGTGACCGCGATTTTTGTGGGACTCTTTCTGACGGCGCGCTCGATAGAATCGCTGCGCTGGAGGTCGTAATTGAATACCGAGTTGTTGAAAGCGCGGCAAACAAAATACGTCGCTTATGTGACGCTCTACATCGTGGTGGCGCTGGCTGTAGTAACCATCGCCAATGTGCTCGCAGACCGCTACGACAAATCCTACGACGCGACGGCCAACAAGCAGTATAGCCTCTCGGATCAAACCATCAAGGTGGTCAAAGGCCTCAAACAGGACGCGACGATCACCTACTTCGCTCAGGACTCGCAGTTTGGAACAGCCAAAAACAAGCTGGACATGTACGCCAATCTCTCTCCGAAAGTTCATGTCGTGTACGTGGACCCCGACAAAAAGCCGTTGGTTGCCACCCAGGCGGGATTCAAGAATCTGAACACCGCCATCGTGCAAATCGGTGCGAGTAAAAATGAAGCGAAGAGCATCAATGAGGAAGACCTTACTGGCGCGTTCATACGGGATCTGAAAAACACCACTCGGACCGTTTGCTTTGTGACCGGAAGCGGCGAGCACCAGATCGACGATTCGGGCCGGAGCGGCTATTCGCGACTGAAAGAGTTGCTCGGCAAGGATGATTATCAAGGGAAGTCGATTGACTTGCTGCAGAAGGCGGAAGTGCCTGCCGATTGCACCGTCGTTGTCGTGGGTGGACCGCGCGGCGATTACCAGCAACCCGAAGTCGATGCGATCAAGAAATATGTAGAGGATGGAGGCCGCGCACTGTTGCTGCTCGACCCGCCGTTGAAAATAGGGACTCAGGAAATTGGGGAAAACGGCGCGCTGGCGGCCTTGCTGGCAAGCTGGGGTGTAACGCCGAACAAAGACTTGATACTCGATTTCAACCCTGTCGGGCAGATGGTTGGGCTCGGCCCGCAAGTGCCGCTCGTTACCCACTACGAATCACATGCCATCGTGAACGAGATGAAGGGGACCGCAACTGGTTTCCCGTTGTCGCGTTCCCTGGACACAAAAAACGGCGACAAAACTTCCGTCGCGAAACTGTTTGACAGTTCGGAAAGCAGCCTGTCCACGGCTAAATTGGATTCCGACAGAATCGATCCCAGCGACCCCAAAAATAAAAAGGGACCGCTGACCATCGCCGCCGCAGGCACATACACGACAGGCAAGGATAATTCGCAAGGGCGATTCGTGGTGGTCGGCAGTTCGCAGTGGGCGGCCAACAACTTTTTAGGCTTCAACGGCAATCGCGACCTCGCTCTAAACGCCATCAACTGGCTGTCTTCGGATGAAGATCTTATTTCCATTCGGCCCAAAGAGCCGGAAGACCGCAAGCTTTCGATGACGCGAGCACAAGTGAGATGGGTGGGCATTACAAGTTTGTTTTTGATTCCGCTCATCGTGATTGGCACGGGATTGTCGGTCTGGTGGCGGAGAAGGTAGCGCGCTTTCGGGCCTGCTAAGAGCAATTCACAGAATGCCGGGGCAATTCCAATGAAAATGAATAGTTTACTGATTGCCGCAATCGTTTTGGCGGCGCTCTCGGGAGTTCTTTACTGGTCCAATCATCGAAAGCCTGCGGAGAGCGCGGTGAAAGTTTCCGCGGACACGCCTCCAAAACTTCTTACTCTTGCTCAAGGGGACATCGCAAGAGTTGACATCAAGAAAAAGAGCGGCGACGAAATCGAGCTTGCGAAGAATGATGCGGGGAAGTGGCAGATTGTGGGGGCGAAACCGCTGCGCGCGGACCAAAATGAAGTTTCGAGCATGCTTTCAACATTGTCTTCGTTGAGCTCGGAGCGGCTAATCGCGGAAAAAGCCGGCAACTTGGCCGACTATGGACTAGCGCAACCATTCGTCGAAGTAGACGTCACGGAAAAAGACAACAAGACGCAGAAATTGTTGATTGGCGACAACACGCCGGCAGGGAATGCGGTTTACGTTGCGCTTGCCGGCGATCCTCGCGTGTTCACGCTTGCGAGCTACAGCAAAACAAGCCTGGATAAGAGCGCGAAGGATTTGCGCGACAAGCGCTTGCTGGTGTTCGAACAAGACAAACTCAGCCGCGTGGAATTGTCCGCGAAGAAGCAGGATATCGAGTTCGGTCGAAACAAAGACCAATGGCAAATTGTGAAGCCGAAACCGTTGCGCGCCGACGATTCAAAAGTAGAAGAGCTGATTCGTAAACTCGGCGACGCAAAGATGGATTTGACCGCGACTGACGACGATCAGAAGAAAGCAGCAGCGGCGTTTAATTCCGGATCAGCGGTGGCGATTGCAAAAGTAACGGATGCTTCCGGAACGGAAGAGTTGCAAGTCCGGAAAAACAAGGACAATTACTACGCAAAGTCCAGCGCGGTCGAAGGCGTATTCAAGGTCGGGAACGATTTGGGAACTGCCCTCGACAAAGCTGTCGATGATTTCAGAAACAAGAAGTTGTTCGACCTGGGATTCACCGATCCGGAAAAAATCGAGTTGCACGATGGAGCCAAGGCATACTTCTTAACCAAGGGCGGCTCGGATTGGTTTTCGGCGGACGGGAAGAAAGTCGATGCGATTGGCGCGGAGGGAGTTGTCGAGAAAGTGCGCGACCTTTCCGCCAGCAAATTTGTAGACTCGGGATTTGGCGCTCCCGTGCTCGAAGTGATCGCGACGTCGAACGGCGGAAAGACGGTCGAGAAAGTTTCGATCGCTAAAGATGGCGATCACTATGTGGCTAAACGCGAAAGCGAACCGGCCTTGTATCAGTTGGACCCGGTTGTGGTGACGGGCCTGGAGAAGGCGGCGGAAGACTTGAAACCCGCAGTTGAATCGAAGCCTGCGGCGCCGAAAAAGTAGTAGTCCTCGCGGAAGCCCTCGTCGCAAGGCGCACCGATGATGCGGCACGGGCGTGTCCAAGTGCCAGCCGTCGCTGCGGACTTCAGAAGCCTGACCCTACCGCCGCGGCGCAATCGCTTTGGTGTTTTGTTTCGTGGCGCGATCCAGCGTGAGTTTTTCTTCAGCCGTCAGTTGACGAACGGCCGCATTCGCCAGTTCTCCCAGCGCGAGCGGACCGATGGCTATGCGAATGAGTCGCAGAACTTCAATATCCAGAGTCTCCAGCATGCGCCGAATATGGCGGTTCTTGCCTTCATCGAGAATAATTTCCACCCAGGAATTGCGCTCCCCTTGACGCAGCAGCGAAGCGTCCTTCACGCGAAGCGCGTCTCCTTCTTTCGTGCGCACACCCTTCTTAAGAGCTTCGAGCAGCGTCGCGTCAGCGATCGTTCCAATTTGCACATGATACGTTTTGTCGAGATGCGTTTCCGGCGACGTGACGCGAGCGGCCCACTCCGAGTCGTTGGTAAGCAGCAGCAATCCTTCGCTCGCCTTGTCGAGCCGGCCAACTGGCGCTACCCATGCCACGTCCGCGCCGAGAAGCGAGTACACCGTGTCGCGCCCTTTTTCATCAGAAGCGGTAGTGACAATGCCGCGAGGCTTGTTCAGCACAAGATAGATTTTCTTCGCCGCAGCAACAGGCTGACCTTCAATTTCGATCCGATCCTGGCCAATCCGCACAGGAGTTTCCGGATCGCGTCGCACCACTCCGTCCACGCGAACTTTTCCCCCACGAATAAGTTGGGCTGCCTGCGCTCGCGAGCAAAAGCCAAGCTTGGAAAGCGTTCGAGCTAAGCCGGGCATGGATTCTCAAAGCCACGAGGTAGCAAGGATTGTGTGGATGTTCCTAGCGATTTGAGCGCAGATATGGAAATATGATATCCAGGAGTTTGCCATGGCTGAACAAGACAAAATCGATTGGTCCCAATGCTCATTGGTGGAGGTCGACCCACTCGTTCTTAGTGGCGCTCCGGTGCTGCGCGACACCCGCATGCCGGCGAACGCGATCGTAGACAACTTTGACTACGGGTCGAGTGTAACCGAAATCTCGGAACAATTTGAGCTACCTGAGGAGACCGTCCAGGCGATTCTGGCGTACGCAAAGAGCCACCGCGTTGCGCATCCTGTTTGACAAGAACGTTCCGGTTGGTGTTCGCCACTTTTTGCGAAAGCATGAAGTTCGGACCGTCGTTGAATTAAAGTGGCCTCCCAAACTTCAAAACGGGGAACTCCTTCGAGCCGCCGAGGCTGAAGCATTCGACATTCTGGTCACCTGCGATCAAAACATCACGTATCAGCAGAACCTGACGCGTAGAAACCTGGCTTTGGTCGTCTTTGGGTCGAATATCTGGCGGGTCGTTCAGTTTTACAGCGAGTTGATCGGGGCGAAAGTGGATACAACGAGACCGGGAGGGTATTGCTTTATCGAGATGCCGCATCCGGCCAAACCGGTGAAAAAATCGATCGACTGAAGCGGGCTAGCCCGATCCTGTTGCGGGCGGGGTGGGCGCCGGCGGTGTGGATGGACTCGTTGTCGGCTGAGACGTGGGCGGATCGTGTTTGACTGCGCCGTAGCGCGCGGCCAGCCAGGCGCGGACTTCGTCAGGGTCGTAATGGAACGGGCCCATGCCGCCGCGGTAGGCGATGCGGCCGGATTCGTCGATGATGTAGAGGCGCTCGGGCCAAGCGGAGTAGGCGGCTTCGGCTGCGTTGTTGATGTCGTCGATGCCAAAGGCGATCGGGTAATGGAAGCGCTTGATGAAATCGTTGGCGATGGCGACGCGCTGTCCGAGATTTTTCGGCTGGGCGTAGCAGACATCGTCTTTCACGTTGGATTTCATTTGCCATTCGTCCGTGGGGTGGGCTTCGCGGACGTAAACCGTGAGGAAGTCGGCGTGATCTTTGTAGTCGTTGTAAATCTGTACCACGTCACCGACGTGGCGGCGGAATGGCGGTCAAGTGTAGCTGCCGAAAATCATCACGAGAGGGCGGCCACCGGTGCGCTCGCGGATGTGGAAGCGATCCGACCCATCGAGTGCGACAAGCCGCGCGTCGGGGGCGTCGTCTCCGACCTTCAGGGTGCCGCGATGCATGTGGGGGAAGGCATAGCGCACCATGCCGTACGCATCCTTGGGGCTGCCAGCCATCTTGCAAAGAACGAGAAACGCAGCGAGCAAGAGAACCACGAAAACGGCGATTGTCCATTTCCAGAAATGAGTCATTGTTGGTTTTTCCAGTCGCTCAAGGCTTCACGCACACGGGATTCGCTTGCACAAGAACTCCGACCTTTTTGCCTCTACGGAAGACAGCGAACACTGTGGCGAAACGTAACACTCTAGCGTTCGCGGATGAATAGTATTTTTGCATTAGTTAGAGCGCTTCACGGCTTTGCTGGCGTCCTTGGCCAGCAGGTGTTCGCGCTCTGCTTTGTAGCGGGCCAAGGAGCGCTCGATAACCGTCAGCGCCGCATACGCGGGCCGGATTTCTTCGACCTCGACCTTCTTGCCTTCGAGCAGTTTGTAATCCTGGAAGAAACGGCGAAGCACGAGCAACCGGTGCGGGGGAAGGTCGCGGGCTTCGAGGTAGCTGCTGAATTCGGGGTCTCCGGTAGCCACGGCGATGATTTTGTCGTCGCTGGCGCCAGAATCAATCATGGACATCAGCCCGATAGCGCGCGCTTTGATCAGGGCAAGAGGCTGAACGGGCTCCTGGCAGAGAACCAGAACATCCAACGGATCGTTATCCTCGGCATAGGTCTGGGGAATAAACCCATAGTTCGCCGGGTAGAAGACCGCCGAATGGATGATGCGATCTACTTTCAGTAAGCCGCTCGGTTTGTCCAGTTCGTACTTCACATTGGAACCGAGCGGAATTTCGATGACCGCTTGAAAATCGCGGGGAAGTTCGTCTCCTGGTGAGACATCATGCCAGGCGTGGAGCATCAGGGCACATCCTTCAGTATGGGCATTGTGAATTGCTACGACCTATTATCTCTGGAAAGTCTCTCCACACCAAAACAGTAGTGTTGATGAATCGCGCGATGGCTACGAATGCTTCACCACGGCGACCGTTGCTTGCGTGGACGGGTAGACTGGCAAGAATGCTTGTCCCACCTTGTGGAGTCCAAACGTGGGAGCGCTCGTAGGGGCACGACATGTCGTGCCCTCTTTCTACGCAGCTGGCAGTTCGCGGCGTTTGCTCCAGAAATAGATGGCGAAGGCGATGGCGACCAGCGGGAGAACGCAGCCGAACTCGTCGATAAACCACTTCGTCTTCCCGGTGTCGCGCGTGAGCGGTGTAAAAATTCCCTGGATATAAAGATTGTGGCTGGCGTGGAGGATAGCCCCGGTCCACAGGCTGCCAGACTTGAGGCGCATCCAAGCAAAGACAAAGCTGATGGAAACCACCATCACGGTGAAGCACATGAGGCCGTACCACGTAGGCGTGCCGGCGTTGTAATCGCCGAAAATGAGGATGGGATAGTGCCAAAGCGACCAGACGATGCCGCTGATGAGCGAGGTCGTCGTGAACGAGGTTGTCTTCGCTAGCTCAGGCACTAGAAAGCCGCGCCAGCCGATCTCTTCGCCGAGTGCGCTGGAAACGCTGCTGATCATGCCGTAAGTAGCTATCAGCGCAATGCCGAGCACGACGGAAATCCAGGGCGGTCCGCCCTGATGCATAGACCTCGTCAGGGAATTGTAAAAGTCAGGATTGCCAAACGCGCCGAAGCGAAAAATCCAAACGATGGCGTAAGCGATGGAAGCGTAGAGGAGAGGAATATACCAACTGCGGAGCTGATACTTGGTTTCGCCCCATTTCCAGCCCAGTTCCGAGATGCTGCGGCCATTTAGACGCAAGGTGAGCATGCCTGCAAGGGCAGGGCACCACATCAGACCAAGGACGTACAAGCCGCGGCCGTATCTCAGGCTACCAGAGTGAAGAACGAGAAAATAAAACAACGAGCTGAACGCAAATACAATGACCAGATACGTGAGCACCTGAACGCGAGAACGCGCGGGCTGGGCCATGCATACCTCCGGTTTGAGGCTGGACCATATAACGGGAGAGGTTCCGGTACAAGCGCTGTACGGGGCTAGGCTCGTGCCTTCTCAATCATTTCGTCCCAGATGCCTTTCGATTTTAGGATGAGCTCGACGGCTTCGCGGATGGCGCCTCTTCCGGCAACGGCCTTGGTGACGTAATGCGCGGCAAGTTTTACTTCGAGGACGGCGTCGCCAACGGCCACGGCAAGGCCCACGCGGCGCATCACCGGCAAGTCTGGGAGGTCATCGCCGACATAAGCGACGGCGGACTCCGGGACGCCCGATTTTTTTAGAATTTCTTCGAGCGCGGGAATCTTCGTCGGCTGTTTTTGGTAGATGAATTCCATTTTCATTTCATTGGCGCGGCGCATAAGCGCGGGGCTTTCGCGCCCGGTGATCACGCCTGTGCGGAGGCCAGCGGTGTGCGCGAGAGTCAAGCCCTGGCCGTCGTGCGCGTCGAAGGTTTTGATTTCGAGGGCCGTGCCGTCGGGCTGCGAGAGTAGCGTGACGGAGCCGTCCGTCAACGTGCCGTCCACGTCCATGATGAGCACCTGAATTTGCTTTGCGCGCTTTTTGAGGCTTGCGGAGATTTTGATCATGCCTTTTGCCACGGGTTGCTCCTGGTGGAAAGAACAGAAAAATCACGGACCTGAAGGTCCGCCGCCACATCCATTTTGACAAATCTCGGACGCATAAGAATTGCTGTTAGATAAGCTCCAGTGTCCAGAGATCGTGGAGATGAACGACGCCGACGACCTTCTTGGAATCATCGACGACTACCACGCTGGTTATTTTGCGTTTTTCCATTTGGTTGAGCGCTTCGCTGGCCAGGACGTGCGGGCCGATGGTTTGCGGATTGCCCGTCATGGCTGCGCCTGCGGACATTTCGAGCGTTGCGCCGCGGTGCTTTTCCATCAAGCGGCGCAGGTCGCCGTCGGTGACGATGCCTGCCAGGCGGCCATCGGCGTCGACGACGGTGGTCATGCCAAGTCCCTTGCTGCTCATTTCGTGGATGACGTCGACCATGGGAGTGTTCAGAGAAACGCGGGGTAAAGCATCGCCTGTGTGCATGGTGTGCTCGACGCGGAGAAGTTTCGTTCCGAGACGTCCGGCCGGATGGAGATCGGCAAAATCCTGGGGTTGGAAGCCGCGGCGCTCTAGCAGCGAGACCGCAAGGGCATCGCCGACGGCCATGGCGACGGTGGTGCTTGCGGTTGGAGCGAGATTTAAGGAGCAGGCTTCTTCGCGGACGCTAACGTCGAGAACGACGTCACTGGCTTTGGCGAGAGTTGAGTTGGTTTTTCCGGTCAGGGTGACCAGCGGAGCTTCGAGGCGCTTCAGTGCCTCCAGCAGCTGGATGATTTCATCGGTTTCGCCGCCGTAGGAAACGGCAAGAATGGCATCTCCGCGAGCGAGCATGCCAAGGTCGCCGTGGAGAGCATCGGCGGGATGAAGGAAGAAGGAGGGGGTGCCGGTGCTCGAGAGGGTGGCGGAGATTTTGCGGCCGATTAGGCCGGATTTGCCCATGCCGGTGACGACGACGCGGCCTTTGCAGGCGAAGAGGATGTCGACAGCTTTCTCGAAAGAGTCGTCGAGGCGCGCGAAGACGTCTTGGATGGCTTGGGCTTCGATTTTGAGGACGCGTCGGGCGGTGTCAAGACTCAACAGGCACCCCCGCGTATTTTGTAAGTGCTGCATCTAAAGAACTTAAGAATCCCGTAAGCCCTTTAGATGCAATAGTTGCAGTGAATCTCGTAAGTGTTGCTTCTAAAGTGGTTAAGTTCACTGTGAGGAGCCGCTTGTGGCGCTGGGGGCTTGCGTTGGTTGAACCCCCCAGCGGCGCACGGAGTTTGGCGCGCGCATTCGTAAGACGGGCGCGGCGTGCCGTGCCCTTACGAACAAAAGCGGGGCGGCGGGGGCCGGGGTTCATTGGACGCTCCAACGGCGGACGACTGTGGAGAGTTCTTTCAGGCGTTTGAGCAGGGCGGGGAGTTGGGAGAGGGGGAGGGCGTTAGGACCGTCGGACAGGGCTTCGGCGGGGTTGTCGTGGGTTTCCAGGAAGATGCCGTCGACACCTGCGGCTACACCGGCGCGGGCCAGGGGCTCGATGAATTCGGGTTGGCCGCCGCTGGCGTGGCCTTGGCCGCCGGGGAGTTGGACGGAGTGAGTAACGTCAAAGACGACCGGATAGCCTAGCTTTTGGAGGATCGGGAACGAGCGCATGTCGACGACGAGGTTTTGGTAGCCGAAGGAGGCGCCGCGTTCGGTGAGGATGATGTCTTTGTTGCCGGTGCTGACAATTTTTTCGACGACGTTGGCCATGTCCCAGGGGGAGACGAATTGGGGTTTTTTTACGTTGATGATGCGGCCGGTCTTGGCGGCGGCGAGAAGGAGATCAGTCTGGCGCGCCAGAAAGGCGGGTATCTGGAGAATGTCGCAGACTTCGGAGACGGGTTGTGCCTGCGAGGATTCGTGAATGTCGGTGAGGATGGGGAGCTTTAGATCGGATTTTATTTTGGCGAGGATGCGCAGGCCTTCTTTGAGGCCGGGCCCGCGAAAGGCTTTGACGGAAGAGCGGTTGGCTTTGTCGTAGGAGGCTTTGAAGATGTAGGGCACTCCTGCGTCGGCCGCGACCTTGGCAACTTTTTCCGCCATTTTTCGGGCGTGGGCTTCGCTTTCGATGACGCACGGTCCGGCGATGAGAAAAAGCGGGTTGCCGATTCCCAGGCGCAGAGAGCCGAGAGAAATGTCGTGGGGAGGAATCATCGAAGTTACCGAAGATAGCATACACTCAGCTTTGATTTGGAGAATTGCTCGAGTGTGGTCGTGAGGCGCGATCCATCGGGAGTCAACGCGGCGCGATTTCCTAGAAGCGGCTTCTGGCCCGGAATAACTTCCTGTTAGCTCGCCATTCGGACGCAATCACAATGGTGAAAATGCGAACCACATGTCCGATGCCCCTTCATCGGTGTAATCCAGTTCCACGATTTGACTCTATCAATCGCATGCCCTGACACGGCGGGCGACAGCGGCCCGAGAGCTAATCCCTCTCCGCAGCAAGCTGAACTGTTTCGCCCGTTCCCCCGACCTCCCACAGTACCTGAAAGGACACTCACGATCATGCAGTTCGCCCCGCGCGCCCTATCATAATAGTGGCGGCTTAAGCCTTAAAGTGCCGGAGGACTCAATGGTCAAGGCCCTCAAAACTGCATTAATGACGATTGTAGGCTGCGTAGTGGCCTTGTTCGTGGTGTTGTCCATCATCAGTTCGAACCAAGCCGGCCGCGAACGCCAGAAACAAGAGGCCATCCGGGAGTTAGACAGGAAAAACGCCGAGGAAGCTTCCTCCCAGTCGGCTGGAGTAGCGAGTAGCGAGGACCGGGCAAAACAAGCTGAGCGGGACTTAGACGCCGACAAGGCGATTGCTAATCTTGGTTCCTCAGACCGGGACGTCCTGAACGAAGCCATCCAGAAGATCCAATATTACCGGGCTTGCAAGGCCGTACCCGAGCTGCTGCTTCTACTTAAGGAAAGTCCTGACGACTACATTGCCGGCATCTCCGCTCAAACAATCACGGTGTGCGGAGATCGCTCTGCTTTTGACACCATAGTGGACCAATTTCTGCGCCGCAAAGCCGAGCCTTCCATGATCTACGCGGTTGAGAAAACAGGAACTTCCGACGAAGGTGTTTTCCAAAAGCTCGACAAACTGGCTTCCGAGCCGAACCTGGAATACGAAGAGGTTCCCCGGGTCGCTCGCCGCGCGAAAGAGCAGCTCGAAATGCAGGCATCAAAAAGGAGCCATTAAACGATGCAATTCACTTTGCGCGCACTTGCGGTTGCGGTTGCTCTCGTCGTGATGTTTGGTTGTGGTGTCGACTTGAGCAAACCATTGCCGGAGCCGGTGACCCTGAACGCCGACGACTATCGCCCGGAGATTACCGATATTGACCGTCTTCTCTTCAGTCTAAAGCCCTACGATGACGCGCGCCGTACACAGCTGGCTGCCACGCTGGAAGGCTTGGCCTCGCGTATCACGGTCGGGTCCGAATCGCGCTTCCTGAAGATGGAAGCTTCCGAAATCAGGACACTGGCTTCTCTCGCCAAACACACTTCCGCCAGCGCCCCACGGGATCATCTGGAAGAAAACTGGATGCGTATCCGCAACAACCTCTTTGAGGATCGCAGCTGGATGGCTCGCAGTGCCGCTGACCTGCAGCCGGAATAGGCCCAGCCGAAGCCGCCACCACCAACATCGCGGTAGTCCTTCTTGGTCACTCCCGGGTCGTCGGCAACTCGGAAGTTGGCAAGAATCGGAGTTCTGAAAAGTTCACGCACAACCGATGGCAGGCAAGCCACGACCGTCCAGTAACCTAAGTCCTGACAACAAAGGCTGGCTGGATTAGGCGTTGGCGTGGGGGGCGACGTCGAAGGCCTGCACACGCGGCGGTTCTGTGGTGGTGCGTGAGCGAGTTCTCTTGTGTTCGAGCGCGGCGCCGATGAAGGCGGCGAAGAGCGGGTGCGGTTCGAGGGGCTTGGATTTGAATTCGGGATGAAACTGGCAGCCCAGGAACCAGGGGTGTTCGGGGGCTTCGATGATCTCGACGTAATTTTCGTCGGGGGTGCGGCCGGTAATGCGGAGGCCAGCGTTTGTAAGCGTTTTTTCGTAGTCGCGGTTGAATTCGTAGCGGTGGCGGTGACGCTCGCTGATTTCGGTTTTGCCATAGGCGCGATTGGCGAGGGAGCCCGGTTCGAGTTTGCAGGGCCACGCGCCGAGGCGCATGGTGCCGCCCATTTCGTCTACGCCGAGGAGTTCGCGCAATTTGTAGATGACGCGATGAGGTGACTGAGGATCGGATTCGGTGGTGTCAGCTTGCTTCAGGCCGGCAACATCGCGGGCGTATTCAACCGTGGCGCATTGCATGCCCAGGCAGACGCCGAAATAGGGAATCTTGTTTTCGCGGGCGTACTGGATCGTGTAAATCATTCCTTGCAAGCCGCGCTTGCCGAAGCCTCCGGGAACCAGGATGCCGTCGTAGCCGTGCAGGCGTGCGGCCGCGGTCGCGACTGAGTCTATTTCTTCGGCCTCAACCCATTCGAGGATAGTTTTGTGGTTGTGCGCCAGGCCACCGTGCAGCAGGGCTTCGCGCAGACTTTTGTAGGCGTCTTCGAGTTGGACGTACTTGCCGACGACCGCGATGCGAATTTCGCCTGCGGGATTATGCATGCGGTAGACGAGGTCGAGCCAGGGGCGCATGTCGGAGGGGCGCTCTTCGAGTTTTAGATGGCGCAGGATTTGCGCGTCGAGGCCTTCACGGCTGAGTTCTACCGGGACCGCGTAAATCGTGTCTACGTCTTCCATGGAAATGACGCAAGCTTCGGCGACGTTACAGAAAAGCGCGATTTTTTTCTTGAGGTCGGCGGGAATGTGGCGGTCGCTGCGGCAAAGCAAAATGTCGGGCTGGATACCGATGCCGAGCATTTCTTTGACGCTGTGCTGCGTCGGCTTGGTTTTCAATTCGCCGGCGGCGGCGATGAAAGGTACCAGCGTTACGTGAACGAATAGCGTGTTTTCCGCGCCGAGTTCGAGGCGCATCTGGCGGATGGCTTCGAGGAAGGGAAGCGATTCGATATCGCCGACCGTGCCGCCGATCTCGACAATGACGACGTCGACTTCATCGGAAACTTTTTTAATGGTGGCTTTGATTTCGTCGGTGACGTGCGGAATGACTTGCACGGTTTTGCCGAGGTAGTCGCCGCGGCGTTCCTTGGTCAAAATCGTTTCGTAGATGCGGCCGGTGGTCCAGTTGTTGTCGCGGGAAAGCTTGGCGTGGGTAAAGCGCTCGTAATGGCCAAGGTCGAGGTCCGTCTCCGCGCCGTCTTCGGTCACAAAAACTTCACCGTGCTGAAACGGACTCATCGTACCGGGATCGACGTTCAGGTACGGATCGCATTTCTGAAGGGTGACTTTGAAACCGCGACTTTCGAGGAGACAACCGATAGAGGAAGCTGCAACTCCCTTTCCAAGTGAGGAAACAACACCGCCGGTAACAAAAATATATTTTGGCGCCATCCATGCAGCCCGCGTCCGGGATTTCCCAGTGCGTCGAGCTTATCAGCCCTCCACAGGAGTGACGTACGCATAATTATGGTCGGAATGCGCGCGGGTGTCAAATCGAAGAAATAATTCGGGGAACCCTGAAAAACAGATTTGGGAACTAGTAATAAATACGAGCGCGGATTCGAGTTTCGCGGCGTGAATTTTTGTTGCCGCGAAACTTTTATCGCTGAAGCGTGTTTGCATTCTGCGGAGGGCAGTCTCTGCGCGTTATCACTGTAGATGAAAGAGTTGTCTATTTGAACAAAACGATTTCGAGCGGAAACCGTTTGCGGTGTTGCAGTCATCCAAGCAGTTGTACATCTGCGTAGAGCCGCGAGCGGCGTGCGGCGACGCTATCCAGAGAGACTCATGGGGGGTCTCACGAACTCAGGGAAGGGGTAATGAAGCTGAAAATACGAAAAGTGGCTGTACCTTTTATGTTTGCGAGCGCACTGGCCTTTTGCCTTTCCGCTGCCGCACAACAAACAGCGTCATCGAACGCGCAGGGATTCGAATCCTACAGTGTGAGCCGTGAAGTCTCGCTGATCGGCACGGTCGTCAAATACAATGCGGCGTCTACTACGCCACCCATCGGCGCGCATGTGCTCCTGCAGACATCTTCGGGGCAGGTTGATGTGCATCTGGGCAACGCGAAGTTGCTCCAGGCCAGCCATTTTGAACTGAACGCGGGCGACAATATTCGCATCGTTGGCGAAAACTTGTCTTATGGCAACGGCGCGTTCTTCGCTGCGCGCATCGTGCAAAAAGGCACGCAGGCAGTCGCCGTCCGCAATACCAAAGGCTTTCCGCTGACTGCGGCTTCCGTTCTGACACAAGATCAGAAGGATGCGCTGCGAGGTGCGCGATGAAGCGCTTACTTCTGGTAGTTGCGTCGGCCGCGGCTCTCTGGAGCACTGCTTGCGGTGGCGGCGGCGGCCCGACTGTGCTCCCGCCTCCAACCGGCCAATTCGGACTTAGCAGCCTCAATGGCACGTACGCCTTTTTCACCACCGGCGAGGTTGCCTCGAGCAGCGCAACAACTAGTTTGGCGCGGACGGGCAGTTTCGTGGCGAACGGAACGGGCGGAATCACGGGCGGGGTCGAGGACGTAGCCGAGCCTGGCGTTCTGCCGAGTTTGGCGGTGCTCATTACCGGAGGCTCGTACACAGTGGATGGAAATGGACGTGGATCACTGACCTTGAATGTGTCCGCTGGGGGCGTTCCCTCTACGATCTCTTTCGGGATCGTTCTTACATCCACAAGCGGCGGCCTCTTGATAGATGAGACCTCCACTACCACTCAGGCTTCCACCGGAAGCGGGAATTTTTTTAAACAGAATACGACCGCCTTTACGAATCCGATTCTCCCTGTGCAAGCTACCTACGTATTCGATTTTTCCGGCTTGGACGGAGGCCTGAATGGAGAATCCCTCGTCGGCGAATTCACCGCAGCCAGCGGTGCGATTAGCGGAGGATTCGAAGACGCTAACGATAATTTTTCGCTGACTAACGGTGCTATTCCGCCGGGAACGCTAAGTCAGGATCCGGCGAATCCCGCAACCTTGACGAGTTTCGGGCGCGGTGTGGCCACGATCGCGGGTGAGGACTACGTCTTTTATATTGTGGATGCGACGCGAATCCGGTTCCTTAGCATCAGCGGCGGGGCGATGCTCTCGGGCGACGCCGTCATTCAGACCAGCCTGCCAACGAGCCTCAGCAGCGGCTTTGTCTTCGTCGTTGCGGGAACTTCGGCGACTGGCGGGGGAATCACTCGCATCGGTCGCTTCACGGCTAGTGGCGCGGCGGTGAACAGCGTCCTCGTGGATACCAATAACGTGGGGAGCTTCACATCCACAAATAGCGCGACGAACGGAAGCGTTGCACTCGACCCGGCGAATCCCGGCCGCGGCACGGTGACCTTCAAGGATCCAAATCTTAGCCTCCCATTCACCTTCGTCTTTTATCTGACTTCTGCAACGAACGGGGTCATCCAGGACATCACGCAGTCGTCCGTTAACGGTCCAACTGACGTTGCCGACGGCACAATCGCAGGGCAAACGGGGAATCCGTTCAGCGGCACAAACATTACTGGGACGTATGCCATGAATTGGACCGGTCTGAGCCTGCAGTCTGGGGTCGCGGACGAAGAGGACCTCGTTGGCCAAACCACGGTTTCCAGCCTTGCACTCACCGGTGCGGCGGACATTTTCCAATTTCAGAACCTCAACGGTCCGCAAACAGGCAACGCTTTGGCCGGCACCATCACTGTTGGTGGAGACGGCGCGGGCGACGACGGGAAACGAAGTACGATGGCCGTCACTCTCACCAAGAACGGTCAGACGACGACGGTCGATTTCGTGGTCTACTTCGCCAGCCCGCAGCTTGCCTTCTTCGCGAACACCAGCACCAGTTCGACGCGCATCGTGGATGGAGTCCTGGAGACGCAGCAATAGCCAGGGACTCGGCCTCAAATAGATACACTTGATGAGAGTTGCCGCTCGGCGGAGTGCCCGCCGGGCGGTTTTATTTTTGGAGCAGCTTCTCCACGCGGGCCACGTCTTCGGGCACGTCGACGCTGACGGCGTCGTGTTCGACTTCGGCTACGCGAATCTCCCAACCGTTTTCGAGCCAGCGGAGCTGTTCGAGCTGTTCGATGCGCTCGAGTTCGCCCTGGGGCAAGGTGGGATATTCGAGGAGGGCGTCGCGCTGGAAGACGTACAGGCCGAGATGTTTTAGATGGCGCACCTGAATTTTGCCTGCGATGTCGCGAACCCAAGGGATCGGAGCCCGCGAAAAATAGAGGCCATTGTTATCAAAATCGAGGACGGTTTTCACCACGTTCGGGTCCATGATGTCCGCCGGTACTTTGATCAGAGTGGCTACTGTTGCGATAGCAGCGGCGGGTTCTTCGAGCAGGGCGTTCACGGCCGTGTCGACAGCCACGGGATCCAGCAAGGGCTCATCTCCCTGCACGTTTACAAAGACGTCGCCATTTTCGTGGGCCGCGACTTCCGCCACGCGCTCGGTACCGGTGCGATGGTCTGGGCGAGTCATGCGCGCTGTGCCGCCGAAGCTTTCCACGGCCGTCACGATTCGTTCATCGTCCGTTGCGACAATCACACGATCCGCGTGCGTGGACATCTTGGCGCGCTCATAGACGCGCTGGATCATTGGCTTGCCAGCCAGCGAAACAAGCGGTTTGCCGGGCAGGCGCGTCGAACCAAAGCGAGCGGGAATAACGATGACAACCTCTGGTTTGGCCGAACTCATTTCGGTGAGTCTCCCATGGTTTTGAGTGTCCCACACTGGGGAATATTTGGGCACTATCTACAGTCTTTTCCTTATAGTAGCCATGCGCCAACTGCTTGCAATTCTTATCGTTGCCGGGCGGGGAGTTGATCCCATGCGCGGATTCGCTCGAGCGGGATCCGAGTACCATCCGGGACCCGGTACGGGATTTGTCTTGTCTTCGATTGCGCGAGTGGTAGAATCACATTTTGTCCGAGCCGCGCGGCCGTTCTGGGTAACCGGGACGATGGGGGTGCCGTGAAACGCGATAGACCTAGGATTCGCGTTTTTGTAGTTTCCGTTTTGGTGCTGTTACTCGCTTGTCTGGTCACGTCTCGCGTTGCTGTCCTCGCTGCGCAACAATCTCAGTCCCAGGCGCAATCTCCCGCCGATGAAAACAAGCAGAATGAAAACAAGTCGAAGGATGACGTAAAGAGGGACACCCCTTCGGCGAAGCTCAAGCCCGGCCACACTCTGAAAATGGATGTGGACCTCGCGCTGGTCAACGTCACCGTCACGGATCCCTACAACCGATTGGTCACCGGACTGGAGATGGAGAACTTCCGCGTGTTCGAGGATAACTCGGAGCAGGAAGTGGTGACGTTCTCCGCCGAAGACGTGCCCATCTCCATCGGAGTGATCTTCGATTTCAGTGGCAGCATGGCGAACAAAGTAGGGAAAGCGCGCGAAGCAGCCGTGCAGTTCTTCAAGACGGCGAATCCGCAGGATGAATTTTTTCTGGTGAGCTTCAACGAGCGCGCGGAGCTGACCAGCGCCTTCACGAACAGCGTCGAAGACCTGCAGAGCAGCCTGATGCTGACTTCCGCGAAGGGGCGCACCGCGCTGCTCGACGCCATCTACCTTGGCCTGAGCCAGATGCGAGGTGCACACAACAGCAAACGTGCCTTGCTCATTCTATCCGATGGAGGAGATAATCATAGCCGGTACAACGAGAGCGATATCAAGCGATTGGTTAAGGAAGCCGACACCCAGCTCTATGCCGTCGGGATCTTTGATGCGCTTGGATATCGTAACCGGACGCCGGAAGAACTGAACGGTCCGTCGTTGCTATCGGAAATCACGGAGATGACGGGAGGCCGCGTATTTTCGGTCGAGAAACTTGAGGACCTTCCGGATATTGCCTCAAAAATTGGCATGGAGCTGCGAAACCAATATGTCTTGGGATATCGACCGAGCAACAAGGCGCACGATGCAAGGTGGCGGAAAATCAAAATCAAGCTGCGTGCTCCGAGAGGATTGCCGCCGCTCAATGTGTTCGCGAAGACGGGTTACTACGCGCCCAGCCACTGAGTTTCCGTTTTGGCGGCTTCGCGCCTTTTTCAATCTCATTCTAGTTTTCTGCGCGATGGCTCTGTTAGTGTCTCCGTGCCTTGCGCAGATTCCTCTTCCGACCACGCAGCCCACTCCTCCGGGCCAAGATCCGAACGCTGGAAAGCAGGGCTCCATCATCAAGGTCGACGTGGGCCTGGTGGTGCTGCACACGTCTGTAATCGACGATCGCGGCAAGTTCGCGGACGGTCTGAAGCCCGAAAACTTCCGCGTTTTCGAGGACAAAGTCGAGCAGAAGCTCGCTAACTTTAAGCGCGAGGACGTTCCCGTCAGCATGGGCCTGGTGATCGACAATAGCGGCAGCATGCGCGACAAACGGCCGCGCGTGAATGAAGCCGCTCTCACGCTCGTCGAGTCCAGCAACCCGCAGGACGAAGCTTTCGTCGTCAACTTCAACGACGACTTTTATCTGGACCTCGACAAGGATTTCACCAACAGCATTCCGGAGCTGAAGGAAGCCCTGGAGCGCATCGATTCGCGCGGCAGCACGGCGCTCTTCGACGCCATTATCGGCTCGCTCGATCATCTAAAGAAAGCCGCCAAGGATAAGCGCGTGTTGCTCGTGGTCACCGACGGGGAAGACAATTCCAGCCATAACTCGCTCGAAAAAACCGTCCGGGAAATCCAGAAGACGGACACGGTGATTTACACCATCGGCCTGCTCGGCGATGAAAAAAGGAAAGAGAAGAGTAACGCCATGAAGGCTTTGAGGCATATCGCCGAAGCATCGGGCGGCCTGGCGTTTTTTCCGGAGAGCGTCGATGACGTGCACGCCATCTGCGAGCAGGTGGCGCACGATATCCGCAACCAGTACACCCTGACGTACTATCCTTCCAACACCAAAAAAGACGGAACGTTCCGGGCGGTCAGCGTGCAGGTGATTCCGCCGCACGGCCGCGGCAAGCTTGTCGCCCGCACCCGCAACGGCTATTACGCGCCGGGCAGCGCTGGTTCCGCTGCAGCAGGGAACTAATAACACGCATCAAGAAGATTAACGCAGGGTGTGGCCGAATAAGAGCGACTATCGAGACGGCAGGGTCAAGCTGTAGCAGCCCGAGCCTTGGCGCGTGCTCCCGACGCGCTCCTGAAATTCCAACGATTGTGATTGACGTCCACCGCGGCGACTTCATCCGGTGTAAAGGGAATTTCCTTAAAGCCACGGACCTCGATGATGCAGCCTTCGCTGGTGACCACCTGGTCGAATCTTCTGCCATCCCGGAGTTCCACCGAAACCACCTGATAACCTATGCCCGTCTCTCCGGCTCGTTTCAGGTGGTCGACAAACCCACTGGGTATTGGAACTAAGCGTTTCATGAGACTCCTTATGGTTGGGAGGACTGAGGACCAGTGAATCATACCTCCTCACTAAATTGCTGTCCAATGCGGCTCGGCGAACAAACAGCGAATATCCACAACCCTTGCACATAAATAGAGTAGAATTGCCTCGCTTGCGACCAGGCAGACCCAACCTTGCATCCTTTACCCTTTTCCGGAGGACTACCCTACGCCATTATTTTCTGGACGGCCTACCTCTCGTGGTTTGTCCTGGAGACCATAGCGGCCAGAGCCAAGCGATCAAGTGACCGCTCCAAGGCCCGTGACCGAGGCTCTTACAGGCTCCTCGTGATTCTTATTTGGGTTGCGCTCTGGCTGGGCTTTGCGCTCTCTTTTGTCCTTCCGCAGGCCAACATTCTGTGGAACCGAAAAGCGGTTTTCTTCATCGGAATCGCCCTCATGCTTGGAGGAATGGCTTTTCGCTTCTACGCGATGTCGCTTTTGGGACGGTTCTTCACCTACGACGTCGCCATTCATGCGGGCCAAACCGTTATTGAGGCCGGACCATATCGCTACATCCGCCACCCCGCTTACACTGGCAGTCTCACGACCGTTGCCGGAATTGGTCTCGCGCTGGGAAATTGGGCGGCACTTCTCGCGCTTCTTGCGTGCGCCGGAACCGGCTATGCCTATCGCATGTACGTCGAGGAAGCCGCGCTAGTCGCGGCCCTGGGCGAGCCTTACAAGGCATATATGCTCCGGACCACTCGTCTCCTCCCCTTTTTGTTGTAGCGATGACGGGTTTGCCCGACACCTCTCGGCGTTTTTGTTTTGGCGCTGGCGGGTTTGCCCGACACTTCTTGCCTGCCGAAAAAATTCCTTATTTTATAAGAGACTTTTCAGTGCCCCTTGGGTTAGGGTCGCACAACCGAGGGTGATGTCCGAGCGTGTCCAGTGCGGAGCTTTCGGGCATTTCTTCCGGTCGAAGCGGCTAGCTCGTCTGGCCGCGGATAGTCGATACAAGTCAGAAAGCGACAACCTGGAGGATAACCATGAAACGACTCATCGTTAGTTTGGTGGGCGCAATGGCGCTACTGGTGTCGGCAACAGCGATCCGTGCTCAGGATCAACTGGTGCCGGCCGGTACGCTGCTGCAATGCACCTTAAACGAGCCGAATTTCTCTTCGGCGACTGCGGCCGTTGGTGATCCGGTATTGTGTCACCTGAGAACCATGCAGGAGTTCGGCAGGCCGCTCTTCCCCAGAGGCAGCATGCTGGGCGGGCACTTGGAAGCCGAGAAGGAGCCGGGTCATTTCGTCGGGAAGGGCTACCTGAAGATTACCTTTGACCGAGTGATCTTGCCGAGTGGCGATCTGCCCGTTCCGGCTAAGGTCATCATGGCACGCGGCTACAAGGTGGACAAGCAAGGCGACATCGACGGCAAGGGTCACGCGACTCGAGACGTGGTCGAGTGGATGCTCCCGCCGCTGTGGCCCTGGAAGGTGATCAGTCTTCCGTTCCGCGGTCCAAGACCGACGTTGAAAGGCGAAGAGCCTCTGCAACTGCGCTTGATGGACGACATCGTCCTGCCGCAAAGCCTGTTACACCCAGACCGCCCGCCGTACGCATCCTCGCGGCCGGCCTCTTATAGTGCAGTGCCACAGACGAACGGGATGCACCTAGCCGTTCAGAACCCTGCAATCGCCGCGAGCATTGCGCCAAATGCGCCGCTGGCCGCGAACGATGACAGCAGAGCTGCGCAGATCATTGCGCCGCCCGCCGAACGCCAAACGATTGAAAGACGTACTCTCATCGTGCTGAAGTCTAGCGAGACCTATGAAGTGGCCAAGTATCAGCGAGACGGCGACTTGTTGATGTTTGAAGACACCCAAGGCCGCAAGGGCGGCGTAGACGTCAACGAAGTGGATTGGCGGAGGACGACGGGGATGACATCGGCCGCGCGGACGGCGGATAAACCGTTGCTCTCACGACAGACAAATTGATCGACGAGACTTGAAGACGTTGAGAGTGGTTCGACTACAGCTGTCGCCATTGGCGACGGAACGTTGAGGGTGTGTTAAGAAGGGAGAGTATTCGGAAGTCGGAGTCGGCGACGCGGGGCAAAACCACCAAAGTCTTTAGCCGTAATTTATACTGTTTCCACAAAGAGATTTGTGCGCAGCGTAACCAAGCCGTCCTTCTCTGGTACAACTCGCTGCCCCTGCGGGAGCCTGTCATGATGACCCTTGAAGATTGCCGCGCCTTCTATGCTCAAGAAATTCGATTTGCCGCGAGCCTGACTACGCCAGGCTTGGTTGAAGCGTTCGCTCGGGTGCCGCGCGAGAAATTTCTGGGGCCGGCACCCTGGCTGATCGGTTCGGCGACAGCCCGCGCGCTGTCCCTCGCGGGCATTGGGCAGATGTCGTATGTCAGCGTCGAGGATCCCCGAGACGTTTATCACAACGTGGTCATATCGCTCGACCGCTCCAAGGACATCAACAACGGCCAACCTGGCTCGCTCGCGCTGTGGATTGACGCGCTTGCGCTAAAACCCGGCGACCGGGTGTTTCACCTCGGATGTGGCGTGGGCTACTATACGGCCATCATGGCGGAAGTCGTCGGGGCAGGTGGCAGCGTGGTTGGTGTCGAGTTGGACGCTGGGCTTGCCGCGCGCGCCAAAGAAAATCTTGCGGCTTACGCGAACGTCACCGTGCACGCAGGCGATGGTGCGGGCTTCGATCCCGGTCTGTGTGACGCCATCTTCGTGAATTGCGGCGTGACGCATCCGCAAACGATTTGGCTAGAGAGTTTGCGCGACGACGGCTGTCTCGTCCTGCCTCTCACGATGGCGATTAATCCCACGATTGGCCAGGGCATCATGACGAAAATCCGGCGCGGCCCGGCCGGTTACTCCGCCGAGATGGTTTCGCCAGTAGCGATATTTTCCGGAGGCAGCCTGCGCGATGCTGCGCTGGAGCCGCTCATGGGGAACCCCTTGCGGAGCGGAGGCCTGCTGAAATTGAAATCCGTTCGGCGCGATGCGCACGAGGCGGCGGAAACCTGTGTAATTCACGCCTCCGAGGTTTGCCTCAGCACGGCGGAGCTCTCCGCGACTGCTGGTTCCTAGTAAATCGCCGGAGCTTGCTTAACCAATGGGGCCCCCCTCCCGGTTTTTTCGTAAGTGTTCATTCTAAAGACACTTAAAGTCGATTGGTTTTATAGGTTTACGCAAGTGTTGATTCTAAAGGATTTGAGTGGCGCAATTTGCGCTAAGATTGTGCAGATCTCGTAAGTGTTGATAATAAAAGGCTTACTGAGACTTGCCGAATATAGAGTCATACGGGTCGCTGAGAAAAGCGGCAGCAGGGCTGCCGTACTCCAAATCGCTACGTCGCAATATTATGCGGGAATCAGTAGGTCGATTCGCGGACGCTAGAAAGCAAAAACGCCAGCAAGATGCTGGCGCTACGGAGAGAAGACGCAATAGTATCCAAGGACTACTGTATGCCAGGAGTAACAGTTTGTCAAGAAAAAAATGACGCCGGTTGTGAGTGCGTCCGCTAGGCAGCCAAGCGGTTTGCCACTTTCCGTGCTGCAAGACCAAACATCAGCCGCGAAATTCCGGTCATCAGCAAGTTTACGCCTACCAGCGTCCCGATCGCCCACCCCGAACTCGACGGCCATTGGAGCCAAATGAGCCCGCCCAGTAGCAGCGTGATCAGCGCATTCACCAGCAGCCAGCCCGAGCCCCGTTCATCCCGCGCCCTGAAATACGCGACAAGTTCGAACACCGCTTCCATGAGGATCATCACCCCTAAGAGCAGCGTCAGAGTTCCAAGAGCCAGCAACGGGTGCGTCAAGAAGTAAAATCCTCCCACGATGTAGACAAGTCCGATCAGCACCTGCCAGATTACGCGCGCCGCTCCGCCTCCGCTGAACGCCGTAATCAAATGCGCTACACCGCCAAAAATTAGCACCCAGCCCACCAGAATCGCTAGGGCCACGCCCGCAACACCAGGCTCAATAATCGCCATCATCCCCAGCAGGATGAATACAAGTGCCATGATAATAGACCAGCCGCTCACTCGTTTGATGATTGAACCCCCTCCTCGCAACCCGTCAGCCGCATTTGCTGTCGCCATCAGACACCTCCACTCGCGTTTACCTATCGAAATCTGCCAGTCGCCAATACATGCTACTTCTCTGGCGCAGTGGGCTATGTCAAAACTGCCGGTCTTGATTGGTAAGGCCCCGAATGGGCGAGTGAGCTTAGCCCAATTGAGCCTTAGGCAGGTTGAACTGCCCGTCGTGCCTTACTTCGCGGCACCAGTGACAGTTTGTTTCGTTGGCTTTTCGGTCTTCGCGGCCAGTTGCTCGGGATGCCCTTGAACCAGTTGGTATCCCGTATTTCCGCCTCCTGGGAAGATCTGGGACAAAGCCAGCACATTCTCGTACTTGTTGAAAATGAGGTGAGTGCCGCCCTGAGGCCCGTCGGGCTGGGCGGAATTCACGTCCACCATCACAGTGGGATGACCGTTGGCGCTCCTTATCTCAAGAACCATCTGCTCTGTCCCCGAGACGGGCTTGACGATGTAACTCCCGGGCGGCAGAGTGGTATTGGCGACGGTAAACGGCTGCGCCATTTTGAAGTCGAGCTGATTCATTATTTGGGCGCGGCCCGCAAACACTCCAATCGTCAAAACTCCCAGCGCAAACACAACGAGCTTTCCGATGAGTGTTTTCATGTTTCTCCTCCAAGAATGGGAGTCCCAAAGGAGGAACGGTAATGTTTACGCGAAGCGACGTCCATTGTCAGAATTGACAGTCTGCGCACCAATTATTCGCGGTGACAGCCTTCCATTTTGCCCATGTGAACGCGTCGGCGATCAGGGATATTGTCGGCTGGTTCCAGGTACTGAGATCATCGACTTCCCATTGTATACATTTGTGAAGCGGACTCGGACTAGCCAGAAAATCAGCAAAATCAGCGGCAGTATGGTGAGAATTAGATACAAGCTTGTGCTGAATAAAGCCGGGGATAGATATTTTCCGAGCCCCACTGTTGAAAGCAATCTCAGTGGGCGGTTTGATGGGCCCATGAAAAAAGAGCCGGCTGCGATGAACAGCCCGAAGCACATGCGCCAGAGATGCCGCGCGATGCGGTGCGCTCCAAAAACTCCGCCGCGCACCAGCATGCGAACGTCCCCTGCGGCTGCCAGCAGCATCACCGAACCCATGAAAAAGGTCATTCCGACCGGAACGCCGTCTTGCGAGCTCTCGCCGTTGCGCACGACACTAATACCATTCATCCAGGTGAGGATGCCGAGCGCCAAGGGAATCAGGAACACAATCCAATCCAAACGGCTCGTTTCCCCGTCTCTGCGCCTGGCGGTCAGCCACGCCGTTCCGATTAAATAAACGGTTAGAATCCCGCCGCCGATGTTACTTGGTTGATGCCTCACGATGGCAAGGTACACAGCGAAGACTCCCATGGTAAGCATGGATGCGACAAAGATCCTTCCGGCCAGCACATGGCGGCGGGAACCCTTGCGGAAACACATTGCCGCGGTCCCGGACAGCAACCCCAAGCTCCCAGCGCAAATATGCACAATCAATATGGGCGAATAGGCCATCAAGCCTTCTTGAAGATATATACGGGCACCGGACCCCCGGTGTTTCACTTTTCGCCCGTCCGCTACTGCGGCTTCGGGAGCTGCAGGATCATTCCGTTGCCTTGGCCGGTCTCGACCGTGGGCAGCTGACCGTTCCATTTGTCGATGAGCGCGCGGCTGTTTTCGATGCGGCGCAATTCCAGGAGTTGCGGCGTCAGCGAATTTTGGCGGATGCGGTTGGCATCGGCTTCGCCTTGGGCGCGCGTTACCAGGGACTTGGCGTCGCCTTCGGCTTCCGCGATTTTCTTGGCGGCTTCGGCTTGCGTCGTCTGCAGTTCGTTTCTGGCCTGCTCGGCCTTTTGAATGGCTTGCGCCTTCGACGTGATCGCAGTGGCAATTACCGCAGGCACGCGCGGCGCTCCGATGAAGCCAAACTGCTGCACGGTCACACCCACGGGCGTCATTTTCTCCTCGATCTTCATCTGCACTTTGTGCAGAAACTCCGCCTTTTTCTCTCCGTAAATGTCTTCCACAGTGTACGTGGACGCCACTTCGTTGAGCGAGTTCCTCACCACGTCGCGCAGAATTCCGTGCGTAAACGTATCCATGTCCGACACACGGTACTTTACGTAGAAGTCCGGCACCTTCGTCGGCTCGATGGCATACGACAGCGAAACGTCCACGAAGATTTCCATGCCTTCCTTCGAGTTGAAGCCCATCTCTTCATTGATGGGATGCCCTTCATTCACGTCTTTCGTCCATTTCACCGTCTGCACGAACGTCGGGAATTCAATGATTTGCGTGCTCAGAGGCGAATATACAACCCAGCCGGTGCGCACCGGTATCTCGGACGCGCCACGCTGGTTTCCCGCCAGGTTGATCTGCACGCCCACGTGTCCTGGTTCGATGCGCGTCACGCGCAGCAGAAACAGGCCCATCACCAACAACACGAGAAGCACTCCAATGGCAATGACACCTAACTTCAAAAACGGAGCGGCCCTTTTCATCTCGAATTCCGCATCCCCACCGCCTCTTCTAAACGTACCCATACGATTGCTCCCTCCGAAGGAAATCACCTTCACTCTGCGCTGTTAGTTTGCTACCCACCGCGTTAGGAAGTCATGATGCTCTAACACGCAGAAAATGGGTAGCTTCTAGCGAATTCTCTGCCTACTCGGAATTACTCCCGAGTCCTCACCACAAATCCGTCTTGACAGGTGGCTCGCTATATGTAGAATATGGACCTGTAGCCAAGCTAGGTGTCAACCATGCCCACGGAAAAAAACGACCTGCACCGCGGTACGCTCGACATGCTCATTTTGAAAATCGTCGCCGCTGGCCCGCTCCACGGCTATGCCATTGCGCAGCGTCTCCAACAGATCTCGAAGGATTATTTTCAAGTGCCTCAAGGTTCGCTCTACCCCGCGCTTCATCGGCTCGAAGAGCGCAAATGGCTCGACGCCGAATGGAAAGACACCAGCACAGGCCGGGAAGCGAAGTTCTACACTTTGACTTCCAAGGGTAAAAAGCAGCTCGAAGCGGAAGTGCTCGGATGGGAGCGGCTTTCCGACGCAGTTTCCCTGATTCTTCGTACTGCTAACTGAGGAAAGCGCATGCGCTGGTTACGCCGCCTCGGCCACAAGCCTCTCGTCGAAAAACGGCTCGACTCTGAGCTGCACTTCCATCTGGAGCAGCAAATCGCCGATTACATCGCCTCTGGCATGTCGCACGCTGAAGCGCGCCGGCGCGCCAATCTCGAATTTGGAAATGTCGAAGGCATCAAGGAAGAGTGCCGAGAAGCTCGCTGGGAAAATCGTCTCGAGCTCTTGCTTCATGATGTTCAGTTCGCGCTCCGCGGGCTTCGTAAAAATCCTCGTTTTGCTCTGGCTGCGATTCTTGCGCTTGCGCTGGGCATCGGCGCATCAACCGCGATGTTCAGCGTCATCTATAACGCTCTTGTCGCTCCGTTTCCATACAAGGACCAGGGACGACTGATCACTCTGCGAATTCTCGACCTGGATCAGCGAGAGGGCGGCGAGGGTATCTTCCGCGGTATGCTCAGCTATCCAGAGTTGCATGACTACCTTGAGCAGAACCGCGTCTTTGACGGATTCATTGCGAACTGCGAAATCGACGTAGTCTATGATTCCGGCGAGAACAACAGCTACCTCGCCGCCAACTACGTCACGCCGGGCACATTTGAGATGTTCGGCGTCACGCCGCTTCTCGGGCGCGGACTTGAACCCGCCGACTACCAGCCCGGAGCTCCGCCTGTCTTTGTCCTTCGCTACGCCACGTGGGTTAGCCAGTTTGGGTCCGATCCGGGCGTAGTCGGCAAAACGTTCCTGCTAAATGGCATTCGCCGTACACTCGTCGGCGTGATGCCTTTGCGTTTTGCGTGGGGAGGCGTCAATCTCTGGATGCCGCGTGAGCCGACGACCGCCAATGTGATGCGGGGCACATTCCCTCAGTACTGGGGAGTCGTCGCTCATCTCAAACCCGGCGTCACCATTCAAGAAGCCGAAGCAGACATGAACATCATCGGGACGCGGATCGCGCCGTCCTACCGCGAGGATTATCCGACGCACTTTCGTGTCGGCGTTGAATCGTTCGTCCACGCCGTCGTTGGCAAGGGGTTTCGCAGAACACTCTTCGTCTTGTTTGCCGCCGTCGGCTTGTTGTTGCTTATCGGATGCGCCAACGTGGCGAGCCTGTTGCTCGCACGCGCTACCACGCGCGGCAGGGAATTTGCCGTTCGCGCAGCCTTGGGTGCGAGCCGCGCCCGTCTGGTGCGTCAACTTCTTCTGGAAAGCTTGCTGCTCGCTCTCGGCGGCGCTGCCGCCGGCGTACTCTTTGCGTGGGCTGGCGTCCGGGCGCTTTCGTCTGCCATGCCACCATTTACTATTCCCTCGGAAACGGTCATTGAAATGAACGGCTGGGTCCTTCTTTTCGGCATCAGTCTCGCTATCGCAACCGTCGTTATCTTTGGTCTTTTCCCGGCGCTTCAGGCCTCGCGCGTTGACGTTCAGGACGCTCTGCGCGGCGCGGGCAAAGGGCTTGGCGGTACGGCGGCCAAATCGCGCTTACGCAATGCCGTCATCGTCCTCGAAGTCGCCTTGTCCATCATTCTGCTTTTCACCGCCGGCCTTTTCATGCGCAGTTTCGTGGCGATTCAGAGCGTTTCGCTCGGCTGGCAGCCGGACCATCTGCTCATCGGGCGCATCCCTCTTCCTTCTCAACACTACAAAACTGGACCACAGCTTGTTTCCTTCTTCGATCCCTTGATTCGCAACTTGAAATCGACGCCGGGTATCGAAGACGCCTCGCCCGTCAGCACGACTCCTCCCTATGGAGGGTTCGGAGGCAACATCGAAATTCCCGGTAAGACTCACACCGGCGAGTGGGAATCGCTAATCCAACTCGTAGGCGACAACTACTTCTCGATCGTGCGGCAGCCGCTTCTCTCGGGCCGTTCGTTCACGGAAGAGGAAGTGAGCACCGCCAGAAAGGTCGTAGTGATCAATCAGACCTTTCAGCGGCGCTTTCTCGGTGAGGGAGATCCGCTCGGTCGAACCATTATCCTCGACGTCCTGAAAAAAATTCCCGACGCCGTTACAGACCGGTCTTTTCAGGTCATTGGCGTAGCCGCGGACGCCATGAACGTGGGTCTGGAAAGGCCCACGGAACCCGAGGTGTGGATTCCTTACAGCGTTACAGGGTCTGGCATGCGCCGACTTATTGTGCGCACGACCGGCGATCCGGGCTCGATGAACGCAACTGTCCGTAAGGCGGTGTGGGGTGTCGATCCAACGGTGGCGTTTGCAGAGGGGTATCCTCTGGCCGAGTGGCTCAACACTTTTTCGTACGCCCAGCCGCGCTTGGGTTTTCTTCTTGTCACGACGTTCGCCACGATTGGGTTGCTTCTTGTCACCCTCGGCGTCTACAGCGTGATTGCCTACACCACTTCGCGCCGCACCCACGAAATCGGCATCCGCATGGCCTTGGGGGCTGCACCCGCTGACGTCCTCAAGATGGTCTTGAAACACGGTCTCGCTGTTGTCGCCCCGGGCATTGCCATCGGGATCCTGGTTAGCTTTGCCGTCTCTCGTTCGGTCGTCAGCCAGCTATGGGGCGTCTCGCCTTATGATCCTCTCTCCGCCGTCTCGGTCGTACTTCTGCTCCTCGGAATTGGCTTACTGGCATGCTGGATTCCGGCACGGCGCGCCACCCGCATCAGTCCAGTCACTGCCCTGCATTACGAATAATCGAGAAATCTAGCGGTCGCTGCATTCTCTATGAAACTTTTGGACCTGTAGCTCGTCTAGGTATATATAGGTAGGTAGGCTACAGGTAGGTAGTCTGTTGGTCAGGCTTTCTGCCACTAACGGCTCGTGTGTCGTCAACCGTTGGTTGTAGTCGCGCCTGCGATAACAGAGGTCAGGCCTAGAAACTCTTGCAGGCCGAGACGGATTCAAAACCTGGCCACCTATTCGACTTGAGGAGGGTATCCATGTTCTCGATAGCCAGGAATCGCTCGTGCTTCGCAAGCAGGCTCGTACGAATCATGTGTTTTGCGGTCTCTACACTAGCAGTGCTCTCGTCTCCATCGCAGGCGCAAGACAACGCAAATCCTGCGAACGCGGGGTGCGTGTCCGCGGAGATGGTTCGCGCGCTAGTGCGGGAAGGAAACTCCGTCCGCGTGAGATCGTCTGCGCAACTCGTCTCGCAAATGGGCGGCTCGCACGAGAACGAAAAGGGAATCGCACTCACCCAGACAAAAGACACCGTGCGCACTCTGCAGGAAGCGCACCATTGGTTTGAGAAGGGCGCGAAGAAAGGGTACGCGCCCGCGCAGGTGAACCTCGCGGTACTTTCTCTCGCGGGATGGGGGACACCACCAAATGCGGGCACCGCCTTGTACTGGCTACACGAAGCCGCCCGACAGGGCTACGCACTCGCGTACTTCGATTTGGGCATCCTGTACCTGAATGGCTGCGGCGTGCGCCAGGATTACCAGGAAGCTTTCAAGGAATTTGAGCAGGGTGCGAATGCTGGCGACCCCGCCGCGCAGATGAATCTCGGCTATCTCTACGATCAAGGGCTTGGTGTCGCGCAAGACCGCGCGCAAGCCGCGGCCTGGTATCGCAAAGCGGCGGAAAGCGGTTTGACTCAAGCCCAATATAATCTTGCTGACTTGTACGTGCGCGGCGAAGGCGTCCCTGGCGATGACGGCGAAGCTTTTGCATGGTTCCAAAAAGCCGCCCAGCAAGGCCACACTGGCGCCCGGATTATGCTCGGTTCCATGTATGCGGAAGGCCGCGGGACGCGAAAGAATGCGCAATCCGCGTATGAGTGGATCTCTGCCGCGGTTCTCCAAGGCGACACGCGCGGCGCCGGCACGCTCAAAGATTTAGAACAGCAACTGACTCCCGAACAAATGGCCAAATCGAAGATGCGCGCTCAACTGCTGGCGCAGTTGCCCAAGCCGCGTAGCGATGCGGAGGTGGCTCTCTTACACTGACGGTTCCGTTTCAGTTTGCGGATGTTGCTTTGTTCTGGCTGATCTCGCGGAAGAAACTTCTTCCGTGCGGAATTTCTGCGCCGAAATTCTCGGCGACGGTTTGGCCCATGTCGGAGAGCGTTTGCCGGATGCCGAGGTTCGTCCCCGAGCCGCTGCGCGGCGAATATGCCAGGATCGGCACGTATTCGCGGGAGTGGTCTGTCGTCGGCCACCGGGCATCCGGATCACAGCCATGGTCCGCGGTGATGATCAACAGATCGGACGAGTGCATGAGCCCCAAAAATGGGGCAAGCAATCGATCAAACTCCTCAAGCGATCTCGCGAAGCCTTCGACATCCTTACGATGCCCATACAACATGTCGAAATCCACGAGGTTGCAGAAAATTAGGCCGCTCTTTCTTTCAGATAAAGCCGCAGTGAGTTTCGCCATGCCATCGGCGTTGCCCGTGGTGGTCACGTATTTCTCCACGCCGCGGCCGTTGTAGATGTCATGAATCTTGCCGATGCCAAAAACAGGAACGCCACGCTCGGCAAGCACATCCAACAACATGGGCTTTGGCGGATCGACGGCGTAATCATGGCGCCGCGTTGTCCGCAGGAAATGCCCGGGAGCGCCCGCAAACGGACGCGCAATCACGCGGCCAACGCGGTTCGGTCCGTCGAGCAATTTCCGCGCAATCTCGCACATGCGATAAAGTTCCGCGATCGGAATCACGTCTTCATGCGCGGCAATCTGAAAAACGCTGTCTCCTGACGTGTAGACGATCGGCTTGCCGGTGCGGACGTGCTCTTCGCCAAGTTCCTTGATAATCTCCGTGCCCGACGCAGATTTGTTTCCAAGCGTTCCGCGGCCAATCTGTTTTTCAAACTCTGCGATTACTTCTGGCGGGAAACCGTGGGGATAAGTGGGGAACGCCTGATGCAGCCAAATACCGGCCATCTCCCAATGGCCAGTGGTGGTGTCCTTCCCCGGAGAGTGCGTTATGCCTTTGCCATAAGCGCCGACAGGCGACGCCGCAGGAGTCAAATGCGCAAGCGGAGCAATATTCGCAAGTCCGAGCCGCACCAGGCTTGGCAGCTTCAGCGGCCGCGACTCGGCAATGTGACCTAGTGTAGTTCGCCCTACATCGCCATAGTCGGCCGCGTCCGGCAATTCGCCGATGCCCACGCTATCCAGCACAATCCAAATGACCCGTTCAAAATTCGCCATCGCCGTTCCTCGATATTGTTTTGCGTTATCGTTCCGCGTGCTTGCTCTTAGCCTACGGTGCTTGGCTTTCGCTCTGGGCTTTGGTCCCGCGCCGCACTTTAGCACATTCTCTGGAGACCTTCCGCGCCCCGGGGGCCGTTGACCATTCCCCGAAGGGTCAGTATCCTCCTGAAAGAACGACTTTCTTGCGAATCTCTGAACTTTTTTGTTCGTCGCTGCGTATTAGAGAGTGAAGAGGTGTGTGATGGCTCAAGACGGCACTCCCCGGCGCACTTCCCTCGTTTTTCCGATCCTTCTCATCGCGGTCGGCGCGATTATCCTCTATAGCAACTGGCGCCCTTCGTTCGATCCCTGGCCGATCCTTTGGACCTATTGGCCGCTCATTCTGATCTTCCTCGGCGCGGGGAAAATTTATGATAGCTGGCAGCGCCAGAAAAATCCTGATGCCCGCGCAAGCGGTTCTTCCGCTGGCGCCACGACCGGCGTGGTCGTCTTCGTGATTGTGCTGGTCGTTCTTCTTGGAAGCGGACGAAGATTCAATCGCTGGCGTGGCGGCACCGTTTACGCCATGCAGCACCAGTCGCGAACTGTTGATCGCGGGGACGCCAAGAACGTGCGTGCGACTCTGGAAATGGGGGCGGGTGACATTAACCTGAGCGGCGGTTCCAGCCATCTTCTGGAAGCGGATTTTGACTACCGCTCTTCTTCGGGAGCGCCCAAGGTGGATTATTCCGTCTCAGGGACCACCGGCGACCTGCGCATCTCGCAAGACGACAATGACAACCACATTCGCACCACTTCCGACAACCATTGGACCGTTCACTTCGCCAATGACGTCCCGATCGAAATCAAGATCGACATGGGCGCAGGCCACGGGAATCTGCGCCTGCGCGACATCGACGTCACGCGCCTAAATCTGGACATGGGTGCGGGCCAGGTGGACGTCGATCTCACAGGCGACCGGAAATCCAACCTCACCGCCGACATCGAGGGCGGCGTCGGCGAAGCCAACATTCGTCTCCCGAAGAACATCGGAGTCATCGTGAACGCCAGCGGCGGAATCGGCACTATCGACGCCCGCGGTCTCAAGCACGATGGCGACGAGTACACCAATGAACTCTACGGCAAGTCTCCCGTGACCATCCATCTCAAAGTCGAAGGCGGCGTCGGCCGCATCGTCCTGACGCAAGAGCCGTAGGTCCGGCCAAGACACGCGGAGTGTAGTAGAGATCTAGCGAACAAACCGAGTTTGCTCCCATTTTCGCGTGGCCGTATAATTGAAGGTTTAGACAGGACGCTCGGAGCGCGCTGTCTAGGCTTCCCATTGGCCACCAAAGAACTCACGCCCGTGCTCAGCGAACAAGAGGTTATCCGCGTCCGCGGCGCCCGCGTTCACAATCTTCGCAACATTACCGTCGAAATCCCCCACAACGCCATCACCGTGGTCACCGGAGTCAGCGGTTCCGGCAAATCGTCGCTCGCTTTCGACACGGTTTATGCCGAAGGCCAGCGCCGCTACGTCGAATCGCTCTCCTCCTATGCGCGCCAGTTTCTCGAGCGCATGGAAAAGCCCGATGTCGACGAAATCTCCGGCATCGCTCCCGCGGTGGCCATTCGCCAAAAAAACTCGACACGTAACCCGCGCTCGACGGTGGCCACTTCCACGGAAATTTACGATTATCTACGACTGCTCTTCGCGCGCTGCGGCCAAACGTTTTGCATCAAGTGCGGCGCGGAAGTGCGGCGCGATAGCCCGGACGAAATCGCGACGCGGGTGCTCTCGCTCGCCGCCGGCCGCCGCTTTTACATCATGTATCCGCTTCGAATCGCCGCGCAGCTGCAGGCCACGGGGGCAGCACGCCGCGTCCCGAAGAAAAAAGCTCCTCAACCACCGCAAGAATTGCTGAAGCAAACCCTCGGCGATATCCAAAAGCGAGGCTTCAACCGTCTCTATCAAGATGGCCGCGTGCACGAATTTTCCTCGCCGGAAACACTTCTCGACGTGGATTTCTCGAAGCCGGTCTACGTGCTGGTCGATCGCCTCGCCGTAAATCCCGAATCGCGTTCGCGTCTCACGGATTCGGTTGAGATTTGCTATCGCGAAGGCGGCGGCGAAGCCATCCTCGAATTCATCGCCGATTCCGCGGGAAATCGCGCAGAGCGTCTTACTTTCAACGAACGGTTCGAATGCAAAAACGATGGCACGCTTTATCAGGAACCGGAGCCCCGCCTTTTTTCTTTCAACAATCCTTATGGCGCATGCCCGCGCTGCCAGGGCTTCGGCAACACCATCGATTTCGACCTTAACTTGGTCGTGCCAGATTCGAGCAAGTCGCTTGACGAGGGCGCGATCGAGCCGTGGACCAAACCGCGTTACCGCGCGCTTCTCCAGGACGTAAAAAAATGGGCGCGCGGCCAAGGCATTCCGCTCACGGTGCCGTGGCGCCAACTCACCACTGAACAGCGCCGGCTCGTCCTCGAAGGGGACCCCGAAAACGAATTCGAAGGCGTGAAAGGTTTCTTCAACTGGCTGGAGCGCAAAAAATATAAATTGCACGTCAGAGTTTTTCTCAGCCGCTACCGTGGCTATGCCACGTGCCCGGACTGCAGCGGCACGCGTCTCCGCCCCGAAGCGCGCGCCGTCCGCGTGGCAGGCCGCTCGATCACCGAAATCACCAGGCTCACCGTGAAAGAAGCCCGCACCTTCTTCTCCACGCTAGTGCTTTCCGAATCCCAAACAAAAGTCGCGGAAAAAATCCTTGAAGAGATTCGCAGCCGCCTGCAATTTCTGGATGAAGTCGGACTCGATTACCTCACGCTCGACCGCCTTACGTCCACTCTCTCGGGCGGCGAATCGCAGCGCATCCAACTTGCCACTTCGCTTGGTTCGCATCTCGTGGGCGCGCTGTACGTTCTCGACGAGCCCTCCATCGGTCTGCATCCACGCGACACGCAGCGCCTTATCGACATCCTCAAATCGCTCCGAGACCTTGGTAACACCGTCCTGGTCGTCGAACACGATCCCGATACTATTCGCGCGGCCGATCACGTCATTGATCTCGGGCCGGGCGCGGGTGAACTCGGCGGCAAACTGCTTTTTGCCGGCAACTACGACGCCATGCTCGCCGAACCCAAATCCATCACGGGCCGCTACCTCAGCGGCGAACTCGCGATTCCCGTGCCCAACAACCGCCACAAGCCGACTGGCAAATTCCTACGCCTCTACGGGGCAACGCTCCACAATCTACAAAATATTGACCTGATGATTCCGCTGGGCACTCTCACCGTTGTTACGGGTGTCAGTGGCTCCGGCAAATCGACTCTCGTGCACGATGTTCTGTACCGCGCGCTCGCCGCAAAGCGCACTGGCGGCAGCGTCAAGGAATTCTGCGACCGTCTCGAAGGCGACGCCAACATCCGCGAAGTGGTTATTGTCGACCAGTCGCCCATTGGACGCACTCCGCGTTCGAATCCCGCGACGTATCTGAAAGCTTTCGACTCGATCCGCGAAGTCTTTGCGGCGACTCCCGACGCTAAGCGCCGCGGCTTCACCGCCGGGCATTTTTCCTTCAACGTTCCAGGCGGACGGTGCGAAACCTGCCAAGGCGACGGCACCGTCACCGTTGAAATGCAATTCCTGGCCGATGTGGAGCTCGTCTGCGAAGAATGCCGCGGCACGCGCTTCAAAACCAGCGTGCTCGACGTTCGCTATCGCGGAAAGAATGTCCATGAAGTTCTGCAACTAACCGCGCGCGAAGCCTTGGCTTTTTTCACCGGCGTCCCCAAGGTTGTCTCCAAGCTGCGCATCTTGAACGAAATCGGCCTCGGCTACCTGCGCCTCGGGCAATCCGCCACAACGCTCTCCGGCGGCGAAGCCCAGCGCCTGAAATTGGCAGCGCATCTGGCCCGTACAGAAAATCAGGGCATTCTCTATATCCTCGACGAACCCACCACCGGCCTGCATTTCGACGATATAGCGAAACTCCTCTCCGCCTTTCGAAAGCTTCTGGAGTCCGGGGCCTCTCTGCTGGTCATCGAGCACAATCTCGACGTCATCAAATCCGCCGACTGGCTCATCGACCTCGGCCCCGAGGGAGGGGATCAAGGCGGCAAAATCATCGCCAGCGGCACGCCCGAACAAGTCGCCCGCAATCAGCAATCCCACACCGGCCGCTTCCTGGCCCGCGTCCTTAACAACAACGGCCAGGCAAAGCGCCCGGCCAACGGCGCATCCAAGTCCACGATGCCTTCAGGTACAATCGCCAATGGCGCAGGGAATCCTCCGCCCGAACAATGAGCCTCAAGGATTTTCTTGGCCGTGTCGCAGCGGCCGCGTTCTTAATCGCAGGGGCATGGCACGCCGCGCCCGTCTCTGCCGCCGCGCCGACTTTTCCCGCTCAATCCTCGCCTCAGCAAAAATCCACGCAGCCCCAAACGCGCACGCAAAAACTTGCTAATCCGCTGAACGATCTCCTGGACGAAGCCCAGCACGACATTGACAACAACCAATTCGAAGCGGCCCTCGCTCCGCTCCAAAAATTCCTAGCCGAAAAACCGGACGTCGCCTGGGCCCACTTCCAACTTGCCTACGCCTACACAGCACTCAAGCGCACAGAGGAAGCGCGGGCCGAATACGAACGAGCCACCACGCTAGATCCAAAAATGTCCGAAGGGTTCCTCAACCTTGGTATCCTCCTTACCGAGAAAGATCCTGCTGCCGCTGTCGCTCCACTGCGCCGAGCCGTCGATCTTCTTCCCGCGCAAAGCCGGCCGCGCTTTCTCTTGGGCTTAGCGCAAGAGCGTTCTGGCGACATTCCCGCCGCCGCCGAATCCTACGAATCCGCCCTTCGTCTCGATCCCCGTGACGTAGAAACGGTCATCCACCTTGGCAATCTCTACGCCGGCCTAAAACGTTATGCCGACGCCGAAACGAGATTCCGCGCCGCGCTGGAACTCGAGCCGAAATCGTCGCAAGCGCTCCTCGGCCTCGCGCAATCTCTCGACGCGCAAAAAAAGCCCGAAGCTGCCGCTGCGTATAGGGACTATCTCGCCGTTCAACCGGATACTCCGGGCGCGCAATCTCGCGTCATCCATCTGCTCCTTGAGCAAAAACAATACGACGCCGCGCTGGCTGAACTCGACCGCGCCGACGCCGGCAAGCCTGCCACCTTGGATTCGCTGCGCTCGCGCGCCGACATCCAAATCGCGCAGAAAAAATGGGATGATTCCATCGTCACCCTGCGCAAAGCCATCGCACTGGCACCCAATGATGCGCAACTCCACGGCGGCCTGGGCCGCGTCTACATGCAAAAGCGAGACTTTCCCTCCGCTGAAAAGGAAATCAAAGCAGCCCTGCAGATCGATCGCAATAATCTCAGCTACTGGAAAGATCTCAGCTCCACGTACTATTTGGCAGGCAATTTCCCGGCTACCATCGCCACCCTGGACTTGATCGCGAAAGCGGAAAAACCTGGCCCCGGTGAGTGGTTTATTCGCGCGCTCTGCTACGATAAGCTGAACCAGCCGAAGCCTGCGCTCGAAGCCTACGAGAAGTTTCTAGAGCTCGACCAGGACAAGAACCCCGACCAGGTCTGGCAAGCGCAACAACGCAGCAAAGTCTTGCGTCGCATGCTGGATCAGAAGAGGTAATTGCATGAGGACGCGCGCGGCGCAACGCGTGGCACTGCCACTCCTGATGGCCGCTTTCTGCGGCGTCGCCGTCCTGGGCGTTCGGGCTGCGGACAAACTCAGCGAGCTGCAATCGCGCTTCGACAGCGAAACAAATGGAGTGCACAAAGCCAAAATTCTGCAAAGGCTTGGCGACGCCGAATTTGAGGAAGCTACGCGCGCGGAAAAAGCCGATGATTACAACACCGTGGGCCTGATCATGGAAAAATACAGAGACAATGTCCGCGCCGCTTCCGAGGCTCTCGAAAAAGAAAATCCCGATGGCGAGCGCCATCCCAGCGGCTACAAGCAGCTCGAAATGCACGTTCAAAAGGGGCTGCGACAAGTCGACGAAATCTTGCTCCTTGCCCCTGCGGAATTCAAGCCGCCCCTGCAGATTGTTCGCAAGGATCTTCTGGCACTCGACGACAAATTGCTCCGCGCCCTTTTTCCCAGGAGGCATGAAAACAAAGCGCCGGCTCCCGCAGCCCAACCAGCGAATCCTACTGATCCGGAAGTGCATCCATGAAACTTCGTCTCTGCATGTTGTGCTTATCCCTTATGAGTTTTCACGCCGTCTTGGCTGTTCGCGCCGGATGTCAGACGCAGAAAGACTATCTTTCCGGCGTCGAAGCCGACAAAATCCGCGAAGCCGAAACGCCCAACGAGCGCATCTTTCTATTTCTGACGTTTGCCGATGACCGCCTCAAAAAACTTCAATATGAATTGGAACACCCCTCGCAGACCAACCACGCAGTGATGATCAATTCACTCTTGAACGCCTACGTTGGCTGTGTGGATGACGCCGCCGACCTTATCCAGCTCGGCATCGAGAAACAGCAGAACATTCGCAAAGGCATCGACCTGATGGCCTCGCGCACGAAAGATTTCCTGGCCATTTTGCAAAAGATTCCGACCGATGCGGCCGACGCCGAACTTTACAAAGAAAATCTCGACGACGCCATGGAAGGGACACGCGACGCCTCCAAAGAAGCCGAAGCCGCCAAGAAGAATGTCGCTCCGCCGCCCGTCCGGCGAAAGAAATGAACCTAGCGAAGCAAATGACGCCAGTAAACGAATTGGCCCCGGCCAAGGAATTGACCTTGGTAATGGATCCGACACCACCGATCGAACTTACCGCAACGAAGGAAGCAGCCCGAAAGAAGAAACACACGGCACAGCGGCGCGTGAGTTCTCCAGTCCCTGGCGGGCCTGCTCTCTTTCAGCGCGTCTTCACACGGCTCAGCTGCGACGGCCGCCCGCCGCGCTTTCGCGTCGAGTTTTATCCTTACGCCAGCCTTGTGCTTACCATTCGCCGCCGCGAGGACGTAGTTTACGTCCGCTTCTCGGATTTGCTGCAGCGCGCGCCACTCCCGGTTCTCGAAGGCGCTGCCGCGCTGCTTATCTCCCGCGTCTATCGCCGCAAAGCGCCGCGCGCTTTGGTCGAGCCTTATTTGAAATACGCCCGCTCGAATCGCACGCGCAGCCGCATCAGTCGCATGCGCCGTGGCCGTGTACGCCTGACCTCGACAGGCCCGCGTGGCCGACACTTCGATCTCGAAAAAATGTTTGAGGAGCTGAACGAAAAATATTTCTCTGGAAGTTTGCAGCGCCCACACATCGGCTGGAGCATGCGAGGCTGGCGCCGCCAATTCGGCTGTTACGACCCCGGCCCCAATCAAATCCTGCTAAATCGGCGAATGGACCACTCAGCCGTCCCCCGAGTTGCCGTCGAGTACGTCCTCTACCACGAAATGCTCCACGTAAAACATCCGACGCGCCGTTCTGGCTGCAGCCTCGTCTCCCATTCCCCCGAATTCCGCGCCGAAGAAAAACTCTTCGCCGATTTCGCCCGAGCCCGCCGCATCCTCGATCACCTCGCCCGCTGACTTCGTGCGTCCTTCGGAACCCAATATCACCACGTCTAGCCAAAGAATTCGAAGCGCGAAAAACGCTATAAAGGCGGGCTTGCCCTACCTGCGTTGCTTGCCACGACGAGAAATTGCAAAATTGTGTGTTGAAATATTCGTGGAGAATACGATGCCAATTCCTACCGAAGCAGATTGGGGAGATTATCAAGGCGACCTAGACCGGGCTTACGCGCACAAGTTGTTTGCCGGTCGCTCAAACCAAGAAATGATTCCCCACTTCCGTCGAAATGTAATCGAGAGAACCGATGAGTTGCGATGGATGCCAGAATTGCCTTTCCGATACTACATGCTCGGTTTTCGAGATTTCGTGATGGCGGGAAAATTTGACCCACTTTGGGCTTCTGACGCGGCAAGTTGTTTTGTCGGCCTTGTGTTGGAAAAGCTCGAAAAGCAACCTAGGCATATCCTGCAAATCATGCCTGAGCTACTTCCCGCCGTTCGGTACGTCGCGATGAATCAGTCGTTATTTGAAGCGAGCGAAAATGTTTATGGAAGTTTTCCAGAGAAGCTGAGGCGTATCGAAGGTCTGTACGAGACTCTTAGTCGGTTGGACTAGTTCATCGCCTTCTTTTCTTTCTCTACGTCCTTATAGAGCTTATCGATCCGTTTCTGAATCTTGTCTTTGTCCTCCGCCTTCGGGTACAAATCTAAATAGCGCTGGTAGGATTTGATCGCCTTTTTCTTCATGCCCTTTTTCTCTTGTGCCTCTCCCAGGTAGCGGAAGGGAAGTGCGTATCCAGGTTTTGCGAGGGTGGCGTCTTCGAAACGGTCGATGGCCGCGTCAACGTCGCCTTTGTGCATGTAGTATTGGCCTACCTGCATATCTTTTTCCGCCCGCAGCGGATCCCAAGTCGGCTGATCTGGGGCGTTCTGCGTCGCGTTGTCCGTATTTGGCTTGGGAGGTTTCGGCTTGTCGGCGGGAGTCGCAGGCTTGTCCGGTGGAGGTGGAGGCGGGTCCTGCGCAAAATCGCGCACCGGCGTAGCCAGCGTCAGCAGAGCCAAAACCGCAACGCAGAGTGCTACTCGCAGAAATGCTCTCCTGTTTTTCATGTAATTCATTGGATGCAGCCGTTCACGCTGCATGTTGCTAACACTCCTCTTCCAGCTGTCACGAATCACCAATCAGGAGGCACTCTTTACAATTCTAGTATGATGGAAGTTGGCGGTTAAGAGTAAATTCCGCACTGAATTCCCATGGAACCCCGAGAAATAGCCGATCTGCTTCCGGAAAGCCCGGGCGTCTATCTTTTCAAGGACGCCGGGGGCAACGTTCTCTATGTTGGCAAAGCCGCGTCGTTGCGCAGCCGGGTGCGTTCCTATTTTCTCGAATCAAGCTGGGTAAATGCGAAAACTGGTTCGCTCGCCCGCGAAATCGCCGACCTCGAGACTATTCTCGTCGGCAACGAACGCGAAGCTCTCGCTCTCGAGCACAATCTCATCAAGCAGTATCGCCCCAAGTTCAACGTCATGCTGCGGGATGACAAAACCTACCCCTATATCAAATTCACTGCTGCCGAAAAATATCCTCGTGTATATTTCACGCGCCGCATCAAGAAAGACGGCTCGCTCTATTTTGGTCCATATTTTCCAGCCGGCCTCGCCCGTCGAATTCTCCATTTCGTTCACAAACGGTTTCTCGTCCCTTCGTGCAGTGTCGATCTCACGCGCAGCCATCCGCGGCCGTGTCTGCAGTACTACATCAAGCGCTGCCTCGGTCCGTGCGTGACTGGCCTCACCACCGATGAGCGCTATGCCGAAGCTGCTCGCGACGTGCGCCTCTTTCTCGAAGGCAGACGCCACGACCTCATCAAGAGCCTCGAAGTGCGTATGACGGCCGCCGCGGAAAAAGAACAATTCGAACAAGCCGCCTCCTATCGCGACCTCCTCCGCACTCTTGAAGACATTGAAGAACGCCAACGCATCGCCGCCGCCCAAGGCGACGACACTGACGTCCTCGCCTACTACGCCGAGCCGCCGCTCGTCGCCGCGAATCTATTCCACTTGCGCGGCGGACGCGTGGTGGACCGCCGCGAATTTTATTGGGAAGACCTTGAAGAATTCGATCCGCAGGAATTTGTGCCTTCGCTTCTCAAGCAACTCTACATGGAAGCGGAATATCTGCCCAAGGCCATTCATGTGCCCATCGACTTTGAAGATCGCGAGCTGCTCGAAGAAACTCTCGCCGAACGCGCAGGACACAAGGTAGAAATCTTTACGCCGCAGCGCGGCAGTAAACGCTCATTCCTGGACCTGGTCGAAAGCAACGCCAAGCACTCCTTCGAACAACGCTTCCGCGTACTGAAGCCCAGTTCGAAAGCCATCGGCGAAGCGCTGCAAAACGCCCTGAATCTTCCCGAAGAGCCGCACCGCATCGAAAGTTTCGACATTTCGCATATACAGGGAACCGACACGGTGGCCTCGATGGTCGTCTGGGAAAACGGCCGCATGAAAAAATCCGACTATCGCAAATTCATCATTCGTGGAGATGAAGGCCGCGGAGACGGAGGGCGCGGAGAGAATTCGAATAATCCATTCCCGATCGTTTCATCGCCTATCGGCCCACTACCAATCTCGAAAAACGACGACTTCGCGAGCATGCGTGAAGCCGTAACGCGCCGGTATGGCCGTCTGCAGGAAGAAAAAAAACCGCTGCCCAGCCTTATTCTAATTGACGGCGGCATCGGCCAACTCCACGCGGCAGCCCAAGCCCTGGATGCACTGCAAATCATCAATCAGCCGCTCGCGAGCATCGCGAAAAAGGAAGAAATTCTTTATGTTTTTGGACAGGAAGATGAGCCCATCGTTCTAGAACACCACTCCCCGGTTCTTCATCTCATCCAGCAAATTCGGGACGAGACCCATCGCTTTGCCGTCACTTTCCATCGCCAACGCCGCGCCGCGCGCCAGACAAAATCCGCGCTCGACGGCATCCCCGGCATCGGCCCGCGGACCGCGCAAAAACTACTGAGAGAATTTGGCAGCGTTTCGAACGTCCGCCGCGCCAGCCTCGATAAATTGAGCCAGGTAATCCCGCGAAAGACGGCCGAAAAACTGTTTGAACAACTCGGCGCGCTAAAGTCACCAGAGAATCACAACGATCACGGCGTTAACCAGACTAAATAGCTCATACCGGTTAGCACATATTGCGCGCTTCGTGTCGCTATGCTACGGTTTTTGTGGAGGTTCTCATGGCAGACAACGTTGGTTCCAAGGTCACCTATTTCCTCGTGGGCCTCGGCGTAGGGGCGCTGGTGGGCATTTTGTTTGCGCCGAAATCCGGCGAAGACACGCGCGAGTTTCTCTCCAAAAAAGCCGATGAGGGCCGCGACTTCGCGCAGCGCAAAGCGAAAGAGCTCCGCGAACGCGCCGACGATTTGATCGAGCGCAGCAAAGACGCTGCGACACGCGGCAAGGATTCGATTTCCGCGGCTGTCGAAGGCGCGCGCGAGGCCTATCGTCGCGAAGCTTCGAAGTCTTGAGCACAAGGGTACTTTGCGCCGCGGGGCAGCGAAGTATCGAAGCGAACCCGTGAAGTGGTGAACTCAGCGCGGCATGATGCGGTCCTCTCGAGAGGACGCGTGGGGCGAGAATGCAAATCTGGCTGATAATTTTTAGCATCGTGGCGTCGATTACTCTTATTGTTCAGGGCGCGATGTTGATCGCGCTGTTCTTCGAAGTTCGCCAGACCAATAAAAAAGTTAACGGGCTCGTCACCGATTTGCATACGCGAGTGGGGCCGATCCTGACGCGCGCGCAAATTCTGCTCGATGACACGCAGCCGAAAATTTCGAACATGGTGGCGGATGCGGCGCACGTTGTCTATCTGGCGCGCGGCCAAGCGCAGAAAATGGACCGAGTGTTGACGGATGCAACGGACCGGCTGCGCGGGCAGTTGAATCACGCCGACCGGATATTGACGGGCGCGCTGGAGGCAGTGGAAGATGCTGGCTCGCAATTCCGCAGCACCGTTTGGCGGCCGATGCAGAAAGCTTCGGCGCTCTTGCAAGGAATAAAAGTTGGGCTCGATCTATTGCGCTCGCGCCGCGAGCGCCGCCGTCCTGACGAACCGCTCGAACAAGAAGAAGAACTGTTTATTTAGGGGGCCGCGAGTCGAAAGTTTAAGGCAGAAAGTTAAACCCGTTGACCTAGCGCGTTTTCTTCTCTTTTTCTCCTCTGCCTGTGGCTTGAAATTTTTCGTTCGCGTTTTATCTGAGTTTCTCAAACCTCTCTCAGTGAATTTTTCTTAACGAATCCAGGCGCCGCCAAGGACTCGGTCTCCGTCGTAGAAGACAGCGCCCTGGCCTGGGGTGATGGCTCGCTGTGGCGCATCGAATGTGATACGTGCTTGCGAATTGCCGAGAGCCTCGACCACCGCAGGTGCAGGTTCGTGCTTATGGCGGATTTTCACGGTAGCGCGAAGGGACGCCGAGGGTGGTTCGATCGAAACCCAATTTACGCCGTTCACTTCAAACGACGTTGTCCGCAGGGAATCGTCGTCACCAACGACGACGCGGTTGTTTTCGGGGTCGATGGAGAGCACGTACAGCGGTTTGCCGGCGGCAAAGCCAAGACCTTTGCGCTGGCCGATCGTGAAATTGTGGACGCCATTGTGGTGGCCGACGACGGCGCCGTCCTCGGTGACAATATCGCCTTCATTTTGCGACAAGGAAATCCCGGCATCGCGTGAATAGGCCTGGATGAACTGAACGTAATTGCCGGTGGGAACGAAACAAAGTTCCATGCTCTCCGGCTTTTCCGCGACGGGGAGATCGGTTCGGCGTGCGAGTGCGCGCACTTCTCCCTTGTTTAATTCGCCCAGCGGAAATTCGCTGCGCGAAAGCTGCTCCTGCGAGAGCCCCCAGAGAAAATAAGACTGGTCTTTACTTTCGTCGCGCGCGCGCAACAGTTCCCAGCGGGCGGTTTGTTCGTTTTTGCGGATGCGTGCGTAGTGGCCGGTGGCCAAGCGCTCCGCGCCGATTTGGCGCGCCATGCGAAGGAGTGGCTCGAACTTCACGTCCGTGTTGCAGTTGGTGCAGGCGATCGGAGTGCGGCCGGCGAGATATTGATCGACGAACGGGCGCACGACGCGCTGCTCGAACTGCTCCTCGAAATTCACGACGTAATGCGGAAAATTCAGGTGCTGGGCTACGCGCTTGGCGTCGTAGACGTCGTCGAGCGAGCAGCAGCGGTGTTGCTTGGGGCCGTCGCCTTGCAATTCGGGCAAGCGGCGCTGGTTCCAGAGTTGCATGGTGAGACCGACGATGGGATGGCCCTGTTCCTGTAGCACGGCCGCCACCGTGGACGAATCGACGCCGCCGGACATGGCAATAGCGACTAGGCCGCGCTGCGTTTCCTCGCGAGTTGGTAGTGTGTCGAATTCAGCCGTAACGCTCATATTTAACACTTCATTTTAGCTTAAAAAGAGAAGGAAACGGAATTTACACAGAGGTCGGGGAGGGCACAGAGTCCACAGAGAAGAGACGCGGAGTTAGACATTGGACGGGGCCCTAAGGTAGGTGGGGGAGAGGGCGCGGAGTTGAGCGACGGCTTCGGGGATTACTCTTAACGCGAAGTCGATTTCGGATTCGGTGGTGTGGCGGCCTAGGCTGAAGCGCAGGCTGGACTTGGCTTCTTCTTGAGAGAGGCCGATGGCGGTTAGGACGTGTGATGGCTCGACGGCTCCGGAAGAGCAGGCTGCGCCGACCGAGCAGGCTAGACCTTTCAAGTCCAGCGCGATGACCAGGGCTTCGCCTTCGATGCCAGCGAACATCACGTTGGTGGTGTTGGGAGTGCGCGGGGCAAGGGCGCCGTTTACGCGGATTTGCGGAATACGTTCGACCAAACCGCGTTCGAGTTTATCGCGTAACGAGGCGACTCGTTGCGCGTCGTTCGAGAGGGAATTGCGCGCGATTTCCACGGCTTTGCCGAGGCCTACGATTCCGGCGACGTTTTCCGTGCCGGGGCGGAATCCGCGTTGGTGATGTCCACCATACAAAAGCTGGCGCAGGTGTGTGCCGCTGCGAACGTAGAGGGCGCCGGCGCCTTTTGGGGCATATAGCTTGTGGCCGGAGAGAGAAAGCAAGTCTACGTTTACGTCATTCACATCGATGGGAATTTTGCCGGCGGACTGGACGGCGTCCGTGTGGAAGTAAATCTTGTGTTCTTTGGCGATGCGGCCGATTTCTTCGAGTGGTTGGACGGTGCCGAGCTCATTGTTGGCGTGCATTATGGTGATGAGCGCAGTTTCGGGGCAAATGGCACGGCGGACGGACTCGGAATCGACGACGCCTTCTCGGTCGACGGGAAGATAGGTGACGCGGACGCCTTGCTTTTCAAGGGCTTGGCAGGCGTTTAGGACGGCTTCGTGTTCGATGGTGGTGGTGATGATGTGCGGTTTGGCGAGAGGAGAGTCAGTGAGGGAAGAGGAGGCGACAGGCGGGAATACCTGTCCCACTCTTTCTGCAATGACGCCGAAGATGGCGTGGTTGTCGGATTCGGTGCCGCCGCTGGTGAAGACGATCTCCTGGGGGCGCGCGCCGATGAGCGCGGCGACTTGTTCGCGGGCGGTTTCGACAGCCGCGCGGGCGCGCTGGCCAGGTGTGTGAATGGACGAGGCGTTGGCGAAGTCGGCGGAGAAATAGGGCAGCATGGCGTCGAGGACTTGGGGCTCGACGGGCGTCGTGGCGTTGTAATCGAGGTAGACGCGGACCATGGGGCTGTTCTCAGGATACAGCGAAAGCGCGACCGAGGGCGAGAGCGCGAGACGTTCTCTCGGGTATCTTTTTAAGGCCGTATGAGCACAATTTATTAGAAGAGAAAGGCCGGATGATCCATCAGGAGCCCCGCGGCATGCGGAGGATGAGAAAGGGCCCCCGACGAAGTGATCGTCGAGGGCCCTACGTGTTTTTTTTGCGGTACGCGATGTGCAGGATTAGTGGTTTTCGCAGCGCGGGAACTGGTCGCGGTCTTTCGCGGCGATGTCTGAAGTGACGCAGCCGAAGAAACCGACGAGGCCGGGTTGGCCTGCGTAGCCCAAATATCCGTCCGTATCGAAGATGTCTTCGAGGCTTTTCAGGAGCGAATAGTGATTGAACGGGGTTTCTGAAACCGTGCCGGGCTTCAGGAACGGAGAGAGAAGAACGGCACCCGTGCGATCACCGCCGTAGTTTTGGAAAGTGAGCGAGACGGTCGGCGTGATATTCGTGGTTTGGGGAAAGGGAGCGAGATTCGGGCCCGGCTGTTCATTGCAGCAGAACAAGCCTTGGGCAGTGATTGATAGTTGGCCGTTAGCGCTGGCCTGAACGGTGAGACCGCTCTCGTCGAAGTTGATGACGATAAGTCCGTCCTGTTGGTAGGCATTCGAGGACTGGATCAGCGGGATCCATTTCTGCAGGAACGCATCGGCGGAGACAAGTCCTCCGGGCTGGCCGTTTTTGCAGGGAGCGTCGTGGCCGTCGTCGCAAAGGTTGGGAGTGATGAACACAAAGTTGGGCGTGGTTTCCTCGTGGGCGAGATCCTGCGGAAGCTGTGTTAGGTTGACGACATTTTTGCCGCAATCCGGCGAATCGATGATGGAGTGGAAATAGACGAAGGGGTCATGGCGCGAGGCGTATTGGTCGCCAAGCGGGACCGAGGCGGATGGAGCTTCCGCGGATTGTGTGAGATCAATGGAGTTGAGAGCCGGATGACCGCAAGTGGCTGACTCGCGAGTCGGGTCGTTGCCCATATCTTCCATGTAGCCGCGCCAAGTTTTGCCTACGGCGTTGAGCTGATCAGGCAAGGTCTTGATCGAAGATGGATAGACGCAGCCGGTGCCTATGGCCTGGCCGTCGGGAGTGACGCCGGTGAGAATGTAGTCAGCGTAAGTAACGCAGTCATTGCGCGTTTGAGGAGTTGCCGCCTGGCCGCTGAGCATAGCGACGTAATTGTCCAGGCTGACATGGCCCGTTCCGTAGTATTGGGAGAGCAGAACACCCTGGCTCACCAGCGTTTTGGAGAGAAAGGGGGCCTTGGAGTTAGGGCCGAAGGTGACGTCAAAGCCCTCGTTTTCGAGAACGATCACAAAGACGTGTTTTATGCGGCGATCATGATCGCCGTCCCCGAAGGTATGGGCAGGTTTTCCAGAACCAGGCCCGGCTGTAGCCGAGCTCGTGAGAGTTGCGAGCAGAGCGGCCAATGCTATTGCGGATCGGAACGACTTCATCTTTTATTCTCCATTGCAAAGGAATTTGGATTCGCAGAGTCCCGGCGAGCTCTCTCACGCTACGGTCCTGATGAAGGATAGAGTCGCTGTGTTACGTGGCGATTACTGAAGTGTTTCAGTCCAAGGACAGAGGATAGTAGTCATTCCGCGCGGAGGGCCTCGACAGGGTCTACAGTGGCGGCGCGGCGCGAAGGTAGATAGCTGGCGATAAAAGCCGTCGCTATTAGGCCGAGAGTTACGGCGATGTAAGTGATAGGGTCGACGGGGTTGACGTGGAAAAGGAGAGAGGACATGAGCCGCATGACGATTACGGCGGCGATGAGGCCGAAGGCTGCGCCGATGCCAGTGAGGATGAGGCCGTGGCGGATGAACATGCCGGTGACGGATTGCTGTTGTGCACCGAGAGCCATGCGAATGCCGATTTCGCGGACGCGTTGGGACACGGAGCAAGCGATGACGCCGTAGATGCCGACGACACCGAGAAGAAGCGCCATGCCGCCGGCGACGGCGAGCATGATGAGCGTGAAAGAGGTGCGAGCCAAGGAGCGCGTATAGAAAAAGCCGAGGGTGTGGACATCGGCGAGGGGCAAGTTCGGATTCACGGACCAGACGGTTTCGCGAATTTCTTTTAGGAATGCTTCGGAACCGGCGCGGGGGCTGCGGACCATGAAGCCCACGTAACGGTTCAAATCTTCTTTGCTTCCTTCGAAATTGCTTTTTTTGATGGGCCAATAGACAAGAGTGGGCGGTTTTTGGGTCACACCGTCGTTATACGTGTCGGCGACGACGCCGACGATTTCGCGCCAGTCATCGGTCGAGGCGACGCGGATGCGCTTGCCGATGGAGTTTTGAGGGGAATTCCAATATTCGCGGGCGAAATTTTCGGAAATGACGGCGACGGGAATGTGCTCGTAAATGTCCGTCCAAGTGATGTCGCGGCCTGCGATGAATGATGTGCCGAGCGTGGAAAAAGAGCCGGGAGTGACGGAAGAGAAGCGGCGGATCGGGGGAATCTCGCCCTCGTGGTAGGTGTGATCCTGCGCGTAGAGAAGATCGTTGCTGGAATTTCCGCCCATGGGAACGGCTGTGGTGATGCTGGCGGAAGAGACACCGGGAATGGCGGAGATTTTGCGGAGTATCTCTTGATACACGCGGACGACTTGTTCGTTGTCCTTGACTTGCGACTCGGGAACAAAAATGTGGAAGGTTTGGACCTGATCGGGCTGGCGGAAGCCGGGGTCGACGTGAGTGAGGGCGCGAAAAGTGCGAATCATGAGACCCGAGCAGATGAGGAGAACGAGAGCGAGAGCGACTTGAACGACGACGAGGACGCTGCGGGCGCGGTGCTGCTCGCGGCTTTGGCTATTAGCGCGGCCGCCCTGGCGAATGCCGGTGCTGAGGCGGACGCCGGCATATTTGAAAATGGGGATAGAGCCGAAGAGGATGCTGGCGAGAATGGCGACGCCGAAAGTGAAGAGGAGAACGGGGCCATCGATGCCGATTTCGTTGATGCGCGGGATGCCAGATGGAGCCATGGCGACGAGGGCGCGCAGGGCGGCGAAAGCTAAGCCCAAGCCGATGGCGCTGCCGAGTAAACCCAGGATGAAGCTCTCGAGGAAAAGTTCACCGGCGATGCGATAAGGGCTGGCACCCAGCGCGGAGCGGACTGCGAGCTCCTGGCCGCGTCCTTCGATGCGGACGAGCAGGAGGTTGGCGACGTTCGCGCAGGCGATGAGCAGGACCATGCCGATGGAGGCCATAAGAACCCAGAGAGTGCTGCCCACATCGCCGACGACATCTTGCTTGAGGGGGCGGAGGTTAGGGGCGATATGGGCATCCTCAAAGATTTTTGCACTGAAGCCAGGAGGCGCAGGGAAGGAGCTAGCAACGATGGGCGTCATGTGAGCTATATCGGAACTGGCTTGCGCGAGAGTGACGCCGGGTTTGAGGCGTGCAAGAGCTTCGTAGCTGAAGTTGCCTAAGAATAGTTTGCTGCGATCCCACTTGAAGGGGAGAAAAAGAGAGGATTCGCGCCAGTCGAGGAAATGGAAGCGCGGTGGCAGGACGCCGATGATTTCGCGAGGCTTGCCATCGACGTTGAGAGATTGGCCCAAGACGGAGGGTGCGCCGCCGAATCTTTTTTGCCAATAGCCGTAACTGAGGATGACGGTGTCGGGAGAGCCAGGGGAATCGTCCTGACGAGTGAACAGGCGGCCGAGGACGGGGGAAACGCCGAGAAGAGGGAGAGTGCCGTCGGTGACGTCGAGACCGTCGACTTGCTCAGGCTCGGCGCGCCCGGTCACGCTAACGGAATCGCCGTTGTAGATGCCGATGTCTTGAAAGGAGCGGTTTTGTTCGCGGTAAATGAAGTAATTAGAGGGGGCTAAGTTGAGATTTTGGATGTTGACGCCGGGGGCGGTGAGCCAGACACCTATAAGCTCGCTGGGGCGGGGATACGGAAGTGGCTTGAGGAGAACGCTTTCGAGAACACTGAACACGACGGTGTTGCCGCCGACGCCTGCGGCGAGGGTGATGAGCGTGATAGCGGTGAAGAGCGGGGCGCGAGCCAGGCGGCGGAAGACCTGCTTCAGATGGACTATCAATGTTCGCATTAACGGGGCCCCCCGGGGCGCTGGCTTTGAGAGAATGAGCTCGCCGACTTAACCCCCAGTATTTAGTACGAAGAAGCCGCGCGAATGTTCCAAGTACTTTAGTGGCGGAGCTTGCGGACTGAATTCTGGACTTTGTGAGGACGCGTATCTGTTCGCTTGGGTACAGTTACGCAGTCTGCTTGCGCGGAATTTGTCTGCTATAAAGCCATTGTCTGCTAGTAAAACCGAGGAGCGGACGCTGAGGCTGCTGTGCCGGAAGGCAGTTTGCAGAAAGACCAGCGCGGTGTAGACTCGCGGCAATATCGTGGAAATGCCGCGCGCAGTAGCGGCAGAGGAGCAGTAAGCGATGGGACAATCGATCCCGTTTGGACAGCATATTGCGAGGCCGCCGATGGCGGCGCGGACTGGCACGGTAGTTGGGGCGCGGGTGGAGTCCGTGCCGTGGACGATTTGGTGCATGGTTGCGGGGGTTGTGTGCGGGATGATCGGCGGGCCGTGGGATATTTCGTGGCACATGTCGGTTGGGAGAGATACGTTCTGGACTCCGGCGCACATCATGATTCAGATGACCGGAGTGCTGGTGGGGATTGCGTGCGCGTACATGATTTTGACGGCGACGTTTGGGCACGATGCGAGGGCGCAGGACGCCTCGGTGAAGATTTGGGGATTCCGCGGGCCGCTGGGAGCGTTCATCGCGGTGTGGGGGTGCATCGCGATGCTGACCTCCGCGCCTTTCGACAATTGGTGGCACAACGCATACGGGTTGGATGTGAAGATTGTTAGTCCTCCGCATACGCTGCTCTCCCTGGGTTCGTTGGCGATCAAGATTGGGCTAATGACGTTGATGGCGGGGTTGATGAGCCGCGCATCGCGCGGAGTGCGCCGAATTTTGGGCGGGCTTTTGCTTTTTATCGGGGCTAGCTGCGTGGCGCAAATGGGTTTGATTCTGACGGGCAGCACGTGGCCGACGGAAATGCACACGGCCGCGTGCTATCTGGCGGTGGCGATCGCCATTCCAGCGGTGCTGATTGCGCCGGCGTGGGGTTCCCAGTGGCGATGGGGCTGCACAATGGTCGCGGGGATTTATACGGCGATCTTGCTTGCATTTGAGTGGATACTGCCATTGTTTCCAGCGGAGCCGAAACTGGGGCCGGTCTATCAGCACATCACGCATTTGGTGCCGCTGCGGTTTCCGTTGCTGCTGATTGCGCCCGCGATTGTGCTCGACCTCTTGTGGCGCAGGACGGGGGAGTGGAGGAGATGGAAGCTGGCGGCAGTGACAGGTCCAGCTTTTGTGCTGAGTTTTCTGGCGGTGCAGTGGCCGTTTGCGAATTTTTTGATGTCACCTGCGGCGCGGAACCGGGTTTTCGGGATGGCGTACTTTGCATATTTCGATCCGGCGAATTTTCTTTATGATCCGTACCTGTTCAGGAACGTGGAGACGCGCGGTCGGTTTTGGGCGTTGCTGATGATCGCGATGGTGTTCAGCGTGATCACCGCGCGGCTGGGATTGGCATGGGGCGATTGGATGCGGCGGATGCGAAGGTGAGAGGGAAACCGGAGATCTCTCGAGCGGCGTCGTGCGGATGCGTTGCGGGTCGGAGGGCGGGCCAAGCCCCGCCCCTTAGTGCGTCGAGAATCGAACAGAGGATGCGGTACGGATGGGATTGAGGAGATACATGCGGCGACGGACGATTGGGATTCTTGTGGTTGTGTTGGTGGCGGCGATTTCTGTGAGCGCGCATGTGGGAAGTGCGGACGTGTTTTTTGAGGGGGATGCGGGTGCATATCACATTTATGTGACCGTGCGCGTGCCACAGGTGATTCCGGGGATTGCGGAGATCCAGGTGCGAAGCGCTTCGAACGACGTGGAGCGGATCGAGATTGTGCCGATGCGGTTGAGCGGCGCGGGATCGAACTTTCCGCCAACGGCGGACGTGGCGGAGAGGTCGAAACAGGACCCGCAATATTTCACGGGAAGCCTGTGGCTGATGGAATCCGGCGCGCTGAAGGTGCGCGTGTCTGTGGAAGGAAGCAAAGGCAAGGGAGAACTCGCCGTACCCGTCCCAGCTTTCGCGCAGAGAACGCTTCCGATGGAGCGATCGCTGGGCGGGTTGCTCGGATTCTTGATGGTGTTCCTGGCGGTGGGATTGGTGTTCATCGCGGGCGCAGCGACGCGAGAGGGAAACCTGGAGCCGGGGGAAATACCATCGGCCGCGAGGAAGCGGCGGGCCAGAATTGTGATGGTGATCGCGGCAGTGATTGTGCTGGGGATAATTTATTTAGGGAAGGCGTGGTGGGGCGCGGAGGCTTCGAACTACAAGCGGGTCGTCAATTTTTTCAAGCCGCCGGAGGCGGAGACGAAACTCGAGAATGGAAACCGGCTGGTGATTCGAGCGAAGGGGCAAGACCCCGCGTGGTCGAAAGAAGTGGACATGGAAGACGTGATTCCGGACCACGATCATCTGATGCATTTGTTCTTGATTAGCGCGCCGGGAATGGCTTGCATGTGGCATTTGCATCCGGAACGCGCGGCGGGCGGAGCGTTTGTGGATGATCTGCCGAATATGCCGCCAGGGCACTACGAAGTTTTTGCGGATATTGTAGACAAGGCGGGATTTCCATGGACGCTGGTGGGTCAGATTGATTTGCCGCAGATCAACGGGAAACCGCTCGTGGGGGATGACTCGACGTGGATGGGAGCGGCGTTGGAGGAGCACGCAGGCGATGCGAGCGTTGCGCAGCTTGCGGATGGTGGGCGGATAGTTTGGGAAAAGAGGAGCGGGCCGTTGGTGGCGAACGCGGCGATGGTTTTCAAGTTCAAGGTTGAGGACAAGGATGGTAATCCCGTGAGAGATATGGAGCCGTATATGGGCATGGCGGGACATGCGGAGTTTGTGAGTTCGGACATGAGCGTGTTTGCGCATATTCATCCGGCGGGATCAGTTTCGATGGCGGCGCTGAACTTGGCTAACTCTGGGGGAGTGATCGATGAGACTTCGGCGGTGTCGCCGCCCGGAATGGCGATGGCGATGTCGGCGAGCGCGTTGGATTCGGAAGTGAGTTTCCCGTATGGGTTTCCTAAGGCTGGCGAGTACAGAATTTTTGTGCAAGTAAAACGCGCAGGGCAGGTGCAGACAGGCGTGTTTGATGCGCACGTGAAGTGACGAGAGTTAGCGCGGTCGAGTCTCGTTTGTCTAAGCGCTATCGTGCTAGAGTCTTCTATTCGGGTTGCCCACCGCTGGCGAAAGCAAATGCAGAGAACAGGAGGCAGAATTGGCGTACCGGGATTTGCGGGACTTTGTCCAGAAACTGGAGAAGGAAGGCGAACTGAAGCGGATTCGCGCGGAGGTTGACCCCATTCTGGAGATCACGGAAGTGACGCAGCGAATCGCACGCGACAAGGATCGGCTGCCGGGGAGCGTGGGACCTGCGTTGTTCTTTGAGAAGCCAAAGGGCTCGCGTGTGCCGCTGCTGGTAAATACATTTGGTAGCGTGCGGCGCATGGCGCAGGCGTTTGAAGTGGGCGAGCTGGACGAAGTGGCGGCGCGAATTCAGGGTTTTCTAAAGATGGAGACGCCGCAGGGGCTCTTCGACAAAATCAAGATGTTGCCAAAGCTCGCGGAACTAGGGTCGTTTTTCCCGAAGAGCGTAAAGACAGGCCCTTGCAAGGAAGTGATGCGCCACGGCACGGACGTAAACCTTTTTGACTTTCCAATTTTGAAATGCTGGCCGCAGGATGGCGGTCGGTTCATCACCTTTCCGCTGGTGTTCACGAAAAATCCGGAAACGGGGAAGCGCAACGTCGGGATGTATCGGATGCAAGTTTACGACGAGCGAACGACGGGAATGCATTGGCAGACGCAGAAGCATGGAGCCGAACACTTCCGGCGCGCGAGAGCGAAAAGCCCGGAAGGTCGAATTCCCGTAAGTGTGGCGATTGGAGCCGACCCAGCAACGGCGCTAGCGGGGATGCTGCCGATTCCGCCGGATTTGGATGAAATGATGTTCGCGGGATTTTTGCGGCGCGAACCCGTGGAGATGGTGGCGTGCGAGACGAATGATCTCGAGGTACCGGCGAACGCCGAAATTGTGCTCGAAGGCTATGTGAATTTGAACGAGATGAGGACGGAGGGGCCATTCGGGGATCACACGGGATTTTATTCGCTGGAAGGGGAATACCCCGTTTTTCATATAGAGTGCGTGACCCATAAGAAGGACCCCATCTATTTAACAACAGTGGTAGGCCCGCCGCCGCAAGAAGACTATTACATGGGATATGCGGTAGAGCGCGTTTTTCTGCCGGTGATGAAGATGCAGTATCCCGAAATTGTGGATGTGGCCATGCCTGCGGAGGGAATCTTCCACAATTTGATGGTGGTGGCGATTCGAAAATCGTATCCCGGCCACGCGCGAAAAATCATGAACGCGATATGGTCGCTCGGGCAGGCGATGTTTACGAAGGTGATTGTGGTGGTGGATCACGACGTGAATGTGCACAACTACAGCGAAGTTGTGTGGAAAACATTGTGCGCTCTGGACCCCGAACGCGACGTGCAGTTTTCATTTGGGCCGATGGACACGCTGGATCACGCAGCTCGCATGCAAGATTACGGCTCAAAAATGGGAATCGACGCGACGCGCAAGTGGGAGACCGAAGGATTCACGCGGCCATGGCCGGACGAAATCAAAATGGATGAAGGAACGCGAGTGCGCATTGCCGCGATTTGGAAAACGCTGCAATTGTGAATTTAGGAGAAGGGGAAGCGAGCGATTGACGACAAAGGATAACCGTCCCTAGGGACAGGTCCGAAGAGCTGAAAAATACAATTAGTAGTGGTCGCCGTCATTCGAGTCTACAACTCATAGTACGAACCACCCCCAATACCCCAGAACTGCCTAAGAATAGGGGTAGTTTTAGGGCAACTCCGGCAGAGAATCCCTTGACGCTCTGAGGTTCTGAATGTCATAAACCTTGCACGGGCCGCACCTCCAGAAATCCGCAGCGCTAACAGGGGTGCCTTGGAAGTGGTGGGGTTAGGCGTGAGTTCGGACGCCGGGGTGACGTTCCTCGTGAATGAATCGCGTGAAGTGATGAATGTTAGACAGGCGTCGCAATATCTGGGAATCTCCCCGGATACCCTGTACCGTTACATCACGGAAGGCGAAATTCCCGCATTCAAACTTGGTAATCGTTGGAAACTGCGAAAGACGATTCTGGATCGCTGGATGGAGCGGAAAATGAGCCAGGCGCATGCGAGACGCCGGTAGTTAGGCCGAAAGTGCACGCGAAAGAGTCCGAGGGCTGATGAGTATGGGTAAAAAATCAAGGCAACTGGTAGGACTAGACATCGGTTCAAGCTCGATTAAGGCTGTGGAGCTGAAATCGACGAAGGCTGGCTATGAGCTCGTGAGCTTTGGGATGGAATCGCTGGCACAGGACACAGTGGTGGATGGCGCAATCATGGACGCGCCGCAGGTAGCCAATGCGATCAGCAAGATTTTCGACGCGCAGCGCGTGAAGACAAAGAACGTGGCCACTTCGGTTTCGGGACACTCCGTGATTGTGAAGAGAGTGCCGCTTCCCTTGATGACGGAAGAAGAGTTGTACGACCGGATTCCTTCGGAAGCCAGCCAGCATATTCCGTTCGATATTGCCGACGTGAACCTGAGCTACCAGTTGCTGGAGTCCATGGACGCGCAGATGGACGTGCTGCTGGTGGCGGTGAAGAAGGACAAGATCCTGAACCATACGAACGTGCTGGCGCAGGCAGGCAAAACGCCGGTGATCGTGGACATCGATGCATTCGGCTTGCAGAACTGCTTTGAAGTGAACTATGAGCCGGATGCCGGGCAGACCGTGGCGCTGTTGAACATCGGCGCGAGCGTTATGAACATTAATATTGTTCGCGGCGGCGTACCGCTGTTTACGCGCGACGTCAGCGTGGGCGGCAACCAGTACACGGACGCTCTTCAGAAGGAATTGGACCTGAGCTTCGAGGACGCAGAACGCCTGAAGAAAGGCGATACCCTTCCCAGCGTGACCGACGAGCAAAAGCAACAGATTCTGCGCAGCGTCTCTGACATCCTGACGCTGGAGATTCAGAAGACCTTTGACTTCTTCCGGGCAACGGCCAGCGGAGAGAATATCCAGCGTATCGTCGTGGCGGGCGGAACGGCACGGGTTCCGGGGCTCGTGGACTTGCTCCGGGAAGAGTTCGCGATGCCGGTGGAGGAATTGAATCCCTTCCGGAAAGTGCTCGTCAATCCCAGCCGGCACAGCGATGACCAAATCCGCGAGATGTCGCCGCGGCTGGCCATTGCCGTGGGTCTGGCACTGAGGAGCTTTGACTAACCATGATCCGCATAAACCTTCTCGGACAAATTAGGCCGAAGGCGTCGCGCCGGCCGGTCGATACGGGGGCAGCACTCCCCGTACTGTTCATCGGTGCAGGCTTGGCGTTTGGCGTTGTCGTTCTGTTCCTTCTCTTTCTGAACTACCAGAAGCTGGTAACGGCAGAGAACAACCGGATTAAGGTCCTGCAGGCGCAGAAGACAGACCTCGAAAACATCAAGCAGCAAGTCGAGGCCTTTGATAAGCAAAAACAGGTACTCCAACAAAGAGTTTCGACGATCGAGCAGTTGCAACGCGACCGCACGGGCGGACAGGACCTGCTCGACATGGTGGCGAACACGGTTTCGCGGACAGAGAATCTTTGGCTGACGACCATGACTCGAAAGGGAACCACCCTCTCGATCGAGGGCTCTTCGGCATCGGTGAATGCGGTAGCCAATTTTATTACGGCTTTAAAGCGGTCGGGGTATTTCCAGAAGGTGGAAATCAAAGAAACGAAGCAGGACGACAAGAATACGTCCGTGCAGACGTTCAATTTCCAGTTGTCGGCGGAGATCACTCCGCCGCAAGTCGGGGTAACACCCCCGGCGCAGGCAAAGCCGGCCAACACGCCGTCGAAAGCCGCGCCAGCCGCGACTCCGGCCAAGAAAGGGTAAGGGACCACTATGGCCAATCCGTTTCGTGACATGTCGGTGTTCATGCAAGGCCTGGTGGCAGTGGCCATCGCGTTCGTAGTGGTTCTCCTGGGCGTTTATATTCCGCTTTCGCCGGTGGCGCAGGAACGCGATGCAGTGGACAAGGCCGTGCAGCAGCGCTCGACGCTGAATACCGAAGTGCAACAACTGCTGGTTTACCGGCAGCGCTATGGCGAACTGAAACAGCAGATGGATGCTCTTTCCAAGCAACTGGACACGCTCAAGACTATCGTCCCGGAAGAAAAAGAGACGGATGAATTCATCCGCCTGATCCAGGGGGCAGCGAGCGCGTCGAATGTGCAGGTTCGGCGGCTGACAGCGCTGGCTATCGTGCCGCGCGAATATCATTATGAAATGCCGTTCGAGGTGCAAGCGGACGGGCCGTACTTTAATCTGATGGATTTTTTTGGGCGGTTGGGCCGGTTATCAAGAATCATTAACGTGGGTGATCTGGATTTTGCTGATCCGGATAAGACCAAGGGCACGAAATACCCGATAAGGCCTGGAACCACGGTTTCAGCAATCTTTACGGCAACGACTTTTTTTACCAAGCCAGCTGACGTCGGATCGGCCCCGGGAAATCCGGGAGCGAAGTCCGCAGTCAAGCCGGTTGGGAAACCCTGAGCGGGAATGAGCGATCTATGCGTTCAGCACTAACTCTCGTACTAGGGATTTTGCTCGCGGCAGCCGCACCTGGGCTGCGTGCGCAAGCCAAACCTGCGGCTCCAGCTGTCGCGAAACCCGCGCCACCGCCCGCCGGCAAGACTGCGCCGCAGCCAGGAAAACCAGCTGCACCGGCGGCGAAGCGCCCGGCAAAACCCGCAAGTGACAAAGCGGCGAAGGCTCCCAAGCCCGCCAAGCCTGTCGAGACCGCGGTTAACCCAGACGCGCCGAGGGAAGGCGAGGAAGCGAAGGGCGCGCGGCGCGATCCGTTCGAGTCTTTGGTTGCACGGCAGCAGGCGCAAAAAAGTGCCGGAGACCACTTGCCGCCCGGCAAAGCGGGCCTCCAGGTGAGCACGCTGAGGCTTGACGGAATTGTGAAGGCGCCGAGCGGCATGATCGCGGTCGTGACCAATCCGCAATTGCGGACTTATTTCCTACGTGAAGGCGATCAGCTGTACGACGGACGCGTAGAAAAGATTGCGATGGATGGCGTTTCGTTCCATGAAATCGGGAAAGATGCGTTTGGCAAACCCGTGGAGCGCCAAGTGAACAAGAGAATTTACTCCAGTGCAGGAGAACAGCAATGAAGACGAATTGGCCCGCCTTTCGGTGTGGCTTCCTGATCCTCTCGAGCGCAGTGCTGGGCGCGAGCCCCATGCTCGCTCAGTCGCAGGAGCCTGCCGGCGCGACCGCAATTTCCGCGGTGATCTCGAGCGTGGCGATAACGCAAGCGCCGCAACGCGCCAGCGTGCGCGTGGAAGGCGAAGGGCGGCTCGACGTCCGTGCCTTGCGGATGCAGAATCCGGAGCGCTTGGTGCTGGATTTTTCCGGCGCGCGGATGGCGGTTGAAAAAACCGTGATTGCGGGCGTCTCGGAGCCTGTCCGCGACGTGCGCCTCGGACAGTACCGGCCCAACATTGCCCGCGTAGTGGTCGATCTGACAAGCGTGGCTCCTTATCAGATCTCGCATGACGGAACTGCAGTCGTGGTCTTTTTTGAATCGCAGCCCGAGGCACCCATCGCAGCACCATCTGAGCCGAAGATTGTGACTTCAACGCAAGAACCGAAGACGCGCGCTGCGTTTGAATACAGCGCTGTGGCTCCACGTTCTAATGCGCGGCCCTCAAACTCTTTACGGATTCCAGCTCCTCGCTTCGCTTTGCCTGGCGAACTGACCCAGCCCTCAGTCGTCCTTGCCTCGTTTGTCGGGACGAATGAGCCAGCGCGTCCGGCAACAACGCAAGATGCAGCACAGCAAGCGGCGCAGGCGTCCAATGCTGCTGCCAATAGACTGGCGGCATCCGCAGCTCAGGCCCAGCAGGCACCGGTATCCAACGCCCCTACGGCTCCTGGAAAGTACACGGGAGAGCCGATCTCGGTGAACCTGAAGGACGTTGATCTACGCGACTTTTTCCGGTTGATCCACGAAATCAGTGGCTTAAACGTTGTTTTAGATCCGGCGGTCAAGGGAAGTCTGACGATTGTGCTCGATGAAGTGCCGTGGGATCAGGCTCTGGACATCGTTCTCCAGAACAATGGCCTCGACAAGCAGCTCAATGGGAACGTGTTGCGAATAGCGACTCGCACCACCCTCAAGACAGAAGCGGAGACGCAGCGCGACCTCGATAAAGCCCAAGCGGAAGCAGTTGCTCCTGTAACCGTAACCAGGGTACTCAGCTATGCCAAGGCGTCTACATTGGCGCCGATCCTGAAGAAGTTCCTAAGCTCGCGCGGCGATATCTTATTCGATGACCGTTCAAACCAGCTGATCATTCGCGATATTCCTTCTGTCATCCCAACTATTGACAATCTGTACCGGCAACTCGACCGCAAGTCCCAGCAGGTGGAAATTGAAGCGCGTGTGATCTCCGCGTCGCGCGCCTTCGCCTCGGACATAGGTACGGAGCTCGGTTTCGCAGGCGCGAGCACTACCTTACATAACCAGAACATCTTTGGTGGCGCTCCCCAAGTTGGCGTAAGCCCCGGTCCGATCAACTCAACACCGCCCCCTCCGCTCATCACGGCTCCGACGAGTTCGTCTGGCGGTGGTCCGTCGACAGGGATTCCGCTGGCTACCAATTTTGGTGCCGCTGCTCCGACAAGCGGTTTCGGCTACTCTTTTAGGTCGGCGAACTTCGCGCTCGACTTCTTTATCACCGCTGCGGAATCCAAGGGCGTCGGCAAGCTGCTTTCGAAGCCGCGCATCGTAACGCAGAACAACGAAAAGGCGGTTATCAAGCAGGGCGTCAAGCTGCCGATTCAGACGACCATCAACAACACGATTTCAGTGCAATTCATCGATGCCGTGCTCCAACTTGAAGTAACGCCGCAGATTACAGCGGAAGGTACAATCTTCATGGACGTGCTCGTCGAGAATACCCAGATCGATCAAGGTATTCCCCGCGTGCAAGGCATCCCTGCGTTGGACACGCAGTCCGCACAGACCAAAGTGCTGGTTCCGGACGGCGGCACCGTCGTCATCGGTGGAATCATCGTCTCGACCCAAAATACGAACATCCAGGAAGTTCCTATCGTCGGCAGCTTGCCGTTGATTGGGAATCTCTTCAAGCGGACAACCATCTCCATCCAATCGCAGGAATTGTTGTTCTTCCTGACACCACGAATTATCCCCGGGTAATTCGGAACTAGAGACATTAAACTAAGAACGGAAACGAGGAGACTGCGGTCTCCTCGTTTCATTTATGAACTCTATCTTCAAAACTCGGCGAAGAGCTCTCATCCAGCTCATTTCTGGGGCAAAGCTCGACGCTCTGGTCGTCACTCATCCAGCCAACTGGTATTACCTGACCGGATTCACAGGGGATGCTGGCGTTCTCATCGTGAGTCATCAGGGAGCCACGCTCATAACGGATGGCCGGTTCACAACGCAGGTTCGCGAGGAGACCACTTCCGTTCGCTTAATTGAACAGAAAGGCTCCTTGCTGGAGTCCACGGGTCGGCTTCTGCGGGAAAGAGCTGTTCGACGCGTCGGCTTCGATCCCTCGCAAACCTCCGTTGGACAGTTGGCTCAACTTCGGAAGGCTGCCGGGGCCCAAACGAAATGGATTCCTGCTCCCGGCCTTGTCGGAACACTTCGAGCGCGAAAGGAGCCCTCGGAACTTGCCCGTATGCGCCAGGCGGCCATCCTGGCGGGGAATGCGCTCAGCAGCGCGATAAAGCTGCTGAAGCCGGGAATAATGGAAAATGAGGTAGCGGCCGAGATTGAATATCAGATGAGGAGGGGAGGGGCGTCCGGTCCAGCCTTCGAAACCATCGTGGCGTTTGGCGAGCGCTCCGCCTTGCCACACGCGCGGCCCACGGCCAAGCGATTGAAGAAAAATGAGTTGGTGGTACTAGACCTGGGTGCTATACTCGCGCACTATTGCAGCGACATCACGCGCACCGTGTACGTTGGCAGGGCCCCGGCGCGTGTGAAACAATGGTACAGGGCGGTCCTGGAAGCGCAGATAGCGGCCATTGCGGCAGTAAGGGCTGGGATCAGCTGCGGAGATGTGGACGCTGCGGCGCGGCAAGTTTTGGCCGGTTACAAACTAGACCGGCTTTTCACGCATAGCACGGGGCATGGACTGGGCCTGGAAGTACATGAGGATCCCCGCGTGGCGCGCGGGCAAAAGGCACGCTTGGAACCGGGGTTCGTGATTACGATTGAACCCGGGGTCTACATGGCAGGCGTAGGGGGAATTCGTATCGAAGATGACGTCGCCGTGCACCAGGGGAATACCGAGGTACTGACCCGCATACCGCGGGATCTCATCGAGCTTTGATACAGGCATGAAACGAAAACAGCCCTCAAAACCAGCGGAAAGCTCTTCCATCGCGAGTCCCGAAGTCCAGCAAATCGAGCAACTCCTCCGTTTTATGAGCGAGCACAACCTGGAGGAGTTCGAGTATTCGCGCGGGGACCTGAAGATCCGGCTAAAGAAGCCGTCTGCGGGCGTGCCTATATACGCGCGGCCCATGGGCGTACCTGAGATTATCGTTCCTGGAGCGGCGCCGGAGAGACAAACGCCATCTTCCCCGAGCGCTCCGGCGGCGCCTGAGCCGCGAGCAACCGAGGACTTGCACTTGGTTAAGTCGCCGATCGTAGGGACTTACTACGAGGCTCCTAGCCCCGGTGCCGAAGCCTTTGTGAAGATAGGAGCGCATGTCGAATCCGGGCAAACGCTCTGTATCGTCGAAGCCATGAAGCTGATGAATGAAATCGAGTCGGACGAAAGCGGCGAATTGATACGCATCTTTGTCGAAAACGGGCAGCCCGTCGAATACGGCCAGCCGCTCTTCGGCATCCGTCCCAGCCGGAAGAGGTAGCCGGCGCCCGAGGCTATGTTCCAGAAAATCCTAGTTGCCAATCGCGGGGAAATCGCGCTGCGGGTCATCTGTGCCTGCAAGGAACTGGGCATTTCCACGGTCGCTGTTTATTCTGAAGCTGATCGGAATTCGCTCCACGTGCGGTTTGCCGACGAAGCAGTGTGCATCGGGCCGCCGCGCAGCAGCGAGAGCTATCTCAACATTCCTCAAGTCATCAGCGCGGCGGAAATCACCAATGTGGATGCCATCCATCCCGGTTATGGCTTCCTTTCAGAGAACGCTAACTTTGCCAAGGTTTGCGAAGCCTCGGAAATTACATTTATTGGGCCGACGCCCGAAGTGATCGAAATGATGGGCGAGAAGGACCGCGCGCGGCGGGAAATGAAGGCGCTGGGCGTGCCAACCGTGCCCGGCAGCGAAGGGGTGGTGGAGGGAGAGGAGCAGCTAGCCAAGGAGGCCAAGAGAATTGGCTTTCCGCTGATCATCAAAGCCTCCGCGGGCGGTGGCGGGCGCGGGATGCGCGTCGTTCACAAACAGGAAGAGCTGTTGAACGCCTACGAGACGGCTAGAAGCGAGGCGCAACAGGCGTTCGGCACACCGGACGTCTATGCGGAAAAGTTTCTCGAGCATCCCCGGCACATCGAGTTTCAGGTGCTGGGAGACCAGCACGGCAAAGTCATCCATCTTGGCGAGCGCGAGTGCAGCATTCAGAGGCGCCACCAGAAGCTCGTCGAGGAATCGCCCTCTCCAGTAATGGACGCCAAGAAAAGGAAAGAACTAGGCTCGAAGGTCGTTCGGGCTTTGGAGAAGGTTGGGTATACCAACGCGGGCACTGTCGAATTCTTGATGGATGAGGACGGTTCGATCTACTTCATCGAGATGAACGCGCGTATTCAGGTCGAGCATCCGGTGACCGAGCTGGTGACGGGCGTGGACCTGATCAAAGCCCAGATTCGCATTGCCGCTGGCGAAGGATTGGACGATGCCGTTGGAGAAATGAATTTCTCCGGCCACGCCATCGAGTGCCGCATCAACGCCGAGGACCCGGAAACGTTCGTGCCCTCGGCGGGGCGTATCACTACGTTTCAGGCCCCGGGCGGGACGGGCGTGCGTGTGGACTCCGCGGCTTATACCGATGCTGTGATTCCGCCTTACTACGATTCCATGATTGCGAAACTGATCGTGAAGGGCCGCGACCGCGCCGAGGCCATTGGGCGCATGAAGCGGGCGCTGGAGATGTTCGTAATCGAGGGGATTAAGACTTCCATCCCTCTTCACCGGCGGATTCTGGCTGATGCGGAATTTGCCGCGGGGCGTTTTGACACCCACTTCATCGAAAGATTGCTAGGTACAAGCGTAAAATAAGTGTCTATGCGCCTTGTCCTCCCCAGGCTGTATGTGATACTAGACGCAGCGTTGATTACTTCTCCCGAAAGAGATTGCGCCCTGAGCCTGGCCGAAGCTGGAGTCCGTCTGCTCCAGTACCGGAATAAGTCCGCGCTGGCATGTCAGTATCTCAATACCTCCCGTGAATTAGCCGGTGCGCTGCGCCCTCATGACGCATCGTTTTTTGTGAACGACCGTCCCGATGTAGCGTTTCTGTCAGGCGCAAGCGGCGTTCATGTCGGCCAGGATGATTTGGACGTGGAACAGGCGCGTCTCGTCGTTGGGCGCGACAATCTCGTTGGCGTTTCGACGCACAATTTGGAGCAGTTCGAGAGGGCGGCGGCAAGTTCCGCCGACTACATCGCCGTGGGTCCAGTGTTCAACACCTCGAGCAAAGCCGATCCGGACCCGGTTGTTGGCCTGGATTTCATCCGCAAAACGCGCCGGCTCACCGACAAGCCAGTGATTGCTATCGGCGGAATCACTCTGGAGCGAGCCGCGTCAGCCATCGAAGCTGGTGCTGACTCCGTGGCAGTCATCAGCGGGATCTTATGCGCGTCCGACCCGGCTCAGCGAGCGCGGGAGTACATCAACACTCTCGAAGCCGCGAAGCATGCGGCGGCGGTCTGAGGCATCCCCTGAATGGCCGACACCACGCATCCCCTCCCACAGAGCCCCCCAAAAAATGAACCCGGATTCGTGCGCGCCATCGGTTTATTCGACGGCACAATGATCGTAGTCGGCTCAATGATCGGCTCTGGCATCTTCATTGTCGCGGCGGACATTTCGCGGCAGACGGGTTCGCCTGGCGGCTTGCTGCTGACATGGGTGATAACTGGATTGTTGACCGTCTCTGCTGCGCTCTCCTATGGGGAGCTTGCCGCGATGTTCCCGCACGCAGGCGGCCAGTACATTTATTTGCGCGAAGCGTATTCTCCGCTCTGGGGCTTCTTGTACGGCTGGACGCTGTTTCTTGTGATCCAGACCGGGACGATTGCGGCTGTCGCTGTTGGATTCGCGCGCTACCTGGGTGTATTGTTTCCGGCCCTCTCGCCAACGACCTGGGTTGTCGCGCCCATTGCGTTGGGATCAAAGCTCGCCATAAGTCTTTCGGTGCAGCAACTTGTAGGCGTTCTGATGATTGTATTGCTCACATTTTTGAACACCCTGGGTGTGCGCCTGGGCAAATTGATTCAGAACATCTTCACCAGTGCTAAGGCTTTGTCGCTGATAGGTTTGATTATTCTGGGGATTTTTGTGGGCCGAAACGCGGGCGCGATCACTGAGAATTTCTCGCATCTCCGGGCGATTCGCGGCGCGGTGCCAATCGAGCCAGGTGCGAATTTCCTGCGAGGACTGGTCCCAACAGTCACCGCGGCCAGCGGCGTGCTCGGCTTGATTGTCGCTTACGGAGTTGCGCAAGTTGGTTCGCTCTTTTCGGCCGACGCCTGGAACAACATCGGCTTCACCGCAGCGGAAGTGAAGAATCCCAAGCGCGACGTGGCGCTTTCGATGGCCTTCGGTACGTGCATCGTCATCACGCTCTATTGCTTGGCAAACCTCGCGTATCTCTTTGTCTTGCCGCTGGTTCAAATCCAGACCGCTCCTGACGATCGCGTGGCTACAGCTGCTCTGAGCGCGATTTTTGGTGCTCCGGGTGCGGCGATTATGGCAGTGGCCATCATCATTTCGACGTTTGGGTGCAACAACGGGCTGATCCTGGCGGGCGCGCGCGTCTCCTACGCGATGGCTCGCGACGGCCTCTTCTTCAAGTCAACGGGCAAGCTGAGCAAGAAAGGCGTGCCGCAAAGCGCGCTGATCTTTCAAGGCATCTGGATTATCGTGCTGATTTTGCTGAGAACCCGCCGTGTGGATGAGTCGGGATTGATCACTTACGGCAACCTGTACAGCGATCTACTGAATTACGTCGTATTCGCGGTGTTGCTGTTCTACGCTCTGACGATCGCGGGCATTTTTGTTCTGCGCCGCAAGCGGCCTGATGCGGAGAGGCCCTATCGCGCATTCGGCTATCCTTTCGTTCCGCTGCTCTATATCGTGGCCGCCACGGCCATCATGATTGTCTTGCTCCTGTATCAGACACAGACCGCTGGCGGTGGCTTGCTCATTGTCCTGCTGGGACTTCCAGTGTACTGGTTGTGGTCGAGACGCGCGAAAGTGTTAGCCCGGGCCGACGAATAAATTTTGGAATTTTTCTGTAGGGGCGCAGCATGCTGCGCCCCTACAATGTCGAAGTCCAATTTGGCCGTAGGTAGCTGGTACAGGATCTCGGGCGCAGACCGCCTAAAGGAGCCGTTGCATGGGCAACCCCTTGTTCGCGACGAAGTCGATGACCACGCTGATGAAGGAAGCGGGGGAGACGGGAGAGCACAGCCTCAAGCGCGCTCTCGGCCCCGTAAACCTGGTTACGCTAGGCATCGGAGCCATCATCGGCGCCGGCATCTTCGTGATGACGGGCTCCGCGGCGTCGCTCTATGCCGGGCCGTCGATCATGCTGTCTTACGTGCTCGCGGGAATCGGCTGCGTCTTCGCCGGACTGTGTTACGCGGAATTCGCGTCGATGATCCCGATTGCCGGTTCTGCATACACCTATGGGTATGCCACTCTCGGTGAAATCATTGCGTGGATCATCGGCTGGGACTTAATTCTGGAGTATGCCTTTGGCGCAGCGACGGTCGCCAGCGGATGGAGCAGCACGCTCGTGGCTTTCCTACAAGACTATGGCATCAGTTTGCCGCCGCAAATCTGCGACGTTCCGGGCGCGCAGTGGGTGCTTTACCAAGGCCGATGGACGCCGTTAAATACCCTGGCCATGAGCGTGGACCAGGTTGTGGGGCTGCCGACGGTCACGGCCAAGTTTAACTTGATCGCCTTCCTGGCGATGCTTGCGGTGACCTTGCTCCTCATCATCGGAATCAAGGAATCCGCGAATTTTAATACGGGCGTGGTTTTTGTGAAGTTGGTGGCAGTTTTCGTGTTTATTGCCGTGGCGGGCGCGTTTGTTTTGAAACATCCGGAAGTCGCGCATGCCAACTGGAAAGTTTTTATTCCGCCCAATTCCGGGGCGTTCGGTGCGTTTGGCTGGTCAGGCATATTAAGAGGCGCGGGCGTCGTTTTCTTCGCCTACATCGGTTTTGATGCCGTCTCGACGGCGGCGCAGGAAGCAAAGAATCCGCAAAGAGACATGCCCATCGGCATTCTCGGATCGTTAATCGTCTGCACGATTTTGTACCTGCTCGTTTCGGGCCTGCTGACGGCGACGGTGCATTACTCACGGCTGAACGTGGGCGCCCCTGTATCCCTCGCCATGCGCGAAACGGGTGTGAGGTGGGGAAGCTACGTGGTGAACGCCGGTGCGCTCGCAGGATTGAGCACAGTGATGCTGGTCATGATGCTCGGGCAGTCGCGCGTGTTCTATTCGATGGCGAATGACGGCCTGCTGTGGAAATGGGCTGGCGACATCCATCCCCGTTTTCGCACGCCGTGGAAGTCCACCGCGATTGTTGGCATTTGCGTGGCGTTTGTCGGCGCGCTGGTGCCGATCGGTGATCTCGGCCAGTTGGTCAGCATCGGCACGCTGCTCGCGTTCGTGATTGTTTGCGCCGGCGTGTGGATATTGCGCGTGCGGCGCCCGGAACTCGTGCGCCCCTTCAAGACTCCGCTGGTTCCGCTAGTGCCCATCTTGGGCATGGTTGTTTCGCTCGGACTGATGGCAGGTCTGAAGGCGGTCACTTGGATACGCCTGGTCGTCTGGCTCGTCATCGGCATGGTGATCTATTTCACGTACAGCGTGAAACACAGCAAGGTGCGCAATTCCGCGCGGTAACGGATGGTCAAGGTGCATTTGAGGCGAAAAGGTACGCCCCTCCCCCCGGGGTTTTTGCGTAAGTGTTCATTCTAAAGACACTTAAAGTCGATTGTTTTTATAGGCTTACGTAAGTGTTCATTCTAAAGTGGTTAGGATGCGCGAATTGCTGCAAAATGGGGCACTTTCTGTAAGTGCTCATTCTAAAGAGTTTGTTGCAAAAGAGCGGACGGCAACAAAAAAAAACGCCAATCTGGAGATTGGCGTTCCCGGGAACGAATCGGACGTTTACCCAGAGTCTAAGGTACCACGGCGGCATCGATTTGTCAAGGGCAAGTTCGAGCGAGAACAAGGTATTCAAAAAATTCAGCAGTTGAGTCCGATGTGTCTTCGCCGGCGCGGGCTAAAGTGCGGCGCGGGCTACTCTTACCTTCGGTCCGAAGGGGTTCTTCAGGTAAAGTAGTATTTCATTCCATCACCCAATGACTGCACTTTCTGCGAACTTCCGAAACGTGTGGCGCCGCCTCTCGCGGGTCGACCTGCTTGCCATTCTGCTGATTCTTGGCGGTGCCGTTTGCGCGATTCTGAATGTTAGCGGCGGAGTCGCCGGCTTCCTCAAATTTCTCGCGATCGTCGCCAGCGTTTATGCCGTGTTCCGGTTTGCAGGTTGGTGGCGGACGCGGCTGCTCTGGAGCCTCCGCAACCGTCTGATCGTTGCCTACCTCTTCATCGCGGTCGTCCCCATCCTCCTGATACTGACTCTCGTGGTCCTGGCGGGCCAAATCTTGTATTCGCAATTAGGGGCCTACCTGTTATACGACGACATTCACCACCGCATCGCGATGATGGCCGACATTACCGACCACATTGCTGCCGCCCACCGAGCCCAGCCAAAGGGAGTGACCATGGAGGAATCGGAGGCCGTCCTTGCCGAAGAGTCGCACCTGGTTCACGATCAAGAACTTCCTGGGCTAAAGATCGGGTTCGCCAACGACACAACGTTGCTCCTCAAAGTGGCAGGAGCGCCGAAGAATTCGTTCGCGGGCCTGGTGGAAGAGGGCGACACGCTCTACCTAATGAGTCTCAGGGCGATGGAAGAGCCCAAAGGCGTCCGCGTGGTGACGCTGCGCGTTCCCGTCACGCCAGAATTTCTGGCTCTGATTGCGCCTGACCTTGGCGCCATTCAGCTGAACCTTACGCGGAGATTCGAGGGCGGCGCGCGCGAGGGAATTCTCTACACTTCTTCAGATAACGTTCATTACGAGACTACCAAGCCAATTCCGGCGAAGAACAGGATACTTCACCCGCCTTCCCATTGGATTGATCCGTCGGTTACAGGGTTTTCCCATCTTGATGCAATATATGTGGGAACCGGTGGTGTTTTTGAACAGCGACGGCCTGTGCTTGTCACCTTCAATGCCAGGCCGTCACGGTTGAATGCGCGAATTTTCTCGTCGCTCGGCGAGTTAAGCGACCTCTACCCGATCGAATTCGTCGTCGTGAGCGGTTTCTTTCTGGTAATCGAGATTGCGGCGTTGATCACGGGAATCGTGCTTACGCGCCGAATTACCAAAGCGGTGAGCGATTTGTATCACGCGACACAATTCGTGAAGACGGGCGATTGGTCGCATCGTGTGAGGATTGAGCGCAGGGATCAACTCGGTGTTTTGGGGGAATCGTTCAATGACATGACCGGCTCGATCAGCGGGCTGCTCGAAGAGTCCAAGAAACGGCAGCGCCTCGAAAATGAAATTTCCATCGCCAGCGAAGTGCAGAACCAACTTTTTCCACAAAGGCTGCCGTCGGTTGCTGGAGTCGAGCTTGAAGCGATTTGTAAGGCCGCGCGCACGGTGAGTGGCGACTACTACGATTTCATTCAACTTAGCCCCACGCACCTGGCCATCGCGCTGGCGGATATTTCGGGGAAAGGAATTTCGGCGGCGCTGCTGATGGCCAGCTTGCAGGCGGCTCTGCGCAGCCAGCTCCTGGCGGCTGGCAGCGAGACGATGAGCACCGCGGAACTCGTGGCGCGTCTGAACATGCACATGGTGCGAAATACCGCCGACGACCGGTTTGCCACTTTTTTCATCGCCGTGTATGACAGCGCGACGCGCACGCTGCGCTACACCAACGCGGGACATTTGCCTGGATTCCTGATCGCGAATGGCACCTCGAAGCATCTCGACAAAGGCGGAATGGTTCTCGGCGTGATGGAAGATTACGTCTACGAAGAAGGTTTGGTGAACGTTCCTCCAAACGCGCTGCTGGTGGAATACAGCGATGGATTGGTCGAGCCGGAAAATGTGTATGGCGAAGAGTTCGGCATCCGGCGGTTGCAGGAAGCGGCGATTCGCGTGCAAGGTTCCGTGCCGCGCGTGGTGGGGCAGTCGCTGATGGTGGCGGCGGAAGAGTGGGCTGGAACGCCAGAGCAAGCGGACGACATGACAGTGGTCGTCGCTCGGCTTCGATAGAGGAGCAAGCTGGAGGGATATTGCCAGACGATACAGCAAGGGAACGCAGGTACGGCCGCGGTAGTGCGGCCTTTGCGAGTGGGCTATACTGACAAGCTTTGCATAGTTGCAGACGGGGAGAAGAATGCCGCTTGTTAATCGCGTGGCGCTGATTACGGGAGGAAGCAGAGGTATCGGACGGGGAATCGCTGTTCGGCTGGCGCAAGAAGGGGCGCGCATCGCGATCTCCTATCGATCGAACAAGACGGCGGCACAGCAGGCGCTGCGGCAACTGCAGGCCAGCGGAGCGGATTGCGTCGCGGTGGAAACGGACGTCACCGATGCGGCGAAGGCAGAGCAACTCGTCCAAACCGTTGCGGACCGCTACGGACGGATCGACATTCTCGTCAATAATGTGGGTGGTTTTCGCTGGGGCACGCTGGCGGAGTCTTCTTTGGAGGATTGGCAGAACATTTTTTCCTCGAACCTGTCGAGCGTAGTGTATGTGAGCCGCGCCTCGTTGCCGCACATGCGGCGCGGACGGTGGGGCCGAATCGTGAATCTTGGCGCGGTGGGCGCGGAGCGCGCCTTTGGCCAGGCAAAGATTTCGGCTTACGCGGCAGCAAAAGCCGCGGTTGTCGCGCTGTCGCGTTCGCTGGCGCTCGAAGAAGCGAAAAACGGCATCACTGTGAACGTGGTGAACCCCTCGAGCATAGACGAAAAAGAACTGACTCTGAGCGAAGCACGCCGCATTCGCGACGCGCGATTTCCGATTGGCCGTCCGCCGACGGTCGAAGATGTGGCCCATGCAGTGGCGTTCTTTGTGTCGGACGAAGCCGAATATGTGACGGGCCAAGTCGTGAACGTCAGCGGCGGGTGGATGCTCTGAGCGCCGCGTGAAATTCTTCAAATGAAAGCTCTGACTGCAGCCGAGATGCGCGAGGTCGACCGCCTGACGACCGAACGCTATGGCATTCCCAGCCTGCAATTGATGGAAAACGCCGGTAAGAAGGCGGCTGATAGCGTGCGGCACAACGTTGCTGGCCGAGAGCAAGTCCTCGTGTGTGTACTTTGCGGAAAAGGGAATAACGGCGGAGACGGATTTGTCGTCGCGCGCTATTTGAAGGAAGCCAAGCTGCCGACGCGAGTGATTTTGTTTGGCAGACGGGAAGACGTGCATGGAGACGCGGCGACGAACTTGGCACGTTGGGTCGACAACGGAGGCGAACTCGAAGTTCTCGAAGGAGAGGCCGACTGGGAACGCGTCTGGCCGGGCATTTGCGCAGCAAATGTAATCGTCGACGCGATGCTCGGAACCGGCGTGCGAGGCGCGGCCACAGGAACGATCAAGCAAGCGATCAGCGCAGTAAATGCGCGTTCGCGAGGAGCCACGGCTGCTTGGCCGGCGTTGATCTTGGCGGTAGATACGCCGTCCGGACTGCCGTCCGACGACGAGCCTTCGGCCGGATTGGTCCTCTTCGCGCATCGGACGGTCACGTTCACCGCTCCCAAGGTGGGCCAACTGATTGCGGTTGGGGCCACCGCGTGCGGTGCGCTCGAGGTGGCGAGCATTGGTTCTCCTGCGGAATTGATCGAAGAAATCGGGAAAGGGGATCTGCGCTGGGCCGGCCCGGACGAGTTCCAAGCGATCCAACTGGTGAGAGCAGCGGACTCGCATAAGGGCACCTTTGGACATGCTTTGCTGCTTGCGGGTTCGTTGGGCAAAAGCGGCGCTGCAATACTTGCGGGGAGGGCGGCATTGCGGGCCGGGGCGGGGCTTGTGACCGTTGCAACCCCAGAGACGGTGCAACCAATCGTTGCCGGGGGAGCGCCGGAATTGATGACGGAGCCGCTGAAAGCGACGAAGTCGGGGGCGCTGGCGTTGCGCAGCCTGGTGGACGGCACCTTTGGCGAACTCGAAGAGGGAAAGAGCGTGCTGGCAATTGGGCCGGGTCTGGGAACGCATCGACAAACGCAGGAGTTCATCCGAACGATCGTTGCGCAGACGGAATTGCCCGTGGTGTTGGACGCGGACGGATTGAACGCATTCGCAGATGACGGAACACTGCTGCGCAAACGGAAGACGAAGTATTTATGCATTACCCCGCATCCAGGCGAGATGGCGCGCTTGCTCGGCAGTTCTACCGCGAAGGTGCAGCTGGACCGCCTGGAACTGGCCAAGGATGCGGCGCGACGATGGAACGCGCATGTTGTGCTGAAAGGATTTCATACGATCATAGCGGCACCGGACGGCAGCGCGTGGGTTAACACAAGTGGAGGGCCGGGGCTTGCCAAAGGCGGATCGGGAGACGTGCTGACCGGAGTGCTGGCCGCTCTGACGGCGCAATTCGGAACGAAGGATTGGATTCGAGTTTTAGCGCTCGGTGTATTCCTGCATGGGACGGCGGCGGATATATTGTCGCTAGAACGGGACCCGTCTGGGATTCTCGCGCACGAAGTGGCTGAGATGATCCCTGAGGCGCGCGAACGGCTGCTGCGGGAGATTCAGTTCGGTGGCTGAAGAGATCATCACGCACTCCTCGGAAGAAACTACGGGTTGGGGTCGCGAATTTGCAAAACGGCTTACGGCGCCGGTTCTTGTTTTACTCACGGGCGATCTTGGCAGCGGGAAGACGACGCTCACGAAAGGCATCGTCGCGGGCTTGGGCGCCGCCAGCGAGGATGAAGTTACGAGTCCCACCTTTACCCTCGTTCACGTGTACGGAAAAGCCGCCAAGGTTTACCACGCGGATTTGTACCGCATCGAGAGCTTCCACGATTTCGAGACGCTGGGTTTGGAGGATGTTTTTGCCAAGCCGGCCGTGGTAATTTTGGAGTGGTCCGAGCGTTTTCCCTTGCAGTCGCCTTGGCCGCAGGTGCGCATCCGCCTTGAACATCAGGGCGGAGACTCGCGGCGCATCTCCGTCGGGTAACTCCATCTTGTAAGTTCGTTCTGTAACTTCGTTCTGTAACTTCGTTTTATGACTTCGTTCCGTCGCTCCGCCCTATAAACCCCCTGTTTCTATGCGCTTGCAAGATAGTCCTTACTCTCTCGTTACCGAGCCGGGCAGTTTTGTTGCGGAGGCTGGTGCGCGCTGCTAGCTTGGTTGTAGCCCCTTCGGGTGGAGTGTGCATGGCGGACGAGACTCTCACACTAGGCGTGGCATTAGCGGCGCGGGTCGAGCTGAAGAGCTACAACGTCACGATCCCCATGGGGTCGTTGTCCATCGGCGTGGACAATATCCACCACGATGTCTTTTTTAGCCCGAAGTTCACGCAGGCGGCGCGCGACTATTTGTTTGACTTGATTCGCCAGAGCACTAGCGCGACGTATTTTTCCGGCATTGAGTTGCGAAACGTCAAAAGCCTGGACAATTCGGCGTTCCGCAGGCTGCTGACCGACCTCCTGCAAAGCGCGCTGACGCAATCCAAATATTATAAAAATATCGAGATCGACCTGGTTTTCCGGCTGGGCCTGTTGAAATTTCTCACCCAGGAATTAGGCAATCAATTCGCCAATCTCATCCTGGAAGGGAAAGAATGGGTCCGGCACCGAGGCGAGTACTTCGAGCGCAGCCAGCAAGCGCACGTGATCAAAGCGCGGCTGTCGGAACTGCAATCGGCGAGACGTAAAATCATCCGCGGGGTGGGCCAGCAGATTGCGCAAATGGTCGCCGACGTTGAGGACAATGTCATCGCCAAAACTCGCCGTGCGCTCTTCGGCGATGATTTTGCGCCGTACTATGAACTGCTGAAGAACCGGCTGATCTTTCTCGACGGCGGAAAAGACGACGTGTTCTTCCTGGAGCATTACGTATTGCTTGGGAATTACGCGCGCGACCCTGACCGCTTCGAGGCCATGGATGCGCTGTTCCAGGAATTTATCTGCGAGGCGGGTCTTACCATTGGCCAGGATCCCGCTTTCACCGAAGCCAATCAGGCTCACAACGCCTTGCTCGAGCAAGCGGCGGCGATGCGCGCGGAAATTGCCAGTCTGGAAGAACAGCGCGAGGGCCTCCGCAGAAAGCTTGAACGGGGCGAAAGTTTCTTTAACAAATTTCTGAATTCCACGGATCCTTCGGATTTGAAGGCTTCGCAGAGCGATGTGGAGATGCGGCTGAAGCACCAGGAAGTGAAACTCGAGGAGATGGGGCCGCTGATCGACGCCGCAAAGCAGAAGCTGGATTTTTTTAATAAGGATTATAAGGGCCGGCTCGGGGACTACTTGAACGACCCTGAAAACGCCAAACGGCTTTTCGATGCATCCTCGGGAGACACCGAAACGACGGACAAAGCGCGTCTGCTGGCGCAGCTTGTTGACCGTTTGGAGCAGCACGACGTGCTCTATCACGTGCTGGCCAGCTACGAAATTCGCCCGATTGCCAAAGACTATTGCCCGCCGGTTCACTTGCAGCAGCTTCGCAAAGCCCTCGTCTCGAAAGACGAGATGAAGCAAGTCGAGCAGGTCTTGAAACATGTCCCTGCAAAACAGCTTTCGCTGAAGCCCATCGAGGAACTTTCGAAGAAGATCCGGCGTTATTCACGTGAGGAAATGCAGGGGCTCGTGCTTCGTTTTGCGACGGACTTCTTGCGATTGCGCCGGGACTTGCGCGACGCGGAGCACCTGACGACATGCATGGAACGCATTCATCTGGTGACCACCGAGCAGGCGCGAGAACTTTCCCGGCTGAATAACAAGCTTTACGAATGCGTTCTGCAGGATGAAGCTAAGACGCAACAGGATCAAGTTGTCTCGCATGTGATCATCAAGGCTGATGTGCGTGGTTCAACAAGGATGACGCAAGACTTGCTCTCTCGCGGGTTGAGCCCGGCGTCGCACTTCAGCTTGAACTTGCACGAGCCGGTAAAGAAGCTGCTCGATCGTTTTGGCGCCAAGAAAGTGTTCATCGAGGGCGATGCGGTGATTTTGGCGATCTTTGAAACGGAATCTACCCGCACCTATGCGCGGTCCGTCGCAAAGGCCTGCATTCTTTCGAGGCAGATTCTCTCCGTGTGCAATTCCTACAACGACCACGCCGCCGCGAGCGATCTTCCCGCGCTTGAACTCGGAGTCGGCGTTGCGTTTCAAGGGTCAGCGCCGACGTATTGGACCGACGGCGACTCGAAGATCATGATTTCCAAGGCGCTGAATCTCTCGGACCGTCTTTCCGGATGCGCGAAACTCGCGAAGCGCATGCTTTCCGGACAGAAGTCTCACTTTTGCGTGTATCAATTCCTGACGGCGATGGAGGGGGCATCGGCGGAAGAGTTGGATGAGTTCCTGGTGCGCTTCAACATGAACGGCATCGAGCTGAATGAAGAGGGGTTTCAGAAACTCTCCGAAGAAATCTCGCTCGATTCCGTGGAAACCAAGCTGGAAATGCCCTGGGGCAAGGAACACGTCACCCTGCACTATGGCGAAGTGCCGATGGGAGAATCAGTGGAATTGCTGGTTCTGCGCAAAAGTCTTGCCCGCGAGCTTCTTCCAGGCGGAAAGATTGGCGCGGCGTCCACTCATCCCTACTACGAAGTATGCACCAGTCCAAAGCTCTATGACCTTGTTGCTGCTTTGATCCGCACGAAGTCCGCGGCTACGCCAATTGAAACCGTCCGCGCCTGACCCTATACTCTCAACGGAGGCGAAAGGGGTCCGGTGATCTTCCCGGCCTTCAAAGCCGGCGATTCGGTCCTTCGCGGGTCGAATGGTGGGTTCGACTCCCACACGCTTCCGCCATATCTGACTGAGAAATTACGCCACCTTCGACACGCCTAGACTATTCGGCCTTGGGAGTCCCAGAACCCCATTGCTGGCCAGGGATCGGCAACTGTCCGGTAACGGCTGTGTTTTGCAGGCATGTGGATTACTTCCGAGTGCCTGCAAGCCCGCGCTTCTGATAAAGGCGAGTAGCAGGGATTGCAACCCTCAACACTGACAATCCAGCTGATTTCAGCTTCGTCTGGATCGTTCTTCCGACTGTCACTTTTGCCAGTTCTGCGCGCCTGCCCCCCTCGATAACATCTCTTGGGTATCTACAAGTGTCGAATAACTCGCGCTGAACACATGAGAATGGAGGGAAGGCTTATGACGAGTAGAATTGGTATTTCGGCGGGTCTCTTGGCAGTGTGCCTCTTGAGCTTGGGATCGGCCCTTGCCGCCGATAAGGTAAAGGGCAAAGGAGTGATCACCCTACGCTCGGGAGACACCCTGACTGTGGAAACTGACGAGGGAACTACAACCGTGATTGTCACGGCTGATACGAAAGTGCAACACCCGATAGGGCTCGGTGCCAGGAAAAAGCAAGTGGGTCAAGAGGTCCTGATACCGGGACTCAAGCTAAAGTTCGAGGGAACGGGTGATCAAAACCAGGTGACGGCGGAAACGATAACCTTCGATCAAGATGATCTCAGCGTAGCCAAAGTGATCCAGGCCGGTTTGAACCCCACCGCTCAACAACAAGCCAAGAACATGGAGACCTACCAAGCCAATAAGAAGGCGACCGATGCGGAAATTGAGGCCAACAAGGCAGCCCTCGCCGCGGCTGTCGCCGCGGCTAAGCAAGAGATCGAAGCCAACCAAGCGAGTATTGACGAAGTCGCGAAATCCACCAACAAGCGCTTTTCGGAGTTGGGTGACTTTGTCGTGAAGGGCGAATATACCGTGTACTTTGCCACCGGGGATTACAGCATTTCGGGGCAGGACCGAAATGCACTTGCGGATTTAGCAAAGAAGTCCCTCGCCTACCAAAAGGGATACGTCATCCAGGTGGCGGCCTTTGCCGACTCGGTCGGCACCGCTGCCAGCAATCAAGTGCTGAGCAAGGAACGCGCTCAAGCAGTGGTTGCGTATCTGCTTCAGGAGTGTAGCGTTCCAGTTGGTCGCATTACCGCGCCTGGCGCAATGGGTGAGACCAACCCCGTAGCCTCCAACGAGACTCCTACCGGTCGGGGCGAAAATCGCAGGGCCGAGGTCAAGCTCCTCGTGAACAAGGGCATCGTTGCCTCCGCCGTAAACTAACGGCCCGTTCTTTCCGCCTCAAAGCGGAAGCGCCGACTGCGACGCCTCCTCAAATGGTAGAATCAGCAATCGAGTAACTTTTGCTTTCCGGCGGCGCGAGGCAGCGATTCAATGGCACGGGAAAAGTCTTCCGCGAAGACGATACATCCCGGTTAGCCCGTCACTCGCCCGGAATTGGCTCCGTTGACGATCCCCCTGGAGGCAGACCTACGCAGCGAATCAGGTCCTGGAAGTGTGCGTCGTCGCGTAAGGTGTCCATGCTGGGATCCATATGAAGATAAATCAGCCAATGGGATTTCTCTTCGTAGGCCCTGTCTAGGTATTCGAGAGCGTGATCGTTTTCTCCGATACCGATGTGGATTCCCGCGAAGAAGTAAGGGGCGACATATTTTTGCTTCGATAGTTTTGCCAAGCTGTCGAGTATCTCCAGCGCATCTTTGGTCTTATTGGCAGTTCCATAGGTATGGGCGAGCGCCGCGCGCATCAGGGGGCTGCCGCCTGACAGGGCCACTCCGTTTTCACCCTCGGTGATGGCCATTTCGTAACGCTCCGTTTTCCTATAGGCGAGCCCTAGAATCCAATGCGTGACGGGATAGCTTGGTTCCAACTCCACGGTTCTCCGAAGCTGTTCGATTGCTTCGTCGTATCGACGCCCCATGTAGAGGGACCAGCCCACAGCTACGTTGATAATGAGGGAGAGTGGATCTAGCTCTTGGCTGCGCTTTATTCTAGCGATGGCCTCGTCGTGCCGCCCCATGGTCATCAGATACTCGGCGTACCAATGACTCGCCGTTGGGTAGGCAGGACCAAGTTGGAGGCTGTGCTTGAATTCTGTCTGAGCCTCTAACCAGTGCCAATCGTGTAACCACAGGGGAGCAGCTAGAGATGTGTGCCCTTCGGCGAGATTCTCGTCGAAGCGCAGGGCCTTCATTGCTGCTGCCTTGGCTTTGGGGAAGGCGTCCTTTGCCGGCAGATAGCTGTTCCACCCGAGGAGTACGTAGGAATCGGCCAATCCGGAATAGGCTAGGCCGTAGCCAGGGTCTTTCTCGACGGCTTGTTGGAAGTACTCGATGCCTTTGTGAAATCCTTCTTCAGTCCACTTGTTCCAATAATAGCGGCCTTTGAGGTACAGCTGATACGCCTCGGCATTCTCCGTGTGACGCATGGCTAACCGCTTCTTCTCAGCAGGCGTCAGATGCAGCCGCAGTTTGCCGGAAATTTCGTTGGAAATTTCCTCTTGGATAACAAAGATATCTCCAGGCTTGCGATTGTACTGCGCACCCCACAGTTGAGAGCCTGTCGCTACATCCACCAATTCGGTTCGGATAATCAAAGAGCCGCTTCGCTGCGCTATTGATCCTGTTAGGACGGTCCGCACCTGCAGTTCGCGGCCAATCATTTGAGGGTTAATTTCCTGGCCCTTGTACCGAAATACGGTGCTTTGCGCCATCACTCGCAGTTTCGGCAGTGTTGCCATGACATTGATAAGGCATCCAGTGATTCCGTCGCTGAGGAATTCGTTCTCCGGGTCGCCACTCGTATTTATGAAAGGCAAAACGGCAAGTGAGTTGGTGCTCTTGGGAACTCGTTGTTGACGAAGCGGCCCCCCGGCCAGGAACGCACGTCCAGATTCCATGTCTCGCTTCAGCCGCTGCAAATCAGCTCGCAAGTCGACGGCGCTTTGGTAACGCAGCGCGCGTTCTTTCGCCAGTGCTTTGTTGATGATACGTTCCAACTCTGCTGGCAATCTCGGGTTTAGCTGCAGTGAAGAAACTACAGGATTGTTTAGAATTGAATCGAAGATAGTCCAGGAATTGCTCCCCGTAAAGGCGCGCCGTCCGGTAGCTAGCTCGTACATAACTGCTCCAAACGAGAAAAGGTCGGAGCGCGAGTCCAACTCTTCGCCACGGACTTGCTCCGGAGACATGTAGGCGACCGTGCCCAACGGCGTTCCTGGAGTCGTCAAGCATTCTCGTTCAACGGGAAATTTTGTCAAAGTGATGACGCTGGCAGCGGGTTCCTTTTTAGGGGCAATCTTGGCCAGGCCAAAATCTAGAACCTTGGCATGACTTCTCTGGGTGACGAAGATGTTTGCGGGCTTGATATCGCGGTGAATGATGCCTTGGGCATGAGCGGCATCGAGTGCATCCAGAACCTCTATAAAAATATCCAGAAGGCGTTCCACTTCGAGCGGGCTATCAGAAATACGGCCTAGCGTATCGCCGTCCAAATGCTCCATGGCAATGAAGATTCTGCCGTCCTCTTCGCCGATATCATAAACGGTGCAGATGTTAGGGTGATTCAGAGCAGAAGCGGCTCGGGCTTCGCGCTGAAAGCGCTCCAAGGCCTCGGGGCTTTCTGCTACGTCATCGGACAGAAATTTCAGTGCGACAAAACGGTGCAACCGCGTGTCCTCAGCCTTGTAGACCACACCCATTCCGCCGCCGCCGAGTTTTTCCAGCATCCGATAATGTGAAAACGTTTGACCGGTCCTGGGACTTGATTGGGTCACATCTGATGCTGGGCCAAAATCGCGCCCGCGCCTATTGGTAAAACTGACGGTTGTATTGTGCGGGGGGAGCTGTGTACCTCCATGACCGATCGGGTGGGTAAGCTGAGAAGGTTCCGGTCCTCTCAGGGATAAAGGCCGGGATCCAGAAGTTGCGCGAGAGACCTGCCTCTACGTTGGCTCTGATTCATGAGGCAGGCATCGTCGCGTCTCCGTGAAGGGCAAATAGGCCGAGTTCCAACCGGAATATACAAATTTGGCCACTAGCTCGCACTCGGAAGGTGGACAAGAACTATCTCCCCGACTCAAGAATCGCATTATTCTGCGCGAGGCGGGAGAGTTAGCGACCTGGATAGAGTGAAGGTGAGTGCCGACTCTGCCGGTATCTCTATCTGCTTGTTCCCCGTCAGTGCGCCTCCCAGCAAACCCCCAGCAGCTCCCACCAGCGCGCCAATGCCCGCTCCTTTCCCTCCACCGGCGATTCCTCCAATTAGCGCACCGCCCGCGGCACCGCCTCCCGTCGTCACGGCGGTTCTCTTACCTTTCCCTTTGATCGTGCTGTCCAGCGCGCCGGTATCGATCGTATAGTTTTTCCCGCGGATAGTGATGGTAGTCAGTGATAGGGCCAGCTCGCCTTCTCCCTTTATTTTGCCTTTCTCTTTGGCCCTGAGCACCGTGCCCGTGACGCTTGCTCCCTTAGGTATCGCGACCGTTCCCTCCACCGTCACCGGTCGTGCCAAAGTAGCCAAGAATGTTTGACCGGCCTGGCTGGTTTTGGAACTCAAAGCCTGGTCCACTGTGACAATCAGTGCAGTGCCGGCGGGCACGACAATTGGCGGAGGTGGAGGCGGAACCGCGGTTTGATTGTCGACACCGGAGATTCCAGGCTCTTGGCGAGCGATCTGTTCTAATTTCTGTTGTGCGGCACTGCTGCTCGCTGTGCCTTTTATTGTGACTTTACCGTCTTTAGCCGTCACGCTGACAGCGGAGTCCTTCGTGTCGGGGTCCGCTGCGACCTTGCTTTGAACATCCTGCGCAATCGCGTCGTCGCTTACATGCTTGGAACATCCGACGCTGAAACCCAACATTGTGCTGACAAGGAGACTTGCAACTGCTGCTTTGGAAGACGTCGCCATGAATCCTCCTTACCTGATTGGCATACTCGCCGTGCCTGCTTTGGACTTCCTCCTTACCGTTCCACCTGGCTCATCTCCATGAAAGTTCAATCAACGTCCGGAACGCCATGAGAGCGCATGTAAAGGCCACCGCTCTAAGGAGGCTGCTCAAACCTGACAAGCGAGACTAGATTCGCGCAACCCATAATACTATGACGCCCGGTAACGACGCTAAACAGGACTTGAGCGGGCAAGATTCAAGCGGACAGCGTAAATACCGGAAGCGGCAAGAATGACGGCGAACGGAAGAGCAAAGATTTCTTCGACGCCAAAAACGATCCATGGGCCATCCCCCACGTTCTGTGAGCGCATCTCGTTCTCATCGCTAATGGACCACCCCATCGAGTATGCCAACCTTTAGCAAGTTCGCTACCCGCTCGGCAACAACTGGACGACTGAAATAATACCCCTGTCCCTCCTCGCAACCCTGGCCCCGCAGAAACTCGAGTTGCGCGCTGGTTTCCACCCCTTCCGCAATGATCCGCTGCTTCAGGCTCTTGCCCATATTGATCATGGCACTCACAATGGCCGCGTCTCGCGGGTCTCCCGTGATCTCCTGCACGAAAGACTGATGGAGCTTCAATACATCCGATGGAAAACGCCGCAAATACGTAAAGCTGGAATACCCCGTACCAAAGTCGTCGATCGCAACCCGCACGCCCATGGCTTTCAGCTTGCCAAGTGTCGCCACTGCCGCCTCCGCGTCTTCCATCAGCACGCTCTCGGTCAGTTCCAGCTCCAGATTCTGGGGCTCCACTCCCGTTGCAATCAACACCGCCCGAACTCTTGAAAGAAAATCCTTGGCGCCGAATTCCGCCGCGGACACGTTCACAGATACAGGCACAACTCCCGCCCCCGCATCCAGCCACGCCCGTGCCTGTTTGCATGCTTCCACCAGCACCCATTGTCCGATACCCAAAATCAAGCCGCACTCTTCCGCGAGGGGCACAAACTGGTCCGGATACAGCAATCCCCGCTGCGGATGCTGCCAGCGGATGAGCGCTTCGACCCCCGTAATCTGCCCGCTTTCAAGATTGAGTTTCGGCTGGTAGTGGAGCACAAATTCGTTCCGTCCCAGCGCGCAGCGCAAATCCGCTTCCAGCGATTGCCGTTCTGCCAATCGCGCGTGCATCTCGTGGCGGAAGAACTGATAGTTGTTCCGCCCGCGTTGCTTGGCTTCGTACATCGCGTTATCTGCCCTATTGATCAAGCTTTCGGCGTCCTGCCCGTCAATGGGGTAGGTGCTCACTCCTATGCTTACGTTTATATCAAGACTTTTGCCATCGATAAGATGTGGGGCCGTTAACGCCCTAAGGGTTTTTCGAGCACTAATGGCTGCGTCTTCCGCATGCTCGACTTGGGACAGCAATACCACGAATTCGTCGCCGCCCAGTCGGCTTACCGTGTCCGACCGCCGGACACACGCCCTCAATCGCTCGCCTACCGAGCGCAGCAGTTTGTCGCCAATTTCGTGGCCCAGCGAGTCGTTGATCTTTTTGAAGTGATCCAAATCGACAAACATCACCGCGAGCTGCTTGCCCTGACGGTCCGCGAGCGCGATCGCTTGCGTTAGCCGGTCGTTGAAAAGAACCCGGTTTGGCAAACCGGTCAGAACATCGTGTTGCGCCAAGTGCGACATCTCGAGCGATTTGGCCCGCGCTGCCGTCACGTCGCGAAAAGCCATTATCGCGCCGGTTATGCTTCCATCGTGCTCATGGATGAGGGTCGTTATACGTTCGACTCCAACCTCGGAGCCGTCGCGTCGAACCAGAATGCAGTTCGTACAGCTGGCCACACTGCTAACTGGGGTGCGGCTAGCTCCATCGATGAACCGGAGCACCTCCGCCACAGGGCGGCCATGGGCCTCCTCGCGGAACCATCCGGTCATCTTTTCAGCGACTTGATTCAGATACTTGACGTTTTCCTTCAAATCCATGCGCAGGACCCCCTCTCCGATGGAATCCAGCGTCATGTGGGCAGCTTCGTTTTCAGACAGCTTTATTTCCGCGGCACGGCTATCCAGCATTGTGCGCACCGTGCGCCTTAACCGGTAACCGTCGGAGGGACTCTTGATGACGTAATCCCGGGCCCCGCGCCGAACTGCTTGCCGGGCCGTTTCTTCTCCATCGGCTCCGCTCACGATCAAAATGGGCACGCCGGGCGCTGCTTGAAAAAGCTTCTCGAACGTCGCCATTCCACCGCTATCGGGAAATGTCAGGTCCAGCACAACAGCCCCAACCCCCCCGCTGCGCAACCGCTCGATGCCGCTGGAAAGCTCGCTGGCGCACTCGACGCGGACTCCTTCGTCCGTTGCCGACCGTGTTCCCTCTAAAATTCCAGCCGCTTCGCCTGCCTCATCCCCGATGATCAGAACGCACTCGCCGCTATCTTTCGTGTTCGTTAGTTTCACAGTCCTCGACTCCTGGCTTGCCATCCAACTTGATGTTCCAAGAACGGGTTACTTGCCCTTGGCTGCCTTCGCGGCATCGGCTGCCATGAACCGCAGCGTCTGTTCCTTCAACTGCGCATCCACCTCGTCCGCGATCGTCACAACGTCGGGAAGCAGCAAGTTGAATTCCAGGTTCTTCACGTTTTTGTGCAGCGTTGAAAAAATGGTGACCTGGAGTAATCGTGACTCCTCTACCGCCATGGCTACCGTGTAGCCTTGCTTACGCCGCAAATCCCCGTGTGCGGCCGCTGCTTTCGAAATCGGAGCTTTCGTACCGGCGTCCAGACGCAACCGCGCAATCACGTCATGCAGAAGATGAGGAAGATGGCCCGTGCGTTCTTCAAAGCTCAGCGGAATACACGTGAGGTCCGCCTCTTGCTCGACGCGTGCAAGCCAATCCGCAATCACAGATTGGAGTTCGCGCTCGAGAATGTCGGCCACGCTCTCGATCGTCGCAGTATTCCCGTTTTTTCTTGGGCCGGTCACGAACTCTACAGATTCGCTCATTAAGTCCTCCCTGGGTCGCTTGTCGGTTTCGCTAGTCTTGTTGACTGCTGCCGCTAACAATCTCGGTTACAACGTCTGGCAAATCGTCTCGTTCTTTTATTCACTGACCCATACTTGGCTAAAACGGCCCGCAAAACTGCCCTAAATGAGTCACTTCCATGCCAATTAGAGTTTTCTGATGCCCTAAGAATCACTATTAGTTCGCGGTTGGTTACGTTCTGGGAGATCTTTTCGCTGGCGACCCTCGGGTGAACACACCGATTAGCACACCGTTTCTAGGAGTGATGTACAGATTGTTGAAGCGGCTGGCGCTGTCACACCAGATGGCCCCGAATTCAAAAGCGCCTGATTATTGCGGCGCCGGCCCCCGGACAATTTGTACAAATTCCTCGGGGCGGATCCACTTTGCGAAAGCTGCCTTGACCTGATCGGCGCTCATGGAAAAATACAACTGTGCTCCGCGCACGGGTTCATCAAGCGGCAGGCCGATTACGGCCCGCGCGAGCAAGCCGCTTGCTACCGAGGTCTCGCTCGATTCGGCGAGCGGGATTTGCCGCAACAGGAGGGCTTTGGCTTGCTGGAGTTCTGCGTCCGTCACATTTTCCTGCTGCATCGCGACAAGATCCCGCCGAATAAGGGCTCTTGCTTTCGACACATTCTTCGGATCGCACGCGTACGTCACCGTGTAAATCGTCCTCGTTTTGTCCGCGCTCATGCGAACGTCCACCGTGTACACATACCCGGTCTCCTGCCTTAGGTCGTGATAGAGCCGCGTCGCATAGAAACCGCCGCCAAGCACGTGGTTTCCCATCTGCAGCGGATAATAGTCGGGACTAAATCGCGTGATGCCCACTGTTTCGGAAAGAGTCACCGAATCCTGAAGCTGGCTCGGATCGGGAACATTCGCTGCCGAGGCCTTGTTGGCGGGAACTGGCGGCAGGTCCACATCAGGCTTGGCTCCGGACGCCTTCCATTCTCCGAACCATTTCTCGATCGCGCTCCTGGCTTCCGCTGGCGTGATGTCCCCGATCACCACAATCGTCGTGAGATCGGGACGAAGCGCCTTGGCATAATACTGTTTGACATCGTCGAGCGTGAGAGACGAGACCGTCTGTGGCGTGGCTTCCCGCAGCGCCGGGTCATTCGCCGGGAATAGCCCCGTATTCAATGCTCGGCTGGTCTGATAACCAGGACTCTTCATCCTGCCCGCTAAATATTGCGCCGTCTGCGGCTTGAGAACTTTGAAAGCCTCGTCCGGAAGCGCGGGGTTTAACTCATTGTCGGCTAGCAGTTGCACTCCCCGCACAAAATCCGGTTTCAACACTTCGAGCGAGAACTCGAATCCCGCCGATTCTTCCGCGGCTATGTCGTCTAGCGCCTTTTGAAACGCCAGCCGGTCCAGCGTTTTTGTCCCGAACGAAAACAGCTGATCGAGCACATCGCTGACTCCTTGCTTTCCGGCCTCCGCTTCCATTTGAGGATCGTTTCGGACCTCGCCTTGGATCGTAACTGTCGGCGTTATCCTTTCCGTTCGAACGATCAGCCGCAGGCCATTAGCCAAGGTCACGTCCGAAGGCAGGGGCGCTGGCCGCGGCTTTTCAAGCGCTAGCAGCTTCGACGCCGCCCACGACGGCAATTCAACCGGTTTTTTCGGAGCCGCGGTCAGCTGCTCTCCTCCTCCAAAGCCCTCAGCCGATACGGGTCCGCCTGCCGGCTGCGGTTTTAGCACTGCCGTGATCGACTCCTGATCAACCAAATATTTTTTTGCCACTCGATTTACATCTGCAGCCGTCACTCCCTTCATCGCCTCAACGTTATCGTCCGGTGAATTTCGTCCTTCTGCTGCGAGAGCCTGCGACCAAGCTTCCGCAAGTCCGGGGATGGAGTTCCGCCGAAACTCTGCTCTGGCGATTTCTTTGCGCTTGGCAGCTTCCACTAGTTCGGCAGGCACGCCGTTTGCAGCGTAGTCGGACATGATTTTGCGCATCTCGGCGATAAGCGGTTGCGCGTCTCCTTCGGCTGGCAATACGGCTGCGCTATACATCACGCTTGCCTTCGCGAAGGACTCCGCAAGCCCGAATCCCGTATCTAGCGCTTTCCCTTGCGGAACCAGCGCATACAAATCTCCACGCTGGCTCCCTAACACGTCACTCAGAATCTGTACTGCCGCATAATCCGGACTTTCCGTTCCAGCGGCGCGATAGGAAATAAACGCCAGAAGATAAGAAAGATTGCTATCGAGCGTGAACGACTCCGATTTTACCGGAGGCAGCTTAATCTCCGTCCGCGCGGGTAAAGTTTTCTTTTCGATTTTTCCGTAGTATTCCTTAACCTTGGCCAGCACCGCGGCCGGCTCGACATCCCCTGCGATCACCAGGATTGCGTTGTTCGGCGCGTACCACTTCTTGTAAAACTCCTTGAGCATCGCGCCGGTAGTCGCTTCAAATGAGTCGTGCGTACCCAGCGCATCATGGCTATAAACTGTGCCGGAGAACATGTCCTCGTTTAGCCGCGTTATGAACTTGTAGGTAGGATTCGAGAGGTCGCGCGCCACTTCCTGCTCGATCGCCCCTTTCTCGTTCGCCCACTCCGTTTGCTCGTCTCCCACGTCTTGCATACAAGCGGCGTCGATTCGCAGTGCGACGTCGAGGTCGGCAGCAGGCAGAGTCGTGAAATATTGCGTGATATTTTGTTGGGTATCGGCATTGCCGGCTCCGCCGAGCTGCGCGTAGATTGCGGCGGTCTGGTCAGCGGTGACGCCGGCACACCCGCGGAAAGCCATGTGCTCCTGGGCGTGCGCCATTCCAGGAAAACCAGCCGGCGTTTCGTTGCCCCCAACCAGATAGTTCTCCTCAACGGTAACCACAGGAGCGAGCGGATTGCGGACGATCACAACTCTCAGTCCGTTGTCTAAAGTCGCTCGGGTGACGTCGGCATCTCCCGCGGGTTTCTGCTGTCCCGAGATCATCGACGCGGCGATCAATGCAACTGCGCAAACGCTAATTGTGCGGAGCAATGTGATTCCTCTTTTATGTAAGTTAGCACGTGTAGTGCAGAAGCTGTACCGGCCGTTCGGCGCGCGGCGCTAATCGTGCCGGTATTGTTTGGATGCTTGGAGACCCGCGAAGGACGCTCCAGTCAAAGAGCACTACCTATGCTCTGGCGTTGCTATCGCCCGTACTCTTAGTCTATCCTGCGTTGCTGCATGTTTCTCGGTGCGGTTCCTTGGCCGCCCGCGACTGGAACGCGAAAGTACGGAGAAGACTGGCAATCCTAACTCACGCCCGCTCCATCCAGCTTGATTCTACGCCGCATCTGTATCCGAGCGTGGGATTGGCACATACTCCGCAATCAACACGGATCGAATGGCATCGGCGCAAGATGCTGCGTGGCACGTTGCTCGCAGTGAGCGCTTCCGCAGGTTTCTTCTGTTTCTGCTTCGCGGGGCTCTTCTCCTCCGTTGTGTGGGCGCAGCAAACTGATCCCGCGAAGCCTGTTGTGGTGCAGCCTGGGGCGCCGGGCCAACCGAGCAGGACGCTGCCGCCGTCGACGAAGGGCACGCTGCCGCCACGGTCGCAAGCGGATGTGGAGTTCATGCAGGGCATGATCATGCATCATGCGCAAGCGGTGGAAATGACGGCGCTGATGGCGACGCATACAGAGAACAAGGATTTGCTGTTGCTAGGGGCGCGCATCAGCAGCTCGCAGTCGGACGAAATTAAATTTATGAAGCGGTGGCTCGCGGCCCGCGGAGAAGCACTCTCCATGGCGACGCCGGAGATGCCGGGCATGGACATGTCGCACGGACCGATGGCTCTTATGCCCGGCATGCTTACGCCCGAGCAGATGGAAGCGCTGCGGAAGGCGAAAGGCGCTGAGTTCGACCGGGTGTTTTTGACAGGCATGATTCAGCACCACAACGGCGCGCTGACCATGGTGAAGGACTTGTTCGACACCGCGGGCGCGGGGCAGGATGCAGAGCTTTTCAACTTCGCGACGGATGTGGACAGCGGGCGACGGGCGGAGATCAGGATTATGCAGGCTATGTTGGAGAAGAATCCGTTGCAGAAAAATACGTCAAGGGAGAAATGATGAACCGAGTTTCGAGTTTTGTCCTGTGTGTGTTGTGCGCCGCGGTGATTCTCTGTTTCGGTGTGAACCGGATGCACGCGCAAGCGCCTGCAACTCCGCCGCAGACGCAGTCCCCGAAAGCTGACGCCGCACCGACCGCGCAGAAACCTGCGGAAGGAGAGGGAGAAGAAGATGGAAATCCGTTTGCTCCGCAACCTGCGCCGTCGCTTCCGCCGGGGATGACAGGGTCGGATGCGAGCGATCCGAGGGCCAAACTGAAGCCGGGGCTGTACGACGCGGGCGAAGCGTCGATGGGCATCAAGCACCTGCTGCTGCTTAAGAAGCCTGACGCGTTTCAACTGGGCTCTTCCGATCCCGATGATCCGAAAGTGCAGAAGGTCTTTGGACAGCTCGGGATAGGCAACGCCTCGAAAATGCCGAAGCCGATACAGTTGGTGATCGCACAGCTGGCTTTCTCGAACTCGGACCTGGCGTTCGAGGGCAACCACCTTTTCCAGGGGAATTTTTATGGCGTGAATATTTTTGACATCTCCAATCCGGCGAACGCCACGTTGCTGACGTCGCTGGTGTGCCCGGGCGGGCAGGGTGATGTGTCGGCATATAAAAATCTGCTGTTCATGTCCGTCGAGATGCCGAATGGACGGCTGGATTGCGGCGCGCAGGGATTTCCGCCGGAGCCTCCGCCGACTGCGGAGCAGGAAAAAGAAAAGAAGCGTCGCCCGCCGGCAGCGCAGAAGGACCGTTTCCGCGGCGTGCGGATTTTCGATATTTCTGACATCAAGAACCCGAAGCAAGTCGCGGCGGTGCAGACGTGCCGCGGATCGCATACTCATACGCTGGTGGTGGATCCAAACGATAAAGACAACGTGTACATCTACGTGTCGGGCACATCGTTTGTGCGTCAAACGGAAGAACTGGCTGGGTGCTCGGATGAAAAAAGCCCGGAGAAGGATCCGAATACATCGCTGTTTCGTATCGACGTGATCAAGGTTCCGGTGGCTGCGCCGCAGGATGCCAAGGTGGTCTCCAGCCCTCGGGTATTCATTGACGCGCGAACGGGCGCGCTGAACGGTCTTAACAATGGCGGCACACACGGCAAGAAGGGAATTGAGAAGCCTGCGGACACGAACCAATGCCACGACATCACGGTGTACTCGGCGATTGGATTGGCGGCGGGCGCGTGCTCTGGAAATGGACTTCTGCTCGACATCAAGGATCCCGTGCATCCGAAGCGCGTGGATGCGGTCAACGATCCAAACTATTCGTACTGGCACTCGGCCTCGTTCTCGAACGATGGAACGAAGGTGGTGTTTACCGACGAGTGGGGCGGCGGCCTGGGGGCGCGGTGCCGTCCGAACGATCCGAGCAAGTGGGGCGCGGATGCGATCTTCCGTTTGAAAGATGACAAGCTGAATTTCGCGAGCTATTACAAATTGCCCGCCGCGCAGGGCGACACCGAGAACTGCGTTGCGCACAACGGCTCGCTGATTCCGGTCCCTGGCCGCGACATCGAAGTGCAGGCGTGGTATCAAGGCGGCATCTCCATCGTGGACTTTACTGACCCGGCGCAACCATTCGAGATTGCTTACTTCGACCGAGGGCCGATTGATCCGAACTTGCTGGTGCTGGGCGGCGACTGGTCGGCATACTGGTACAACGGCTACATCTACGGGTCGGAGATTGCGCGCGGGCTGGACGTCTTTGAACTGACGCCGAGCAAGTTTCTGACGCAGAACGAAATCGATGCGGCGAAGACGGTTCGGGTCGCCGAGCTGAATGTGCAGAACCAGCAAAAGATCGAATGGCCCGCCCAGTTGGTCGTGGCGAAAGCGTACCTGGACCAGTTGTCGCGGTCGCAGGCTTTGCCCGCAGACCAAATCGCAGCTGTGCAGAAGGCGATCCAAACCGCGGAGAGCGCGCACATGAGCAAGGGCAAGCTGGCGAAGTTGAAGAGCATGGCCCCGTCGCTGGAAAAGAGCGCGGCGACAGCGAAGAGTCCGGCTGACTCGACACGGTTGCGTGGTTTGGCGGATATCCTGAAGCACCCGTCAGCGTGAGCACGATTGCGCGTTGAGCGGAGAAGACGTGGCCCGTGATCCGCGATCGGTGGCTCGTGATCTGTGACCTGTGGCCCGGGAGACCCCGGACCGGAAGAGCGGTTCGCTCGCTCCGGATGCTCGCTCGCTTCGACGATGCTCTGGGCCAGCGCGCATGGAAAAGAAAGAGAAGACTTTGGGTTGAAAGATGTGAGCCCCCCTCCCGGTTTTTTTGTAAGTGTTCATTCTAAAAGGTTTTAAGTGCTGTGTTTTGGAAGTGCGGATTCCAAAAGGGTTATGGGTGTGTTTCTCGTAAGTGCGGATTGTAAAGGAGATAGTGGAGAGTGGTGAGTTGTTAGTGGTTAGATTGCCGAAAGAGAAGATCTTGGCTTGAAGGAGGTATCCCCTCCCCCAGGGTTTTTTGTAAGAGTGGCAAGCAAAGGACTTAGGCTTGACGCGGCTCGTAAGAGTGGCAACTGCGGGACTTAAAGTGGTTTTGTTTTCAGCGAGTTGCAGATGGCTTGTAAGAGTGGCAGGGAAAGGAGTTAGCGGGGGGAAGTTGAACCTTCGACTATGCTCAGGGCAAGCAGTCGACAGTTTAAAGTGGAAAGGGCAAACATCGGAAGAGCTGAACGCGGAGACGCTGGGGGCGTGCAGAGTCGAAAGGCGAAAAGCAGATCCCTCACTCCGTTCGGGATGACAACTTAAGCGGGAGCGAGACCGGAGGGGGCGGCGCGGGCGAAACCTTTCGAGGCTCCCTTCACGACTCAGGGTAAACGCTGCAACCATACAGAATGGTAGCACGATAGTTACCATTTGTCAATAGCGATTTGTTTTACTGACTGATTCATTCGAACGGGAGGGGCGGATTCGAATGGGGTGAAGGGAAGTCGAGCGGTTTGAGGGAGTTGGAGGGGGAGTGATGGGTTTGTTACGGCTGTGGAAATGTGTGGAAAAGTGGGGAGAGGCGGTGAGTAGTGAATAGTGGGTAGTGAGTAGAAGAGTCGAAAGAGGAGAAGGAGCCGGGGAGATCGAAATTAGAAATACGAAACTCGAAATGAGAAACCCGACGCGAAAGACCCACCCTTGCATAACCCATACCCGCAAGGATGGCCACCTTTCGGAGAAAGACAAAGTCAAAATCCTCGCGGCGAGTAAAGGATGTTCAACCCGCCGAGTATCAGAGAACGTCCCACGTGTCCCCGTCTCCACAAAGCGCTAGGCGCTGCCGCCCGCCTAGGTTAGGGTTGCTGGAGTGCACGCCTTGACACCTCATCGTCAATAATCTTTTCAAACGCGGTGAGGGGTTGAGCGCCACCTAGGTAAATGCCATCAATGAAGAATCCTGGCGTGGCGGTTACTCCAGCACGAGCAGCGTCCTGCGCGTCGCGCTCGACTTGCTGTTTATATTTGTCTCCACGAATGCAAGAAGTGAAGCTGGGCTTGTCGAGCTTTAGGTTCTGCGCGTACTCGATCAGGTTCTCCTCGTCGAGTTTGTTGGGGTTCTCGAAAAGCAAATCATGGAATTCCCAGAATTTGCCTTGGTCTCCCGCGCAACGAGAAGCTTCGGCGGACAATTCTGCCAGAGGGTGGGCGTCGCTCAGAGGGAAATCTCTGTAGGATAAGTTTACCATCCCTTTATATATGGCCAGGATATCTTTCAGGGTTGTCTCGCTCTTCTGACAAAATGGGCATTGAAAGTCGGAAAACTCCACGATTGTGATTGGTGCTGTAGGGTTGCCGCGGAGCCTTGCTTTGTCAACGCCGACCACGACTCTTGGCGGAGGGAGTAGGATTTTCACGTTGTTGCGGTTGAGAAGTGCTTCAAGATAATCCTCTCGAGCTGCTCGAATGCGCTCTTTCTTTAACATCGCCAAAAGTTCCGACTTCACCTCCTGGAACGGGCGATTCAGCCTGTCCCTGAGGCCGAGGTAGTATGCTCGGACTTCCGGTTCACTCGGGTCCGGAACACGCTTATCCACATCCTGCTCAAGCAGGGTTTCCACGGGAACAGCCCTTTTATGCGCTTCGTCTTCCAGGAGCTTCTGCTCGATTAATTGTTCAAGAGCCTTTGTTTTTTGTTCATACTGGTGGAATGCTAGCTGTCGAAATTGACCCAGTGCGAGGGCTGATAAGTCGCCTTCAAATAGTTTGTTTCCTGCCACAATGGCTAGCGCCCCGTCTGCGCTCTGAAGCTCGGCCCTCTGAGCGAGGCAAACGGGACTATGAAGTGTTAGGAGAACCAGAATCACGGTTAGATCGAGCGGGCGTATGGCCATGAGCCTCTCCGGGCATCAAAGGTGAAATTTCCTGTCACGTTCTCCAAGCTGAGCGTTGTGCGCGGCTTGATGTGGGGGGCTAACGGAACCAGGTGCTTGTGGGGCGATAGGGTGGCTAGCCCTTGAGGTTCTCCTGAGTGAAGTGACGATCCACATGCTATTCTCTCCTGCTTAGTGTGTTTTCTTTCTGGTGGGCCATTGGCGTGGCAAACTGGTCAAGGCGGAATTGAAATTCCTGACGGAACGGCACGTTGATGCCGCGGAAGATGGCATGCACGCTCTCTTCGGGCCGTTTTGCGAAATCGATCGCGCTAAGATGAACTTCGCAGTCCTGTCTGTGCAATGAAGCGCACATTTCAACCTTAGTTATATCGATCGTGCTTACTACAGGGATGGCATTAATTCCTTCGACGCGAGCCAGCACGAGCGTGAAGATATCCCCGTGCTTGTCGGCGAACGAATATATTGCGGAGTCTGAACTCCAGAAGAAATTGTCGGCGGCCATGATGTGGGCGTCTTGCGGATCGGTATTTGTGTTGTCGCCGTCGTGGTTCCCGATATGTAGCGGGTAGACACAGATACCAACATTAACTCTGTCTGAAGAGTTGGTACCCGCTGGACGATTTTCCGATGCCGCCAGTTTAGCGTCGTAAAGCATGTAGTGGTGTTCAGCCTCTCCTGCGAAGTGTGTGGGGAAGAACTTAATGAACGCCACGTAGCGCCCGTCAGGCGAAGCCACGGGTTCATAGGCCAGAAACGAATCGGTAACGGTATAGGCGTTTAGATCAAGGACCGAAACCTCCCAGGCGTCTCCATTAACCATACCAATGACTAGAGCTCGATTTAGTGATGCGCGAAGAATTTGATTCACTTGGGCGAGCTCGCTTGGCAACGGGATCCGTTTAGATGGTGCCCCTTTCTTCTGAACGTTGACAATTAGCGTTTGACCTACGACAAGCAACTTCATAGACAAGTCGCTGTCGTTGTACGAGATGGCCCTCTGATGTAAGGGGTCAAACAGTGTCTCGCCTGTTGCGTGGTGCGGGTCTACTTGGCTTTCCCTGGATTTGTTCAAATCTGGCTTTGATCCTAGGTAGCCTGCGGGATCCCCGCCCATTGTGAGGGCGACTGCGAGAGCTGCCAACCTCGTTGGATCGGTGCGAGCGCACATCGGGCATTTCCTAGTGAGTATCTGCGGTCCAGAAGTTTCCGTAATCACCCAGGTTGTGGGCGCTACATGCCTGGCTTGAGTTGTAGTTATCGATATGACCGTTCGTTCCGTTGAAGCCCGCGCTGCAAGCTGGGCAGTAGTCCGCGACATGTTTTATCGCTTGATTTGTGTTGGCACTGGTAACAAGAAGGATGTTATCTCCGCACACGTATGTTCCACCTACAATTGCTGGATTCGGGTACGTTGCCACGGAGTCGCCGCCCACGACTGTGGTGCCACAGCTACCATCGATGTTGGTCACCTGAAGGAAGGAATTAGTTGTGTTTGCGCCGGTCGGGTACGACCCGCTGCACAAGCTTCCACTGTTGTATTGTAAGCTTCCATAGTTTAATGAAACACCAGAACCGTTGATATATGTCTGCGTGACGAAGTCCGATTTTAGCGAGACTTGCGTAAAATTACAGCTCGTGTTGAAAATCCATGCGGTTTGTGTGTTGGCGGTACAACTAGACTCGTAAGGCGTGTTGTAAGTAGAATGGCGGACCGTGCCAAAAACCGTATAGTCGCGCACCAGATTGATCGACTCGGTTGGCTCTGCACCCTCCGTGCCCACATACCAAGTCGAACGAACTGTTGTGTAAGTGTCCGGCTGTAAGCCCGGACGATTGAAAGGAACCGCGTAGCTTCCCGGGCCGACGTTTGCGTCATTATTGTAGCTTACGGAGTAGCCGTACGTGGTTCCTGCAGTGCCCATCCACAACGCGCCAGAGACACCCGCGGCAGAGTCGACCGTTGAGCTGAAGTTGTTCTGCTCTAGGTCGTGGTTCGTTATGTAAATAGAAACCGAGTTGACGGGGGCGCCGGGGGAGCCGCCTTGTACAGGGCAGTTGACTGTGCCGGGGCGCCACCCTGTGAATTGCCCGTAGGTCGAGGAAGTAGTGGAGCCGACGGACTGGCCCGTGTGGGTTCCGTAGTAGTCAACTGTTGCAATGCTGGTGTTGACCACATTCCAATTACCGTAGAAGCCGTCACTTATATCTTCCCAGAAGCCACCGCACGCGTTCCAACCATTCACTCCGTCGTCGGAAGGGTCCGCAAAGGGTATGGATAGGGGATCGTACCAAAGCTGGATCTTTTTATCGCCGCAGCACAGGCCGCAGCCATAGGTGACGTGGCCGTAGGTTTTGTCGTAAATAACCTTGCCTTCGAAGAGCGTGCCGATAGCATGGTTATTTAGGTCGCGGATTTCGTAAGAACCAGTTGTCAGGTCCGCAGGAAGCGTTTTGCCGTTCTTGTCGGGGATGCTTTCGCGGATGAGTTTGCCGATGTCCACCCACATTTGCTCGCCGGGCTGAAGAGTTTGCTCCATCTGATATTTCTGCGTCCCTTGATTATAGAAGAGCGTGAAGGCGGCTTGGGTTGGCTTGGTGCCGCCATTGCCAGTGGTGATGACGGAATCGTGCTGAGGATCGTACTGCCATTGGCTGCCGACCCAGTGAGCGGCGAGCTGGTCGGAGAAGGGCGTTTGGGCGCCGTAGTGGAGAGCTTGGTCGTAGCTTGCGGCGACGGCCACGACTTCATCTGGCAAACCGGTGGTGGCCAACGTCACGGAGGCCCATTGCGCACTCAGCGGGAGGGTCTTGCCGTCCTGAAGGAAGGGCGGCGACGTCGATGCGGCGAGTTTCGTTGGGGTTTAAGTGCAAAGGCGAGGCGGGAGATTTGCCGGTGGTGGTGTCGGCGCGCCAGTTGAAGGTCAGCGAGGCATCGATTGGTTTCGAGGTGGTATTGCGGACAAGAAGTTGGGGTTGCAACGTTGTCCCCACCGGGAACGCCAAGGCCGGGTCGGGGTTCGATAGGGCGAGCATGGGAGCGCGCAGGGTCCACTGGCCGGTCTTCGCGAAATCACGTTCCTTGATTTGGGCGCTGGGATCGTAATCGAACATTTTCATGACAGCGGAGAAGCCCGGGTCTTGATCGAAAAGGACGTGGAGGGTGTCGAGAGAGCCTGCGTGAGTTGTGGCGGAAACCTTGATGCCTCCATAGGACCCGGCGAATTTCGCTGCGGAGACAAGTTGGCGCACGGACAGGCGATTCATTCCGCGCGGCGGGAGGGTCAGGTTCTGTATGGAAGCTTTCCCGCTCGCGTCGAAGAGGGACAAGCTGAGTTGGAGTGGGTTCTGACCTTGATTCATGAGGACGAGGTAGTCGCTAGCTGTGCCGTTCGGCAGCCACCAAATGCCTTCACGACTGCCCACGTTCTCGGTTTGGTCTTCGCCGGTGGCGTCGATGTGGAAGGCGATGGAATGGCCGACGCCCATCACCATGGAGACCGCGTAGAGATTGGCCTCGCTCGGGGCGTGGTACCGGAGCGCGAGCGAGCCATAGTTGCCGATGAGCTGCGGCGCAGAGTTTCCGATGGCGGTGGCAACGTCAATGGTTTTGATTTCCTGCGGCTGGACGACGACGGGGAAGAGCGGAGTCTCGGTTCCATCGGCAGCGCGAAGGACGGGAGTCACGGTGAGGATGCCGTTGACCTGATTGTTGCGGAGTTGCAGTTCTGTGCGCCAGCCGGTTTCAGTGGTCCAATAGGAAACGAACTGTTGCTGGTCCGCTGCTGGGGGTGGCGGTGGTGGTGGCGGGGGTTTGCGCGTCGGTGGTGAGGATTGGGATTGTGCTTGCGCGAGCTGCGGTGCGAACGGGATCAGAATCAACACAGCAAAAAACAGGAAAAGTGGCCGAGGGCGCCCGGGGGACAGGAAGTTCATGGCAACCTCACACAGAACGAAAGTGCGGCGATAGTAGGCCTAGCTCATACCCATGTCAAGCTAATAATGCGTGATGGACTACCACGCCGCGTTATAGGCGTGGCATGCTGGCGCAAGTCGTCGGGATGTAAAGCGCGCACAACCCGCAATGATGGGGGCACCCGCAAATCAACCGAAAAGCAGCAGAGCATCGCAAGAGACGCAAAGCTCTGCGCTATAGAAACCGATCCGCGATTCGCTTCAGTTCACCTGAGACATGGGAATGATAAGGCTGCCAAGCGCGGCGGTGCTGGGATCTTCGACGAGGATGCGGAGGGTGGTGGCGTCCGGCTTGAGCTGCACATATTCGTGGAAGAGCAGGCCGGACTTGAGAAGGGCGTCGTATTGCTTCTCCGGCACCTGGAGATTGAACGTTTTGCCGGACTTGAAAAGGACTTTGCCGGTTTGATCCTGCTCGATGATGTAAACGTCCACGGCGCCTGTGCGCACGGCGCCGTCCGACGCCAGATGAACATGATGCGCGTCAATGGAACACTGGACTTTCAGCGAATGCGGAGGCTGATCGACGCGATCGATGGTGGCCTGCAGCGGAATGGCCGAGGATTCAAGCGGACTCTCGACTTCGGTTGCCAACCGTGTTGAGTTTTCATTTTTTGTGGCAACGGTATCGGGAAGCGCGAAATAGCCCTTCGGATAACGGACAGTCAGACCTTTTCCTCTGACCTCGATTTTGATGGCGTGGAATTTCGCATCGAGCGCGTCGCGATCGATATAAAAGCCCAGCGTATAGTTAACGGCGGAATCCTCCACGGCTTTGCGAATCGCGCCAGTGATGTCGTTGGTATTCACGAAGGCCTGGCCGCCGGTTTCATCGGCGAGTTCCTCCATCGTTGTAATGCCGATCGGCTGAGAGGACTGAGCCGGCATATTATCCCAATGGCCGCTGGCCCCGGAAACGTCGTCGGCGTCGGCCGTACCAGGAATATCCGCCAGCACCATGGGCGAACGGCCCAGCAGCCCGCGCGCGTCGACGGGATAAACGGCGATATTCGCGGGACTCAACACGTGGGCCATCGCCGCGCCGGAAAAGGGAAGATTGGCGGTGAGCCAGACCAGGTTCTTACGCCCCGGGATGTTCGCGACATGCGCGGCAATGGCCTCCAAGGCGGCCATGGTCTCTATGCTGCGAGTGTCATTCGCCGCGTTCGCCAAACGCGTCGACGCTCCGTTCTCGAATTCGCCGCCCTGGCGGAAGATGTCGGCCACCGGATTATCATGCCCGCCCGTAATGATCATCGTGTTGCCAGGCTGGACGACTTCGCGATTGGTGAGGGGTTTTGCGTCATAGTTTTTTAAAATGGTGAGGAGCTCGTCGCGGTCGCTCGTGAAATCGCGCAAAACATAGAGGGAATGGCGAAGGCCGTAGATGGCAACGCGGTCCTGCGGCGAGAGCTGCTTGATGAAGTCGGCAAGGTGATTCTTTGCATTTTGAAGCGCCAAATCCTCGAGCCAGTATGGCGAATGCTCGTACTTCGATTGGGCCACCGAACTGTAGAGCGTATTGAGGTTATCGAGGAGAACGATGGTAACGCTGCGCGGAACGACCGCCCCGTAGTGCGGCAGGTCGGAGAAGGTGTTTGGCGGCAGGGGCCGCTCGGGCGGTTGTTGAGCCGCGAGGGCTGCATCGGTAGAGAAAATGCTTATGGTCTGCGGCTTGCCGCGGTCGAGGAGCGTGAAATTTTCTTTCCTAAGATCGGGGACGGGGCCGTTCTTGTCGCGCACGACGATGCCGATTTGAACCAGGCGGGTCGACACGTGAATTGGCGGAGCCTGCGGTGGGTCCTGCGCCGATGCAGCAATGGCCACCAGTGATAACGCAAGTGCAGTTGAGATGCGGGGGGCCACGAAGAGTACGATACGCCGCGCCAGGTAGGTTGTCAGCCATAATTAAGTCAAGAACTTTACGGTGAGTAAAGGCTGTTCCACTCGCCCGACATTCACCCCGGCTTACTTCGTGCGTCACCGGCCAGGGTTTGGGGGATGAAGTGTGGAGTCTACGCGCGGATGGGATGAGCGGGAAGGGAGCTGGCGCTGATCTTTTGTGATTGCGGGCCAAGTTTCTGCGGGGATGCTAAGGAAGGCGCTGACCACTTGCGGGTCGAACTGAGTGCCCGAACAATCGCGGATGATCTGGAGGCCGGACTCGAAAGGGGAGGCGCGACGATAGGGCCGGTCGGAAGTGATGGCATCGAAGGAATCGGCCACGGCGAAGATTCTGGCTGTGAGAAGAATGGCATCGCCTTTCAGGGCGCGGGGATAGCCGCTGCCGTCGTGGCGCTCGTGGTGCGTGAGGACAAGTTCGGCGGCGTCGCTGAGAAAGGCGATGTCTTTGACGAGATCGAAGCCGATCTGCACATGGCACTGCATGAGTTTTCGTTCGTCCGCGGTGAGAGGCCCTGGCTTTAGGAGAATGGCGTCGGGGATTCCGAGCTTTCCGATATCGTGCAGGGCAGCTCCCTTGGCGAGACTTCCCAGCTGTTGCCCAGAGCAACCGATGGAGCGGGCAATCTCGAGCGAATAACGGCAGACTCGCCGGGAGTGGCCGGCAGTTTCCGTATCGCGGAGATCGATCGCCGCACCGAGAGCTTGCAGAGTGTCTTCATAACTGTGCTCAAGCCGCTGGAGAGCCTGGCGCAGCTGGCCTGTGCGCTCGGCAACCATTTCTTCGAGATGCAGGCGGTAGTTTTCGACTTGCTGCTCGAGATGCCGCTTATGAAGGGAACTTTCCAGGCTGGCGAGCACGGCGCCTTCCAGAAGAGGTTTGACGAGATAGTCGTCGGCGCCGGAGCGCATGGCTTGCACGCCTACTTCCACGTCGTCCACACCAGTGGTGACCAGGAACGCGACGTGAGGCCAGGAGCGGCGAACGTGGGCGAGGAGTTCGAGGCCCGTGATGCCGGGCATTTGCAGATCGGAAATTACGGCGTCGAAGGGTTCGAGCTGCAAAGCCGCAAGGGCTTCTTCGCCGCTGGCGGCGGTGGCGCAGGAGAACGCAGGCGGGCGCAACATGAGGGCGAGGAGTTTGCAGGCGGCTGGCTCGTCGTCAACGGCGAGGACGCGGACGACACCAGGGGGGCGCCTTGCAGAGACGCCGAGGATGATTTGATCTGGAAGGGGAAGAGGAGCGATTGGATTGGCCATGGAAAGAGCGCGCCTAAAACGCTAACTCAGCACCCAGGGCCCGGTCTTTTCCGTAAAACGGAATCCGCAATGGCGAAGGGGAGGGGCCTTCGTGGTCGAATGGACGAGCTGAGCCTTGCCCACGTATTTCGCGGCGCGGTCCGTAAGATACACTTCCACCACAGAGTCGACAGGCAGCTCGACGGTGCAGCTACAAAGAAAGCCATTGAGACTGACGTCCTCGGTGGCCGTATCCAGTTCGACGTTATTACCGCGGGTGTCCGTGCCGCGGAGTTTGAGCGGAACACGCAGACGCACGCGGACTTCTGAACGAGGGATAAAGCGGCGGACCTTAGCGAGTTGGGTGAGGCAAGTGCGGAGCGCACCGAAGTCGATGGGTTTCTCGAAATAAGCGGCAGCGCCGAGTTGCTTGCAGTGATCCTTGGTTTGTCCGCCGGCTTCGCCGCTGACGATAATAACGGGGATCTTTTGCGTGTGACTGAAAGCGGTGAAGGTTTGAAGGAGTTCATAGCCGGAATAATTGGGCATGCGGAGGTCCAACAAGATGGCGTGCGGTTTGTGTTCGAGAGCGAGAGCGAGGCCTTCTTGAGGCTCGCCAGAGTCAATGATTTCAAAGAGGTCGCTCAATTCAAGACGCATGAGGCGTCGAATGGCCTCGTCATCGTCCACAACCAAGAGCTTGTCCATCGCGAAGTAGCTCCTATCTACCTGAGGGAATGTCAGTTCCAACCAAAACGGGCAACGAGTCGGAAGCGGGCGCCGGGTTCTTTCCGCCATCCAGGACCTCGCGGACCTTGCGGATAAGAACTTCTTCGATGAAGGGCTTGTGGAGGAGGTGGATTCCGGGATCGAGAACGCCGTGGCCGGCGATGAAGCTGTCCGTATAGCCGGACATGTACAGCACCTTCATTCCTGGTTGACGCGGCAACAAGTTTTCGGCGAGGAGACGGCCGTTGATGCCCGGCATGATGACGTCGGTGAGCAAGAGATCAAAGGGACCACCGAAGCGCTCGGCGACTTTCAGAGCGTCTTCTCCGCTTTCGGCGGATAGAACACGGAATCCCCGGGATGCAAGAAAAGTGTTGGCAAGCTTTCTCAGCGGCTCGGAGTCTTCCACGAGAAGAATGGTTTCGGAGCCGCGCAAATTGTCGGGCGAATCGGTTTTAAGATCGTCGACTACGGGCTGACCAGCATGCCTGGGGAGGTAGATTTGGAAGGAAGTGCCCTTCCCGACGACACTTTCCATGCCGATATATCCATTACTTTGTTTGACGATGCCGTAGACGGTGGCAAGGCCGAGGCCGGTGCCTTTTCCAAGTTCTTTGGTGGTGAAGAATGGTTCAAAGATATGCGTGAGCGTAGCAGCGTCCATGCCAGTGCCTGTGTCGGTGACTGCCAAGAGCACGAAGCTGCCTACCTTGGAGCCTGGGTGGCTCCAGACATAAGCTTGGTCTAACTCGACGTTGGAGGTCTCGATCTTGAGTTTGCCACCCATGGGCATAGCGTCCCGGGCGTTAACCGCCAGGTTCATGATGACTTGTTCGATCTGGCTCTGGTCAGCTTTCACATTGCCGAGCGCGGGATCCAGCAGGAGGGAAACTTCGATGTCTTCGCCCAGAAGCTGGGGGAGCATTTTTTCCATGTCGGAGGCAAGGGCGTTGAGGTTGAGGACGGCCGGAGTCAAGACCTGCTGGCGGCTAAAGGCCAGTAACTGTTTGGTGAGAGAAGCGGCCCGCTGCCCCGCCTTTTCGATTTCCAGGGCATGCTCAGCCAGAGGATTATTTGCCCCCAGCTCCCGCTTAAGCACTCTGCTGTAGCCGATAATTACGCCCAGCAGATTGTTGAAATCGTGAGCGATGCCTCCGGAGAGCCTGCCAATCGCCTCCATCTTTTGCGCCATGCGGAGCTGCCTTTCGAGGATGCGTTTTTCAGTCACGTCCTCGGCAAACGCTTCAAGGTAGGCCAGGGTGCCGCGTTCATCGTTTACGCGGCGGCCGGAACAGCGAACGGTGATCGGTGTGGAGTCCTTGCGCCTCCATTCCATTTCGAGATCCTTGATTTCTTCGGTGCGGGCGAGGAGTTCAGTTAAACGCTGATATTCGCCAGCATGGCGGAAAACTTGACTCGGCAGATCTTTGCCGAGGAGTTCGTCCGTGGAGTCGTAGCCGAGCATTTTCTGGAGCGCCGGATTGACTTGGAGAAACCGGCCGGCCGTGCTTGCGCGATAAATCCCATAAGGAGCGTCTTCGACCACGGAGCGAAAACCTGTTTCCAACCGGCGCAGCGACTCCTCAGCTCTTTTGCGCTCGGTGACATCGCGGTTCACAATGACCAGCTTTCCCGGCAGACCATCGGCATTGCGGATAACGCTGGAGGTAGATTCCAGCACCAGCCACTCGCCGTTCTTGTGGCGAAGACGGTATTCCAGAGTTTTTCCGATGCCGGTGCGCCTGGCCTCGGCAGCGGCATTCTTGACGCGTTCACGATCATCGGGGTGAATCTGTTCGAACGCGGAAGAGGCTTGCAATTCCTCGGGCGAATATCCCAGAACTTTTTGATAGGAAAGACTGTTGTAAATCCTATTTCCATCCATATCCACGACCGCGATCATGTCGGCGGCGTTTTCGCTGATCAAGTGAAAGAGTTCTTCGCGATCGACCAACTGGCGGCGGATTCGATGAATCAGAATGTACTGATAGATGGTGTAGAGGTCGAAGAGGAAAACCAGGCCGACAAGTCCTCGCATGGCCTGGGGCAACACATTTTGCGTGTAGAAGTCTTGACGAAGGTGAAGGTTAGGAAGAAGAAAGGAGGCCAATGCCACCGTCAGGAGAAGGGTGATGATGGCGGCGGCGGCCCAGAGCCACCATTCCCTGCGTTCGATGCGGCGGAAGTTCGCGCGAATATCTTTCGATTGCGCGGTGGGGCCATGGTCGATCGTTTTTGGTTGATGCGAATGCAAGAAATCACCGAGCGGAGTCCACTCCTACGCTCAGGACCCAACGATCTGGTAGCTGAGTCCGTGGTTGGTGGTGGGCCGCGGAACCTTCCAAAGTGTTCTTGCACGAAGCCATCCAAGTAGCCGCCTGTTTACGATACCCTGATCGCACGTAAGGTATTGAATCCTAAGAAGCTAGGTTGATAAGGAAAAAAGGAGGAGAGGAACCGCTGAGAGAGTTTTGCGCCATCGCCGTCGCGAGGTTCCGCTTTGGAACAGGTTCGGCATGGCGGTCCTTTTTGGAACGAAGGATTGCCCGAGCTGAAGTTATCGGTTTTGTTCGAGGTCGCGTTTTTTGCTGTAGCGGAAGGCGAGCGCGATGCCGAGGGTCATGAAGCTGACAGGAGGGATGAGCAGGATGACGACGCCCTTGCTGATGGCGCGCTGGCCGGCGGCGGAGGTGGCTTTAGCGGTGCTGTAGCACATGGAGCAGGATTGGCTGAAGGCTGGGACGGCGGATAGCAGAAGAGCGGCGACGAGAGTGGCGGCGCATCGAGCAGCGAGTTGGACGGTGCAGGGTTTCATTTTGGTCCAAGCGCGAGAATCCGGAAAGCGTCGGGGAAGAAGATCATCATCAAGGCCAAGCATACCACCAGTGAAGCCATGGTAAGCCACTTCATGCGGGAAACTTCGAACTTCATGTGCATGAAATAGCCGATGATGAGGCCGGCTTTAATCAGTGAGAGGCCCATCAGAATGGTGAGCATGCGAACGGGCTGCATGTTCTGGTAGGTGAGGTAGACCTCGATGGCGGTCATGATGAGGAGCGCGATCCAGACATAGAAGAACTGCGCTTTTCCGTGATGGCGCTGCTCTTCGGCGACCCTGGTGGCGATGGCGATTTGATCGGGTTCCATGCTCGAGCGCTCCTAGAGAATTTTGGCCGACATCAGATACACCAGCGGGAATATGAACATCCAGACCAGGTCGACGAAGTGCCAGTAGAGGCCGGCGACTTCGACGTCGGACGAATCGTAAACTTTGGGTTTGAGCCACAGAATGATGGAACACACGATTGCGGCCAGCAGGAGAACGTGCGCGCCGTAGTGGAAGGGGCTGTAGGCGGGCGTGCCGAGCCAGGCGGCCAGCCAGAAGACGAGCAGGATGGGGATGAAGTAGCGGCGCAGGGCGACGATGCCGAGGTAGACGACGCCGAGCGTTACGTGGAGCATGTGCATTCCCGTGAGGCCAAAAAAGGTGGCGGGGAATTGCGGGACGTTTTGGACGACGTTGGCATATTCGCCGGCGGAGGCCGAGCCGGGCGGTTTAGGAAAGACGGGAAGGGACAAGCCCTCGGCGATGAGTTTGCTCCACTCGCGGCCGTGCAGAAGGACGAAACCCATGCCGCAGGCCATGGTGGCGAGAAGCCAGAGGCGTTGCGATTTTGCATTGCCTTCGGCGGATGCGCGGACCGCGAGAACCATGGTGAGGGAACTGGTGAGCAGGAAAGCGGTCATGATGGTGGCGTTGACAATGCTTTCGGAGTGGAACGGCGTCGGCCAGTTAGGAGTGGAGATGCGGCCGTAGCTGTAGGCGTACAGAAGAGCGCCGAAGGTCAAGGAATCGGACATGAGGAACAGCCACATGCCGATTTTCTTCGAGTAGGTGCCAAAGAGCGACGGTTCGTAGACGGATGGCATCTCGTGCGGTAGCGTCGCTTCAGACATGCGGTTGGCCTCCTTGAGCCGAACGGCCGCGGGCGAGCCGGGCCGCGATTAGCGCCGAACTAGCGTGCGAACTCCAGAAAACACAAGATATAGACCCACAGAAAAGTCATGAAATGCCAATACCATGCGGTTACGTCGACCATGACGGCGCGCGATTCCGCGGACTTGCGAAGCAGGGAGGCGGCGCCAGCCGCGAGGAGCGCGAGAATGCCGCCCAACAGGTGGATGCCGTGCATGCCTGTCAGTAAATAGAAAAAGGAGCTGCTGGGACTGGTGGATACATAGAAGCCGCTGGCAGCTAGTTCCAGCCAAACAAGCCACTGGCCTGCGAGAAAGCTGACGCCGAGAATGGTTGTGAGCGCGAGCCAAGGCATTCCGTCAGCGTGAGCGGGAGACGACGAGGGAACAGCGACTCTCGTGGCTGCGGCGGCTTCCCGAGCGGATTGGCGACGTGCAAGTTCGATGGTAACGGTGCTGATCAGCAAGACGAGGGTATTGATGAGCAAAAAGTTCGGGAGCTGCAGAGGGAGCCAATCGTGAACGAGAGTGCCCGTGCGCGGGTCAAGGCTGGGGAGGCCTTTGCGTACGACGTAGGCGCTGGAATAGGAGACGAAGATCATTACGACTGCGGTGATGGCGACGATGAGCCCGAGGCGAGCACGGCGCAGGCGCGCGGCAAACTCGAGCGATTCCGGGGATGGGCGTTCCTTCCCGGCAAGCAGGACTTGCGCCGTGTCAACCGAGGCCGCTGTAGTAATCGAAGCCATGGCCGCCTAGTGTGCCTTCACCACCGCCGGATCCGTTTGCATCACAAAATCGCGGGGTGCGCCTGGCACGCTGTATTCATACGGTCCGTTGTAAACCACGGGAATGTGTCCGCCGAAATTGTCATGAGGAGGAGGAGTTGCCGTGGTCCATTCGAGCGTCGTGGCTTCCCAGGGATTGTCGGAGGCTTTTTTGCCGAACTTCATGCTCCAGAAAAGATTGAAAAGAAAGATGAATTGGCCCGCAATGGTAATGAAGGCGGCGTAGGTCATGAATTGCTGCAAGGGGACCAAACCGTGCAAGTAATTCAGTTCGGTGAGCTGCGAGTAGCGACGAAGATGTCCGGCCATGCCGAGATAATGCATGGGCATGAAGATCGCGTAGGTGCCGATCAAGGTGATAAAGAAATGCCAGCGCGCCATGCCCTCGTTCATCATGCGGCCGAACATTTTGGGGAACCAGTAGTAGGTGGCTGCAAAGATTCCGAAGATGGAAGCTACACCCATGATCAGATGAAAGTGGCCGACGACGAAGTAGGTGTCGTGCAATTGAATATCGAGGACGGGTTGGGCGAGGAAGGGTCCACTGATTCCGCCGGAAATAAAAAGCGAAACGAATCCCAGCGCGAACAACATAGGCGAGGTGAAACGGATGCGTCCTCGCCAGATAGTGCCCAGCCAATTAAAAGTTTTGATGGCGGAGGGCACACCGATGGCCATGGTCATCACGGAAAAGGCGAAGGCGGTGTAGGGGCTCATGCCGCTCATAAACATGTGGTGGCCCCAAACCATGAAGCCGAGGAAGCCGATGGAAAGCATGGCGTAGACCATGGCCTTGTAGCCAAAAATAGGTTTGCGAGAGAAAACCGAGAGCAACTGGGAGCACAAACCCATGGCCGGCAAAATGGCAATGTAGACTTCGGGATGGCCGAAGAACCAGAAGAGGTGTTGCCACAAGAGAGGCGAACCGCCTTTGTGTCCGGTGAGCTGGCCGTTGATGGTGACGAGGGGCACAAAGAAACTGGTGCCCGCGTTGCGATCAAGCAAAAGCAAAATGCCGGCGGACAAAAGAACGCCAAAAGCGAGCAATCCGAGGATCGCGGTGATGAACCAGGCCCAGCAAGTGAGCGGCATGCGCATGAGGGTCATGCCTTTGGCGCGCATGTCGAGTGTTGTGGTGATGAAGTTCAAAGCGCTCATCAGCGCGCCGAGGCAGAAGAGAGCGATACTAATGACCCATAAATCGGCGCCGAGTCCCTCGCCTGGCCCAGCGGCGGGAAGGGCACTTAAGGGAGGATACCCCGTCCAGCCGTGGAGCGGCGCGCCTCCGACCACGAAGAAGGCCGCGATCATCACGAAAAAAGCCAGAGCGGTCACCCAAAACGAAAGCATGTTAAGAACGGGAAACGCCATGTCTGGTGCGCCAATTTGAATCGGAAGGAAATAATTGCCGAATCCGCCCTGCGGCGCGGTGGTGAGCACGAAGAAGACCATGATCGTTCCGTGCATGGTCAACAACGTAAGGTAGGTCTCGGGCTTGATATCGCCAAGCAGCGGCAGGGAAGCGGCGGGCCAGATCAAGTGAATACGCATCAGCAGGGAGAGAATCATGCCGACGAAGACCGCCGTTAGCGCCAGAAAAAAATACTGAAGGCCGATAACTTTGTGATCGAGGCTGAAAACATATTTGCGTATCCAACTTGTGGGGGCCGCGTGGGCATGTACAGCGTGGGCAGCGAATTCGCCGGTGGCCATATTATTGCTTCTCCGCTTCGCGCGCTGCCAGCCACTTATCGAAGTCGGCCTGGCTGACTACTCTTAGAATGCCGTGCATTTTGTAGTGGCCCAGGCCACAAAGCTGGGAACAAGCGATCTCGTAGTCTCCAGTTGCTATCGGCGTAAAGTGCATGTGGATGGCGAGACCGGGCACGGCGTCCTGCTTGAAGCGCATCGCGGGGATAAAGAAGCTGTGGATGACATCTTCGGCGCGAAGAATCACGTCGATTTCGCGATCGACTGGGACATACATGGTCGCGGCCACGACATCGTCCTTGGAGGCGGGGTCGGCGGGGTCGACGCCGAGGGCGGCTTCGCCTCCCCCGGAAGGATCCTGCAATTGCGGTTTCGTCGCGCCGAATTTTCCGTCAGGCCCTGGATAGCGGAAATACCATTGGAACTGCATTCCCGTGACTTCGACTTGCACGGCGTCGGAGACTGCGGGGCGAAACCGTTCGGACGCCCAGATCGAACTGCTCATGAAATTCAGTCCGACGAATAAAACCAAAGTAAGAATGGTCCAAGTGATTTCCAGCTTGTTGTTGCCGTGGGAATAGTACGCTTCGGGAGTGGTTGCGGTGCGCTGACGATATTGCCAGGCGAAGAGCCCGAGGATGACTTGCGCGGCGACGAACACAACGCCCATGAGAAGGTACGTCGTTGCGAAATGATGATCGATGCCAGCGGCTGCAGCGGAAGCTCCAACAGGTAACCACCAGGTCTTGGCGATAAAGAAGTACGCGCTGATGAAGGTGATCAGCCAAATGACAACGAGAAGAACTAGGCCCATGTACCCTGACCTCCCCGGCTGAATAATCCGTTTTCACAGCTGCAACGGCCATCAAACCTGCGGAATCTGGATCTCGCAAGCCCGCAAACGGGGCGAGTCTACCACAGCTCTTTGCGAGCGCAAGCGGGTTCTTGCATCTCTTTTTTTCTTCGCCGCGCAGAACGCGCTACGGATTTGGCTTGCTTTTTTCCGCTTCGAGCACCGTCAGGACCGTCACACTGTAGAAAATTTTAGACTTGTGTTGACGAAAAAAAATTATTTGAGTAACATCCGGCACGTTTCCTGGGGGGTCCAGTGGAATGGTAGGGACCTCACGATGTATCGCTTATACGCTCTCCAAATTCGGCGGGCCAAAGACGCTTCCACAGGCCATGCCCTGGCCGTGTGTTCCAACGAGTGATTCAGACTTTATCGGACGCGCAATGGCGTGTTCCTGCGCTGGTTGTTTGTCCGCGCAGTGGAAGCGCCGTTCTGCAGAACAATTTATCGCCTCCAGGAGCTTAGAGAAATCTTTGCGGCTTCACGCTATTTCTATCTGCCACTGGGAACAAATTCATGGGAGGGAAGTGGCGGCATCCGTCGCGGCCGCCGAATAGTTCGACCATAGACTATCCAGGAGGTAATGCATGGCGGGCCCGGAATCTAGTTCGGCAAATCCGAAGCCGGATGCAGCGAAGACGCCTGCTGCTGGCGGAGGCGAAGCTGCAAAGTTTGTGGGCACGCCTGCTGTGGGTACCTCCAAAGCCGCGCCCGCTGCGGGTGTGCCGACTGTAGGCCCATCGGCCGGCGGAGTGAACGAGCGGCGGCGAAGTTTGGTCTGGTGCGCGGTGGCCGGTTTTCTGGGGGCTTGGTTTATCGCGTTTCTTCGATTTTTTCTTCCACGCACACTTTTTGAACCTCCGACCGTTTTCAAAATTGGGTATCCCTCCGACTACGCTCTTGGTGTCGATACAAAATGGCAGCAGAAGTACCGCATCTGGGTGGACCGCACGCCTGACCGCATGTTCGTGATTTACGCGCGCTGCACGCATCTGGGTTGCACTCCGGATTGGAAAGCCAGCGAGAACAAATTCAAGTGTCCGTGTCACGGCAGCGGTTACGACAGCGAAGGGATTAATTTCGAGGGGCCAGCGCCGCGCCCGATGGACCGTGCGCGGGTGGAGTTGGCGCCCGATGGGCAGATTGTGGTGGATGTTTCGCAATTATTCGAATGGCCCAAGGGGCAGCCGAGCCACTTCAGCGATCCGGGATCGTATCTAAACGTGTAAAGACGAGAGTAGTGGAAGAGAGCGGCGAAAAGAGGTTCGCGGGGAAACGAAATAAGGAAGTAACGAAATAAAGAGGACGGTTCGAGCGGGAAGGAAACGGGAGTACAAGAAATGCCTGAAGAGAAAAACTCGAACGGCAAAAATGGGAAGTCGACCGGCCTGGTCGATACGATCAAAACAGGTGTCAAAGAAGATTTCGAATCGCTCAAGACCGATCTCCCGGCCAAAGCGAAAGAATCGCTGGAGACGCTGAAGAGTCCGACGAAAACACAGGTTTACACTTCAATTTTCCGGCACAAGCACGATGACACGCCGCGTAACCGCGCGCTGGGCGTCCTTTCGAATGTTTTTTTACATTTGCATCCTGCGAAAATCAATCGCGATTCGGTGCGTTACAGCTACACGTGGGGGATGGGCGGAATTACCTTTTATCTTTTCCTGGTGCTCACCTTTACCGGCACGCTGCTGATGTTTTACTACCACCCGAGCAAGGTGCAGGCGTTTCGAGATGTGCTTTATCTTGAGCACGACGTCCCGTTTGGCAGACTGCTGCGCAACATGCACCGCTGGGCCGCGCACCTCATGGTGATCGCCGTCGAGCTGCACATGTTCCGCGTGTTTCTCACTGGTTCGTACAAAAAGCCGCGCGAGTTTAACTGGAACGTCGGGGTCATTCTGCTGGTGCTGACGCTTTTACTTTCGTTCACCGGATATTTGTTGCCTGACGATCAGCTTGGCTTCTGGGCGGTTACCGTGGGAACCAACATGGCGCGGGCAACGCCGCTTCTTGGACACGAAGGCCCGTTCAGCAATTATCTCAACATGACGCCTTACAACGATGTGCGTTTCGGTTTGCTCGGCGGCTCCATCGTGGATGCCAACGCGCTCCTGCGGTCTTACATCTGGCACTGTATTGGCATTCCCATCATCGCTTCCATTTTTATGGTTCTCCACTTCTGGCGCGTGCGCAAGGACGGCGGGATTTCGGGCCCGGCACAAGTGATCCTCGACTCTGAGGTAAAGGAGGCGCGGAAATAGCCATGGATTGGAAACAAGTGTGGGAAATCATCTCCGCGCCTGACAATGTGCCCATCGTGGCCATGATTCCCCTGCTCGCTTTTTATATTTACCTTGCTTGGCGGCAAGCGAAAGCGAACGATTCGTTGATCGAACAGTTGGAAGCCGACCCTGCGCTGGCCAAGACGCATCATCGCAAGGCTTGGCCGTTCAAGCCGGGGTGGCAAAAAGAAGTACACGTTTGGCCTTTTCTGCTGCGTGTGGAATTTCTAGCGGCCATCATCGTCACGATTATTTTAATGATTTGGTCCATCACCTTGAATGCGCCTTTGGAAGAACCAGCGAATCCCAATCTGACCATGAACCCGGCGAAGGCGCCGTGGTATTTCCTGGGTTTGCAGGAAATGCTCGTGTATTTCGATCCGTGGATCGCAGGGGTGGTGATGCCTACACTCATCATCTTTGGGCTGATGGTGATTCCTTATATAGATACGAACCCGCTGGGCGCGGGGTATTACACGTGGAAGCAGCGCAAGTTTGCGATTGGAACTTTTCTTTTTGGGTTCATCGTTTTATGGGTTTCGATGATTACGATCGGGACGTTCATTCGGGGACCAGGATGGCAGTGGTTCTGGCCGGGACAGACTTGGGACCACAACCGGCTGATTTATGAAGTGAACCGCGACCTGCCAGACCTCTTCGGGATTACCTCGAACTGGGCTAAGGGAGTTTTCGGCGCGGCCGTGGTTGGGGGATTTTTTGTGGCTGGCGGTTTGGTGGTGCACGCGCTTTTCCGGCGTTACAACCCGAAGAATTACAAGCGGATGAGTTTGCTGCAGTACTCCATTCTGATGATTTTCTTCATAACCATGATTGGGTTGCCTATCAAAATGCTGTTGCGGCTGGCGTTCCACATTAAATATGTGTGGATTACGCCGTGGTTCAACGTTTAGGAGGAAGTGGTGCCTGACAAGCCCATTCCCGAAGACGATCCGGTAGTCAGCAAATCGCTTGCGCCCCATTATCTGGTGGCCATGCTGGTTTTGATGGCTACGTTGTTCTGGGCTTTGTGGGACGAGGATTTTGGGCAGCGTCCGTGGAAAGCGTTTCAAAATGAATGGAAAGTGCGCTATTCGGCGTTTTTGAAAAATGCGCATTCGCAGTCGGACGCGTCAGAAAAAGAGGTCAAGAACAATCCGGAGTATCTGGCCCTCAAGCAAGCGTACGACAAGGCAAGCCTAGACGCGGCTCCACGCATCAAAGAGATTAATGAAAAGCTGCGCGACCTCGGCGCGCAAATCCTGGCCGTACAGAATACCTTTACAGACCGGCGAGCGTACGTTAGCGCCTCGACCTACGCCATCGAGACGGAGACCAGCGCTTCTTCCAAGCAGAGCAAGCAAAAAGCACTCGCCAACTACGAGCAAGAAGTGACTACAGTCAGCTACCCCGACGGCAGTAGCAAAACGTACGACTATCCACATCTCGAGGAAACGTACAACGACCTACGAAATGAGCGTACCGCGCTGAGCGCGGAACTCGGAGAGTTGATCAAGCCGGTCAACGAGCAGAAAGCAAAGTTGGATGCTTACGTTTCGGACCACATGGTTAGCTTGACTCCCGCGCAGATTACGGGCTTGGTGGACAAGACGGAGGCGTGGAGCCCGAAAATCCAGCAGATCAATGTGCCGGAAGCGAACATCGTCGACCGCTGCGAGTCCTGCCACATGGGCATTCGTGAGCCAGTAAAGCTGACGGTGGCTTCGATGTCGGTGAAAGACAAAAAGCGAGACGAATACGCACGGGCGTTCACCACACATCGCGAGCCTGAGCTCTTGAAGACACACGATCCGGAAAAGTTCGGCTGTTCGCCTTGTCACCAGGGCAATGGCCGCGCAACGACGAGCCTCGAGAAAGCGCACGGGACGTACGAGCACTGGCTGTGGCCGCTGTTCCCGAAAGGAAATGTGGAAGCGGGATGCCAGACGTGTCACGCCGCGGACATGGTACTGGCGATGAACGATGTCGGCTCGACGCTTAACGAGGGCAAAGACCTCTTCCGTCAACGAGGTTGCATGGGATGTCATCGCTACGAAGGCTACGACAAGGAACCCGAAGACTTGCTCTCGGTCGCGCAGCAAATCAAACAGATCGACCAGGAGAAAACGGAAAATCTGAAGCAAGCGGCTTATTTGATGAAACAAGCCGACGCCGCCGAGAGCAACGAAGAAGCCAATCACTTGAACGATCAGGCCGTCGCGCTGAAAGTCACTAACAGCAAACTGGACCTGCGCCTCGTCCAGCTCGACCGCACCACGAAGAGCCTGCTCCAGGATGAAAAGAAAGTCGGCCCAAATCTCAAGGACGTGCGGCTGAAGCTGAACAAGAATTGGATTCCGGTTTGGCTGAAAAAGCCGAGCGACTTCCGGGCAACGACCAAGATGCCGAACTTTCGTTTGAGCGACGACCAGATCAAGGCTATTTCGGCCTACCTGTGGCAATCCGCGTTGACAGATCCGCTGCCCAAACACAAGCTGGGGAGCGCAACGCATGGAAAAGAACTGTTCGAAACGCGCGGCTGTCTGGCGTGCCACTCGATTCGCGAAGGCGACCAGATGGAAGGGGGAAGCTTTGCGGCGAATCTCACGCGCGTCGGAGAGAAAGATAACTACGATTATCTCGTCCGCTGGGTGCACAACGCGCGCGAGCGCACTCGTCCCTACTGCATGTACGAGAAGAAAGACATTGGCCCGCAAGACTATGCAAAGAAGGGCTTGCCCTACGTTTTTGATTTGGAGCACACGCGGTGTCCGAACGACGGGCACGAACTGCAAGTGCAAAACATGACGGTCATGCCCAGTCTGCGTCTTTCACCGCCAGATGCCGAGGATGTGGCGAGCTATCTGGTCACTTTAAAGAAGCAAGAGCCTTCCGCTTATCCCGACGCGGCCTTCATGGACGATCCAAATTTAAAGGAAGAAGGCAAGAAGTGGATTCGCCACTACGGCTGCGCCGGCTGCCACGAAATATCCGGCATGGAGGAAGAAGGCCGGATCGGTACGGAGCTTACATTTGAAGGCAGCAAACCGATCGAACGGCTGGATTTTGCTTTGTTGACGGAAGTAGCGCAGCGCGGCAGCAGCGAGCCTATTGTCGATGCGGAAGATTTGGGGCGGCTGCCCGAAGGGCCTGCAAAAGGGCCGTGGTACGACCACAAAGGTTTCTTCGAACACAAGCTCGCTGAACCGGATATCTGGGACAAAGGAAAGATCAAGCCCGAACTCGAGAAACTGCGCATGCCGAATTTGCATTTGACCAAGGAACAGGTTCAGTCCTTAACGACTTTCCTGATGGGCAGCGAAGAGAGCGCTCTACCTGCCAGCTATCAATACCGGCCATTGGACTATAGGCGCGACATTCAAGAAGGCTGGTGGGTCGTTAAAAAATACAACTGCATGGGCTGCCACCAGCTGATTCCCGGGCAAAAAACTTCGCTGATGGCTATGGCGCGTTACCAAGGACCGGACGGGCAGGAACAGTTGCCGCCGAAGCTTTTGACAGAAGGCGCGCGGGTTGAGCCGCAGTGGCTGCTACATTTTTTGACGAACCCGGCGCTGAACACGACAGACACGAACCGCAACGGCGTGCGGCCCTATCTCCAGGTTCGCATGCCAACCTTCTCGTTTTCCGAGAATGAACTGGGGAAGCTCGTGCGCTTCTTCCAGGCGCTCGCGCGGCAGCCCTTCCCCTACATTCCAGACGAAACGCCGGTTCTTACGGCCAAGGAAACGGAAATGGCGCGCAGTCTATTCAGCAGTTCTGCCGCGCCATGCTTGAAGTGCCACGCGACCGGCGATCCATCGCACGATCGCACCGCCACCGCGCCCAACTTTCTGCAAGCCAGAGGACGCCTGAAGGCGGACTGGGTCGAGCGCTGGATCATTGACCCGCAAGCGATCAGTCCGGGCACTTCGATGCCTTCGGGACTTTTTAAGCGCGAAAACAACCACTGGGTTTTCGCAGGCCCCACGCCGCCTTCGTTCCAGGGATACGATAAGGATCACACGAAGCTGCTGGTAGATTACATTTTGCAGCTCACCGCGGATGAGCAGAGAAGAGTGAGCGCATCGATGCCGCATGCACGCGCCGCGACCGGCGGCGGGGCGTCCGTCGAGAATGCGTCCGCTGGCCGGGGGCGCGAATAGAATTTGCGTAAGTGTCTAAATTTGAAGCGAGGTGCCTTTACATCATGAAAACCAAAAAATGGCTCGCGATTTGTATTTTGCCCGGTCTTGTCTTGATGGCAGGATGCGGCAAGAAGGAAGCTGAGGAACAGCCAGCGGCCCCCGCCGCGTCATCTGCAGCACCAGCAGCTACACCGATCGATCCCGCCACCGTGGCCACCATCATCGGCACGGTGAAGTTTGATGGCCCCGCGCCGAAAGCCGCCAAAATCGACATGAGCCAGGACCCGAATTGCGCTGGTTCCAACACGGCGGAGAATGTCGTGGTTGCCGACGGCAAGCTCGCGAATGTGTTTGTGTATGTGAAGGAAGGCTTGGGCAACCGGACGTTTGACGTTCCCAAAGACGCGGTGACGCTTACACAGTCGGGCTGCAGGTACAAACCTCACGTGCTCGGCGTGATGGCCGGCCAGACGATCAAGATCGTCAATGCCGATCCAACCACTCATAACATTCACCCCACGCCGAAGAACAATCGCGATTGGAACGAGTCCCAGGCCCCCCAGGCAGCCGCTCTCGAAAAAACCTTCGCGCGGGAAGAAATATCACTCCCCGTGCAGTGCAACCAGCACCCCTGGATGAGGATGTATATGAATGTCATGAAAAATCCCTTTTACGCGGTGAGCGGGCCGGACGGCAAATTTGAAATTACCGGCTTGCCTCCCGGCGATTACACGATTGCGTTCGTCCAGGAAAAACTGGGCGAGCAAGATCAGAAAGTTACGCTGGCCGCGAAAGACAGCAAGACTTTGGATGTGACTTTCAAGCCCCAGCCTTAGCGCAGTTAGAAAGCATATTGCGGGCGAACCTAGGGCAGCAGAACGGTTCGTTCGGCCGTGAAATTTCGAGGAGGTGCATTGCTTCCCGTGATGCTACTACTTTCGATTTTGCTCGCGCTTATTCCTCTGGCGGGAATCGCGTGGATTGTCATCACGAGGTCGCTCACTTCCGTTGACGGGCTGTTCATGAGCCTCATCCTACTGGCTCTGTCTGGAGTCTTCCTGTTGAACGTTTTGTTCGAGATGGATGCTCGCGGTTGGCTGGCTTTCTTGCATAAGAACAAGCCGGGTTCGCCGAAAGAGCCGCCTGCGGCCAAGGCGGACTAAGGCTCGCGTGGAGATATGGCCGCTAGTCAAATCCCGTCCGCGCTACCTATGAAACAGCTAGATGAGCCAGCGGGCAGCGCCTCTACGGGTGATTCTCTTGCCCAACCCGCCCGTATGCGCCATCGCATGTCCACACGGAATCGGCTGCTGTTTTTCGCAACCGCTTGGTTGATTGTGCTGATGCCATTCCTGTTTTGGTGGAACACGTGGTTTGGCCGCCACCTTTCGGACAAGCAGCTCAGCGAATTCCTCAACGACGAAAAGCATCCAAGGCACATTCAGCACGCGCTGGTACAACTAGGCGAGCGTTTGACGGTGCATGACGCAAGCGCAGCGCGCTGGTATCCCGACTTGGAACGCCTGGCCTCGTATCCTGTGGAAGAAGTGCGCAACACGGATGCTTGGGTCATGGGACAAGACACCACGCAGGCCGGGTTTCACGCAGCCCTTCTGAAAATGCTCCAGGATCCTTCGCCTATGGTGAGAGGAAACGCGGCATTGTCGTTGGTACGCTTTGGCGATGCCACAGGCCGGCTCCAGATTGTTGCGCTGTTGCAACCCGCTCGGATTATGGCTCCAGTCGGTGGGAGGGTGATCGACACCGACCACGCGGGAACTGCGATCCGTCAAGGCGGCTTGATCGCTAAGCTGCAGACGGTCCAGCAAATTACAGAAGTGCGTTCCCCTATCAACGGCCGCATCCGGACGGTTTCTGTGGCGACCGGCGCGGAAGTCTCTTTAGGCGCGGAATTGGCCGCCGTGGATCCCGGCGCGAAACAAGTTTGGGAAGCTCTGCGAGCACTTTATTTAGTGGGCCAGCCTGAGGATTTGCCGGCGATCCGCATTTATCAACGCGACTTGCCGGAGATTCCCGATCGCGTCAAGCAGCAGGCTCTGCTTACGGAGCAGGCAATTAAGGATAGGGCAGAACGGCAGCCTTAGGTTCCGATCGCCGGCTTGATCCTAGAAGGTCATTACTCCAACTACTTTTTCCACTTCGGCTATGTCCAGCATCACGATCGCATCCCACGGGCATCCATCCAAAAACGCTCCATCGGGCCCCTTGCTGGTGCATTTCTTGCACCCGATGCACAGGACAGAGTCCACCTGGATGCGCCCGAACGGCGGATGATCCTCATCCGGCACCCAGAACATGCAATCTTCAACAGGGCAGTATTCGACACAGGCCGGAGAGCCCGCGCAGCCCGTGCAGCACTCGGTGATGACTGCCAGCTCTTTCGGTTTTTTCTTGCGCGGAGTGGTGATCCCTTTCGAGCGCGGCTCTTGCTTTTGCTCGATGGGAATGACCTGCGCGGGTTTGAGGACTTCCGACTCGGCTGCCATGGGCTGCGCGTAAACCTTAACTGGTCTTACTGAACCGGCGTGCTCGTCGCATTGCAACCCGAGCCGGTAGCGTCATAGCGAATCACACCTGCCAGGTCGGTGCAAAACATCCTTTGGCCCGATGCGCCGACCTGAACTGGCGTCGCACTGATCGTGTATGACTGTGACGGGGTCAACCCGTCACTCGTCCAAACAAAACTATAGCCGTTTTTTGTTCCTTGAGAGAGCGCATCGTCTAGCAAACAGGCCGAGGCCGCGCTCGGGGCGCAAGGACTCGTACCGCCCATGCTCCCCAGCGTCGGCGGAAATCCAACATCCGAATAGGTCGTGGAATAAGTTACTGCCGCGGTGTTGATGGTGCGAAGCGAGCTGACCGCCGAAGCTTCGTTGGACTGCAACCGCGCTCGCAGATAGCTCGGGATGGCAATCGCCGAAATCACCAGAATGATGGTTACAACGATGAGCAACTCAATCAGCGAGAAACCATTCTGGTTCTTCATGAGTACCCCTGAAATGGCGGATAAATGCCACGGCGCACGATACGGCAATGGCGCCTGTGTCCCTCAGACGCGGGAACTTTATCCCACAAGTTGTTTGTTTTCAAGGGAATTAGTTCTGAAAAGGACGGTGGCAAAAGCCGCAGGTGCAAGGACTCAGACTATTGCAATCCCGCCGATTTGTTCGTCAAGGATAATTACAGCTTTGGACACGCGCGGGCCCCTTTCAGATAGCGTCCGGCAATGCCGGCTGTTACCGTTCTTGTAGAAGCCGAACTTCCGAACGGCGATCCTCGAAGACGGAGACCCCATGCGAAATCTTCAACAATTGGCGCGGTGTGTCGTCATAGCCACCCTCGCAATTCTTGCAGCCAGCTCGGCCCGGGCGCAGTGTGCCAACCCCAAGACGGATGCGGCGCGTGCGGAGTGCATCAAGACAGAATTGAAAGGCTCCGATAGCACGATCAATCGGACTTATGTCGAGTTGATGAAGTCTCTTTCACCAGAAGATCGCATCACGCTGCGCAACGAGCAGCGGGCTTGGTTGAAAACCCGCGATCAAACCTGCGGAATCACCTGGAGCAAGGGTGATCGTGAGGCGTGGTTTGCGGACTTGCTCAAGGACTACCAAAAGACAGTCTGCGTGGTAAGGCTCACGAACTCGCGCGTGCAGGCGCTAGGGAACTACCAGAAGGCGAATAGCGTTGCGCCGGCAGCCGACCGTGCTCCCGCAGCGGGATCCGACGGGGAACTGGTATACGACATACAAAGCAACGAACCAAAGACCAAGGGGAAGTGGTATTTCGAGGTCAAGGTAGATGGAGCGGCCATTCAGAAGCTGGCGGAAGTCACGCTTTTCATTGGCGTGGAACAATCTCAGCCGGAACAAGGTGCCGCTAACGAGAACGGCCAAGCGAGCGGTTCGTTTGTGATGATTCGTCGAAACAACAAGACTCCTGATTCCGGCACGCTGGGATTCGCTATGGATTTGGACAACGGAAAGCTGTATGCCAGCCAGGACGGCGCTTGGGAAGGCGGCGGGCCGGGCACGGCTGGAGGACTGGATCTAATGAAGGGCCGGACGTACAAGGCGTATCTGAGCTCAAGCTCGGCTGTCAACCAGTTTTTGAAGGTACACGCTCTGGACCTCAATTACGGCGACCGCGGTTTCGTTTACCATGTGCCGGACGGGTATAAACCACTCGAAGCGCACACCACCTCAGCAAGCCAGTAGGCTAGCCTCAAAATGATTTGAAGCGGCCCGGTTGTGTTTCGCCGGGCCTCTTTATTTTCTGCGTACGATTCACGGTATCATTGTCTTTTCTGCTGCGGAGGCGGCCTCGATGGCCATTCAAACCGTTTTGCAACTTGGCGATCCCGGCCTGCGGGAGATCGCGAAGCAAGTGCAGGATCCCACCGCCCCCGAAATCCGTGCGCTCGTTGAAGACCTCGCCGATACCCTCGCTTATTGGAAGAGCACGACCGGCTACGGCCGCGCCATTGCAGCGCCACAAATTGGGGCAGCCGTGCGCGTCATCTTTCTCCAATTGCCCTGCGCTGAGCCGTGGCCATTTGTAAATCCGGAAATTACGGAGCGCAGCGAAGAAAAAATCGTGGTGTGGGATGCTTGCTTGAGCTTCCTCTCGATTTTTATGCAAGTGGAACGAAACCGTAAGATTACCGTGCGGTACCAGGATTTGCACGGGGAGTGGCATCAAATCCAGGCGGGTGAAGAGCGAAATCTTTCCGAGCTATTGCAGCATGAGATTGATCATCTGGATGGAATACTGGCTGTCGACCGCATCACGGACATTCGTACGATATGTACGCGCGAAGAATTCGAGAAGAGATACCGCGCTCACAGTCCGTACGCGGCAGCGACTCTCGAGAGCAGTGCAGGCCGGTAAGGAGTTTCGAATGAGTGCGATGTCCTATACCCGGATGAAGAGCCCCGTTGGGCCATTGCTACTGGCTGGTGATGAAGGCGGTCTTCGCCTGGTGCATTTCGCGACCGGGCGACGGCCCAAGTCTCCGTCACACGAGTGGATTGAGGACAGGACGCCATTCAAGGAAGCGATACGCCAACTCGAGGCATACTTCGAAGGAAAGTTGAAAGACTTCGATGTCCCACTCGTACTCGATGGCACTGAGTTTCAACTTCTTGTGTGGAACAATCTGCGCAAGATTCCTTACGGGGAAACCGTCAGTTACGGCCAACTGGCGCGCCGAATCGGCAGTCCTGAAGCAGCCCGTGCCGTGGGTCTTGCGAATGGTTCCAACCCCATACCCATCATCATTCCATGCCATCGCGTCATTGGAAGCAACGGTGATTTGACCGGATTTGGTGGCGGCCTTCCGGTCAAGAAGAAGCTGCTCGCACTGGAGAGCAGGCAGCTGAGTTTGCTCTAGCTGCCAAGGTCCGCGCTCGCGGATCCTGCCCACCAACCATGCGTGACATTTGCCGTAAAACTTCAGGATTACTCCTTGCAATCAACCACGATGAGGGTCATGTCATCTTCCTGCAGGCGGACAGAACCTTGCGCTGTCCAGCTTGATATTTCGCTGAGGAGTTGATCGGCTATGGCTGCTGCCGCAAGCCGCGGATGGGAATCGAGAACTTTCAGGCAGCGAGTAAGACCAAACTCTTCGCCCGTTGCGTTTTTGGATTCGGGCAGGCCGTCGGTATAAAGCACGTAGCGATCCCCCGGCTGCAACTTCATTTCTACCGAGGAATAGCCGGCTTCGGGAAACATGCCCAGGAAGAGGCCGTTTTGCTCGATGCGGCGCGCCGCGCCGTTCGAACAGTTGATGAACAGCAGCGGAGGATGCCCCGCTCCAGCGTAGCGGACAATTTTCGTGTCGAGATCCATGTACAAATAAGCTGCGGTTACGAAGTGATCCTCAAACTTTCCGCAGAGGGCCTGGTTCAGTCCGGCGAGGACGCCAGCCGGATCAGAGGCGTGCGCTGACTGGCCGGCAAAGGCAACTTTGAGCATGGAAGCGATGAGAGCCGCAGGAACACCATGCCCGGTGACGTCGGCGATGAGAATGCCAAGATGATTCCTTTCGAACGTCAGGAAATCGTAGAAATCGCCCGCGACAGCGCTCATTGGCAGATAGCGCGCAGCGATTTCTATCCCGGCGCGGCGAGGAACGTCGCGCGGCAGGATAGATGCTTGAATCTGCTCGGCAATTTCAAGTTCCTTCTGAATCGCGAACAGGCTTTCCTCCCTGGCAAAAATGCGGTGCGCGACAAAATAGCCCAGCGTGCAAACGAAAAAAAGAAAGCCAATCGGTTCGATGTCTCGTCCCGGAAGAAGACGAAGCCCGGCGAGATTTGCGCGAAGGACGAACAGGCCGAAAACACCCAGGCCCACAGCGACGACGCGGAGTTCGGACGGCAGGCGGCCGGGTGGTCGGACGAAAAATAGAAATACGATCAGAGGAATCCATGAGCACAAGACGAGAATGCTATTGGTGATATCGAGTTCCACGCTGCCGATGCCGAGGAGGTTCAGAGGGATCGCGACAGCCGCGAAAACGAATTGCACGCCCAGAATCCACAGGAGGACGCGTCGCCATCTGGTTTGCACTACATCGAGAAACAGGAACAAACTCGGAAGCATGATCGTGAAAGTGATGGCGCGCTCGATATGCCAGCCAACAACACCGGGAATGCCAAATACATAGAGAAGGGGCCGCTCGCGCGCAAATATCCTCACAGCGTAAAGGATGACGAAAAGGCCGAAGTAAAGAAGAGCGCGGTCCCTGTTTTTCTTTCGAAAAAGAAAAATCCCCATGGCGATAAGGCCGATGGTGAGGAGAATCGCACCGACTCCGATGCCAAATATCGTCCATCGCCATTCAGTAATGGGGGCAGGACTTGTAGCTGCCAATTTGGCGAGAGAAACGTTCTGGAACATGGCAATTCTTATACGCGGTCGGCGGCGCTAAGACAAATCTGAACCCGGCGCGCATTTTGCCGGTGCCGCGATGCGTGATAGAACGGGATGGCGCAACCGGGGAGGGAAGTGGTGAGCAACAAAAAAGTGAAGTGGGGTGTGCTGAGCACCGCCGGTATCGGTGTTCGCAAAGTGATTCCGGGCATGCAGGCCGGGGAGTGGAGCGAGATCGTTGCCATCGCTTCGCGCGACGGCAAGAGAGCTGAAGACGTCGCGCGCAAACTGCGCATCCCGAAGGCCTACTGGTCCTATGAAGACCTCCTGGCCGATCCGGAAATCGAGGCTATCTACAATCCACTTCCGAATCATCTGCACGTCCCGTGGTCGATCAAAGCCGCAGAAGCCGGCAAGCACGTGCTGTGCGAGAAGCCCGTCGGCCTGAATGTTGCGGAAGCAAGGGCGCTCCTCAATGTGCGCAATCGTACCGGCGTAAAAATAGGCGAAGCATTTATGGTGCGCACGCATCCGCAGTGGCTGCGCACGCGGGAACTGATTCTCTCCGGCCGAATCGGTGACTTGCGTTCGATCGTAGGAGTCTTCAGTTATTTCAATCGTGACGCCGCAAACATTCGAAACGTCTTGGACTGGGGCGGAGGCGGCATCTACGATATCGGCTGCTATCCCATCACGATGTCGCGCTTCATTTTTTGCGAAGAGCCATCGCGAGTCATGGGCTTAGTCGAACGCGACCCCGAATACCAAACGGACCGGCTCGCCTCCGTGATACTAAATTTCTCCGCAGGCCAATCCATTTTCACGTGCAGCACGCAGCTCGTTCCCTACCAGCGCATGCAATTCCTCGGCACCAAAGGACGCATCGAAATCGAAATCCCGTTCAACGCCCCGAACGACCGCCCTTGCCGAATCTTCATCGATGACGGACGCGATGTCGTCGGCAGCGGCGTGACCACGGAAACGATTCCCACATGCGATCAGTACACCATTCAGGGCGACGTCTTCTCGCGCGCCGTGCGCGGAGACGGTGAAGTCCCGGTCTCGGTCGAAGACGCCATGGGAAACTTGGCCGTCATCGAAGCAGTCTTCCACTCCGCCGAAACAGGAAGATGGGAGAGGCCGTAGCTCGCTCGCCGTATCCTTACCCTACTCAGTCATCCAAAGTAGCGACAAAACCTTTTCCCTGCCACTGCGCCGGCTCAACCGGGCCGACCACAAAGGCCCATGACAGCGCTCCAGCCAGCAATACTCCGGCGGTAACCGCAAACGCCCAAAAGAAATGTCCGGTTTTTTGCACGACAAATCCGGTGAGTGCCGGGGCAATAATCCCTGCGAAATTCCCGAAACAATTTTGCAGCCCGCCCCATTTGCCGGCTGCCAGCGGCCCTGCAATCGTCTGCGTGATCGACCACAAATTTGCCGTGCAGAGCCCTGCCCCCGCGCACGTCACGAAAAGAAAAAGCACGGCCAGCCTCGAATCGGAGGTAAATGCCACGACAGCTAGACAAGAACAGGAACTAATCGCCAGCCCAGTCGTCGTGAACGTCTTCCGTACCAGCGTCGGCGTGGCGCCGCCTGCGATCCACAAATCAGAGAACCATCCACAGATGAGCGCCGAAAGAGCCAGGAGGAGATACGCGGTTCCTCCGATAGTCCCCATTTTCTGCATCGAAAAATTCCGCTCGTTGACGAGGAAAGACGGCAGCCACGTCAGCAGAAAATACGAAAGGTAGTTGAACGCAAAGAGCCCGACAAACGTACCCCACGCCGAGCGCCGCTTGAGAATCTCGAGTATCCCCGGTGTCTGCGCCGTGGGAGAGACACCCAGTCCCGGCCCATTCGGCATCCACCTTTTCCATGGCGCTAGCCACAGCAGGCTGAATAGCCCCAGTCCAATAAAAAACGGCCGCCAGCCATACCTTCCTATCAGCATCGCGCCGAAAAATATCCCGAATGCTGGCCCGCCAGCGATTCCCGCAGAGATGAAAGAATTAGCGCGGCCGCGCAATGCCTCGGGAAAATGCTTTGCGAGTATTTTGCAGTACGAAGGGAAAGCGACCGACTCGCCAGCCCCCAGGATAAGCCGCATGACCAGCAGCGTTTGAAATCCGTGAACCACGCCAGTCGTAGCCGTGGCCATCGTCCAAATGAAGAACCCAGCAGCCAGAACCCAGTTCACGTTGAAACGGTCAACCAGCCAACCGGAAATAATTTGAAAGGGGGTGTACGTCCAAAAAAAGGACGAGAGCAAAATGCCCGATTGCCAAGGCGAAAGATGCAGTTCGTCTTTAAGTGTCGGAACGGCGAGAGAGAGACTGCCCCGGTCGATGTAGTTGATAAAGGTTGAGATTGCCAGCAGCGCCGCCACGGGAGCAAGTACCTTCGAGAGAACGATCTGATTCGGCGCGGTTCGAGAGACTGCGGCCGTCGTCGGCATCGTTTAAAGTCTCCGATCGCGCGTACGATATGAGGTGGCAATGCCGATTGGTTCGAGGCGGATGGCTATGGTTGCCAAGGTTCGGGAACACCTTTTTTGAAGGTAGGCGCGAATGACCGCCAACTTGCGCTAGTCTGCCTTGACTCGCGGGTGGATGCAATGCCTCACTTGTGAATCAGAGTTGGGGTGGCCGGGAAGGAAACTAGCGCTCTCGCACGCCGCTGATGAGAGCGGCGACGGCTCGTGCCGGCGCATAAAATGCGAGGAGTAGCAGAGAAGCGGCGCCGTAAATAGCTAGCCTTATCCTCATGTAGATAAGAACACTTTCGCTCGGCAAATGTTGCGGCGCCGGAGCCAACATGGGGATGCACTCGGTGCTTATTGTAGGGTCAGGTCGCCCGCGCCGACGTGCGCGTGCAAGTGGTACCTGCCGTTGCCTTCTTTGTGGAAAGATCGAAACAGTCCCCCGTGGGACTCGCCGAACGGACTTGCTTCGAGGCCCCCTGAATAAACGGAGGCATCCACGCTTGAATAGTCGCTGGCGTCTCCAACATCGATAACCAACTCACCAGCGCGCAACTCCGCGTCCTTATCTCCGGTGACGTGGTGAAGCTCCAGGTTCCCAGCAGACATTCGAACGTACAGCCCAGTTTTCTTAGGCACCTCTATTGTTACCTCAAGATCGTTCTTTGGGCCGTCACTGACAGTTAAACTTGCATTGTCCTTCGAACCCTCAAGCTGAACCCTCATGTCGCTGGCCCTGTAGGCATTTCTGCCCGTGATTCGCACCGTAATCTTATTGTCCACCCCACCGACGATGTGGAAGCTCCCAGAACGTAGGTACATTTTGAGTTTCCCGCCGGAATTGAAATCCGCCGTAAATGGATGATTCTCAATGTCTTTGACGTCGATTTTCGTCTGAGCTACCCCGGATGCAACAGACAGTGCCAGCACGCTAAGCAGAAAGAAAGGAGTACGCATGGACACACCTCCGAACCTTATCGAAGTTCCCGTCCGGAATGTTTCCCGCAGAACGAATTTAACTGGGTTTGTCCGGCAACGGAGATTGCCGGAAGAAGAGACCATCCATCTGGGCGACTTCATAGTGCCGCACGCGCCGGTCGTAGTCCGTCAAGAGAGCCGCAGCCTCGCTGGCCACAACGGCTGTCTCGCGATCTGACCCGGCAAAAGCCTCGATAGCCTGAAGAGACTGCCAGACCGTACTGACTAGAATCTCCACCGAGTCCCCGTGTGACCGGACGAGGACGCTCGAGCAGACATACCCACTGAAGGTTTGAAGCGACGGCACGACGGTCTCCCAAAAGTGCTCGAGGTATCTGGTGGATTGCACACTTGTAGTTCGAGCGGACCACAGACGAGCGATCATCTTGCGTGACTCCTATTGGTTTCCGACCACAACCGTCCACGGCCGAATTTCCCAGCGTTTTACCAGGCCGTTGCGGACGTATGGATCTTTGCGGACGAACTCTTGCGCCGAAGTATCGTCCCCGCCGCGGAAAATCAGCAGCGCCCCGTCAGGAGGTTCGGCCAACGCACCGGCTAGCACCAGCTCGCCACGAGAGTGAGCTTCGCGCGCAAGGCCAAGATGTTCTTCCCGGTAAACGGCGCGCTGCGCGACAAAGTCCGGCACCACTTCACGATAAAAAAGCGCGTAATAACCCATGGGCATCCCCGCTTCGATCATAGCCGAAAACAAAATAATTAAAAGACGCGTTAGCAGCCGGGGTTCGAATCAAACCGTATCGGCAGGACGCTAGGCTCGGGAGGACGAAGCAACGCCCCTAACCGCCAGCAATGGAGGGCACCAACAGAACGCGATCGCCTTCCTTCAGCGTACATCCCTCGCCTCCGAGGAAGCGAATGTCTTCTTCATTGAGATAAACGTTTAGGAACTGGCGAATCTGCCCCTGCTCGTCGCGAACATGCCGCGAAAGTGCAGGAAACCGTGCGGTCAAGTCGTTCAACGCTTCGGCAATCGTCGATGCGCTACAGTCGATCTTGGGCGTGCCATCCGTGAAGCGCCGGAACGCCGTCGGAATTTCTATGGTAACTGGCATGTTTTGTGCGTCTCCTTACTTTGCCGCAGTCGCGGCGGTAAATTGGCTGTCCAGGTAGGCCTCGAAAGCATCAAGGCGCGGAGCAATAGCTTCGGTGACCGGAAATTCCGCGGCGATAGCGTCGGTCGTCTTCAGACCGTTTCCGGTGATACAAACCACGGTGGTCTCGCCGGCCTTAATGAGTCCTTGATGGATAAGCTTCTGCGTCACGCCAGCCGTCACGCCGCCCGCCGTCTCGGTGAAGATGCCTTCGGTTTCCGCCAGTAGCTTGATGGCCTCGACGATTTCTGGATCGGAGATGTCCTCCGCCCAGCCGCCGCTCTCGCGGATCAGTTTCATTGCAAAAGGCCCATCGGCCGGATTGCCGATAGCCAGCGAGCGCGCGATCGTATTGGGCTTCTGTGGTTGGAAGCGTGCCAGGTTGCGTTTCACGCCATCGGAAATTGGAGAACATCCGGTAGCCTGCGCCCCAAAGAACTTCACCGGCCTCGCCTCGACCCAACCGAGCGTCACCAATTCCTTGAATGCCTTGGCAATCTTGGTGATCAGCGAACCACCCGCCATAGGAACCACCACATTGTCTGGCAATCGCCAGCCAAGTTGCTCCGCGATTTCGTACCCGTGCGTCTTCGAGCCTTCCGAATAGTAGGGACGCAAATTGACATTCACCAAGCCCCATTTGAACCGGTCCGCAATCTGCGCGCACAGCCGGTTCACATGGTCGTAATTCCCGTTAATTCGAACGATGCGAGCGCCATAAACGGCGGTGTTCAAAACCTTGGCAGGCTCGAGATCGGCGGGAATAAACACGCACGCGTCAAATCCCTGCTGCGCCGACTGTGCGGCAACGGCATTCGCCAAGTTCCCGGTCGAAGAGCACCCAACTGTCTCAAATCCAAATCGTCGAGCCGCCACCAACGCGGTCCCTACCACCCGGTCCTTAAACGACAGAGAAGGGAAGCACACCGCATCATTCTTGAAATAGAGCTGACCAATCCCCCAGAGCGACGCAAGCTTCCGCGAGGCCACTAGCGGCGTCCCGCCAACAGCGCTGGCAGGCGTGAAATCCTCGGGCAGCGGTAGAAGCTCCGCATAGCGCCACATGTTAAAGGTCCGGCCCGCCAGGCTTTCCCGGCGAACCTTCTTCTTCAGAGAATCGTAGTCGTAGGCGACTTCCAGAGGCGAGAAACAATCTTCACAGAAGGACTTCGGAACATTTCCCCAGGTTTTGCCGCACTCCCGGCATCGCAGTTCGTAGGATTCAGACATCGCTTCACCTTTCCTCGTCGCGTCACATCGCGACATCACGCCAATGGCGCTCCGGACGCGCACAAGCCTATCCATCAACAATTCACGTAGGATTCGATTAGGGCAGCAGGGAGGAAAACGAAAAACCCTCCGTGCCAAAGTGCTCGGAGGGTCTCAGAAATTCTTCTGGGATACTCTACAGCTCTTTAGCAGTTTTTTACGTGGAGCAAGTTGCCCTAAATCGCCACG